>JAEEGI010002402.1_pt1 | contig 45978 bp, 38 predicted proteins | sample 8958751 | NCBI WGS metagenome assembly JAEEGI01 (sample SAMN16246545, study PRJNA631951) | gut metagenome | biome: gut microbiome; feature: rumen; material: KS-attached | host: Bos | place: Iran: Karaj | collected 2018-10
CGATGCAAATACTGCGCTTCAATGCGCGACTGAATCTTAGTCTACTCATAACTTTAATGACTTTAAATATTTAACACTTAAGGCCTTATATGAGTCAACCTATTTCAGTACAAGACAATTGAATAGTATTTATCACCTTAAAAATTTGCACAGATCGCCAATATTTAGTATCTTTGCAGCCCGACGAATAACAACCAATTAATTAAATATTTATACCAATAATATGAAAGAAGAAATTATTTCAAAAATTAAAAACACTGTAGACACCCTAACAAGCCTTATAGCGCCTGATAGTCCAGTCATGTCAATCGTGCCAAATGCTGCGCATGAAATGTTACGCCACGCCGTTGGCGAAATACTGGCCATTCTCAAATCATCCGAGATGAGCAGTAATAGCGGTAGTAACATCAACTACCAGGAACTATATGATTTGCTTAAACCTATATTTACCGATGATGCGGTTATAGAGGAATACAACAATTGGAAGAACGACCTTTGTCATCTTTCTACCGACGCTCTGAAGAGCAAGCGCATGCAAAAGATTATGAATGTATTGGAGCACGATATCATGAAGTATGATAAAGATGTTTTCAACTGGGAACTTGAAAAGGTGAACGAAGCCGAAATACTGCCATGGCTTTCGGTAAAGAGTTTAACCGATAAGCAAAAGCGGGAACTCGCCAAGCTAATCCGCCATCTCATCCGCGAAGGCGATATCGTGATGATCGATCGTCAGAGTTTCGGGAAATATGCAGCCGACCATATGCAGCAGTTTTCCGATCAAGATGCCAGAGCTATGTTTGCACTCGAGGCGACACTTGACATGGTTAATGCAGACCTTGTGGCACAGAATCCCAAACTACAAACCATTATCAACAAGTATCGCCCGCAGCCTAAACCGCTAAACAACTTTGCACCAGCCATCATCATCAAGAAAATACTTACCCAACCCGATGTGATGAAACTGGTAAGCGACACCAAGAAGTACACCACCCAGTGGATAGAGCAATTTATCGTCAAGCTGCTGGCATCAGATAAAGGCAAGAGCATCATCGTCGACTGGGCCAACAGCAAGAAACGCATCAAGATACCGGCTCTGGTGGCAGGCACACTAATAAGCGCAGGCGTTTTCAATTGTAGCAAACCAAAGTTGGCCCGCGCCATCCGCGTACAACACGACTTCACGGTCACAATCGACAGCTACGCCACCTACATGGGCATGAAGCGCGAGCAGCCCTACCTGGATTGGGTGTTAGCCCAAGTAGAATCCAATTAACCGCATCCCAAGTCCTTACTAAAGTTATAATCAACAAAACACCATAAAAATGAATTATTTTCAATTATTAGCGTTATTATTTATTAATTTTACGATTAATTGACCTCCGTATGAAATATTATTTGTATTTTTGTGGCATAATTATGATAACAAACGAGAAATATTCTTTCAGAAAGCAGATACTCTCATGTGAGCAAATCCTTGATATGATAGACAAGGATTCGTTAAGGTTTATTGGTCATACCTATGGAACTAACTCCAGATGGGATATTGGTCCAAAGAGTTTGTTCATATATCAGGTGCTTTCAGGTTTTCAAGTTCCTGAGCTGATGTTTGATGGAAGTGAGAAGAATTGGTATGTAATAACTGGGGAGCGTCAACTGAAGTGTATTTATGATTATATTAAAGGTTCTCTTACTTTGAGTGAAGAAGCACTTGGAGAGTTTAAGAAATATAAACGATTTGAAGAACTTCCCTTAATGCTGAAAAGAAAGCTTCTCAATACGGAGTTTTTCGTTACAGTTCTTAATCCTGGAGTTACGCGGAGCGATAGATATCGCATCTATGAGATGGGAAGTGTTACTGAGGGGAGTAGCGATTTATGGGCTGTTGCCAAGTACGTTTTCCCTGAAGGCTATAACAATCTCGAAAGGATAGTAGACGATATCATTCTATCATATCCGAACATAAAACAGAACCGAAGGCAAATTGTACGACTCCCGTTGTTATGGAAGATAAGAAATAATGTAGATTATCATACTTCAAAAATTTCCGTCTCTGGTAGTACGAAAATTGATTCCATACTGATACCTCAGTTGGAAGATTATTGTCCTGTAGGGATTGATAATCATGCAATGATAGAAAAACTTTCTTTCTTGCAATATGAGGCAAGTAAAAAACTTTTCTCATGGAAAAGCCAGTCGCTCAAGACTGTCATAATCCTGTTGATTATGAATGGTTTTGTAAAAGTTGACAACAATGACTCCTTTGATATACTTATCAAGAGATCAAAGAAGATTTGGGAAAACAGGCCTCTCAAACTGCGTTACTCCTCATACAATATGCTATCAGAGCAAATAAAATATATATCAAACAAATTCAACAAGTAATATATGTTATCGTATCTCACATTAAAGAACTTCAAATGCTTTAAGGAACAAAGTTTTGCATTAGGCAACCTGACTATAGTAGCAGGTGCCAATGGTGCAGGTAAATCAACGCTTATCCAAGCATTGATGCTACTCAGACAGAGTGATCTGGATAAGCGTACACTGTTGAGTGAAAAAGTACAGTTGCGAGGTAGCCTTGTTAATCTAAAAGGTGCTGATGCAATAAGATATTTTGAAAGTGAGGATACGGATATAACCATTTCTATAGAAGACAGCGCTATTGATGATGCACTTGAAATAACAATAGTAGATGCCGTTAAGGATGAAGATACATGTAACACTAAGGTATCTGACAATTTATCTGTTTTCGAAAGTAATTGTGCTCTTTTCTCAAAAGACTTGGTATACTTAGCTCCAGATCGAATCAGACCAGGAGAAGTACATTTTAGCAATTTGTCATCAGATGCTGCAGAAGGAAGACTTGGTGACAAACTTGGTTTTATGGCTGCTTCACATCTTTATCATGCCTTAAGTGAAGATGAAAAAATTCAAATACCAGAATTTGACAAATCTGGCGATATGAGGGTTTATTCCAATGTGTCTGCTTGGATAAGCTATATTATGGATTTCAAGCAAACCATTAATGTAACAGAGCAAGATAAAGAGCATGTGAAGATGACATATTCTGTAAACGTAAATGGTATCAATACAGAAGTCTCACCATTCAACATGCCTTTCGGTAATAGTTCTGTTTTCCCAATTGTTGTCGCCTTGATGACTGCTCCAAAGAATTCTCTTGTTGTAATCGAAAATCCAGAAGCACATATACATCCAAAAGCTCAGACAAGAATGGGAGAATTACTGTCTATTGCAGCAGAAAATGGTATTCAGGTAATTATTGAGACACATAGTGATCATTTGCTAAATGGAGTAAGAATAGCCGTAAAGAACCAACAAATAGATGAAAATAACGTAGATGTCCATTTTGTATATGCCGACAAAGAGAACCCATTGCTTCACCATACCAAACATATACAAATTCATGATGATGGATCTATGGAAGATTGGCCAGTCGGCTTCTTTGACGAATGGGAAGAATCCTTAAGAACATTAACAAAGGAGAAATAACTATGGCATCCTTGTATTTGAATGATTGGTCAATGAAGGGTACAGCCCCTCTTGCATCCCAATGGTCGAAAGTGGAGAGATGGTATAATTTAATGACGCATCTTTCCAACACTTATGGCATTGCCAAAATCGGTGTACCTCATGATTTCAAGACTAAGGAATTATGCGGTTATCAACTTTCTTTATGTTATAATCCAGAGGATAAAACATTGAGCGAAGAAAAGAAGCAATTATTATTGAATATAATTACAAACCGTGTTAGCAATATAGATACAGACGAAAACATTTCAAAAGTTTATGACAACACCGGTGTTTTTTCTTCATGTAACAGTTTAGCTCATAACCAAGGCGCAAGTGTTGTTAGTTTCACTTTTGATGGAAAATATGAACAAGCTGCTATAACAGGAATTATAAAATCTGACGGGAAGAAAGATTCCACTTGTCAAATAAAAAACTTATATGATTCTGCAGCTGTATCTATTGATTATTTGGTTCCTATCCAAAAATGTGCAAAGCATAAAGCAATAGACGAACCTATGTGGAACCAAGAAATGATGGAGGCATATTGTACCAGTATTAAACATAAGGCTGATAGGAAGTCGACAAGTACAGGTGCCAAAATTTTCTATTTGCGTAAACACGGACGGAAATTAGCAGAAATGAATGGATGGGTATATGATGAAAACAAAACGAAGCTTAACCATGATGATAAACATCAGCGAGTTATATTCCATTCAGGTCATTTCAAAAATGACGACTGTTATCTTAGCATAGATTTTGAGAAAGAAGATTTCCACTTCGAGTTACTCGACCATCGAGGAAAGCATTTAAAAGAAATCAACTGGCATGGAAAAAAAACAGGGGGCGCAGATGCCCGTCATAATATTCGGCTAAAGAGATAAAGCAGCCCTACCTGGAGTGGGTACAAAACTACGTAAAATCCAATTAACCGTATCCCAATTCTGTCCAACTGGCTTCTCCCAATTGGGGGAAGCTATTTTTTTTGTTTTTTCTGATACGGCGATAAACACACGCAAACCAAAGCAATTCTACACGCCAACCAACCGGCTGCCGCCAAAAAAGTTTTGGCAGTTGGATAGTTGGTCTCTACTTTTGCACTCGCAATCCGGATTTCGCAACAAACATCAAATTTAAAATGACTTTAGAGTATTTAGAAATTATGGAAGAAATCAAGAAGGCCGAGGAGCAGCCATCCACAGCTCCACGCAGAAAGTGCATTCGTAGTTTCAAGTCGAACACCCGCGTTTTCGACGACGACTCGATCGAGGTTACGCCCCAGGAACGTGGCCAGCCTGCACAAACCAACGTTAAGAAGATAGGTCGTTCAAAACGATACAACACCACGGGTAAAAACCCGCTTACGTGCATCGAACTCAAATGTCCCGACAGCGTGACCGACAAGGCTGCCTATTTCCAGAAGGAACTGGCCAAACTCACCAAGGACATTACTATCGCCACCCCCGAGCTGCCCAACAGCGAGTTTCTGTTAAATCAGGACAACCTGAAGGTATGTTTCGAGGAAAAAGAGAGAAAGCTGACGGCATGGATGGCATTCAACACCCAGAACATGCTTGAGGCAAGAAGAGATTTGTTTAATTTAACCAGCGAAATTTATAAATGTTTAGTTATCAACAACAACTTACTGACTCGCGAACGCGACTGATTACACCCGAGGTGTTCTGGGCTTACTGCCGCGCACCACAAACAATACAACTGGTAACCGAAGCCCGACAGGCACTCCAGAACGGCGACGAGAAGACCTATGCCGACAAGAAAAAGCAGCTGGCGCTGATGATATTTGTAGGCACCTTTGAGGAATGGGAGAAGGAACTGGAGAACAAACGCACAGGCGAAAAGCGAAAGGAAACGGCGATGTGGCGCAGTCAGAGTCATGTACACCTGAACGGACTGGTGGTAGCCGACTACGACCATCTGCAGGGCGACGTTCGAAAGATTTGGGCCGAAGCCTACGAGCGCCTCTCGCCCGAAGACCAAGCCCGCATCGTGCTGGTTTACGTTACCCCATCAGGCCAAGGTTTGAAGCCCGTATTCACCGCCGATCCCGCCATCGGCAACCTCATCGACAACCAGCTCGACTTTTCGCGCAAGCTGGGGCTGACACTCGATGAATCGTGCAAGGACGGTAGCCGAGGGGCCTTCATGACCACCGCCGATGACATTATTTATATTAACGAAGAAAAACTGTTTACCTATGAAGATGAAGCATTTTCTACGCGATTTGACCCTCTATATCGAGACGGTCAGTCGCAGGCTACGCAAAAGGATAATTTAGGCTCGGAGAAAAAAATCATAGAGTCCTGTGGTCCGTTGCAAGATAATTACAACGGCATGCCGGTAATGGAGATTGTCGACAAGTGGAGCCAGCAGCATTTTGCCAGCGAGGGAGTTTCGCGCCACGAGTCGAGCATCGTACTGGCACGCGACCTACTCATTATGTTAGACCGCGACCAAAGTCTGGTGCTGTCGGTATTAAAGGCACAGCCCTGGGTGCAGGCCATCATCCGCGAACGTGGCGAGGACGTAGAGCGCACCGTATCCGATGCCGCCACCTATCTGAAAGCCCAGGAGAGTCAGGCCGCCAAGAAAGGTCAGCCCTGGCTACCCAAAATCTCAAAAGAAATGCAGGCGATAGTAGAACCTCTAAATTCTAAAATCTCAATTTTAAATTCAGATGCCGACATCTACTCCCAGTTGCCGCTGGACAAGTGGGCTGAGGAACTACGCGAGATGTCCCAGTACTACCCCTGCATGAAGGAGCTGTTTGTTAACCTGCATCCACATAAACTGCCCGCCGTACTCTTCTCGTCGGGCGCCCTCTTCGGCACGCTGATGACTCGCGCGTGGTACCACTTCTGGTTCGATCCCAAGATTATGCGCCGACTCAACTACTGCATCTTTATCATCGGCGATCCCGGTGCAGGCAAGCATATGATCGAGGAGTTCTACCGCTTGATAGCCGACCCTATCATACAGGCCGACCAGTGCATGACCGACGCCCTGAATCGCTATAAGGAGAGCCGCACCGAGCGTACCACCAGCACCAAGGCCCAGAAAGCCGAGGCACTCAAAAAGCCCGAGGTAGGCATACGTGTGCACCCCGCCCGCACCGCCACCGGCGAGTTTATCCGCCACATGCTGGCAGCCAAGGAAATCATCCAAGGCCAGCCGATAAACCTGCACATGCTGTCGTTCGATTCCGAGCTCGACAACGTGAACAAGAACAACAAAGGTGGCGATTGGAAGGATCGCGAGATTATGGAGCTCAAGGCCTTTCACAACGAGGAGGACGGACAGATGTATGCCAACCAGGAGAGCATCAGCGGCATGTTCAACGTGTATTGGAACTTCATCTACACCGGCACACCCTATGCCCTGCATCGCAAGGTAAACCAGCGCAACTTCGGTACCGGTATGAGTAGTCGACTGGCAGTTATCCCCCTGCCCGACCGCGGCAAAGCCAAGCGCCATCAGGAAGTGATCGAGGGCTCCGACGAAACGCTGAAGATGTGGGCCTACCGACTGGACAAGGTGGCAGGCGAGATACCCATCGAACCGCTGAACGACGAAACCTACGAGTGGCAGACCGAACACATGGAGATAGCCGAATTCAATCACGACAAGGCCGACCGCATGCTGCTAAAGCGCATACCCTATTACGGCATCGGCATTAGCCTGCCCTTTATCCTGATGCGCCATTGGCAGGAGTGGGAACAGAACCGCACGCTATCTATGGACGACATGGACCGCCGTTTCTGTCGCCTGGTGATGGAGATACAGTACCGCAGCCAGCAGTTCTTCTTTGGCGAGATGGCATTCCACTACTTTGCCGATCAGGACAAGGAGTTTGTGGTTCGTCGCCGCACCACCCGTTACGACGAGTGCTATCGCCAGCTGCCCGAGCAGTTCAAGGCCAAGCATGTCATCGAGGTATTCGGCTGTTCGCAGCCCACCGCCTCGCGTAACATCAATCGCCTGCTGGCCGATGGCATCATCGAGCACGTCGACACCCACACCTACCGCAAAGTATTAGCGGAATTACCCTAATGTTTCGCTCGCTTTGCAAAAAAATGTTTAATGTTTAATGATTAATCTTTAATGTACATGTCTCGAGGAATTAGAAATTGTAATCCACTCAACATCCGTCGCTCAGCTGACCAGTGGAAGGGCCTCAGCGCCCAACAGACAGATGTGGCATTCTGTCAGTTCAAACAAATGGAGTATGGCTGGCGTGCAGCCCTAGTGCTGCTCACCCGCACCTACTATCACAAGTACCGATTGTACACTATCCGCAAGATAGTAGAGAAATGGGCACCGCCCACCGAGAACAACACCGAGGCCTATATCAGCAATGTATCCGCCACCTCCGGCATAGGCCCCGACGACGACCTGGGCGATCCGCAGCAGCACCCCGCCAACTGGCTACTCCTCGCCGCAGCCATGGCCATCCAGGAAAACGGTCCCAACTGTCGCGATCCCATCCCCCTCCTTCGCGCCTGGCGCCTCCTCTAATCAAACAGACTGGTATCCCTAACCCGGATATCAGCCTGATTTTTTTCAAAATAAGGTGACGAGAACTATTTCAACTTAGATATATCCCAAACAGAAACAAGTCCCACAAGGTCACCATTTTGATCGCCTGTCGTCGTTATATACAGCACATCCAATCTACGACCATTGCTAATAGCATCCGAGAATATCTCTCGTACTTCCTCAATCGTTGCCGTTTCGCAAGCAAAATCATAGCTACCATTAGTAGAATAATCCGTTAAATAAGAACGCATATTCGAGAGAAGCATATTATCATCAATATCAGAAGCATTACCATCACCGATATAATCAAACAAGGTAGCTTCAGAAAAAACACCGCACACCTTATTGCCATCCATTATAGGAACGTACGAAAAAGATTTCTTTTTCATATAGTTCACCGTAGGTAAAATTTTATGATGCATTTCACGCGTATAAATTTCCTCCTTTGGAATATAAATCTGCGAAATATCATCCATCAAGTTATGACAGAAACTTTCAAAACGCTCCTTAAATGCATCAGTCAATATAACAAAGGGTTCTTTCTTATCATTAGTATTATGACTCAACACATTACGTATGTTTCTAAAAAAGGAAACAGAGTGTCTGATTTTATTATCATAATGATACTTTTCAAGTCGGTATATCCGCTAGATAATTATGAATCTTACATTAACATCTTGAACACATCAAAAGATTTCATAAAAGAGTATTTCTCATATTTTCTTCAGGGTGGAGCCCCCAACTTAAACCTAGATGCATACACTAGATTATGCAAAGTTGCTAACATAGAGGCTCTCCTTAATGATATTGATGCAATAGCAGACAATTATGTAAAATGGATTTATGACCCTGATACGGTCTATCCAGGTATGCTGTTCGACTACCCTCGTGATTGAATAAGTAGACCGTCTATGGTATGATTCAGCGTGATGGTAAAGTCGTTGCAATGTTGCCCAGTATTCTTTTGCCACATGGTACGTAGAGAATGAGGTACGCAAGGCCGCCTACGACTACATACGCCACGATGTCGACTCGCTCAACGAGCCCTGGAACTCCTTCATGCTACTGGAAGGTGAAGGTGGCAAGGTAGGCGCCTTGGATGTCAGTACCTTCTACTATGTATTGCCACAGTTCGATGACATCGACGGTGATGTAGATGTAAACATCCTCTTCCACAAGGACGGTGTCAAGGGTTACGTCATCGAGGAGACTGGTGAGTTCGTCCCCAAGAACAAGTTCGAGGAAGACGAGAAATATGTTGATGCTTACGTATACAACTCCTACCTTGATTAGCCCCAAGAATCCTCATTCAGCCCAAGTCATCACGGATTTGGGCTGATTTTTTTCAATCTTTGAAAGTTTTACGTTCAAAAATTAGTAGGATTCGAAGATAATTTGTATTTTTGCATCGTCGATACAGTTGGCTTTGTGCCCCATTGCTACCAGAGGGATGCAAGAAATGTATATGACACAATTTTATGAGAAGCGTCATTGATGCTTTGTTTTGACCCATTTGAACCTAGGAAATTCAAATCTCAAAATCAAGACAAATGCAGAGATGAATGCTACGGGTGTAGTATATACTCCCGGAGTGTGCCGAGGGCAGATGATGCCCTCACGCACACTTTTGGGTGTATTGTATACAGACCAGCGTGGGTATTCTAACTCTGTTTGTTCTTTTGAGAGGGCTTTCCTAGGGCCTAAATGGGGATCAGGCAGATGAAGGTACCCCGCTTTTTCATATATTGTAACAAGTAACGATAACAAAACATCTGACGCAAGGGTATCAGTCAGAGAGTAAATAGAAAGACTGATGCAAGACAAATTGCAGCAAGCGCTTGACCTTTGCAACAAAAAGAAGTTTGATGAAGCCCTTCCTATTCTTGAAGAGGTGACAAAGGAAGACCCTCAGAATTCTGAGGCATGGCGAACGTTGGCCCAACTTCACTGGTTTCATCAACATAATCCTGATAAAGCATATGATGAGTTGATAGAATCACTGAGATGTCAGCCTCGCAACATGTGGGCTCTCATTTTGATGGGTAACCTGTTAACGAAAGAGAAAAACGATATTGACGGAGCCAAAGCATATTATGACAAAGTGCTTGAATATTATCCCGACAATGCGATTGCCATCAACAACGTGGCAGCAACCTATATGGAGCAAAAGGAATATGAAAAAGCCATTCCTTTAATGCAGAAGGTAATCAATATTGATGACAGTTATATCAACTCTTTCTACGGTTTGGCACTTTGCTATTATAAGACTGACAAGCTGAATGAAGCTTTTGACATTTGTCATCAGGCAGCAGTGAGCCTACAGGATCGACCGGAAAATCCAGGGGTTAGAGAAGAACTGCTGAAACTCTACATGACCGTTGCCAAAGAGTTATCCCGAAAGATCAACTATATTAATGTGTGGAATGGGATTAAGGATGAGCTTGAAGCCGTTGATCATGTGAATATACGCTTTACAGAGGATAAGAGCCTAAACGTTTTGGCAAAGATGGAATATGCTCCGCTTCATGCAGCCAAGGAGCATGTCCTAAGATTTAATCCAGATAAGGAGTATGTTGACCATCTTTTTATACATGAAATGATGCACTTGAAGATGAACCAGCAGGCCACTATTGCGAAATGCGGAAAGGTTATCATAGGTTCCGAGAAAACAAGGTCAGCTTTCAACAAGCGCTATCTGCCATTTATGAAAAAGAAGCACAGCCATATTCCTGCCTCAGAGCTTCATAAAGTGATGTTAGGCATGTCTGACGGATTGGGACTCCAGCTGATGAATTGCCCATTGGATTTGTTTGTTGAACACCTGATATATACCAATTATACTGTAGTTCGTCCTATTCAGCTTCTTTCCCTCTTCCATATGGAATTGGATAATATTGAGGCTGTAAAACAGGGCTCTAAGAATGGTTTCTTCCCCAAAGAGATTGTATATGCGAACAAGGTAATGAATATTGTTACCTCAATGCACTTCAAAGAAATTTATGGTATCGACCTTATCAAAGAATACCATCCTACAAAACAAGAATACAATCACGCCAAAGATCTTTACGACGAATTCAAAGCTTATCTTGACACATATAAACCAGGTGATGAGTATGAGATGATAGAGTATTTCGTTGAGTCCTTCAATATGGAAGATTTAATAGAGATCAAAGATGAGAATCTGGTTACCTCCGGGATGAAAGCAGACCTCTCTTTAAAGGGTGATTTACAAGATATGGCTGATGATGCACTCTCTGCAGAAGATGTTGATGTGGCCAATGCAGATTTCGCCTTAAAGCATCAGGATGGTGCTAATCCTGCAGAGACAATGATGATGTCGATGTATATGCTTGGAGCAATGGAGTTTTTTGATACTCTTGAACAACGAGATGTGCATCGCATTGCTTTGGAAATCGCGATGGTGGGTGTTACAGGTATTCATCCCGAAAAGAAATATTCCATTAAGTCGATTCCTGATAAGGAGTTTGGAGGCTATGAATTATTGGCCTATTATTATGTAAGTTGGGCAAGAGCCATTCCTGATAAACTCGATGATTTGGGCTTACCTTTTTCAAAGGCTTATGAGGCTGCTCTTCAGATGTATAATTCTAAATATAAGAAGTAATGAGCGATCTGGAAGAACTTCGAAAAGCAATTGTGCAATTCACACAAGAGCGAGATTGGGATCAGTTCCACAATGGAAAAGATCTCGCTTTGGCATTGTCTATTGAGGCAGCAGAACTGAATGAGGCTTTTCTTTGGAAAGACGCCAAGGACGTAAATGTGGATAAGGTGAAGGAAGAACTTGCTGATATCTTTAACTACGCCATTCTGATTGCAGACAAGTATAATCTCGACATCAAGCAAATAGTACTCGAAAAACTCCGCAAGAATGCCGAGAAATATCCTGTGGACAAAGCCTACGGGAGTGCAAAGAAATACGACGAACTATGATTATCTATAGAGCCACCAAGAAACAATTTGTTGACGATGTGTTTAACAACACGATTGCCAACAACATCGACGAGGCGTTCTTCGAACATCTGGGCAGACATACCTCACCCAACGAAGTGCGTTCCTGGCAGAATTCGATGCAGTTTATGTATAAGGTGGTGAATACACCCGAACTCCCAGATGAGGCAGGTGTGGCTATAGAATATCAGATACCTTTGACGGCCAAGCGCGTAGACTTTATCATTTCTGGTTTAAACGCCCAACAAAAAGAGCAGATCGTTATAATCGAACTGAAGCAATGGGAAACTGCAGAACCGACCCAAAAGCCAGGTATTGTAGTGGCTCGTTTCCAACAAGGCAAGACTGAGGTGGCTCACCCATCCTATCAGGCTTGGTCGTATGCTTATATGCTCTCCAACTATAACCTCACCATTCAGGAACGAGAAGTAAATATCAGCCCATGCGCCTTTCTGCATAACTATACGCCAGATGGAATGATCAACGGTAAGCTTTATGAAGACTATGTAGCCAAGGCACCTGTGTTCCTAAAAAACGACGCAGCTCGCTTGCAGGACTATATTTTAAGATATGTACGCTATTGCTCGCCTGAGGATATTATCTGGAAGATAGACAATGGTCGTCTTCGTCCTTCGAAACAGTTGGCCGACTCTCTGACATCAATGCTGAAAGGTAATGATGAATTTGTGATGCTCGATGATCAGAAGGTGGTATATGAATCTGCTGTCTATTTGGCCAAGAAAGCACAAGGAGGCAAGAAACAGGTTCTGATTGTGGAAGGAGGTCCTGGAACAGGAAAGAGTGTGCTTGCAGTAAATCTGCTGGTGAATCTAACAGCTGAAGGCATTGCCTCACAATATGTCACCAAGAATGCTGCCCCTAGATCTGTCTATAGTGTTAAGCTATCAGGCAGCTATAAGAAATCGTATATCAACAATCTCTTTGTTGGAAGTGGTAACTTCATTGATACGATGCCCAACACTTTAGGTGCATTGATTGTTGACGAAGCTCATCGCCTGAATATGAAGAGTGGAATGTTCTCCAATTTGGGAGAAAACCAAATTAAGGAGATAATCAAGACGGCAAGATTCTCCGTGTTCTTTGTTGACGATTGCCAGCGTATCCATATGAAGGACATTGGCAGTGTAAGATATATCAAGCAATGTGCTGAAGAAATGGGAGCAGATGTTCATTTGGAGCATCTGAGTTCACAGTTCCGTTGCAATGGTTCCGATGGCTATCTCAGTTGGCTTGACAATGCACTGCAGATTCGCGAGACGGCAAATATACGACTGACTGAAGAGGATTATGATTTTCGCATCTATGATTCACCAAACGAGATGTTCGAGGAGATCAAACGCAAGAATAAGTCAAATAATAAAAGCCGTGTGGTGGCAGGCTATTGCTGGGATTGGAACAGCAAACAAAATCACTATGCTTTCGATATCGACATCCCCCAGTATGGTTTCCGTAAGCAATGGAACTTCAACGGCAACGAGCCTTGGTTGATCGGTGAGAAATCTATCGACCAGATAGGTTGTATCCATACATGTCAAGGCCTCGAACTTGATTATGTGGGCGTTATTGTTGGCCCAGACCTGTCGTACAAGAACAACCGTGTAGTGACAGACGGATTCAAACGTAGCCCCAATGACCAATCTCTGAAAGGTTTTAAGGCTATGGTGCAGAGAAAACCAACAGAGGCGTTACAAGCTGCAGATGCCATTATTAAGAATACCTATCGCACACTGATGACACGAGGCATGAAGGGCTGTTATGTCTACTTCTGCGATAAGGCTTTGGCCGAACATTTCCGTGAGTTAATGGCCGTAAAGCCAACAAGTGCCAAGGAAGAGCGAATCGAACCAGTAGTCAACGATGATGTAAAATTTATCGATTTTCTTCCTGTTTATTCAATCAAAGCTGCCTGCGGTTATTTTGGCGAAGGCGAGGAAGTGAACGAAATAGGCTGGATCAGAGCTGAAGGAATCGGCAAACTGAATCGCAACATGTACGTGGTTCAAGCCTCTGGCCATTCAATGGAACCTCGCATCAACGATGGTGATTATTGTGTATTCCGCGCCAATCCAGCAGGAAGTCGCGAAGGTAAAATAGTTCTTGTACAGCATACTAACTTCTACGACGCTGATTATTCAGGTTCATACTCAATCAAACAATACTCTAGCGTAAAAAGCTACAACGAGTTTGGTGGTTGGCAACATGAAAAGATAGAGCTGAAGCCGCTTAATAGCGACTACACCCCTATCATTATCACTCCCAATGACGGAGAAGACTTCAGAGTGATAGGAGAGTTTGTTGGGGTGATTAGGCAATAATAAGCTAAATAATTATGAATATCGACAACAAACAAACAAAAGGATGTGACAGTTTGAGTCAAGTATACGGCAAAACGTTCAATGCTCTACAAGAAATCATGCAGGATGAGGAAAAACTTAAAATCCTTTCTCCTATTGATTTCTCCGCAATGGGGTTGTATATAGGTAAGTTTGTTGAGCAAGAAATCAACAGCTCTGTTGTGCAGTTGATGAGATCTTTCTGCGGGATCGATATGCCAGACTTCTATTGCAAGAGATATCCCCACTATGATGTCGAAACAGACGTTAAGTTAAAGAATAAAACAGTACGTTTAAATGAGCAAAAGCATGACAATAATGATTTGTTTTCGTTAATGACCATCCCACTAGGCAATGCATATTATGCATTTCTAGAATTAAAAAAAAAAGACGAAGATGGTTTTTTCAATCAATATCAATGGCTCAATGAGGATAAATTTCTTGAGGCATGGAGAAATCTTTTCAGGTTCCGCAATAGGATGGCTCATATCGGGGAGATTATTGATGTTGCTATACTCAAAGAGAACTATGTTTATTTCCAGAGATTTTTGGAATATATGCCCCAAATACTTGAGTTAAAAAAAGAACTTGCTCCAGACGACTATATTGAGTCATTACCTACAATAAAAGAAAAGAAAGAAGAAAAACCATATTGGACTACAACAGATCTTCGAGACAAACCATACGCTTCCATAAAAATTGCCAAAAGTTTCTGCGAATTAAACAATTGTGATTGGGAGGAAGAAGATTACTACAAAAAAATGGAAGAAAGAAATGCTATATCTGAAATGTATTATCTTGATGCCATGATTTTCGACGGGATTAGTGGTAAAAAAGGACTAAAGGATTGTCTTGGCAACATTCTCGTTCCAGCGAAATATGATGGTTTTTACTTCCTTCCCCGAACCCTTGAACATCCAGAAAGCGAAGTGTCGGTTATTGCTATACGTGATGAGAAGTATGTAGTCACAACGTTAGACGGCTCTGGTAAAGAACTAACAGACAGAGAATATGATGATATTAGGTTGGCAAGAAATGACCACCCTTATAAGGTATATATATATCGCAAAGACGGCGCTTTATCATGGGGATTTATGAGTAATCAGGGTAAAGAATTGACAGAATGCATAATTGATAGTTTGGAACTTGGACTAAACAGTTTTGTGTATGAGTGTGGAGAGTTTCAAGGTTATTGGCAGTTTGGATATGACATCCTTCCTCCAATTTATGATAATATTGAAATGGTTGAAGACTTTGACGACCCTTTGCTTTTTACACTTAATGGTGAACCAGGTTATGTGCGACACGATGGTTCTTTCATATCTTTAAAAAAAATAAAAAGAAAGGAAGAGGAAGGAGAGGAAATAATTTGGGATTTTTTCTGTGAACAATACGAACCTTGTTAAAATCAAGAAATGGGTAGCGTATTAACTACCCATTTCTCGTATATCACATTTTCCGAAGACATTTAGGCAACCATTTATTTTTCGTACCAGGATCTATTCCTTTTGGAATCAATCGTTTAATAGCGACCCTACCACTCATCATTCTCTTGATGATTGGATGCTCTTCTTTGATTCTACCATAAGAACCTTCATCCCATCCTTCATAAAAATAACCGTAATCTCCGTCAGGAGCGGCTTTAAATGGCTTTGTTAAATCTTCAATTATCTGAGCCGAATTAGCAAAAAGGAAGTCACCAAAGAACACTTTTGTACTCCAAAGTGCTCCATATCCTCTTTCTTCCGGTTTAGCATCACCCAATAATAATCGCAAATTTGAAGAGCAGCGTTGGATCCAATAAGGCCAAATATAACAAGGTATGCCAAACTCATTCTCAATCTGAGCTTTACGGATGAAGGGATCAACAGGATCTTTGAAACCACTCACGTTCTTAAAATGTCCTGGACCATGAAACTCTAAGAAGAATTTCTTGTCTCCAATCTCCACGAACATATCAATACGCTTCCGCCCCCATTTGTACTGAGGAGTAATAATAGCAGAAGGATAAGTATGTCTGATGATTGCCATCAGAACATACTCATCAAAACTAACCGAAGCTTTCCCGACTTTTGCAGGAACAGCATTCGGAATTAGTCCCTTCTCCCAGTAATCCTTTCGTAAGATAGTTTCGGCAATGCATTGAATACCATTCCGATCTTCAAAAGGCACCACGGACAGATCTTCGTCATTTACTCCCAAAATCGTCTTGACATCATCCTTCGAAAAGAATGACCCAACAAACTTATCCGATTCTTCAATACTGAAAATGCCTAATTGCTTTCCTAATAGTCCCATATGATTTGCAAATAACACATAAACGTTTTTTACAAGGTCACATTCATTACTATACCTGTACCAGGATCTACCAATTGTCCCTGATCATCAATTGTCATCGATGGAATCTGGTTTAGATTCTCAGGCAGTCTGTCATTCTCCAAATCAGAACGGAGCAAACGGAAGGTATTGTAAATGGCTAGTCTCTCTGTCGGAACCCTATCATTCTTAGCTAATGCAATAAGGCGTACTTTACTCCATAAAGGATGGTAAATAATCACATTATCAATATCTCTAATGTTCATTGCCGTATGATGATAGCTTCCAATTGTCCAATCTTGCCTTAACTTTTGAGCACACTCAGCAACAAGTTCATCATAGTCAGCAAGTTCTTGATATTGTGCCCTTGTTGCTGGATTGAATCCAAAGTCAAATTTAGGATAAAGCATCAAACGTAAGAGTGAAACACCTAAACGCCAATCCAAAACGTGATGGAATCCACGGTTATTGTAGGTCAACAAACAATCCTGACAAGCCGTCTTACAACGACGATGATTATCGCTAATCAAAGACTGCATAAAAGAAGTTCTAAAATTAATAATATCCTCTATGATACTTCTCAGGTTATCTTGATGATACAAATAACTAACAATTCCAGCTCCATTTGGTGCTGCATCGCTAAGATATATTACAGGACGATTATTCTCTATCTTATCAGATATTTCTATTTCATCAGGAGATACGTCCAGTTTGTCAGCCAATGTACGCTGGAGGAGGAAAGCCACAGAGAAGAATGCTGCCCGTATAGCCGATTCGTTTCCTGTAGTAACATTGAGATCTACAAAAGGATTACCATTTACAATTTCGAGCTTAATCATTTCAGTAGGCTTTCGTGCTCCTATGGCAATATCAAATGAATATCTATCCCCATCTGAAATAGTATTAAAAAATTCTTGGGGTGGATTTCCTGCTCTATCCTTCTTATAGAACATGAAGCTGCTTGAAGAGAAAAAATCTATCATGTCTGCCTTATTAGTTACAACTCCACAATTACGGCATGTATATTTATCGGCGGCATCTTCCAGATCAGAACTACCACAATTGGGGCATACAGAATGACAGGTTGCAATGCCGTCTATATTATCATATTGACTGGCATATTTCCCCTTGAACAACTGGTTATTGTTTGTATTAATATGCCATACTTCAGCCTCATCGTTAAGGTTCAATCCATATGCAAAGACGCGAACATTCTCCACATTTTTTTGGTTTGTAGTATCGTCATTGTCCTTAGCAAATATAGTGGATTGAGAGAAATGACTTCCTCTATCATTACTTTCAGCTGCTTTGCCATCGTTATGGAATAATTTGAATGACCTATATGCCATCGGGATGATAAGCATCTTCTCATGCGGCTGAAGGTTATTGGCAATGTCTGTTTTAGAAGTTACCACATTATTATTAAACTCAATGTTTTGTATTCTCCATGTAGAGATATCTTGCATTGAATTTGGGTCAAAACTCATGGTATAGCAGTTGAATAGGGCATCAACTTCATTGTTCATAGGAACAATTTGTTCAGGTTTTTGCCCTATAGCTCTATCGTATCGCAAAGGTGTTGTAAGACCTTCAACGCGATATTTGCCCTTATCTTTCGTTTTTTCAGATCCAGGGGCAAATTCATTGATAGCCATCTCTGAAGATCTGCTAATTGTCCTAAGATCCGTTACATTAGGATCATAATTGAATCCATGATAGAACTCCCTCAAATCTGAAGGCATGCCATACATCGGCAACAAACCGCCTTCTGCCAGGCACTGTGCCAGTCCTTCTGCATATGTAGGACGGGCTGCAATAGCGGAGACCTCATCTATAAGTCCCGTGCCTTTTGCCCACCCCCTAAGAGTATCTATATCTCCATTGATATCACAATCAGCAGTATTGAACTGAGCAGTATAGAGATCTATTATTTCATCAATTCTTTGCCAATTTGTACGAATCCAATTCTCAATTAAGGGTTTATTATTATTCCAGCTAAATGGCAGGCCGAACTCTCCTGAAGTGTCATGCAATCTGGGGTCATATCCAATATTACCATTATCCCTAAACGCTTCTTTCAATATATGCTTTGCAATGACACGCTTAATGATAGCCAGTTTAAGCTTATATGCTCCTTGATTATCAACATAAGGCGCGAGAGATAGTTTTGGAGCTGCAGGAAGCCCACCAACAATTTCTTCAGTTGCATTCTTGTAATAATGAACATCATGACTGCGACCTCGACAGAAGGTAAAGGCAGTTGAGAATGCCTGACCACGACGGCCGCCACGACCCACGCGCTGCTGATAGTTATAGCGTGTAGGAGACATGTTCCCTTGGAAAATAGCCTCCAAACTACCAATGTCTACACCAACTTCCATAGTTGTCGTAACATTCACCATGTCGATTTCCTTGGATCGCTCCTCACCTGTTCTGTATTGCTCGTCGCCTTGCCTCAACAGAATAAGGTTCTTAAACTCTAGTAATCTGGTTTGGATATCATCCGTCTGGCCTGTTAGTTCTTCAGTATGCAGTCTTCTTGCTTTCTTTCTCTCTACCATGATATCAAATGAGATAAAATGGTCCTTCCAGAGATCCCTTACCGTTCTTCCTCCTACAGGTTCATCAGGTAACGGTGCTGCACAACTTGTACAAACGCCCATTCCCTTATTGGGATGCACCCTATGACATATGGGACATTCGTAATAACCTGCATTTTCATCAAGAAGGCGGAAACCAAGACTATCGTACTCTAATATGATGGAGTCACTTTCATTTCTATGGAAGTAATTGAACAATGCTTCCCCCAAAGTAATTTCGTCGATTCCGTCGTATCTTTCTGCAACTGCTTTTATATACTTTTTATATTTATTTGAGAATTTGTTTGTACCATTATAACTTCCAAATGGTTTGGGATCTTCGAATTCATCGTTTTTATATCTATAGTTATCACCTAAAATACGTATAAATGCATCTATGAAATCATAAACATTAAGACCTATAGGAGCAAGAATACCGTTTAAACTTTCATACTCGCGAGATGCCTCTTTTTCGTTAGTCCTCTTACAACATATATAACCAATTCCAGAGTCTAGGACACTAACCCCCATGTATTTGCCGAAGGAGTTTGCATAGATAGCGGATGTCAGATTGTCGTAAACCCGTTTACAGTAGTCACCATTGACATTGGTCTCGCGCGCGAATGTCTGCCAATTAAACGCACGATTCCAATGATTATTCATCGTCATCGCTTCATTAGTAAACTGATCTTTGTAATCTACACCAGCAGGATTAATGCCTAACTCTACTAGTTTTCTAACCAATAGGCCATCAATATTTTTTTCATTATCAATAAAGTCTGAAAGATCAACAAACTCTTTACTATAAATGGTCAAATCATTTCCATCGAGATAGTCTTCAGCAATTTCACGCGCTTGAGGAATTATAGATTTTTCAAACTTTCTTGTATAATTCCTAGCATCGACATCTACGCCATTAGCTCTATCCCGATCAACAATTTCGATAATCATTTCAACACGGTGGTTGATGATATTAACACAGTCAATGAATAGCATACGCACCATGTCTCGATATTGTTCCAGTTCGATACCATATGCCTGTTTAGCAGCATCTTCACGACTATCAGAGAATCCGATAAGCTTCTGAGATTTTTCTGACAATTGATACATCAGCTCTTTACTGAGCAACTGGTTGCTTCGATCAATACCAGTACGGAAGCTACGGATAGGAGATTTAACGTGAATGCGACGAGCATAATTCATGGCACAATGAGGGCAACAACACGGTAGTGCCTGAATCTGTTCTTTGTGTAGACTATTAGGATTTCCGTTATTCGGATTTATTATATATTTCCAGCCTTCAATATATAAATTCTTGTCAGGTTCCCTATTAATTGTCTCTTTAACAACACCTGTTTTTGTGTGTAAGTAAGCATGTCTCCAAGCCCCCCTTCCATTAGTTATAGTGAAACCTGTTCTGCCGGAACCCAAAAGAGCAACTTGTTCTTCCTCTGATTCTAATCCTTCGAATGTTTCATGCGTTGGCCAGAAGATCATATAATCTTTATACGACTTATTCTGCACCATTGGTGTAGGATTGAAATTAGGCATTTTCTCGAGTTCCGGGTAATTAAGACTCATTGCTTCATCGCTGCCTCCTCTTGCCTTTCTGTTGCCTCCAATAAACAATTCACCACAATTCTCGCATCGGAGTAACTCTAATATTTTATTACCAGAATTACCAACTTCACGAGACTCATAAATGACATTTGATATAGGAGAAATATCATTACGTTCATCATCAATAGCCCTATTGCCATTAGCATCCATAGTAGGTTGAAGTTCTCCCCAAAGCCCCTCGATATATTTAAAAAACTGATGGAAACGGATTCTAGGCAGACGATGAGCTAATCCTCTCTCACTATTTTGTCTTATAGTCCCATTTTCATTCAATTTGTCAACAAAAGCACGATAGATTAAGAATCCACGTAAAGCATCTTCACTTCCGAATAAAGCTGATGCAAGATTGCTTAAGCTAATTGCTCGTGGAGTCCTTCCTTGATCGTTATTCTTTGGTATGACATTATAGATTTTTGCAAAAATGATTTCTTGATTCTGAAGCGTAAAGTCTTTGATGGATTCAGATCCATGTTGTCTGGCGAACTCATTTATTTGTTCAAGTTGGGTGTTGTCGTCAAGTTCAATAAACTCAGGGGTAATCTCAGCAAAAATAGAAAAATCGAATGTGCTTTCCCTATTTACTTCAGGACAATAGTTAGATCCTTTCTGTACATCAAAAGCATCCTCTCCATTACTATTGTACACGCCAAAGAACTCTTCAAGGTACTTTTCTGTTTCTGATTTTTCTCCGTTTTCTCCTCTTTCAGTACTACCCAGAGAAGCAGAAGAACCAAGAATGCGCAATTGAGGATTGGGAATATATACTGGGTTTCCATATTCATCATGGATCTCATTACCATCATCGTCGACCTTCTTTATGGTAGGAGGCAAGCCTATTGCATCGAGCAACATACGAACCAAACAAGCGACTTCACTACCAGCAGTTCCTCGATAGAGATGTAACTCATCAAGAATAAGATGGAAAATTCTTGTTGGATGAGCTTTGTCTGGATCGCCATTAAGCCATTCTTTTGTCCGCTCAAAAATGTCTCTTTCCGCAGTACGCATAAGCATAATGCTTAGCATGGAAACGTTGGTGATCATAATATCAGGAGGAGTCTGCTGCATATCCCAACGTGTAAGCATCTCTGCTGTTGGAACATCATTTAAACGAGGATTTACATAAAGAACTTCTTCCTTTTCCTCCCTCTCCTCTTGAGTCTGAAGTCCGCTGTAATAGTTGGTAATATTAGTAAAACGGCTGTGAATCTCATCAAGTTTTTTTGCAACTCGTTCTTGCTCTGCCCTTTTCTTATCTTGTCCAAGGTCATTTAACAACAGAAAACTCTTTTTGCCAATTGTCTGCCCATTATATCCACCAAAGAATATACGATTTCCATCGAGATGATTGTTCATATATTCCCTAACAACATCGCTGTCTAAAGCTTTACGAAGACGAGACATCTGGTCAGCAACAAGGGCATTCATCGGATACAGTACAAGAGCTCTAATCGCCGCAGGACGACCTGGGGTCTCGTTTTCGCGTTGACATGGTTCATATCTATTTGCGTTTCTACGATACCAGTCTGTTGGATAATCTATGTGGGTCCATGTCTTCGCCTCTTTAAACAATTGCGCAAAAAGTGGCAGCAAAAACGACTCTGTCTTACCAGAACCCGTTCCAGAGGTAATAACAACGTTTTTACCTTCTGCAAATGCTTTTCTCATCATACCTACCTGATGGCCATAAGGCTTATAGTTCATCAACCCAGAACGAATGAATTGACCGAAAAATTCTCTTGCATCATTTTCTGACCCGAAAGCATCTGCAAAATCAGGCGCAAGATCTTCAATTCTATTGATGCCTTGGTATGATTCGTACTCAGGAAGAATCTCAAGATAAGGCTCCTTATACAGGTTGTCGTCTCTCTCGATTTCACTCATTCGCAAGTCATCAAGGGTAGGATCACTAATGTGATAAGCGGTCTTAAAATAAAGACGATAATCCTTCTTTATTTTCTCAAAAGCCCCAATAGGGTCTTGACCTAAAAGATGTTCGAATATAGGCATAGTAGTTAAATTTTTAAATTATTATAATATTTTCTGTTTCATACTGATCTACTGGAGGTAATTGCGCAGTCTCATTCACAAATGTAATGCCCAAATCAGCAAATGTTCTAGGTATAGTCATGAAAGCTGATATTACACGATTCATATCATTGCCTTCGACAAGTGTAAACACCTCATCGCCAACACTCCTTCTCAGATAAGTCTTCATGCCCGTCTCCGTTTTGATGGCAAAGCCGAAGGTGGTTCTTTCAAGATTGTCGGTTATAACCATCAACGTTCGAGGGTAAGAAGAGTGCTTCGATCTGTTACACCATAAACTCAGCCTGTATTGGTTACAATGAATTTTTCTTCTAATAGCCGGATTATCGGGATTATCAGGTCGGCCAGATATTGCTTGAACAACAGAAGGCATCCGTCCATCAGGATTACTTATATTGTAAACTTTTATAACATTGCAATACACCTCATTTGAGTCCCTATTATTACAAATAAAGGCTTTCTGTCTTACTGGCCGTCCTAGATTCATTATAAATAAAGCTCTTTGCATCATCACCGGTAAATGAAGTTTTTGGGCTAAGGAAATTTTACTATTACTCCTGGTCAGCATATGATCTTGATGCCGGTACATACAATAAAGGCGAGCCCATGCCATATCCCGATTACTGATACGATAGAAATCGCCTTGGCTCATTTCTATCCATCTTGATGCTCCATAGCCTGTTATTACTGAATTTCTTATTCGTGGGAAACGTTGATCATGTGACTCTTTCAGACGAGTATCGAATACGTTTGCTGGGACATGCTCTAAAGAAGCTTCATAATTCTGATATGAAGGTATAGACCTTAACATTGAAACAGCAACATCTTCGTCATAAGTAAAATCGCATCTGACCCCTTTATCTCGCATAAAGCCTTCCGGATCGAAATTGTATTGAAGCAAAAGTACCGGTGGCAGCAAAATACTCTGTGACAGATCTGCCACCCCATTGCCTTGATTACTATTGTGTACAAATATCCTCACGTTTCTCTCATCGCAATAATTTTTCAGGTCTTGAAGGAACTTGAATGTATAACTTCCCAAAAGCATATATAACCTGGCATTGCTAAACATGTATAAAGGAAGTTTTATAAAGGTCGGTGGAAGCGGTTGATATCTTTGATTTTCAGAATCAATGTTAATAAAACCTCCATTTATCAACATATACTTTAGATCTCTAAAGAAATTGGGATCTGAAGCAATATTAATACCGAAACGTGTCACTGCGTATCTCATGCACTTCTTCAGTTGGTTGTCGGTAATAAACATACCATCTTTCATACAACTACGAGATGCAATAAGATTTACCAAGAAGAAACGATGATCAAAAATATCCAACCGCTCATTACTTGGCTGATACAATAAACTACTTTCTGGAAGGCTGGAGTGTTGGCCGTTATGAACAATATAGCCTTTCATATATGCAGTTCTCTCCTCATCTGAGACAACTTGCCCCCATAAATTGAGAGGCAAAAGATTGTCTTGATTATAATCCATTATTTGATCACAGATGAAAATGGAATCATGGTATGTAATCTTTCTATCATCATTTTTTCTGTACTCTAGTGTAATATCCATTTCTTGAGATATATCGCTTATTGTCGGATGAGAAAGATCTATCACCAACTTTGTGTCATCAACAACCTGTATTACAAAATCATCGTCATCCAAATTATGATCATCAAGATTAATATACACAGATAATCTTTCTATATTGATCGGCTCAGGAAACTCAAAATAAGGTAGCGCATTAAACTGATATACCTTGTATCTCCCTGGACAAGGAATTCCGCCATTCATAGAAATTACAGTGTCACGATTCGCAGCTGCTGCGCGTAAAGGAGATATTACAATTTCTGATGAGGTATACATACTCCAACCAGCACCAAATACTTGATTGATATAATCATTATCAGAATACGGCGTGACAGCTGGATTATTTTGAGCAGCTAACCAGTTATCAAATTCGTCCTGGTGCCCTCGCCTTACTAAAATATAAGTATCATTTCCTCTTTGAGGATAATCTGTTTGAATCAAATATCTACTACTACATCTAGAGAATAATACAATATTCCGCAAAAGAACTGAATGTACACAGCTTTCCCCATCATTGAGGTGATAAATTCTCATTTCTGCCCTATCACTATTATTAATTAGGACATGATTGATGTTATATTGACCATATTCTCCCAATCTATCCATTAATCCTTTTTCTATCTTAAGACCATTACCTGAAAGAGACTTGTTATTCACGTCTGTAAGAAGAACTAATCGATCATTCTTTTCTGAATACTCATCTTCGTAAACTGCTAAGACAAAATGACCTTTTGAAACAATTTCTTCTGTTTGGTGCGTCTGTTCATATAAAAGAGGATCAAAATTTTCTATCAAGTCTGATATTCTACGTTTTAATACAATATCTTGTCTAGATCTTCTCAACAACTCTCTCATTGGATTGTCTACATAATCATTCAATACTCCAATTTGTTGCTCATAAGGTAGATCTTCACTAATATCTGCACTATAAAGTGCTTTTTTAATTTGGTCGACTTGGGTTTTGCTTAATCCGAGCTGATATCTGATTAAGCCGACATAAGGAAACTGAGTTATTTTCCTGGCACAAAAAACAGGATGACGTCTGGACAATTCATTGAAAAGGATCTCAAGTGAATCTCTATTGTCACCATGATTTGGAAAATTATTTCTTAGAATATTTGTTATATACGCTCCTATTGCTTGTCGATTGTTTCTATAGGCTTCGCTTCCCATCAAGACCACAAAAACCACATAAATCAAAAAAGGACAATCTATGTAAGGATAGAGTTCACTATCAACGAAGATTTTTGCAAAATCAAAAAGATTGGTGCTTCTAAACAATCTTCCTTGTTCGGCTGACATTCTTGTTGCCAAATAGGTTTGCCTCAACTCTGTATAAAGCCTTTGTCTGTCCTCTATTGGAAGCATGATGAGTGATAAAAATTCGTCGTAGCCTCCAAGTCCATTTGACGTTCCTATCTCTTCTATCTTTTCCCTGTCAACGTACAACGACACTTCTTCATCCTCAGTATTGTCAACAAAGAAATACGAGAACAAAGCTCTATTCCAGCCAATAAAAAGATCTAGATTATTCATATGATTTATTATTTAAATATTAAACTCTCCATTCAATTATCCCGTCATAATGTCGCTTATCTTGACTCATTTTGTGTAAAATCTTTCCAATTTCACAATTAAGATCACTTAGTGTTATAACTAAGGTATCTATCGCTCTTGTTAATGGCATTAATGCCCACATATAAGTCATAACTTTTGCCGTTTCAGGAAGGCTTGCGCCCATATATGGCGGCATTTCTCCGTTCTGTAATTTTGCCATAAAAATTTCATACTTCTTCTTAATGAGTAGATCAAAATCATAGCATATTACAGACCACCCCTCAAGTCCTCTACAGGAATCGTATTGATAAAGTCTACAAAGAGAATTGTCTAACGAGAAATACTCCCTGTTGTCAGGGTTGGTGCCATCAAATAAGAAAATACGATTCTGATTATACAAATCATACTTAATGAAATGGCCATCAACAACATCTTGTGGTGGAACTAAGAATAAAATATCATAGGGAACAGCATTTGCTTCTCTTCCATCTTTTAAAAGTTCTATATGTAAATCGCTTTTATATCCATGAGCGACAATAACCCTGCCACCATTATATTGACCGTTTTCTTTCACATACCATTCTCCCAGGCCAACTTCTTGAGCGAATCCATTTACGAATCGTACAAGATTAGGCTTTTGGCGAAGACATATCTCATCATTTCTTCGATTAATACCATTAATGACACCATCTGCCCAATCGATCTTATAATCAGAGCGCATAAACTGGTCTACGCCATCAGCAACCACAATACGCTCTGGGCCATATATGGCATATAAGATATCCTTCTCGATTTCGAGCCAGTCTTGAGCTTCATCAACTAATACATAATCCCAATCTATGTAATCAGTCGATTCCTTGAAAGTTTTAAGTTCTGTTTTTGACAAACAATCCGAAATATATTCATATGTTTCTTTCAGATCATTTTTGTAACCCGTCTTATTGAAATAGTCATCAGCATCATCAACAATCTTGTCATTACGGATTCCCAGCAAAACCATTATTTCCATAAAAAAAGAATGCAATGTGGCTGTTGTTACCGTTGGCTTGTCTGGTTTTGAGTATATACCTGACAAAAATAGAATTCTATTTATATCACTAATAAGTGCATGATTAAATGTCAACAAGACACACCTCTTACCCTGATTCTTGTATTTTATGGCTACTTGAAGAAGCTTAATGGTCTTGCCTGTACCAGCCCTGCCTTCAAACAACGTCAGGTTATCAGAATTAATATTCTGGATTTCTTGGGAGGCTTCTTTCATTGAGAGCAGATTCAGCCTGTTTTGAGTTAATTGTCCAACAACAACTCTGCGTTGTGTAAAATAATTTGTTATATCAGAAACAAAGTCTTCTCCTAAGCAACAGTTCATCCATCCCGTTGTACGTTCCTTATTCCAACTTACAGAATCAGGGGTAACATAAATTGTTTTTTGAACAAGCTTCTTAAATGAAAAATATTTGGGCAAAGCGTTGTCGTCATACGAAATACCATCATTTGCACGTAAAACTACACTATCAAGTTCATTACCGCTAATCTCCCTAAACCATATAAAATTATATATGAATGGAGAATAACCTAAATGTTTAAATAAGTATTTCTTAAAATCAAATCTCTGTTTACGACTTTGGCTAGAAACTGGATGCCAAATACCATCGTATTTTACATTAAAACCATTATTTAATATAGTAATACCATTACAATTATGGTCTTTGACTTCAAGAATATAACATAATCTCTGAACTACAACCTCCTTTTGTTCCTGATCATCAGGATCGTACAAATTAAAAGTCACACCACTTAGATCACACAACATTAAGATATCAAGTTCACCCACAGACCCTCCACCAAATGTTACATTTGTCAATAAGCTTATCCTGCCAGATGCAGATGGTATCTTATTTAATTCTTGATACAAATAGTTACGCAGTTCTTCAACAGCTTGTTCTTCACGAGTATCTCCAGTAACATCTTTAGTAACATTTATTATTGATACTTCAACCATAATCTATTGTTTTAAGTTTTTTTTCTATGCAAATATAGGGATTTTTGCTGATATATCAATGTTTTTTGGAAAAAAAATGCGAATAAAAGTGTTATAGATATAACAAAGTAATGAAATTTACCTCTTCAAGCTTCTAGAACTGGGAGAGGTCTATTTTATCACCAGGTTTTAATCCTGCAAAATCGATGGGATCTCTTTTTGTATAATATGTGATAATTCGATTTGTTGTATTTCTGTCTCCCCATGAATACTGTCCATCTCTTCTATTGCTTAACCTTTCTTTTACATCATTCAAAAAAGTTAAAAATGTAGGGTCGATTGAGTTAAGATTAGACTGGATTAACGGAAATGCCACAATTACCTTTGTTGAATTTTTTAAATTTTCATTGTCGTTAAATACATCAAACCCATGCGGGCAATCTAGCCAAACATTATTTGTTGCTATGCTTCTGTCATGGAATTTAAAAGCATCATTATAGAATGCTATTCGGCATTTGAGATTCGGACGCATCTGCATTATCTTATTACATATGTATTCATAGCACTCCTTATAACTTTCATATAATTCGCCAGAAATTATTGTCAAATCAAATTCTACTCCCTCCGCCAAATAATCTGGCAGTATATAGTTAAGAATTGGTAGTAAATTATGCTCTATCTTATCTTTATATGTAAAACTGTCGTTTGCATTTTTAAAAAGGTATCTATCGGCGATGATCATGGAGTTGCAGTTTTTTAATTGAGGGAAACTCTTGTTTAAATCGTCAAGAAATCCCCAATTAAGTGTCTCTCTCTTAGAAAATGAAACACCATTTTCATTATAAAGATGTTGGCAACTCTTAGCAATGCAAGTATTTAATGCTATAATCCCATAATCCCGAGACTTCTGAATACATGACTCCTCATCAGTGTCAGAAAGGAAAACCGCATTCAAAAGGTTATCATCTATTTGGGCGGGCACAATATCGGTGATTCTGATAAAACCTGCATCTTGGAAATCAAGACCATTTTCGCCTTGGGTAGACTTTTTCCACAGATTCTTCATCCATAGATTACCCTCGCATATTTGCCCAAATTCTTTTTTTGTAATATTAATAATTATATCAGCCTTACTTAGGAAAGAGTACAATTTACCCCAAGTTTCAATTATAGGCATGTCTTCTGGAGATTCGAAAACAGGGCGGTTCTCAATAAATTTTTTGAGAAATTCCCATTCACAATATACTTTCTTACGCTTTTTCATAACAGTATATTAAAAAGTCAACAAATTCATTGCTAAACGATCTGCCTCATCGAAGAAGCCTTCACCAAACTTATCAGACAATCTGCCATCGGGTAAAATCTCTATTTTTTTAAGCTGAGGTTCATTTTGAGGTCTGTTCTCAAGATCTGCATCATATACATATATGATAGAAGTGTCTTTTCTATCGATCTTCTTAGCTGCAACAAGATTCTGGAGTTTCCTTATCAGATATTCACTATGAGTTTCGATGATGAAATTAACATTGTAATTCTTATATGCATCAACAAATACATCTGCAAGCATGGACTGAAATTTAGGATGCTGATGTACCTCGGGCTCTTCGATAGCAATCGTAGACGGAACATAAAAAACAGGATTATCGTGAAAATCTTTCGGATTGGTGGAATATTCACCTTCATCATCAAGAGAACAATATCTTTGAGATTCCAAAATAGCAGTTTCAATTCTAAGAAGAATAACAAACAATTGAGTAACACCATATCCTTGATCAGATAACAAACTACCCTTTGTATCCTTATTACTTTCATATAACCGAATGGTAACTCCTGTTTGAGTTTCATCAACTTCCATTTTTATGGAATCAACAAGTCCGAATAATTGAAGCCATTTATTCATAAAATCACCAGGATGATATATTTCCTCACTATTAGATTCCCCTTCAATCATAGATTTTGAATAGATTCTTTCTGCGGCAAAATAATTCTTTAGAAGATTCGTAAAGGAATCTGTACTTTCAAGTGAATATAGCCTTTTAATATTAACAAGTGAAGAGCTTACATATGACAAATTGTGAGGCATAGATATAGTATGCAATTCACTAAATACCTGAGAAAGATAACTATTAAACATCTCAAATATCTTAGACTCACGAGTTGTGCACAAATCCAAAAAATCTGTCTCTTGTTTTGATCCGATATAAACTATCGCATCATAAACTTTAACAAAATCAATTGTATGATCATTATATCTACATGCTTCTCGTAGTTTATTATCATCTGATAGACGATAATTAGAAGTCAAAGGCCATCCGCTTGAATGCTTAGACTCTATAAATTCATACTCCCTTTGTCGATAATATTGTCCAAAGGTTTCAAATTCGCTTGTATAGAAATCGTTAAAGACATTACTTACATACTTGTTACATCTTTTTTCTTTTACTAAGTTATCTTCAAACTTCTTCATGTCACCCTTATTCATGGGAAAGAGTGTTTTAAGAATGGGTTTAAAAAAAAGAGTTCCGAATTCTTCGGCATATTTTAATAAACCAATCTTGTCATCTAAATACTTTCTCACAAAAGATTCTTTATGCTCTAAACGGGGATTGAGCTTTGATAACAAATTCTCTCTCTCCTCAATATCTTTGAATGCTTTCTCCCCATATTTATCTTTGAACTCGTTCAACCAATCATAACAATAAGAACTATCAGGTTCATAATAACCCATTTTTTTTAATTCGTCATTAATATATTGCCCCCAAACATACCTAAAGAAGTTGTATCTAACTTTATTATAATTTGTTCTATTAAAACTAAAGATGTTTCCGCCATTAATTATTTCAATTGATACACCTTTTAAATACCCATTGTTAAGTACGTCTTTATCATCAGTGCCAAATCTATAAGTAACCTTAACGTCATCACATAACAAATGAGAATGTACAGTATAACCTAATTCTATGTAAGGTTTACTAGACTCTTTATGAAGGACACGATCGAAGCCTCCTAACGAAGAATTCTCTCTCATCGAGAAATCAAGTTTATGAATCCCCAGATTAGTTGTTTTACCATCGTTAAAATCTTCAAGTATACCTTTAAGATAAGTATCGAGAAGAACCATTGATTTAACAATGGAACTCTTGCCAGAGCTATTACAGCCTGTTAAAATAGTAATAGGTTTAATCGGCATAGTAACACCATTCTCATCAAACACACGAAAATTTTTTATCCAATAAAGATTATTCATTTTACAAAGAAATTTGTTATATAATGTTCTCGATAAAAACCTTGAATGAAATAAGAGCGTCAACGACCGTATCTCTCAATGATTTCCGCTTAAACAGCAACACCATAATTGCTTTATTCACTATTCATTTATTCACATAGACAGGAAGGGTGGCATTTTCCTCTCAGGTATTTCTGATATGTTTCGAGGATAGCAGATGATGCTTCATCGCCAATAAAGTTGTTTCAAGTAACTATCTACTATTCAACATTTGCCCCCTTATACATCTTTGCAGACTTTCTATCTGCTCTATGTACAATGAAACGTAAATGGCAATGATGGGCTGCTTCGTAAAGAGGATGTTCCTTCTCATCTTTCAAACTCATATGAAAGCGAATAGCAAGGAACTCGTCCTGACTTAAATGGAAGCCTAATTCTTTTAGCATCTTAGCCGAGCGATAACCATGGTTATGTATGTGATGCATGCCGTGGCAATCGCAAAAATCATGAAGCAAAGTACATATAGCAAGACTGTTTGAATCCAACAAGGGAACGTTAGGATGACGTTGTTTGTTTTCAGCTTCTAGCTGTTTTGCCAATTGATAGGTCTGCCAAGCATGATCAGCAAGACCTCCTTGGTATTTATGATGACGGTGACAACCAACTTCGAAGAATTTATTATTCTCCATATAAGAAATGACTGTCTCGATATTCTCGCGTTTTGTGTTACGCAGAGTCTCAATGATTTTTTCTTTTACTTCCATAGCTTTATCGTGTTTTTTCTTTCATATGTCCGAATGCACATTGGCTACACTTGAAACCTGATCCATAAGGGCCGTTATGACGGCCTAAACATGATGGACATATGCGATAACCACAAGTATCGCATACATACCAACGCCAGTCTTGAGGATACTGCTGGCCGCAACATTGACAAGGGATCCACATAAGCGATTATTCGTTTTAGATTATTTATTTTATTGCAAATATAGGGATTTTTGCTGATATATCAACGTTTTTTTAAAAAAAAATTGCGAATAAAAGTGTTATAGATATAACAAACAATGCAAATTTGACTCAAAAGCCCAAATTTGATGATAGAATTAATAGTAGTAACAAATAAAACAAAAAGATTATGAAACAAGAAAAATTAGCATTGTGCAATCGTGAGGAATTTGAGCAGGAGCTCGACAAGTTGTGTCCATCGCCTACTCTAGATATGAATCCAGGTGATTATGACGCAGCGATAGCAGAAAGGGCAAGTATCAGAAAGGACACCATTTGGGATCGCATAGAGGCTTTGCTGGATGGAAAACTCACTGTGGATCAGGTGGTAGAGCAAGAACACGATGAAGATGAAGAGATTGATTTAGACGGAATTCATCGTGGAATCTTGGAAAGAGCCCTTGAAAAGTTCAAAGAAGGAGTGGATCGTCATGAGATTATTGAGGATACAGTTGAGTCTCTGGAGTTAATCTAATGAGTATTTTAATAATGAGCAGTCGTAGATTTGACTGCTCATTATTTATCTATTTTCTTTCATGCGTCCGAATGTACATTGGCTGCACTTGTAGCCGGAACCATAAGGGCCGCTATGACGGCTTAAACATGAGGGACAGATGCGATAGCCACAGGTATCGCATACAAACCAGCGCCAATCCTGAGGATACTGCTGGCCGCAACATTGACAAGGAATCCACATAAGCAATTAATTGTTTTAGGTAAACATTCGTGCTGCAATTATAAGTATTTCCCCTCAAACTTGCAAGGGTTTGATGAAAAAGATTTAATCAGTAAGAAACTCTGCTGGGATATCGACTGTGTAGTCGGGATTGTCTTCCATATCCACATGGTCATCTACAGAGTAGCGAGCACGAATCCAGAGAAGGCCACTACAGCGGATACGGTCCATCTCCTCATCATACCAGTCGTAATAGAGATCTTCGTCGTAGTCTTCCTCAGTAAGGTTGTAATCCTTCAAGGAGTTGCAACGGAGTTCATCGTCGTCGAACTCTATGTAGCCCTGACGGATGCCATACTCGACGTAGAAGTCGAAGATCTCTGAGCGGGCTGCATCATCAATGCGCTTGTAGAGCTCGGGAGCAGCATCTGCCAACAGGGCTTTCATGTCGCGACTATAATCCTCGTCTTCGATCTTGCTGACGAGCTGCTTCATCTGTGCAATCTCTTCATCGGTAAACTCGACCTCGATAGCGAGATCGTTAACTACTGCACAGCCTATGCAGGTATAGCCCTGAAAGAGCTCAATGTCGAAATGAATGGTTTCTTTGTTCATATTTGCTATTCATTTATTGTTTCTGATGGCAAAATAAGTGGTTCGTTGTATGTATATGTAACCCTGACGGCGGTATATGCCTGGTCGTCGGATTGCTGAACCAGCCATTCGACCAGTATGCCTTTCTTCCTTAGGGGGAACAGATCACCTGATGCCAAACGCCACACGTCAGCAGCGAAATAGGTAAAGAGGAAAATAAACAAATACAGCTTTGTATATTTCCACACACCGCCCCAGACTTGTTTATTGTACTTCATACGCATTTCTTATTACATGTTATGCGACCATAGGACCTGGGGATGGTGAATGCTTGATGGTATTGAGAAGGAACGACATCTGATGCTCGTTGAGGTGGTAACTGCGGGCAAAGTCGGATGTGGAATAGCCCTTCTGGAGCATCTGATGGAGAGCTTTAACCAGATGACCAGCACCACTGCGACGCTTGTCGGCACGCTCTGCAAGGCTGTTGAGCGCTTCGGTGTAGCGTACATTCCAGTCGGGCGACATGCTACGACTATCAGCAAGGAACTCTATGCGAGTGGCACCACGCTTATCGTCAGCATCAACAGGGGCATCGAGCGAAGTGTGGTTGTGCTTGATGTAGTCGTAGGCAGCTTTGCGAATCTCGTTCTCCACGTGCCAGGTAGCGAAGGAGATGAAGCGGTAACCCAGAGAGCCATCGAACTTATTGGCAGCACGGGTAAGCCCCTCGCAGCCAGCCTGGATAAGGTCTTCGAGGGCAACTCCTGAAGGAAGATAGCGCTTAGCGACGTTAATTACGTAGCGCATGTTGGACTCGATGAGACGGGCACGGGCACGCAGGCTGCCCTGCTGCATCTGCAGCCAGAGCTGCTGCTCCTCCTCGGTGGTGAGGGGGTGAGTCTTGCGGATGTCGCGCAGGATACTATCGACACAGTTCACGTTGTGGTCGATGATGATAATGTTCTTACCGTTCTGATACATAGCTGGATACTGATTATGGGTTAGACTTAGTGTTTGCTGAGTGAGGCATCGAGGATAACCGTTCCGCCCTGGGCCACGAAGGGAACGAGCAGCTTGCCGCAGTGGGACTGAGGGTAGTCGATGACGAAGGGAGTGGCCAGTGGAGAAGACTGGCGGAGAGCATTACGCGACTGGGCGATGTAATGGCTGAAGAAGTGGTCGTAGCCTGTGCTCTCGATAGTGCGGACGAGGGCCTCGCTATCAGCGAAATATAGCAGAGAGAAGAGCTGGCGCAGCTCGCGATAGTCGTTGGCGGCGGCAGCGCGACGCTGGAAACCCTGAGGGTGCATCAGTGTATATATGTACACGAGGCGCGAGTAGCGGTCGCGGAACTTAACGGAGGTCTCTCCCCCATCCTCGTCGATAAGGACGACTTCGTAGCGGTTACGGCCCGACGTGCCGTTTGAGAGGCGCACCTGTACTGCCACAAGGCGTGGCATAAGGCGAACATCTGACTCCATGTACTCTGCCAGGCGCTGGCGTATCTCAGCGTCGGTCATGTTGTTGATTAGTGTTATTACCTTTGTTTTCATGGTGCAAATATATGCACAAAATGGCGATTTTCCAATGAAAACCGCCAAGTGTATAGGTATAAACGAGGAATCGTTATTCGGTCAATTCGCTCGTAAAAAGGTGTTCATCAACACTCGTAACAAATTGTTTATCAACGCCTTGTAAAACACCCATAGCATCAGGCATCCTATTGGCAAGCTCCATGAGTTCTTGTGGGATCGTGATATCTTGAGGGTCAAGAACTGTACGGCGGACAAACTTCCTACCTGCTACGCGATGGCTATCGAAAAGGAACTTCATAGGGTTGTCGCGAAGGCCAATAGCTTTCTTAACATCAGTCTTTGCCGTATTGGAATACTGTTTGTAGTAGTCCTCGGTCTTCTTCATGACAGGGTCTTGCTCGTAGCCAAAGAAACCATCAATATAACGATCAAGATCGGTAACCTTACGGCCCAGCACCATTTGAACCAGCTCCTTCAATATGGGACGGCATGCGTCGCTCTTAGCCATCATCGTGGTGTAACCGCTCTTGTAGGAACAGATGATGGTGAGAAGGAAGAGGACAAGACTGTTGGGATTGATTTTGTTGACGACTACCTCATCGCCATTGGCCAGTATCAATACCAATTCATAGGGCAGTTTGCCGGTGGTGGATTTCCTGACAATTATGCGACGTTTAGGTGTATTACTGCCATCGTTGCTGTCGGAGGGCTTGCAAATGCTTAGTTGCCTGCAGATTTCATCAAGATATTTGCCATGCCATATTTCTCTGTAAGTATCGACCATCTGGATATAGGATTCCAAAGAAAGGCGATCCATCTTTGAGATGCACTCACGATAGAGTTCGAGCAGTGAGAGGGGTTTCTTGTACTCATTCTTGTGGCTTTCGTAATACTCAGGAAAAGCATCTTGAAGAATGTTTATACACTGATTGTCGCCCAACAAGGCACCTTTTTTAAGCCATTCCTTGGCTTCGGCTATGTTGTCATCGGTTTTACAATAGCCCTTAATAGCCATCTTGGCCATCATGTAATAGGCAATTGGCAAATCGTGGTTTACACCATCGATGAAATATTCAAGGGCATCTTCATAGTATTCTTCTCCCTCCTCAAACAGGAACATGCCATAGAGGAATGTTACTTTATAATACCCAAGACTCTCAGCCTTTTCCACCCATTCCCAGGCCTTGGCATAATCTCGCTTTGTGCCCTGCCCCTTCAGATATCCATTGATGACAAACCACATGGCTTCTTCATGATTCTGCTTAGCGGCAATCATATAGTATTTGAAGGATTTCTTGTAGTCGGTCTTGATGCCGTAGGTGCCCAAGTCATAAATCTGACCAGCCCAGGCTGCTGCCTCGCAATGATCATTGTCGGCTGCTAATTCGAAGAGCTGGATGGCCTTGTTCATATCCTTTTCAACGCCAAAGCCAAACATATAGTAGACTCCCAACTGGAAGACGGCGTCAAGGTGTCCCTTATCGGCTGCCTGCACAAAATATTCTGCGGATTTCTTATAATCCTGAGACACAACATCGCCTGTGCCATAGTAGACTCCCATATAATAGAGTCCGTCGGCATCGCCTTGTTCGGCAGCCTGCTTCCAATGGGCAAAATCATCATCCAGATTTCTGGTAGCCAAGATATTGATGCCGTCCTGCTGCAAGATTACGGCTGCATCAGGCAAGGCGTCGATAATGGACTGGAACTCCGGAGGACAAATGATGTTGGTCTTCGGCATATGAAACTGGTATAACTGCTTCTTTTTCTGATTGACAGCTTCGGGCATATACCAGTACTGCTCATGGAAAAAATGGGCTTCTCTCAGGCAATCCAACAATGGAGCCTTCATCTTCTGAAGGGTGTCGGAAAAAGAACGAGCGGTACTAAGATCCTTGGCCATCTGAAGGGCAACCGTGTCGGGCGTCGTAGGATAAATCATCTTGATAAGCTGGACAACGGTTTCCAATACAGGTGTTACCTGGTGATTCTCAAAACTGAAGAAGTCGGCCAGCAGACCATTCTTTTGGGAACAGAGCAGGAACAGGATATAAAGCAGATGCGTTTGCTTTCTGCCAAAGTGAACTACATGTCGGCTGCCGTCGTCCATGATAAACACCACCCTGTAGTAGCCTTCGGCATCGCTCTTCTTAACCCTTTTCGTTGCAGGGTCGCCCTTTTTCTCAATGATAATGGAGCGTGGCGAAAGCGCATTATCGAGTTTCAGGTAGCGTTCATAATCTTTAAGTCCACTCCTTAACGCCGATACAACGGTGTGTCCATTGTAGCCGGTCATATCGCTATATTCGGCCAGGAGGTTGAGTAACTCAACATACTGTTCCTCGTGATCCAAAAACCTCTGGTGCATCGCACCAATCTTGTCAGAAATCTCTTTCTCAGTCATATTGTTTTAAGTTAAATATTCATTATTCATTTATTCACATAGACAGGAAGGGGAAATCCTTGAAAAGAGACTCAAGGTTCTCTCGTTCGCCAGTATAAATCCAATAGTTCCGGATCCACAGACCTAGACCGAAGTGGAACTCGATTATATCTTCGGCTTCGGCTAGTTGCTGTTTTTCTTCTTTGGAAAGCCTCCGGTCTAAACGTTTAAAGGCCTCAGCTGCTGTTTTAGGACATCGTGCCATAACTATCAATAGGTTTTAAAATAATATATCTTGTTGCAAAGATAGGTATTATTATTGGTTCACGCAAATAATCTATACATATAAATTAGGTTATGTTATCTTTTTAGTAATAGTATCTTTGCTATCAGAACAATAAAACAGTATGAATATGAAAAACGAAACAAACAACATGAGAGAGGTAATCAAAGAGTATGATGAGCTGGTAGAGAAGGCTAAGGGCATTGACCCATCATGGAAAGATGAGGACGTGAATGCGCTGACAAGCCGTATAGAAGAATTAAAGAAGGAGTACGACCAGACTGTTATCACTTTTGAGATGGAGATTTTTCAGGGTTACACATGTATAGGATGTGCAGTGGTGAATGATCTTGAAGTGGAGATGGACTTTACGCTGGAAGAACTGAGCAAGATATGTTACTTGGTAGCACAGCTGGATGAGGACTATGACTATAGTAAGGGCATTATGCCGGTATTGCAGGATGGTGCACCAGAACTCTATGAGCGAATGCTGAGTGCCGTGAGGGATGCCATCTTTGAATTCTATGTGGCAGACGGTATCAGTAATGGATACATAGAGTATGATGAGGATGAACTTCGCAGGAACTTCTTGAAGGACTACGGTCTGGATGAAAAAGACTATGATAAAGACCTGTACTATGAGTGGTACGGTGAGGAGATGGCTCGCATCAGCTGCAGCGGCCTCAGATGGATCCGCTCGCGCTACTCGGTAGATGATCAGGTCTCGTTGGAAGATTTGCCTGAGTATACGGTAGATATCCCAGTGGATTTCCTGCCGGAATCTAACTGAGCCTGATAATCAGGCTTTTTTTCTCAAAAAAAGGTGTATTTTCTTTTGTATTTCGATCATTTTCATTACTTTTGTACCGTTTTCATAATGTATGATAATAGTACAAAGACATTGAAATCATTGCGTCAACAAGCTTCTTGACGTGGTTGTACTGCTTGCCGTTTTCAAAGAACTTCTGATCGAGAGATTTGTAGGTATCAAAACCTTTAAGTACGTTATTGAGTTTCTTTTTGCGATAGTCGTTATACTCTTCTTCAGTATGTTTCTTACGGAATCGGCGAAGGGCATATCTCAGGCAGTCGAGCTTCTCGTCTACACGCTTGATGTTGCTCTTGCGAAGGCGCATATGACCGTTTCGCTGAATCTCATATCCCAAGAATCCTATATAGCGATTGCTGTTGTCGTCGCCTTCGCCCCAAAGGAACGGATGATGCGACTTGATGCCCCAGAACTCGCGACGAGTGCAATCGGTAACATCCTTAAACGGATGGTAAATAAGCCCATGGCTCTCTAAGGATTCTGCATAAGCCTTCATCAGGCGAGAACATTCATTAAAGTCTGTATGGAGCAAAATCATATCGTCGCAGAAACGGACAAACAGACGATCGGGATCTGGCGTCTGGACAATGACCTGATCGACATCGTTGAGAACAAAGTTGGCTACAAGGAGTGACAACGCCCCACCCTGTGGCACACCTCTTGGCTCTGGCTGATCAGCAGGGTTGCCAAGTTCCTTAGGCCAATCGATTATGTAGGTATTGGTGTGGTTTACATCGTGAAGGCGACGGCGCACTTTGTAGAAAACAAAATCGTGAAGCTGTGCTTCTTTCCATGCTTGCTCGTAGAAGTTATAGCTATTGAGATAGGCCTTGACCACTCTCATTACCTGAAGCCTGCCCTCTTCTGAAAGTGAAGACTGACTAAGAAGACGATTGAAACAATCGACTACCACCCGGTGTGGAATGATATCGTAGAACTTCTTGATGTCACAATCGGCTGCATAGATGGGACCAAAAGGATGGCGCTGCAAAAAGCCCTTGATGAGTTTGACACCGTCGTTGAAATCGGTGACATGATTCTCCTCACCGCCAAAGGTGCGCGCGGGGCGATATGAAAGGATGTTATCATGCAGACAACCATCGAAATAGCGCGTGAGATACTGGCTGGTAATGGCCAGGATTATCTTATCTTCAAGACGGGAATATACTGACAAAGGACGGCAGACGACCTTATGTCTATCGGCTTTGTCGACCTCTTTATAGATAGGTATCAGCGTGGGGTTCTGGAACGTAAGATCGTCGGAAGAGAGAAGACTCCTGATGCGGGTAAAGAAGGCTTGCTGTTCGTCGAGATAGGCAAAGGTCTGGCCTTGCTTCTGGAGGTTCTTATCGCGTGCAATGGTATTCAATATTGCCTTTACTGCATTCTTGCGCTTTTCAAGAGCTGTCTTAGGATTCTTGATGCGCTTGGCCGGTCGTACCCAGTTGTATCTTGGTGGCATCAAACGACTGAGTTTCTTGCGAGAAGAAAGCTCGTCGAAGTCACAATCCTTATCGAGAGTGTGGTGTTTATCAGAACGATTACGCCCTCTCTGCTTTGCCCGTTCCTTGGCAAGCAAACGGGTAAGCATCTTGTCGGTAGCAAATTCGAGCAGTGTTTTGATAGGCATAGTTATTCGAATTAAAGAAGGGGCTCTGGAGGAAAGCGGTACTCATGTTTAACATGCATCCCGCCGAAGCGGGGATGGAGATAAATGTCGCCAAAGGTTCTGGCTCGTAAAAGCCAATCTCCCGCCTAAGGCCTGACTTCATCTTTCTTTAAATACTGTAACTGTCCACGAAATTGTGTTCCAGCAACATCCGCAATGGTCTCCAGAGGGAACCCCTATTTTCTTTTCTGCTGCAAATATAAACATTACCTCTCAAACTTGCAAGGATTTGAGAGGAAATTTTACCTCATATTATTTCGGCCTCGCCATGGCGTTAAGGATGGAATTGATTGGTTTCTGATGGCAAAGATATTTAATTTGAGCGAAAAGTGCAAGCAAAGTTATACATATGAGCATTTATTGGAGCAAGATTAGTCGATTTGTGCAATTTTGTTTAATTCATTAAATAAAAATGGCGAATTATTTGCAAATTCATTAAACAATTCGTATATTTGCCCCCAGATTTATAAAACGAACGAACAATGGACAAGCAGATTTTGAAGCAGATCCTTAGGGACAATCAACAGGAGGTGGAGCGATATGTAGTAGAACCTCGAGACCTTAAGCTCGACGACTTTCCCTGTCGAGTACTGGTTGGTGTGCGCAGAGCTGGCAAATCATATATGCTATATCATGTCATCCAGCAATTACTTGCCCAAGGACATAAGTGGGACGAAATGCTATATCTCAGTTTTGAGGATGAGCGCCTTGAAAACTTCGATACCGACGACTTCAACCGTCTGTTGGAATGTCATCAGGAGATGTATGGCAAACGCCCCATGCTTTTTCTCGACGAGATTCAAAACATTGATTGTTGGCACAAATTTGCACGAAGAATGGCCGACAGCCAATATACCATCTTTATCACTGGTTCAAACGCAAAGATGCTTTCGGGTGAGATAAACACCACCCTTGGTGGGCGTTTTCTAATAGCCGAAGTCTATCCCTATAGTTTCAAGGAGTTCTTGGCTGTACATCAGGTGCCTACTGCCGAATTAGACATTCTCTCTACCGAAGGACGCGCTAAAATTATACGTTGTTTCGATGACTATCTTCACGATGGCGGATTGCCCGCAGCTGCACTGCTACCAGCCAAGCGCAACTATCTGAGCAGTGTATATCAAAAGATATACATGGGTGACATCATCGCCCGTAACAAGATTACCAACGTTTCTGGTATCCGTGTATTGGTAAGGAAAATGGCAGAGAGCGTATGCCGTCCAATCTCCTATAACCGCATAAACAACCTGCTTTCAAGTGTTGGCGGTAAGCTCAGCCTTGCCACTACTATCAAATATGTAGAATACTGCGAAGATGCCTGGTTGTTACTACGACTGCGTAACTACTCATCAGCATTAGCAGATAAGGAAAGTAACTGCAAATACTATTTCATCGACACCGGCATACTCGGTTTGTTCCTTATCGACAAAGACGCCATGCAGCTCGAGAATCTTGTAGCCCTCCAATTGTTCCGCATTTATGGCCACGATCCAGAAAACGAGCGTGTATTCTTTTATAACGATAGCTTTGAAGTTGACTTTTATGTTCCTGAAGCCGAGCTGGCTATCCAAGTAAGTTACTCCCTGCACGATGAAGACACCCGAAAACGCGAGACGGAAGCTCTCCAGAAGCTCCCTCGCCGTCTGACATGCAACCGTCGTATTTTACTTACCTACGATGAAGAAGAAACCATCACCGATCAGCACGGTACCATCGAGGTCATACCTGTTTGGAAGTGGTTATTGAAATAGATGGATGCAGGCGCGATTAGCGGCCTGCATCCATTTTCTTAAGACCTAGGACATCCCAGCCTGAGAGCGTAGCTTCACGAAGATGACCCATAGAACCGCTCTCATCAACAATAATAAGGTTATAGACTTTATTCTTCATATGTGTAAAAAATTAATCAGTCGGTTACGTTGCGGGCCTCATCGAACTTGGCCTTCATGGTGGGGTTCTTGTAGGTGAGTTTGCGGATGGTGAGATCCTCGGTGTCCTGCTGGGCCAAACGAAGATTATTCTCAGAACCGAGCAGATTTTCCTTTATCTTCAGGAGTTTGCTGATGGTGTCGTCAATCTGCTTGACAGCATCATCAAACTTCTTCGAGGCCAGTTCGTAGTGTCTACCGAACTTAGTCTTGAAATCCTCGATCTTGCTCTCGAAATTGGTAACATCCACCTCCTTACTCTGTGCAAGAATAAGCTGTTTCTTATACTCCAGACTCTTCTTTGAGGTCTGCACCAACAGGTTGATGAAGGGAACAAAGAATTGTGGACGAATAACATACATCTTGGGATAGAGATGCGACTTGTTGACAATGCCGGTATTGTACAGGTCGTTGTCGGCTTCGAGCAGACTGACCAGAACAGCGAACTCACAGCCCTTCTTTCGGCGATCTTCATCGAGTTTCTTCAGGAAGTCGTCGTTCTTGTGCTTAGTAGCAGTGGTGTCCATCTCGTTTTTCATCTCGAACATAATCGAGATATACTCTGTATCATCCTCTGCGTCGCGGAAGATAAAGTCGCCCTTGGTACCATCTACGGTATCATTATCCTTGTCGAAGTAGGCGTTGGGCATAGCAGGGCGGATGTATCGCTCGAACTCAATGCTACAGTGCTGCTCCAGGGTCTCGCCTACCATCTTGGTAGACATGCGGGTCTTCAGGTCCTTGTAATAGTCAATCTGAGTCTGCTTCTCCTTGAGCTGCATGTCGTACATCTCCTTCATATTCTGCATACGAACCTGAATCTCGCTGTCCTTTGAGGTCATCTCGTTCTGCAGCTGGGCTATCTTCTGCTCCTTCTTTTGGAGCTCGTCCTTCGACTTGTTCTGTTCCTCGAGCACAGCCACACGGACTCTGGCCTCGCCTTCGGCAAGTCCTGCCTTGAGCTGGGCTATCTCGGTATCCTTGGCAGCCAGCTGCTGGGTAAACTCCAACTGCTTAGCCTGCAGGCGCTGTTCGGCCTTCAGCTCATCTGCCTGCTGCTGAACAGTCTGACGTTTCTCATACTCTTTCAGGCGGCGATCCAGCTCGGCCTGAAACTCTGCGTTCTTAACCTGACTTACGATGTCGGCGTAATCTGATTCGTCGACTGTGAAAACGCTTCCGCATTTGGGGCACTTTAGTTCTTTCATATTGATATCGTTTTAATGTTTCTGATGCCCAATATAGCTAATTGGATGGAAAACTGAAAACTAAGTTATATGTATAAATGTATTTTCAGGCTCTTTTGTGTATTTTAGCGTGATACCTCGCGCACGTATTATATAATAGGTGTGAAAGAATAATAAAGGCGATTAATAATTGTTAACTCTCCAGATTTGGTTATTTCGTTTTTTTTGTGTATCTTTGCACTCGAAAAACTTGATACTATGAGAAAATCTACCGAAACAACCACATCTGACATCATGTTGATGCTTGACGCCATGAGCGTTGAGGAGTTGAAGAACCGCCTTGCTGCCTACATGGTGGCTGAAATGCAACTGGCCAAGAAACCAGTAGGCATAGAGGTGAGAATGAGCGACACACCTGACAGGGGTGGACGCTATGACGTGCTGCTGATAACAGCAGACGGCGAGGAGCTAGAGGTGATGTTTACTGATCGCCCATCGCGACTGATATACATCTACACCCTGATGCACCCTGAGGGCTTTCAGCGCAGAAGCCTGCAGGCAAACAACTACAGAAAGCTGGCTGAGCTGTACAGCAAACTGTACTTCGTATCGGCTGAGCCCATGCTGAAGTCGATAGAGAAACTCGGATTCGACCAATACATCAACCAGGCGGTGACACAGTCGCGTGTGGCCATACGCAAGACCATTGGCAAATCGGAGGAATTCGAGATTGCACGCCCTCAGAGAAATGGGGGCAGAACACTGGTGACATTTGCTGCTAACGGTGGTAACGTGATCATCGACAACTCTCTACTCTAACTGGCATATTCTTTGCTAGGCTCTAACTACCCCTATTTATAGGGGGAAACTACTATTCTTATCAACTTACTAAAACTTTAACAACATGAAGAACTGCAAGAACATTGTGTTTACTGACTGTAGCACCGGTATTATGAAACAGATCCTGAGTACCATCAGGAACCATGAGCCCCTGTCGAAGGAGGAAGAACGCAACCTCTGGGAGAGGATGAAAGCTGGCAGTATGGCTGCCCGCGACCGCCTGATTAACGCGAACCTGGGATTCGTGCTGAGCAGAGCCAAGCAGTACACCTGGACGGGCATGGCACAGGAGGACCTGTTCCAAGCAGGCACTCTGGGACTGATTGAGGCTACCGACAGGTATGATGCCTCTACTGGCAACACACTCATATCGTATGCAGTATGGTGGATAGAATGCGAGCTGAAGAAGGCGGTTACCAACTACCTGAAGAACTCGACCCAGATGAACCTGGAGGATAAGGCTTTTGCAGGGGAGGACTGCGAGCTGACGCTACAGGACCTGCTGGCTGCTGGCTGCGAGTACAGCTCGGATTGGAACATCAGGTACAACCAGGCCTTCGAGGTGATAAAGGCCAAAGTGGAAAGGAAGTTCTTCGCGCAGGCTGCCAACCTGTGGGAGGACTACCTGCTGATGAGGGAGCTGGGCTACACCGTGACCGACGTGGCCAAGAGGTACAACGTGACTGAAGAGCGCGCCAAGGAGCTGATTAAGAATATTAATCAGAGCCTTGGCACAAGGTACAAACTGTGTGGATAATTTAGCGCAGTTTGTAAGTTCATTAAACAAATAGTGTTTTTGCCCCTACTTTTGGATAAAAATGGCAATTTTTTGCCCCTACTTTTGGATTTTTCACTTCTCCGTTTCGGTTACGAAACAGGCCATGAGGCCGTTGGTGATGGTGGGACGAATTGTTATTCTATTAATTCGAAATGCTGGTAATCCTTACACGTGGTCCAGTCGCGGCCCCACTCGAAACCGGCCTCGGTGAAGAGCTTGAAGCAGAGGTCGTCGTGGTCTATCTTGTAGGGGAAGTCCCAGTCGCGGTTGCAATAGGCCTCTGCCGTGGCGGGCTGGACAAACAATGTGCCATCATCGCGCACCTTATAATAGGGGTTGTAGAACGTATTGATGTCGATGGCCAAACCGCGAGCATGCTTCGACAGATTGGCAGAGCCAGCGATACTTCGATAACAGAAACAGGAAGAGTTGTTGTCGCGCATCTGCGTCTCATCGTCAGCATCATACACATCGGGCAACAGCATGCGCTGGATGGGATATTTGGCATCGAACAGCTTTCGCAGAATACCAGCCACGCAGTCGGCTATCTGCTTGTTGCACACCATCTCGCCCACGTGCATACGGTTGTCGTAGTCCCAATGCAGGGCACGTACATGGCGCAGGTCGTCGCGACCGATATAGGGGTTCTCCTTGTAGGTTTTGCCCTGCATACGCTCCCAAACGTCGTCGGGTATTGGTTCTGCAGCAAAACACTTGTCGATACCACCGTAGGCTTCTACAGCCTCAGCACTTACGATTTTACCGGCCTGCCACTTGGTTAGCGGCGCGACATTGGTCAAAGCACGATTATCACTATTGCCACACGACACCAACGCACCCATTCCGCATAATGTAAGGATGGCAGCCATCAGCCAATTAAAAACCTTTCTCATAATAATTATATTTTAGATGTTTGTTCGGTTACGAAGCAG
>JAEEGI010002406.1_pt1 | contig 45951 bp, 42 predicted proteins | sample 8958751 | NCBI WGS metagenome assembly JAEEGI01 (sample SAMN16246545, study PRJNA631951) | gut metagenome | biome: gut microbiome; feature: rumen; material: KS-attached | host: Bos | place: Iran: Karaj | collected 2018-10
AATTCTCAAAAATAGCGTGCGAACGCTTTGTGGAGTCAATCTTTTTTGTAACTTTGCAAGTAACGATAATTGATAGGCGCCCCTTGAGAAAGGGCAACATTTACATAGAGCATTTTCCCGAGAGGGGGAGTGCTCTTCTTTTTTCCCCGGACCGTACGAAAACCTGGGAAAACGTTCGTTTCAAACACTCTATCGTTCCCGAACCGTCCAAAAACCCTGGAAAACGTTCGCTCCGGGAACGTCGGCGTCATGAAGGGGCACAAAATCCCGGGAAAACGTGGAGGATGGGAACGTCGATGTCATGAAGGGGTACAAAAACCCGGGAAATCGTGGAGGACGGCAGCCACTGTCTGGGATCCTATCCTATCCCCGTGGCAGATAAGTCCCTGACAGTCAGCGAGAAGAAAAAAACAATCACCTCGGCCAGGAGGTGATTGGAATATGGATTTATTTGAAAATCAATTAATTATCTGCCACGGCGCGGGCGACTGTGGAACGAAATCCCGGGCTTAGTTATCATTCATGGCCTCATTCACAGAAAGATGATCGACCAGTTTATTCAGAGGACTGTCAAATGGAATCAAGCCTCGGAACTGCAATCGGCCTACAATGATGGCGGGATGGGTATGATATTTCTCCGCATACTTCATTATGGCAGACGGTGTGAAATCCCCGGCATTTACAATATCGCACTCGGCTTGTACGGGGAGCAGCGTCCTTGAAGCGAATTGATCTGCTTCATCCTCTTTGTTCCGTTCGTTGGCGCGGAAATAGTCATCCTCCAGGAAAATATCTTTTTTCCCGTGAAGCAAGATGTGTCCGATCTCATGAAAGAAGGAGAACCAGAACACGTCGTTCCTTTTTTGCCTGTCAGTCAACTGGATGCAGGGTGTATCTCCTATCCAACGGACACAGCCGTTCACAGGTGCATGCTGAATGTGTGGGACAAATACAAGCTTAACTCCAACTTCGGTGCATGCTCTGACAAGCCGATCGGCGAAATCATCCGGCTGCTCCTCCACCAATTTCAAGAAGACCGGAATGGCTTGTTTCAGATCGACACTACAATAGGGCTGCTCCACGGCTTGTTCACTGGCGAGTAACTCTCCTCTTCTCAGCCAGGCTGAAACTGCGTAAGGATCCTTTGCGTTGGCCAAGGAAATGCGAAAGGAAACTTTTAACTCTTGCCTCAAAAAATAATCCTCCCAGGCCTTTGTGGAGGTAATTCCAAAATAATCAAGAAGGTTCTTCACCTTTTCCGAGGATGACCTGGTCGCCGGCACCCAGCCCTTGGAGGCCATCTTTGCATAGGGGAATCTACTGGCCCATTCTTGATTATGAGGATCTTGAAAACACTCCTCCCGCTTCTTCCGAGCGAGGTATTCGTCGAAACTGCGTTGAAGGTTCAACCAAAAATGGGCGGGGATGCGCGTCACTTGCTCGAACGCGATCGCCATATCCGGGGTGACGGAGCTCGCTCCTGTCAAGACCGCATTAATCGTCTTTTCCGGCTTTTCCGTCCTCACAGCAAACTCCTTGATACTCATCTCCATCTCAGACAATTTGTCCCGTAAGGTAATCCCCGGATGAAACGCTTTGATGGGCTTATACTCATTCTTTCCAGTCATATCGCCGTCGATGTGTTGCAATTATTCGTGATAGTTAACGATTTCCTCGATTTCAACCCCCAAGATCTCCATCCATATGTAATGATGATTCTCATCCTCAGGAATTGGATCCTCGTGAGGACGGAAAACTAATCTATAAGGTTGATCCAAGTCACAGGCCCATTGTCCTTTTCTGTCCCCGCGTAATTCATGATAGTGTCCAGGCAGAAAGCGTACGTCCTCCAGAGAGTCCGCTGATGCCAGTTCGTTAAGTCGCCTCAGGTAAAGCTCACCTCGCCGCTTCCCCAGTTCTTTATAACATCGCCGTTCATTCTCCGCAGCTTGTTTCAACTTCTTGTCACCGAACGTGATATTCATATCTTCCCGGCATTAATCGATCACTAGGCAAAGATAGTTTAAAATTTAATTTACACAAAATGTTTGTTAAAAATAATAGATTATTATGTGGATCAAAAACGCCTGGGTCGTCGAGAGGTAAAACCCCAGGAAAACGTTCGCGCCGCGGTCGTTGGGGACTGCGGCGCGAGCAAAAAAGGCCTAAAATGCGCTTGCTGGGAACCTTGGGGACCGTGACGCGAGCAAAACAGGCCTAAAATGCTCGCGGCGCGTACTACAAGCTACTTATCTTTCCGCCAAACCATCTTGTTCACCACAGAAGTGTAAGACTGAATGATCTTGACGACCTTCGTGCTGACGTTCTCTTCCACATAGTCCGGGACCGGCACACCGTGGAAGCCATCGCGGCAGAGCGAAACGGCCGTATCGATGGCCTGCAGGAGACAAAAAGAATCGATGCCCGCCAGCACGAAGCAAGCCTTGTCGAGGGCCTCGGGGCGCTCGGTCGAAGTGCGGATACACACGGCCGGGAACGGATGCCCCACCGAGGTGAAGAAAGACGACTCCTCCGGCAGCGTGCCGCTATCCGACACCACCGCGAAGGCGTTCATCTGCAGGCAATTGTAATCGTGGAAACCCAGCGGCTCATGCCGGATCACGCGGCGATCGAGAACAAACCCGCTGGCCTCCAGGCGCTTGCGCGAGCGGGGATGGCACGAGTACAAAACAGGCATATCGTACTTCTCCGCCATCTTATTGATCGCAGTAAACAGCGACAGGAAGTTGGCCTCCGTGTCGATATTCTCCTCCCGGTGGGCAGAAAGCAAAATATAGCGTCCCTTCTCCAGCCCCAGCCGGGCATGGATGTCCGAAGCCTCGATCGCAGGCAGGTTCGCCCGCAGCACCTCCGCCATCGGCGACCCCGTGACGAATGTGCGCTCCTTCGGCAGGCCGCACTCCGCCAGATAGCGCCGGGCGTGCTCGGAATACGCCAGATTGACATCCGAAATGATGTCCACGATGCGCCGGTTCGTCTCCTCCGGCAGGCATTCGTCCTTGCAGCGGTTGCCCGCCTCCATGTGGAAAATGGGGATGTGCAGCCGCTTCGCGCCGATGACGCTGAGGCACGAATTCGTGTCCCCCAGCACCAGCACGGCGTCCGGCCTTAGCTCCGCCATGAGCTTGTAACTCTTGGCGATGATGTTGCCCATCGTCTCGCCCAAGTCCGCCCCCACGGCGTCCAGGTACACATCCGGGTCCGCGAGCTTCAAGTCCTTGAAAAACACGCCGTTGAGGTTGTAATCATAATTCTGCCCCGTGTGCGCCAGCAAGCAGTCGAAATACTCCCGGCACTTGCCGATGACCGCCGAGAGCCGGATGATCTCCGGGCGCGTGCCCACGATGATGAGCAGCTTCAGTTTGCCGTTGCCGGCGAAAGAAATATTGCTGTAGTCCATAGCTGAAATGATTGTCTTGGGTTTGAGATGCCCGGTCAAGCCGGGCATGACATAAAGGGTCAAACTGGCATGACAGAGTCGTCATGCCCGACCCGATCGGGCATCTATTCCACAGGTTCAAAATAAGTATCCGGCCGCCCCGGGTCGAAGGCCTCGTTCGCCCACATCAGCGTCACGAGCGGCTCCGTCTCCGAGAGGTTGATGATGTTGTGCGTGTACCCCGGGAGCATGTGCACCGCCCGGATCTCCTCGCCCGACACCTCGAAATTGAGCACCTCCTCCGAGCCGATGCGGCGCTCCTGGATCAGCGCGCGCCCGGAGACCACGATGAAGAATTCCCACTTGCTGTTGTGCCAATGCTGCCCCTTCGTCACCCCCGGCTTGGAGATGTTGACCGAAAACTGCCCGCCCGCGACGGTCTTCAGCAGTTCGGTAAACGACCCCCGCTCGTCGGCATTCGTCTTCAGGGGGAACGCCACCTTCGACGCCGGCAGGTAGCTCAGGAAAGTCGAATACAGTTTTTTCGCGAAGCTCCCGGCTGGGATCTCGGGCACGACGAGTGTCCTGCGCTGCGCCTCGAAGGCGTCCAGCAGTTTCACGATCTCGCCCAGGGTCGCCCGGTGCGTCGTCGGCACATAGCAATAGCGCCCGTCCGCGCACGGGAAGACGCCCAGCCCGTCGAATTCGCAGCGATGCTCCTCCCCGCGGAGGCACGCAATCATCTCATCCACCAGGTCGTCGATGTAGAGCAGCTCCAGCTCCACCGACGGATCATTGACCGTGTACGGCAGGTCGTTGGCCACCGCATGGCAGAACGTGGCCACGGCGCTGTTGTAGTTGGGCCGACACCATTTGCCGAACAGGTTCGGGAAGCGGTAAACAAGCACCCGGGCGCCCGTGTCCTCGCCGTAGCGGAGGAACAACTCTTCGCCAGCCTTCTTCGACCGACCGTACTCGGAGTTCCCGAACCGCCCTGCCAACGAAGCCTGCTGGCTCGACGACAGCATCACCGGGCAGGCGTTGTTATGCTTCTTGAGTGTATCCAGCAACGTCGATGCAAACCCGAAGTTCCCGCTCATGAACTCGCTGGCCTCCTTCGGTCGATTCACCCCCGCCAGGTTGAACACGAAGTCCGCCTCGGCGCACCACCGTTCCAACTCCTCGGGCGTCGAGTCCAGGTCATATTCATATACTTCCGTGATGGTAACACCGTAGTTGCGGGCCTTCCCATCCCGAATGTTCTTCAATTGTGCGCAAAGGTTCTTACCGACAAAACCCTTCGCGCCTGTAACAAGTATTTTCATTATCTAATAAATGATCTATAAAAATGAGAAGAATTATAGACTCTTCAAATACGCTTCATGAAGCGGATAGTACTTCTTCATGAAGAGAACGTAAACTGCAACCAGGGCGATGCCCACGGCCACCAGATAGATCCAGTGCGCCAAAATGTTATTCGGAATGGCAAACACCATCACCAGCGAAATCACCAGTTGCAGCCCCATATAGATCAGCGAAACCGCCATGTGCGACATCCCCAACTCATTAGCCATCAGCTGGTAAGCGTGCTTGCGGTGCGCCTCGCCCAAATGCTCATGCAGCAGGATCCGATGAACAATTGTGCAGCAGCCGTCGACGCCATACACGATCAGGAAGACCAGCCAGGTCACATCCCCGGTCTGGACGATCAGGCAGCCCAGCATGAACAGCAGGATGAACGCCATCCCCACCGCCCCCACGTCGCCGGCGAAGCAGCGGGCTTTGTTCTTCGGCCGGAAATTGAAATACGCAAACACCAGCACCGCCAGGATCATCACTATGATCAGCTGCTGGTCCACGAAGATTCCGATCCCATTTACTCCACTCGGGTCCAGAGACTTGAAAGCCCCGTTCTTCACGAACAGCGGCAACAGCACCGCCATCGAATACCCCGCCGTGATCCCATTGATCCCATCCATGAAGTTGTAGATGTTCGTCGCCCCCACGCACACGATCAGCGCCAGGATCACCGCCCACCAAAGCTCCGGTTTCAGGATTCCTAACTGATAGAACATCAGTCCCATTGCTACGAATTGCGCAATCAGCCGTACAGAATCCGGCAATGAACGGATGTCGTCGATGAAACTCACCACCGCCGCCAGCGTTACCGCCGCCAGAAACCAGGGATACCGGATTCCGATACATGCCGCCCAGATCCACACCCCGAAAAGGAATATGATCCCACCGCCCCGCAGTACCACCTTCGTATGTGAACTCCGCTCGTTGGGCTTGTCCACAATGTTGCACTTGTCCGCAATCCAAAAGTATACGAGCTCCGCAACCGTGAGCATGCAGACGATGATGCAAAGAATGTAGAAGTAGAAAATGGGATTCATCTAATCCAGGTAGGTCAATAGTTATCAAATAATCCCTCACAAATTCGATCCTGGTGCCGAAGATTCTGTCGGTACAAGAATATCCTCCGGCCCCGTCGGCTCATAAGCCCCGTCCTTACACTCCAGGATGACCGTGCCTGACTCGTGGCAGACCAGCTTGTGCCAGCGGCCCTTCTCTACCGACATCCCGACGCACTCCGACCCGGGCGCCATCGTCACGCTCTCCGTCATCTGCCCAGCGTCGTCATAGAAGTACTGCGTCGCCCGACCTCGCAGGATTACCACCGTCTCGGAAGATCCCCGATGCCGGTGAATGGGCAACTGCGTCCCCGGCTCCAGAGCATTCAGCATCCGCTGCGACCCATCCTCCGGCCCATTCCGCAGATCCAGGTTCATCCGCAGGCGGGGACTCTGCCGCGCTTGGGTGGTCAGAAAATCAAGAATGGTATCATCAATAATCATCTTGTCTATAACGAGTTATGAGATAGCTATGGAAACAGAGTTTTATCAAATAAGAACGATGATTAATACAATGGATAAATCGCGCTTCATTGGAAACGGTTACACTTCCCTCGCGCCCAAAAGAGAATAACCTGGAAGAAGTCCAATATAGGCTAACATTAAAAACAGAAAAAACGAAAGGTCCTTACATTTCAAGTGTAGTCTCGTTCGCAAAGATGAGTTTTACTTTTTTTGTAGCACGTATAAAATCAGCGGATAGTTTCTTTTGATAAGCTGAATTTTTTGGTACAGTTTTGTTGAACACGGCGAAAGCTTTAACATTAACTAATGAGCAAAGATCCTGTTTTTCTACTTTAAATCGAGCGATAAAGTCTTGCACGGTAAAAAGTAGTTGATTAAAGGCCATTTGATAATTAGAGGAAAGGGAAATGATGGTTCTATTATTTGCGTTTGACTTTAACTCTATGAAAAACAGATCATTTTTTGTTAATAAAGCACAGTCACATTTGCTAGAATGATTGTAAAGAACACCATCAATGTGGAGCAAAAACACATCTTCACGTGAGGGATTATTGGCAATAAAAATACGATTGCTCCCCAAACTACTTGTATCCGCGACATAAATAGCGTGCCCTACTTCAGGATCATCGTGCACAAAAATGTGATTACGGGCGGAGTGTTCAAATAATAGAGTAAGATAGTCCTCGTCACAGGTTATAGAAGCAACAACACTATTGTCTGAAAAAACGTCTTTAAGTCGTAATCTATTAATTGCAGTGTAGTCAATCATATCATTAATGTTGGATCGCTGTAGCATTAAGGTACGCATCCTCTAGTTCTCCAAACTCTTGGGCCATTTTCTCTGAAATAATATCAAGGCAATTTAAATCAATCATTCCCGTTTTTTTGTCAATCAAAGAAACACAGTATTTCCCCTCGGAATTGATGCCTTGGCCTAGAGAATATACAGAACACTTTTCCACTCCTAGTTGAATAGGACGTGGGATAATATTATCAACTATACGGACATCTGTCTCATCAACATTATTCTTAATTGAACCGGCAAATAAATAATTATTCATCGCAGACAAAAGGTAAGGGCTATGCGTGGTGATAGTTAATGTCCGATTATTGTCTAATACTTTCTCCAAGATGAATCTCAACAATGCAACTTGGGTTGAAGGAAACAGATTGGTTTCAGGCTCTTCTATAACTATCGAAGAATATTCACCATTATTTACCTCATACTCAAGAACGAGAAGAAGCGGAATGGTTGATTGGATTCCCGATGAGGCAACGGAAAGAGGGTATTGTTTATTACTTTTATAATCAATAAAAAAGTCATCACCATCTTTATTAAGATATGTGATGTTCAGAATGGTTGAATCATATTGAGGGTACTTTGATTGAGCATTGATCATCTCTAACATAAACCTAAGGAAGGGCGTAGGTATAGCATTCTTTGTTAATGTCAAGGCTGGTTGTAGTTTGCTAATCATAGAATATAAACTGCGCTCGGCCGGTATATAAAGAGAGTTGTTTAGTAAAAAGACTAATGAAAGGACGTCAGAACCCTGTTCTTGTTTGTTAATTTTTGCCCTAGCCTTTTTTAATTGTTCTCGAAATACATCCAAATGATAGATTGGCCTTAGATGTAGTAATTCGTTAAAAATCGCCACTTTATTGGTAATAATCTTCCCATCCTTTTTTAATGAGGAGATTACACTACCAGAATGAATCTTAAGTTGAAATACGACGTCATCTTCATCAAAAGAATACTCGACTCGACTAATCTCGTCATCATATAAATCAAGCCCATATAACGTGAGTTGAGACCTCCACCCCTGTATGCCTAGTTGGACTATCATTGAAAGGTTGTAATAATCTGTCATGATAGTGATTAGCTTTGCCAGGGTACTTTTCCCAATGGATTGCTCCCCAATCAATAGATTAACACTTTTTATCTCAATCTCGGCACTCTTAATTGGGCCGAAATTCTCTACAAATAGCTTTTTCATATAAAGAAAAATGTTTAAATACTAAAGTATGTCAAAACATCCATCGGCTCCCACCCCAGTTCCCGTCGAGCCTTCTCGTTGCTGAACGTCAGGGATTTGGTCATCTTCTCCAGCTTGTACGAATTGATGGGGGCTTTGGAGCCGAGCAGGTCGCCGACTTTCGCCATGCACCAGGCGATCCAGTAGGGGATACTGATGGGCTTGTGCTTTCCCAATTGCTTGGCGATTGAAGCGGAGATCTCCCCAAAGGTGGGCTGATACGAATCGCAAACGTTATACACGCCATCCTTGTCTTCCAGCAAGGGAAGCAGGCGGGCGATGTCCTCGGCCATCAGGATGCTCTTCTTCACTTTGCCGCCGGCGATGTTGAGGTAGAAACCCTTGCGGATGCCCTCAACCATGGACCCTAGATTCCCGGGCGCGTCGTGGCCGGCTAGAAGGGACGGCCGGAGAATGGTCAGATGAACCCCTCTCTCGTGACACCACTTCGTCAAATACTGCTCCGCCTTGATTTTGCTCTCGGCATAGGGAGAATCGCCGTTCAAGGGATGTGTCTCATCAATCAGTTCACCAAACTCACAGCCATACACGGCGACCGTGCTGATGAACACCAAAGACTCTGGCACCCCCACCTTCTCCAACGCGTCACACAGATGGATGGTCCCGACATAATTCACATCAAAAAACGCCTGAATCTCCTCCGCCGTCTTGGGGACGACATGAGCCTTCCCAGCCGCATGCAGCACGACATCATAATGCGAAGGTAGGGTCGGAGTTTCCTTGGCCAGATTAACCTTGATGTCATCATCGTCAGTCAAGCCGACGGTGTAGACATCATAATTCTCTTTCAAAAGAGAGAGAATGTTGTTCCCCAGAAAACCGGAAGCACCAGTAAACAAGAGTTTCTTCATCGTATTGCGTCCAAAAACTTCGTTAAAATAGCCTCTTTACTATACTTCGATTCTGCCAAAGCGCGGGCTCTTTTTCCCATCTCTTTGAGCTCCTCCAAATCCCATTTTTCGGGCCATCCCAAATATCCGATTCTATTCTCCCGAACCATCAAGCCAATCTCTCCATCTTCCGGCCCAAAATATATGATTGGACGCCCAGCAGCCATGATGTTATATGCCTTAGAAGGGACCCCAAGGCCATACATTCCATCCGCGAGAGTCACGATGGCTGCATGGCAAGCACCCAAGACATCCTTCTGCTGTGAGCGGAAATACGGGCCATGGAAAAACACCCGAGGGTGCTTCATCTCCTTTAGGGAATTCTCCATGGCACCCGTACCGTAGAAGTGCAGTTCGACATCTTCAGGTAACCCGGACACCAGTTTATCCAGCCCTTGGACACGACCGAGATTACCTGCATATTCCAACCGAATAGCACCTTCAGGAAAGGGGATGGGAGTAATGCCCTCCGCATCTGCCCAGTTCTCCACCACCGTCACGGACGAGTCTTTCCCAGCCTTCCTCTTTACCACTTCCGCCATATCACGTCCGATGGTAATGAACTTGTCAACTCGAGAATAAGCCTTATCAAACCGTCCTTTTATCAGACGATACATCCAGGATGGCAAATACAATCCGGCAGGAATCGTGTTCTCGGGAAACACATCGTGGACCAACAGGTTCAGTTCGAAACGGAGCCGTGACCTTAAACGGGCCATTAACAAGACCAGCGGAGCGGGATTCGTCACCAGCAACACCTTGTCTCCTTCCTTGATATTGAGCTTTGCCAATTTAAAAAGGCGCTTACTCATCGCAAGAAAGGAGCGGGCTTTCCCTATCGTGGTATTCTTATCAACCTTAAGCCCTCCTGCTCGAATCACCCGAATCGTATGATTCAAGTGGAGTGGATGCTTAACATCCAGTTTCTTTCTCGCATCGTAAATATCAGGTCCACATATTACCGTCACATCATACTCCTGGGCAGCGGCATTTGCAATCTCCCCCATAATATAGGACGTAGAGGTCTCATCCGGAGGGAAGAGTTCTGTAATAATATATAATGCGCACTTAACCATTATAAAGATGCAAGAATCTCGCGGAAAGACTCGTTATACTGCTTATAATAAAAAGACTTTTCGAAACGCTCTCGAGCGAATGAAGAGTAAGTGTCAAAACTGGCCATTATGCGAAGAACTGCTTCCTGAATCTCTTCAAACGACGTATTATCACTTATCGCAACTACTTCCTTACCATCTTCTGTGAACTCAGAGAGATTCTTTCTCAAAACGATCGCCGGTGTTCCGAACATGAAGCTCTTTGCTAACACACCACTTTGTGTAGTCCTTGAATATGCATTCCAAACAATTAAAGTTGAAGCATAACAAGCGTTTATTTCATCATTACTAAGTGGCGCCCCTTTTTTTATTACCACACGAGAAGACTCAGCCAAAACACGTGGAATGTCGAAATCCGATTTTGTTGCTATAAGGAACTTCAATAGAGGCAGTCTCTTTTCTAAAATAGCCCATTCTGCGAATTTCATGTATTCCATAAATGAATGATCTGCCGCCACAGTACCGATATACCCAAAATAATACCTAGGATAATCGAAGTACTTTGAAGTCCTCTCATCGTCAAACAATAAAGGAAGATAATGGAAATTCTTATTAGAATACAAAGGATTAGCCTCATAATACTTGAGTGCCTTTTTCGATGGCAAAAGCACGGCATCGCTCCATTTCATCGTAAAGCGACTAATCTGATTCACTATCCATAGCTTTGCGAGATACGTATACGAGAAGCCTGCTTTTCGATACTCTTTCAATGGGGCCAATGGTTCATGGAATATATAGATAACCTTTGAGCCCAAGCGTTTCAGCTTGCGAATCAGGAACAAGTTTTTCTGACTTGGGAAAAGAACTAACGCAATTGATACTTCGGGGACCTTGTCATTACTATAAACGCTATAACGGCAACTCTTCGGCAGATATGGAATAAAAGCCTCATTCACGTAGAACAGTGATTCGTATCCTAACTCCTCTAGCTGACGATAACTCGCCACCATGTGCGATACATGTCCAGGATTAAAATTTAACGAGATAACTAGTGCCTTTTCCATAACTACCAAGACGCCTGCCGTAATTCATAATAAAGTGCTAAGTACTTGGAATATTGGCTAACCGCATCAAAATTACGCAGAACTCTATTCCGGCACTTGTCCCTATATTCATCTGCTTTTTCACTACATAAATGCACCAATGAAGGGATATCCGTTAAGCAATTAATTGTGAAGCCGGTACTATTATCAATTATTTCTTCCCCGGCCGTATCTTTAAACACAATTGCCGGTGTACCACAGGCCATAGATTCAGCTGTGACAAGGCCAAATGTTACCTCTTTTGACGCATTAAATAACACATCTGAGGAAGAATAGAGCTCGACTAACTGCTGAACATTATCGGTATGCCCTATCCCAACGACATTGCTCGGTAATCCATTCAATTGATCATTGTTTAGTCCAACCATCAACATCTGGGTATCGTCTGGTAATACTTTACTCAGTTGCATGATATCCTTAAATCCATTAGCATCCGTCCACCTATCAGCAACTGTCATGATGGTATGTTTTTCCCAATCTATTGTCTTCCATAACTCGGAGTGCTCACCCTCATGTGGCTTAAACAATCTCGTATCCACTCCATTCTGAATAACGTGAAATCTGCATTCGCGTAACAACGATCGCTTAGCATATCCTTCCAGCCAATATGATACTGGGACCAATACTAACCGGTCTTTGTTGAAGCCTTGAAAGAGTTCTCTCTTAAGCTCCCAGTTTTTATGAGATCTATCTAAAAAGGCCGAAGGATAATCATGCAACCTTGAACAAGTCCCGCAACCTGTCTCCCATTTAGGACATGACTTATTGATATACGCACAATGACCGGTCATTAGCCAAAAATCATGCATCGTAATAACAGTCGGATACTGAGCCTTAACAAGATGCCGGAACAGCAATTCATAATTCACATAATAACCATGAATATTATGAATATGGACAACATCCGGGTGGATCGAGTCAATTGCAGAGATTAACTGTTTGGTAGCATTACATGACCCCAAACCGTGCATATCGAAAACACGGCTTAATAGGAAATGTGCATACTCGTCAAGTTTTCCGGAAACTTGAATTGAATTCGCGGCCAATTCGCCTACATATCGCGATCCATGAACCGAATAGCAGTCCCATCCATCAGAACTAGCCTGTTCGGAAATTATCTTCGCGATACGGCCTGTCGAACCTTGTCCAATCGTAGAGTTAATTTGAAGCAACCTTGGCATTATCCCAATACCTGTTTTAGGACATTCATCTGAAAAGCAGGTGTCCAAAACTCATCAATTTCTTTGTAGCAGCATTCACGGATATAATCGCGCAACGAATGGTTTGCTCGAAACCAATCTTCAATAACCTCCGCCATTGAAACGACACTTCCTCGCTCAAAAAAGTTGCCAGTCTTATACGGCACTATCGCTTCAAATTCAGGCATTTGATAGGGGAAGTCATTGTGAGTGATAGCTGGACATCCGAACATTAGCACATGCATAGCAGTAAGTCCTATATTACCGGGCGCCACACAGAGGTCAGCATTAAAAATCAGTTCAGCATTGGCTTTTTCATCATAGCAAGCCCCATAGAACCAAACTTGTTCATTCAGATTAAGCTCAACTGTTTTATGCGCCAAAGATTCCTTTTCTTTACCGTCTCCAACAAAAACCAAGTTGTAGTGATCACCTCTATTATTCAATAGATCCAAAGCATCCAGAAGCATATCAAGCTTCTTAACCGGAGTTAAGCGGCCTATGAAAAGAAGCACAGGATGACTGTTCCCAAAATGCTTCTTATAAATGTCCGAAGAAGACAATTGCTTACGTAGACCCAACTGAACATCATAAGAGAGAGAATTATGGATTACGTGAATCCGATCTTCCTTAAATCCGTTGTTTACTAGCAGTCCCTTGGCATAGTTCCCATAAACAAAGAGCTCATCAGCCAAATTGAGGAAGGACTTTTTGACTACTCTTTCGGCAAGTGACTCTTTTCCATACCAGCCATGCGTCCAAAAGTAAATCTTCTTTCTGGGATGGAAAACCTTAAGATAAATGCATAGAGCCCATATAGAGACGCACATTGGTGCGCCAACCATCAAATAATGATCAAAATCTTTCCTCCTCCACAAACATCTTAGAAGACCTCTCATCCTATAAAAACGACCAATGAATTGGTCACGTTCCAAAAAGGAAACAGCCTTCAACTGAGAGGTATCAAACAAGGCAATATCGTTCTTCTCATTCTCAAAAAACCACTCGCATTCAAATGCTTTGTCAATATCAAGATAGATTGCTTCACGATAAAGTGAAGGGATATTGAATACGCAGCAAAGCTTTTTCATCGCTTATCCAATTATGCTAGAAACATCTACCTTATATATTTGTCTTGTCCCTTCATGAATTGAATCAAAAACCGCCCATTTCCCATCTGAACTCCATCTAGGGTGTAAATCACAATGCAAACCACTTCGTGTAAATGCAAATTCCTTTTCCGAAACACTCTTTAGTATTTTGGGGTCAATCCCACTAAAGAATTCGGTCTTCAAAGCCATATCTGGACTCTCGAAAAGTCTCTTAAATCGGCCAAGGTTAACTCTTGTGTCCTCGGAAAAATGATAAAGGAACAAATCTCTATAACCTTCAGCATCAGGATAGTTGTCACAAATGCACCAGTCATTATTCAACGGATGAGTCATCGGATGACCATCTGAGGGGATAATATCCTTCGCAAAGGCATGTGCCATAGCATCGGAAGAGTCGTCTATCATCAAAAAAGACATCCCCCCAACTATGCCGCGACCCTTGCCAATAACCATTTTTACCATTTTCTTCGCGAATCGCAATGTATGCTTAACAAGAGGATTCGACATAAAGGGATTGTTACGCATTGCATCAACCGAACTGCCAACACGCCCGAAAATATAGATATGATTGTCATCCTTCCAATCGAAGTGGCTCAAGAACCCCTGACCGATACATCGTAAATCACTTCCATCCATATTGACGGTCATCAATCTTGTCATCAAACCACCATCTGGCATAAAATAACGGTGGAGGAATGCAACACGCGTTCCTGATGGATTGATGCAAAGATGGGTAAGATAATGATGTGACTGCCCGGACAAGTTACTTACCCCACACTCGGCAACTTGTTTTACTGATACTAGAAGCTTTACTTCTTTTGTCTGCATATCCATGATGGTCATACCGCTATCCTCCGGAAAAGGTTCGTTCTTCCCGATGTCTTCAATACCGGTATAGCCATAGCCACCTAAGCGATGTAAACGAGCATAATCCAAGCCTAGTGCAAAACGTCCATCTCTTGTCATCATATGGACAGTTGCCGGTAAATGATCAACCAGCGTGTTTGTATCAGCATCGTACAGGTCTGCCGCCCACTTATTACCAACTCTATTATTGACTGTGAAGCAGTCCGTATCGGAAACCCACTGCTGTCTTGCTCCTTGCGGATAATTAAAGGCCGTAGTATCACCGACCCTTACAAATAGACCGTCCTCAACATAGCCCACTCCGACCACTTCGCCTGGAAGTGGTGGTCTATTAATAGTATCCACTTCAAGGCAGAGATACTTGGTAGACGCCTTATTGGATATCAAGAGGTCATGAAAGCCAAATAAGTGATGTTTTGGACCATTCGTAATCCGTTTTACATCGGTCTTAAAACTTTCTAACATGCCCATAACTTATTCTTTTCTTGCCTGCTTATACAATAAAAAATCTCCGCCTAGATTAATCTCTGGACTATGTTCTGAATGAACCCGGCTACGATCTTTAATCTTAACCGCCGGGTTCCCACTCATAATAGCCATGGGTTCTACATCTCTGACGACAACACTACCACATCCGATGACGGCGCCATACCCAATTTTTCTACACGACGGCAAAATTATGGCGTTTGATGTTATCCACACATAATCGTCAATCTCAATCCCGTAGTCTTTTCTCGCGAACTCTGGGGAGTTTACATCATGCGAAGTTGTCAGAATCATATTCCCTCCCCCAATAATAACATTCTTCCCTATCGTAATCGGATTTCGAAGATCCAAGTATGAGTTGTTGATTGTGCTGTGATCGCCAATACTTAAGTTATGGTTAGCGGCCTTTGATATGCTTTTTGTAATAACAACACCTTCTCCGATTTTCGAACCTTTTTTTCTGGATTTCTTTACTAAGCTCTGAAAAGTGCGGTAATGCCACCATCGAATGAGCAATCCCGCCAAATAACGGAGAGGCGATTTATCCTTTACATATTTGATATAAGACTCATTCATATACGATCGCTTTTCCAGTTAACGTTATCTTTTAATACCTTTGCTGGGACACCTCCAATAAGTAAGTTCTTACCAAAGGATTTTGTAACGATTGCTCCTGTTGAAACGATATCGTCACCCTCAAGGGCAACACCCTTCAATACTTTTGAGCCCTCGCCTATCCAGCAGTGATCACCGATTAAAACAGACAGTGCATGATTGATGCGATTACCCTCCATATCAATTATGGAATGGGAATCTCCTGTCCGAACTTGCACGTATGAAGATATCATACAATCATTGCCGACACTTAATAATGTGCCGTCCTCAGTGCAAGCCAAATGTGAATGGTGCCCCACAAAAGTGCGCTCTCCAATGCTTAATTCGCATCTGTCATTTTCTACCCAAAGCTCTGCTCCAGACACAAAGGAGTTTGCTTTTAGTAATACAACATTATCATTTCCGGTAATTCTAATTAAAGAATTCAAGAGCATTGCTCTATTTTCTAACAACACTTTATTCCCATCACCTACAATCTGTATACGGGAACCGACAATTTGCCCTTTCCTCTTAATAATCTTATTATTATGTCCCTTGTTATAGCTATGCTTGTCGCGGATGTTACGCCAAATATAAACCATCCTTCGGATCCAACCTATCTCTTTAGGATTCATGCGCCGAAATCGTATTAAAGAAGGCTCCGAGTTTTTTACCTGTTCCTTCTATTGTATATTCACTTAAGACAATCTTCTGAAGTTCAAGAGCCGACTGCGTTTTCTCATCATAATGAGCAATAACTTCTTCAATCGCAGCTGCAATTACTACCGGGTCCTCGCCCTCATAATATGTAATGTGTCGATTGTATTCTTCATCCAGTTTTCCTATCTCGCTGCTGACAATCGGCCTTCCAGTCGAAGCGTATTCCATCATTTTAAACGGGAATCCTGCCGCCTGAGCCCCAACGCCCATACTACGGGTAGTATTGATAAGGATATCAGCTTCTCTATCAAGTGTTTTTATCAGGTTTTCGTGTTCCATATAGCCATTGAAATGAAACTCGTGACGTTTAGGGACTTCAGCAATAAGCTTCTTTAGATTCTCATCTAAATCACAGTTCCCATATACAGAAACGATACATGGCGTTTGAATGTAAGTCATCGCCTTAACTAGAAGGTCTCCTCCTTTGCTATAATGGATACCACCTGTAAGGATAATGTGGACAGGCTTATCTTTTTGAAGAGTATTAACCCGGCTCGAAACATTGGTTATGACTTCTTCATTAACAATTCCCGGCGTAAGCACACTATATTTCAATGTATCTTTTAATTGTAAGCCCAAGCACACGGCCATAACACCATGAGTCCGTTTCATTAAGTAGTTATAGAGCTTCCGTTTATAGCCTATCATGCTTATCTTATCACCAGCTAAAGATCTGTTGAAGATGTTATCCTCGTACTCAATGACCTTTAAGTCGTTCTTAAAGGCCCCTATTGAGAGTGCCGCACCAAGCGTTATATTATAATACACAAAAGCATCATAATCCTTCGCTTCTTTCTTAAGCATCCTACTGATTCGCCAATCGTTAATAGGTGCACAATGATGCTTTGAGAGTATATTGCAATACTTTATTGTCAATTTACCTTCTGGATATACTTCGACCTCTTCAAAAGCAGGAATAACAGCATTACAGGTCGTCACAGCAGGACTATAAATAGTGACTTTATGACCAGAATACATCAAAGAACGCGCTATTCCTAATGACTTAAGTGAACCCGATAAGGCGAATCTCTTCCCTTTGCCGAATCTTGCAAGGAACTCTTTTCCTAAATAAGATGTCAAATATGCTATTTTCATACTTCTTTATTAGAAAGAACCTCATGCAATAGATTATATAACCGCTCACTAGCAGCCTCTCTCGTAAAGAAATTCTGATTATCAGAGATAGTCTCTCTAAAACCAGATGGCATATGATTGGCATAATCTAATGCCTTTTGAATAGCTTTGGCAATGCTTTCGGGGCATAAAGGTTCATTTACTATAAAAACACTATCTTTGTATCCGTTCAAAAGACTCATATCAAGAGCGCCACATCTACTCGAACCTACAATCGGGAGTCCACACTCCGCAGCTTGTATATAAACATTACCAAAACCCTCGTCCAACGAAGGATTTGCAAAAACCTTCGCTTGTGCATAATAATTTGGTAATTCACTTTCAGGGACATGATCAATATGCTTAAATAGAGGGCCTTCTGGTATAGGGCAATCTATTACAGACCCCACATGGAGTAGCTTGACTTTCAAAATATCAAGACAAGCATTTAATAGCATATCACATCCTTTATGTTTCCACCACGATCCAACCATTAGAACATCATAAGAATCATTTCCCGGTTTTCTGGTTGGTTTAAAAAATTTTGTATCAACCCCTGGGATGAGAATTCTTATTCGCTTAGGATCAACACCATTCCTAATATCTGAATTAGCGACATATTGAGATATTGCAAAGAGAAAATCCGAGTTCTCATAATGTTGAAGCATATATTCAATGCTATCTTTTGACGGTAGTTGGGTTGTGTACGTCTTTCGAACATCTGTTTGGGTTAAGATATGAGATGAACCCTGATAGCAAATAGTAATCGCTTTATACTTATTATGAGCAGCTGATGATGAATAAACTGCTTGGCCATTGTATGAAAAGAGTATATCGCATGGCCTTATTATAAATGAAACAATTCTATCAAACCAGGTCCTGAAAACGTAGTTTAAATTGCTTCTTCTATATGGATTCATCTTCGGCCACCATTGCAATATCAATAGGAGAAGGCCGATAGGAAAAGCCAAACTAATAACTTTCCCGTGATAGCCTAAATCTCTACATCGCCTCTTGGGTAGGACAGTATAGAGTATTACTTCCATATCTGGCTTAGAATTCACATATTCGGCCATATAAACTAAATGTGTCCTACGCAATGTCACAAATGCAACATCAATTATCCCCATATTGATCAACAGAGCTAAAACAAAATGGTTAAGTACTAGAGACGATTTTCTTCCATCAACGAAAGGTAAATGCCTTTTATCATGTTATAATAATGAAAGCTTTCGTTTGGTGCCAACCGTGACTTATTCAGAGTATTCACACAGGTATTAAAAAAATCATCATCGTCGCCGTAACGATATGTTACTACCCCCCCTGGTCGCTGACACACATCACTAGCTACAACTGCTGCCCCCTCAGCTAATACATCCCTAATGGAAACAGAGTCTCCATCGGTGACTGTAGGCCTGATATATAAATCAGTCCCTCGCCACAAAGATCGAATTTCTTTAATGGCTCCCATCTGCCAGAAAATAGCATCATCAATGTGCAATTCAAGAGCCAGCCTATGCAATTTCTCAATACTTTTACTATCGGAGACATCAGAAATACATAAGACAAGGCCGACAGCCTCATTATAATAATTAATTAATCTACTATACATTCTAATTGCTGTTTGAAAGCCGTACACATCTTGTCCCTTGAACACCATAAAACTCCGCCCGTAAAAAGTGATAATCTTCTTATGATGATTAAGATAATCCATCAATGGTTTCGGTAATGGTTGTATCTCTGACGTATCAGGAACATATGCTGGGATGACCTCGATCGGATGTCTGAATCGTACAGGTAATGCTAACAATCTCTCTTTTGCTTGCTCGCTCACGGCTATCCATCGGGCATCCGATCGCGCCAAGTAGTTGAAAGCCTGTTTCTTGAAGTAAGAGAAACGAGAGTAAGTCTCAATAATCATTGCATTATGAATCGTAATTACAATTGCCTGCCTTCTGACGAGATGAACAAAAGCAGCTAGTATCATCACTTCATGCCCATGAATGTGTATTATTTTGTAATCCGAAGAGGCCTTGATCATCCGTTTAAAATGCGAAATAAAACGTCGAGTGCGAGAAACTGACTTATCCCATACAAATAGATCAAATAAAGGCGATTCTTTAATTTCACTATCATTGTTGTCAAATGAATAGTAGGCTCCGGCCTTTATGCCATCGTGATTCAACTGACGTATCAGTCGCACTAAATAAACTGACACGCCGCCAAATGGTGGAGGTATTAATGAATACTCTTTAACGTCAAACTTCTTCATGAATCAGAACCACAGAAAGGCGTTCAGTATCAATAACTATCAGATATCGCTATCAGGTTCGCTATAATCTATTATAGAACTATAGATTGACAATCGCATCAAAAGTTCTCTCACAATTATGATTGTCATAGACAGGAAAAACCTGTTTATGATGTTCTAAGAATCTCTCTTCAAAAAGGCAATCATTATGGAGAAGCTCAATAATGGTTTTAATGGTCATTCTCGGATTATAAGCCACATACCCAAATTCATCGGGGGTATCATAATCTCTCCCATACTGAGAACTCTCGAAGTCATCTTTATTCAATTTAAAGAAGAGAATAGGTTTTTTCATATAAAAGAAATCGTAATATACAGAGGAGTAATCTGTCACTAGGAGGCTAGCCTCTTTAAGTAAATCCTGGACCTTAATCTCTCCAAACCGGACTAATCTAACCCGGTCACTGCAAAGGGTTTCAAAAGATGAATTAAACTTCTGAAACTCAATATGATTGTAGAACAAGAGATCGTATCTACATTGATTTAGCACTGTAAGCAACTCTACATCAGTTAATATCTCTTTGTAAGAAAGATAAAAATCTGTCTGCTCAAAATCAGCTTTGCTAAACTTTGTATACTTTGCGCGCCATGTTGGCATAATCAGTAATACCCGCTTTTTTTCAAAGTTGAAGAGATTGTCAAATCGAGCAAAACCTGTGTACTTTACAACACTCTGCGGGTACTTAAATAATGATGTCAACAATAAGTATTCGTTATTTGCGCCAGAAATGAAGAGCTGCACATTTAACTTCGGGTATTCGTAAGTGGGATGAAAATTATGTGTTATCCCATGTTGCAGAAACACTTTCTTTGCCTTTATGTCAAATGCTGAGTGTGATAACCATGAAAATAGTCCATTAAAGTATACGTAAGTTTGCAAATGCGTACTAATAAGGTATGATGAATTGTAAAGAATCACAAAATATAACAGACTTCCATATTCAATTACATCTTCTTGATATTTGGATAGGTTCGTTTTATAATCTGGAGAAGACTTCACAATGGCATATTTGGAATTAATTTCTGGGTGATAATCCTTGAGATACTTGAAGAAGTGCCAAGCATTATCTTGGGCATCATGTCCCCGTTCCAAAATTAACCAAATATTCATTTGAGAATAGCGCTTCTTAAAGGGCAAAGCCAAGCAATAAAGTGCGATAACACATATCCTATTTAAGATCGTACGCGAATAGGAAAATAGTATGTGGAAGCAATTATCCATATTTCGTGTCACTTTTTGTTTTACCGAAATACAAATGGTAGTTTCAAGTTAATAGCTCTTTTAACAAATTCTCTTTCGTCTCTGTTCAAGGCCACATAATAGGATGTAATTGTTGTTGAAATAACCGAGACAGAAGAAACGATGAGAAGTCTAAACCAACCACTTCTAATAAAACAACGAAGACACAGAGGGACAGGAATCGCTACCATCGACATAATAATAAGAGGGATTACGACTTGATTAAAATAGTACCTCAAAGAAAATGGGACAATTTGATGAAGAATCAAAACACTAACAATATAGTTTATGAAGGTTACTATCAAACTAACCCAGAACACGGAATTAGGGTCGAAACCCAATGCTAAAACACCATATCCTAAAGGTATAACCAATAAGGTGACTAGGCTTGTAATGATAGAATATAATTTCATGTTCCCATTTGCATGTATTACAAATGAGATATTACCTTGCATCCCATTCAAGAGTGTGATTAAAAAGACGATAATGATAAAAGAATCCGTATAATCAGGCACATCCGCCCCTAACCATAGATTTAGTAAAAACTCTATTTCTAAACTGACGGGAAGAGCAAGAATAAAAAGTACCAAATAACCTATTTTCGTATTGGCAAACATTAACAAAAAAGTACGATTTCGGTCACCATGAGCATATGACTGAGTAAGCTGCGGCTTCACAGCGACAGAAATATTGGACACAAATCCATTAAGTGCGCTTGTTACTTGGAATGCAAGTGCCCTGGCCGCATTTATTACAGGTCCAAAGAATAGATTAATAATCATATTCAATCCTTGCTCCTTCATAGTTAACGCGAACTTGCCTAAAATATTCCAACCAGAAAAAACAAACATATTTTTAAAAAGGCCTCGTTCAAAAGCTCTTCTAAATCGAATCTCTTTGAATTGAATTCGCGAGTATATCGCACTAATAGCAAGATCAAGTATCGTCACAAGAAAGAATAAAAGGCCATAAGTAATCAGTACATCCCCTGGCAGTAATGGAAGGATCATAACTATCGTCAGTTTTAATACCTGGTTCAAAATGCTCAAAAAAGCATAAAACCCCATTCTTTCATGGGCCATTATTGCCGCATCAAAAGATGCTTTAAACATTGATATGACGAGCGATAATACTGATATTTGGAAAATCCATTTTGCCGCAGAAAAACGATTATCAGGGATAACCATTTTATTATTAATGTACCATACACCTATACTCTCTAGTAACACTACGATAATAAGTGCCAGAATGGCTTGTGATTGAAGAGATGTTAAAAAAACCTTGTTAGCGCCATCTTCTCCACTCTTAGCAAGTTCGTAGTTATAAAAACGCTGAATTCCAGATGTCATGGCAGAACTCAAAAAAGTAAACATTGAGACGAAACCGCAAACAACGTTATAGATACCAAAGTCCTCGACTCCAAGATTCTGTAATGTGACTCTTGATATATATAGTGATATAATTATCACTACAATCATCCTTACACTCAGAAGAATCGAGTTCTTGGCTATTCTTCTGTTATTATAATCACTTGCCATTACAGATAATCCCTTTACAACCGATCCTTCAACAATTGTTCATGCCGTAATATGTCTTCTTCACAAAACCTCATTTTTAAAGTTCGTGCAGGAATACCACCTACGATAGCATACCGCGGCACATCATGAACAACAACTGCTCCTGCGGCAATTACTGCACCTCGACCAACCACCACACCTTTAAGAATAGTAACATTCATCCCTATCCAATTATCACCCTCGAACACAACATCTGCATCATTTTCGGGCAACTTATCACAATCCTTTATTTCATCCACATTCAACCCGACAATATCTACTCTATGATCTCCACCACGAATACTTACATGTGGGCCAAACACGACATGGTCGCCAATGATAATGCGCGATCTAGTGGCGACGAAATCGGCATTATACGCGATATGAACATGGTTGCCAACATACATACTCTCGTATGTAATAAAACTATTAAATGGAGAGAGAGACACATCCTTTCCGCATTTTGCCATTCTTTTCTTACAAAAAGGAGTATAAATACGATTATATGCTCTCGCAATGAAAGATTTGATGTCAAACATTAGTATAACAGAAGTCAAATGAAAAAAATTCTATATATAAAGTCTTTGCACTGTGATAATGCACAAATCCAAAACAGCATAGAATACTTCCTTCGGAGAATATGGCCATTTTGATATAGATAACATATCATTATTGAATTTGCGATATATAACATATTTTCATAACGATAATAAAAAGCAGACGCCGACCCATAAGTCAAGAGCATTATAATAATGAAAACATAAAGGATAATTGAGATCCGAAATATTGCTTGAACGCTCAATGGCACTTCACCTTGATTAATAAGCTTATAAAGGTTGACAATAGCTACCCAGAAAGGGACATGGATGATACCCTTATACCACAAATAGAATAAGCCATTAAGATCAAATGAGAGGTGCTGACTCCTGGCAAGTTCCTCATAATTTTCAATACGAAAAGCATATTCTTCTAAATTAACCATGAACTCCATTGCTCCTGAAAACAACCTTCTCCAGAAAAGAGCTAAAACAAAAGCGCCTAAAAGAATAAATACAGAGGTCTTTCTATTGAAAGGTATCATAGTAAGTGGCACAAATGCAACGAGTATAAGCATGCTTCTATGCAAGAAAACAGAAGCTATGATTAACGCTAGACCTATAATACGACGGGGAAAAACATCTGGTCTCTTTTCTTGGTATAAAAGGACAAAGCCACAATAGAAAATCGCATGGGCGGCCCCAGATCTTGAGTATGCGAAGGCCGTGATATAAATACCAAATAGGAAAAATAAACAACGATAAGGATCAAGATTTGATGCCTTGAAAGATTGCAACAGAAAGAATAGCCCCGTCCCCCAGACAATAATTCTGAACAATAAATAATTGCCATTTAGGATGTTCGCCAAGTAATGATAAACTCTTTCCACACCAAATCCACTCATGTATTCCGTACCGACTGATTCCCGAACAGCCATCTGTAAATGGCTCCAATCTCCCGTGTAGATTGCTAAAACACAGTAAATAAAAACTAAAAAAACAAAACCATTCTTTTTCGAGTAATCTGATGGAGAAATCGGTCTTGCTAAAGCCCACTTATAATATAGAAATATAATAGAAAAATACATGACTCCACCTAGGATCCATGCAGATTTGGAGGCTACTTCTGGTAATAATGGGAAATCAATCATAAGACCTCATCCATAGTTAAAAAACCGAATCGTATGTATAGCACAATTAATATTGATGCATTGTACTAATTAATCCGAATACTTAATAGATAGCATGAAGAACTACTTAATCTGCATTCTAGCTAATAGTTTATTATATGCCCTTTGAATAAGAGAAGCTAAGTAGAATACCACAATGACAGAAACAACTGCTATAGGAATCGACATTTTTGTATGTCCTGTTACATGCTTAAGAAATATGAGAATAATCGAATATATTTGCCGATGAAACAGATATGCGCACATCGAAGCTTCCGCTATAAAAGTAACAGGTTTTTCTAACCTTTTAGAATACACGCATTTCGTCAAAGACAATAAGAGAATGACACCTGCCATAGCCTCGAATGGTAGAAAACAATAAGAGTAGTAGTGAGAAATTGTGTATTGACGAAAGAATTCGCAAACAACAAAAAAGAATAAATAAACTACGATTCTATTCTTAGATAGCCATTTCTCAACAGAATCATTAGAGATATTTAACCCCATCAAATAAAAAGGGAGATACAACATGATCCGCTTGTCTGCAAATAAATAAGAGAAGAGCATTAATGCAATAAAGGAAATTACAAATAACACGAAATCTCTTGCGTTTCTTTTAATCTTCAGGATCGGAGTTAGCATATAAAACAACATCAGCATGCTGAAATACCATAGAGTATAAAGTGGTGGGGGAATGACTAAAGAAAACCCTATAATAGCAAAAAAAACCTGACGAATGTTAGAGCCAAAAAAGAGCAATGTTAGAGATGCAATTACAAATAAAGGATAAAATCTCTGCATCCTTTTTTTGTAAAAAAACAGGACATCTCCGAAACTGTTAAAAGTGTATTTTTTTAAGAAATAACCAGAAAGAAATGTGAAACAGGCTAAAACACATATGGTTATATCATAGCACAATGTGCCGAGCCTGCCTGTTAACTGGTAATTTGAGGGGAAATAACTTAATAAATGATAAAAACCAACTACCCACAGAATACAAATAGTGCGTGCCAGATCAATCTCATGATTTCTATTATTATCCGTATTATTCATATATTAACGAGGTCTACTCCCTTGTCAAAGGCAAAACAAGTCACCAGTAAGTACTGATGGTCCACGTGGGCCCAGTAGGGCAGACGCGGTAAAGGCTGAAGATATGTTTAAGTCCGGTCTGAGGTTTTCCGAAGTGTTGGGTATAGGCTTGAATCATTGATAATGATTGTATCCTTCTTGTTTGATAGATAGTTTAGTTCAAATATACTTCTCCATCGCCCCGTTGAGGAAAGCGAACATCGTCACAATGCCTCCCACATCATTGTAGATGCCATAATCCTCAACCCCCAGCGTATTAAGCACCACCCGGCTCGTGTACAGCGACACCGCCATGATCAGCAGCATCCGCCCATACAGCAGCAGGGTGTTCTTCGCTATTCGTTGGTTATTGACTTGGGTGAGCATAGTTGCTCAAATCTGTTGTTGTAGTATTGTGATATGGGAGAACAGCGTCCAGACAAAGCATGTTTATAACGACTGAAATAGGTCGGAACGCAAGGACCTTCATTTTTTGTATTGGCTTGAAAATGAGGTGGCGGTTGGAAGGGGATGATAATGGGGAGGGCAAGGGCTATCAGAACAACGAAAATCTATTATGGATCTACATGTTCATCGGATTATCTATAGGATTCTTAGTTGTGGGTGACGACAATAGATGCGAGTTAAGGTTATCGAGAATAGTTTGAGCCATTTCTGATGCACGCGCATCAACATTAAGTGTTTCATCCTTCCCTGAGAACTGTTGTGAGAAATGGACTGGTGAGGTAAAACTAGACTGAGCGTATATCGGTAGTTTCTCGGCTAAGGGCTTGTCCTTACATCGCTCATTTAACTCTCTTTCTAATACCACTAAGTTTCCAATATTCCCTCCATCATGAGAATTAGAATCGGGTTGGATGTGCTCTATTGTAAAGGCCTCGATACTATCATTACCTGACATTATCTTTTCATAGGTTTCAAGTGCAATACGAGCCCTTTTCTTGTCACCAGAAGAATAGAAGCTAGCATGTCTCGACCATCCTATGGTCTTAAATGATCTAATAAATACATCATTCCGAGGCAGTCGTTTCAACATAGATTGTATAAAATCTCCATACAACTCTTGTGAATAAGAATGGTAAAGAGTGTATGCATATTTCCGAACCATCTCAGAAATCTTATTGGATGTTTCACGTCCCAATATATTATAACAGACAAAGAAGTCTCGTATGAAAACAAGTGTATTATTATAATGATCTTCGGTTATGGACCCCTTGGCTCTCAGTCCCATCAGAGTCAGTAAAATGGGGCGGAATAGCTCACCTCGATTTGAATAGAGAAAGCCAAAAACCTTTTTCTCTGTAGCGTTGTATTCGGAATCGGTTGCCAACATTACAATTTTCTTGTAATAACTTGCTTTTGTGCAGAAGTCATCCAGAAGTTCATTAACGGAATCAGGTGTACTATTAAGCTTGACAATTCCATAAGGAGATAGACTCTCATGTTGAGGATAATGGTGTACAACATAATGCTGCATGAACTTGGAAAGGTAGTCTCCCAGTTGAGTCTCAACAGAGTCATGCCATCGCTCTTTGACAGTATCCTTTAAAGATATCGGTTGTATATATCGCATGATAAAATTCTTGAGAAGTTCATGGTCTTCCAACACTTGACCACGCGCATTCAGAATTTCAAAAACGGTATAGGCGTCTTCTTCAGTTGTAGCAGTAATCCTAACAATCCTGGATTGGAGTAGGGACAACCTAATTTTCTCTATCTCTGTAATAGAAAGGTCTTTTATTCTATTATAGAAAAACGATAAGCAATCCATAATGCGCTGTTCATTTTTGGGAGGAGCTGACCTTTGTTCTACAATATGATGACCTGAATCCCAGTCACATACTGAGTTAACAACCGTATCCAGCAGAGGGTAATACTCAGATGCGACCTTTACATGCTCAACACTATTAAGATCTTTTGTTCTAAGATAAGGCTCTAAACCATCAAACTGTGGTTTCGCATTATTCTCTTTAAAGAACTGTTCTACTGCGGCTAACAATAGAAGTATACTAATTGTACGCTGTTGTCCATCAATTATCGAAAGTACAGTCAGACCATTCTCCGACCGTTCCTGTTTTAAAACAATACTACCGAAAAAATGATCTTGAGCCCCCTCATTTGTCGCGAAAATAATGTCTTCGAGCATCTCTTTCCAATTGCGTTCATCCCAGACATACTTTCGTTGATTGCGCGGAATCGTGTAGACGACCTGCATCATCAGTCTCTGAACAGTAATATCTTCTGTTGTAAAAGCCATAGTGTAAATACTTTAGTAATTGTCCTTATTTAGTTGGGTGCTTGGATTAAAGCTTTTTTATCTTTCCTGATTAATTATTTGTTTGACTCGAATATATCCCCCCTTCGCCTCAATAAGTTGCAGAAATATGGTCACGATCCCGCCCACGACAACAGATAACATGGTCGCCACCCCCGATTGTATAGAGCACACTCCGTCTCAGGTACAACGACACCGCCACAATCAGAGGCTTTCTTTCATACAGCAAAATGGTGTTTATCGTAATGCGTTGGCTATTGACTTTGGTAGAAAAAAACCTTAATCGGGGACAGTGTATTATTCTCAGCCATAAAATGAGCTCCCCATCTACAATACTTAGAATAGCCGCTTATAAAGGAACACTATGACTATGAAAAGCGAGACTCGACAGCCTTAGTCGCTTTTACCCCTTCAACCTGAATCACATTATTGCCTTGCCTTTCATAATATGAATCATTGTAAGTAACAGGTGTATCATACGACTGAAGCTCCATTAATAGCAATGTAACACCATAGTATTTAGGGAACTTCAGGTGGGTAATAATGAAATGCTTCACATCATCGTCAATGGGTTCGTTCTTCACAACAGCTATTATTGCGTTTTGAAAGTTATCATAAGAACCGCCATAAAACTTCTTAACTTCCTCATCAATTCCAGTGATAAATAGATTAGTGTCCTGAAATCTTGAACCAGTAGTCGTATGATAAAAAGCCTTGAACGATTCAAATGATTCCCTTGACTCACATATCCCTACTAAAACATAGCCATGAGTATGCGGGCCCTTGTTAACGGCAGCTGTAAGAAGTCGAACACAGCGTTTGATCAACTCGGCATTAAAGCTAGAATCCTTAAAAGTATGGAATCCTATCTTAAAATCGTATTGTGAGCCTTCTAACATAGATAGGCGCATAATGTTATCAATTTCTAGAACCCAACTGTCTTTTGCGACATCATCTCCTTTAGACTTTTTGAAATATGGGGAAATGACACCTTTAACAGCTTGAATCCTATTATATCGTGTGTCTGCAGTCCAAGGGTCTTCAACAATACCTTTCAGAATATTCATTCCAATCCCGTCTAGATGCTTTATTAATCCAGACATGTCAGATATGCATTTGTGCTCTCTGAAAAGAAGTTCATAGAATGATAAGAAAACGACTTGAAAGGTTCTTACTAAACCTTCAGCCTCATCTTCTGTAAATATAAGAGTTCGGAAGTCTTTTCCGGCAGAGTGAAGGACATCGAGGAGAACGGAGAAGGATTTGCAGAACCAGCTGATTATATTATCAGAGCCAAGTTCTAGGATGCGTGATTCAGATAAGGCAGCGAGATTATTGCCGTCGTCATCAAGTATATCATAACGATATAGACGATTAAGAGTCCTAGCTGTCGGTGCAACCTTATTACCGAGTATAATATAAGATAGAATCCAAGCGATCAACTCTTCATCTCTCGAGATTCTTATGTTGGGCGTAGTTACAATATGCTGCTTTACCCACCAGATTTGACTAACATCAATACCATAATCTAAATGAATATTGGATAAGCTGATTTGTTTCATATCATTTAAAGAGAGTTTATCGGAAACAGAAACATCGCCGCGGATAGCAGATGCTATCTTTCTAACCATGTCCGAGAAAGCTCCTATTGCTCCAGCTTGCCGAATCTCCTGCTTTGAAAGCTGTTTTCCAAAAGAATTGATTCTTCGAAAGATCTCCTCTATGCTCTGTTGATCGGCAATAATATAAGAGAAGGGTATTTGGTATGAAACAATAGCCATGCACGCTTCTTTTGGCAGTGCAGGAAGTTTTTGTACCAGTTGCCCCTTTTGCTTGAGATTGAGCGTACTGGCAAGAGTGTCTAGGTCAAAAAAGAACTGTTTCCCCTTCCATGGAATGGAGAATTCATTCTCGATAAAAGATACAATAGCATTAAGCCGTTGCATGCCATCAATAATCTCAAATGAGATATTATTTTCGGAATTGGTGGTTTGTGCTAATAAGAATAGTGGGACGGAATACTGATTTAAAAGAGAATCAACGAAAGCGATTTTTTCTTCTTGTGTCCAAACTAACTTTCTTTGATAACGTCGATTTACAAAGTACTTCCCTGCTAGATAGTTCTCGTAAACAATTTGAACACTATCCGATTTGCTTGAAATGGAGTTGACCATACTGTCTATGATTAAAATAGAAATAATCTTTCCTCTTGATGATGGATATTACTTTGTCGTAAAAGGTAACCGATGAAAAGATGTGATATAGCTCAAATAGTCGCGCCGTTATTTAGCGGGTGTTGTACCGTCCCTCCACCACCTTCCAATCCAAAATCCCCCACAACGCCTTCAGCTGATCCCCGCGCCGGTTTTGCCAGTCGAGGTAGTAGGCGTGCTCCCAGACGTCGAAGGTCAGCAGGGGCTTGAGATGCCCGGTCGAGCCGGGCATGACTGTGGTCGGGCCGGGATGCCCGATCAGGTCGGGCATGACGGAGCTTGGGTCGGGCATGACGTGACAAACGGGGTTTGATGCGCCGGGTTCCTGGGTGATGACGAGGGTGCCGTCTTCCTGGGCGGAGAGCCAGACCCAGCCGGAGCCGAAGAGGCTGACGCCTTTGGCGGTGAATTCGTCCTGGAAGGCCTGAAGGGAGCCCCACTGCTTTTCGATCTGAGACTTGAGATGCCCGGTCGGGCCGGGCATGACGGAAGAAGCGGGTTTGAACTGCTCGAAGTACATATTGTGGTTGAGGACCTGGCCGGCGTTGTTGAAGAGGGGGCCGGAGGACTTCGCTACGATTTCTTCGAGGGGGAGGTCTTCGAGGCCGCTGCCGGGAAGGAGTTTGTTGAGGTTGTCCACGTAAGCTTGGAGGTGCTTGCCGTGGTGGAAGCTCAGGGTCTTGGCGCTGATGACGGGCTCAAGGGCGTCGAGGGCGTAGGGTAAAGGGATTAAATCCATATTGACTTAGGGTTGTTATTCGTAAACAATAGAGTATGTGCGTTTTGGATCATAACTGTTTCCATTTGCCTTTACAATCCCTCGCTCTATCAACTTATTGAGGCGTACAGTTATGGTACGATTAGCTCTGTCTGTGTATTTTGCAAGTTCAGCCCGGCTTATTACTGATCTACTGGCCATCACTGTAAGGATGTTGTGGTCCAAGTCATCCAGTTTTGCCCATACACCCTCTCCCACGAAGCCAATGGCCCGGTCTTGTCGCCGCATGTTTCTCATGACGATGTTGTTTTTGAGAACAAGTCTCACGGCTTGCTCCGGCTCACTATAGATAGGGTCATCCAAGAAAAACTCGGCCATATCGGAATAGATTCGTTTTACCCCCTCATTGAGTTCTCTGACCCATCCAAAGTCAGTCAGGACTCTTGAGATTCTGGGATTTCTCGGATAGCGGGTTTCCTTGATGTTGTCGATGGTAACCAGGTTGGGAAGCTTTCCGGGGCTTTGTATTTCCAGCCTGTCATCAAACATAGTTACTTTGATATAGTCTCCAGCAAGGGCATACTCTCTATGAGTAACCGCATTAACAATCCCTTCCAGCCAAGCAAATTCCGGATATTCCGGAACTGTTTGAAAGCGGCCCGTCTTGGGATCCATTGCCATGAAATCTCTAAGTTGGGCGCTGATATAATCCTTGGCGCTATTAATAATGCGGAGCAATGGAAGATCGATGCTGTAATCTTTAATAATGTTTATATTCATCCCTGTACCCGCTTTAGTGCCATCATAGCGAATGAAGCGGATACGGCAATTGGGGTAAAAACGCTGTACATTGCTTGCGAAGAGAAGTACGGCAGCGTTTGTGAGGTAGTCTGACCCATCTCTGGTCTTTATAAAACCCCTTGCTTTCAGGATTTGTTCAAATGACAGATCATCTGCCTGTAAGATTTCTTTATAGCGTTGAAGAAGTTCGGGGTCAAGGTCTTCCAGGGATGCGTCCAAGTTACACTCGTCTTCAAAATGTCGGATGCTTTTACTATACTCCAAGTTCCGGAGATCGTCGCCAAGCAGTTGCCTTGTCTTATCTCCGATTCTCAAATAGGTTTGATCGCTTGCCGTCCGTATGACTTGGTCTGGGCAGGATTCAATATGTAAAAGCAGAATGCTATCCTCTTGGCCAAGGTGATTTCTAACAGAAAGAAATTCTTCTGTGAAACGTGGCATCGGCTTGCAACAATCCTTCGGTGCGGTAATAAGATTGTTCAATTTCTCCGGGCCTAGACTGTTGACACCCTCAATTTCTCGAGTTTTCTCATTGATGCCAATAACGATGGTTCCTCCTTCAGCATTAGCGAAAGCCGATATCAAAGGGGCAAGATCAGCTGGTCTTATCTTTACTGACTTCCTGTCAAACAACTTGTTTTCAGACCCATTGAGAATATAATCCAATGAAAGATTGGGCTGAATCTTTGATTTAATTACGCACATACACTGTGAAATGAACCTAGCAACAACTTAGCAACAACCTAGCAACGACCTGGCATGCTCAAAACGGGTTTGGAGTAAACTAAAATAAAGTTTGGTAAATGAACCTAGCAACAACCTAGCAACAACCTAGCAACGACCTGGCATGCTCAAAACGGGTTTGGAGTAAACTAAAATAAAGTTTAGTAAATGAACCTAGCAACAACTTAGCTGCAACCTAGCAATGCCGGAGTCGTCTACGTGTCTCTGGGTTTAGGTTGTGACTATCGTCGTCATTTGGCAACGTTGGGAATGCCTTTCAGCTCGTTCTGGATGTATTGCAGCGCAGCGATCTTGGCCTTGGTTTCTTCGAGGCCGAGGCGGCGGGTATTGTCGGAGTTGAATTCTTCGATGGTGACGGCTTTGACGTTGCCTTCGGTGAAGTATTTGTCGTAGTTGAGGGTGCGGTTGTCGGCGGGGACGCGGTAGAAATTGCCCAGGTCTTCGGCCTTGGCGCATTCTTCCTTGGTGAGGAGGGTCTCATAGACCTTTTCGCCATGGCGGATGCCGATGACCTTGATCTGGGACTTGTCGCCGCCGAAGAGTTCGCAGACGGCTTCGGCCTGGGTTTGGATAGTGCAGGCGGGGGCTTTCTGGACGAGGATGTCGCCGTTCTGGCCGTGCTCGAAGGCGAAGAGGACGAGGTCCACGGCTTCGTCAAGACTCATGATGAAGCGGGTCATCTTGGGCTCGGTGATGGTGATGGGCTGGCCATTTCGTATCTGGTCGATCCAGAGGGGGATGACGCTGCCGCGGGAGCACATCACGTTGCCGTAGCGGGTGCAGCAGATGCGGGTGTTCAGCGAGTTGCGGCTCTTGGCGACGGCGACTTTCTCTTCGAGGGCCTTGCTGATGCCCATCGCGTTGATGGGGTAGGCGGCCTTGTCGGTGGAGAGGCAGATGACGCATTCGACGCCGGCGTCGATGGCGGCGTCGAGGACGTTGTCGGTGCCGATTACGTTGGTCTTGACGGCTTCCATCGGGAAGAATTCGCAGCTGGGGACTTGCTTGAGGGCAGCGGCGTGGAAGATGTAGTCGACGCCGCGGACGGCCATCTTGAGGGTGGAGCGGTTACGCACGTCGCCGATGTAGAACTTGATCTTGCTGGCGGCATTGGGGTAGCTGGCCTGGTATTCGTGGCGCATGTCGTCCTGCTTCTTCTCGTCGCGGGAGAAGATGCGGATCTCCTTGATGTCAGTGGAGAGGAAGCGCCTCAATACGGCATTCCCGAAACTACCGGTCCCGCCGGTGATCATCAGGGTCTTGTCTTTGAAGATGGACATATCGTTTAGTCGTTTGTTGTTAATTCTTTGCTGCTTTTCTTCTTGAGGGAATTGTTCAGCAGCAGCTCAACCGGAATACCTTTCTTGGAGTAGGTACGGCTCTTGCCTTTGGCGTCGGTGATGATCATTTCCAGGTCGCCGGTATATTCATCCAGTTGGAGGTCGGACAGGTTGCGGAAGACATCCCAGAGACTGACGCTGTCGCAGAGTTGGACGGTGCCGGCCGGGCGCACGGTCACTTCGCCCTGGCGGACGTGGGTGTCATTGCAGAAACCGTGGACGAAGGGTTTCCCGTTGCGGTAAATGATGCCGTGGATATCGGACATCGTGAAGGAGGTGGTGTCGTTGGTCAGGACAAATTCCACCGCGCCTCGGATGGAGTTGACGGTGGAGGGGACGACTGAAGTGATCTTGTAGCTGTGGAAACGGATGCGGGAGAGTTGCGCCCGTGCCGGCGGGGCGCAAAAGAGCATCATCAACAGGGCCGGTATTAGAATCAGTGGACGAAAATTTCGACCGCAAATCGCATAACTCATTTGTAGTCAGCTCAAATGTATAACGACCTAGAGCCGCCCGTCAACCAGGGTGCGGTCGAGGGTGCCTTTGACGTCGAAGACGACGTGGCGGTCTTTCAGCAGGGCGGGGATGTCGAGCCCTTCGAACTTGCGGTGGGCTACGGCGGCGATGACGGCGTCGAACTTCTGGTCGGGCAGTTCGTTGACGACACGGATGCCGTACTCCCGCTCGACGATCTCCGGGACGGCCCAGGGGTCATAGACGGTGATGTCGAGGTGGTACTCCTTGAGCGCACGGTAGATGTCGATGACCTTGGTGTTGCGCACGTCGGGGCAATTCTCCTTGAAGGTGAATCCCAGGATCAGGATGTCGGAGTGGAGGACCTGGATGCCCTTCTTGAGCATCAGCTTGACGGTCTCCGTGGCGACATATTCGCCCATGCCGTCGTTGATGCGGCGGCCGGCGAGGATGATCTCGGGGTTGTAGCCGTGGCGCTGGGCGCACTGGGCGAGGTAGTAGGGGTCCACGCCGATGCAGTGGCCGCCGACGAGGCCCGGGCGGAAGGGGAGGAAGTTCCACTTGGTGCCCGCGGCTTCCAGGACGTCCAGGGTGTCGATGCCCATCTTGTTGAAGATCTTGCTGAGCTCGTTGACGAAGGCGATGTTGACGTCGCGCTGGCTGTTCTCGATGACCTTGGCGGCCTCGGCGACCTTGATGGAGGGGGCGAGGTGGGTGCCGGCGGCGATGACGGAGGCATAGACTTCGTTGATATACTCACCAATGGCCGGGGTGGATCCGGAAGTGACCTTGCGGATGTGCTCGACGGTGTGCTGCTTGTCGCCGGGGTTGATGCGCTCGGGGGAGTAGCCCGCGAAGAAGCCTTCGTTGAGCTTGAGCCCCGAGACCTTTTCGACGACGGGGATGCACTCGTCTTCGGTCACGCCGGGATAGACGGTGGACTCATAGACGACGACGTCGCCCTCGCTGATCACCTTGCCCACGGTGGTGCTGGCGCCGTACAGGGGGCGCAGGTCGGGGTTGTTGTCGGCATCGACGGGGGTGGGGACGGCGACGATGTAGAAGTTGCAGTCGATGATGTCCTCGAGCCGGGTGGTGCAGCGGAAGCCGTGGTTAGAGATGGCATCCTGCAGCAGGTCGTCGGAGACTTCGAGGGTGGCGTCGTGGCCGGCCATCAGCGCATCCACGCGCCGCTGGTTCATGTCGAAGCCCACGGTCGGGAACTTCGTGGAGAAGAGCCGGGCCAGGGGCAGGCCCACGTAGCCGAGGCCGATGACGCAGATTTTGGTGTCTTTCATTGTATGGGAAATTTACAGATTTGCTTTGTACCAATCGATAGCTTCATTCAGCCCTCGATGGAAATCATATTCGGGATCATATCCTAAGAGTTCCCGGGCCTTAGATATGTCAGCATTGGAATGCTTGATATCACCTTTGCGGTCGGGGCCATAGATGGGCTGGATATCTTTACCAAGGGCCTCGACCAGCGTCTTGTAAATGTCATTAAGATATTCACGACCGCCGTATGCAATATTGAATGCCTGGCCGGCCGCCTCGTGGGGAGCGAGGCATGCTTTCAGATTGGCTTCGATGACGTTTTCGATATAAGTAAAGTCGCGGCTTTGCTGGCCATCTCCGTTGATCGTAGGACGCTCGTCATTCAGGAGCATCTTGATGAACTTCGGGATCACGGCGGCGTAGGCCCCGTTCGGGTCCTGCCGGCGTCCGAACACGTTGAAGTAGCGCAGGCCCACGGTCCGCAGGCCGTAGTGGCGCGTGTACTGTTTCGCCCATTCCTCGTCGGCCCGCTTGGTCAGGGCGTAGGGGCTGAGGAGCGCGCCTTCGACGCCTTCCTGCTTGGGAAGATGCGCCTCGTCGCCGTAGACAGAACTGGAGGATGCGTACACGAAGGTCTTGACGCCGGCGCGGCGCGCGGCTTCCAACATGTTTAGTGTGCCCTGGATGTTGTTGGCGCAGTAGAAAAGCGGCATCTCGATGCTGCGGGGGACGCTGCCCCAGGCGGCCTGGTGCAGGACGTAGTCCACGCCTTCGCAGGCCTTGAGGCAGGTGTCGAAGTCCTTGATGTCGCCTTTGAGGAACTCATAGCCGGGACGGCCGGCGAACAGGTCCACGTTCGCCTGCTTGCCGGTGCTCAGGTCGTCGAGGCACCGCACCTTGTAGCCGAGGTCCAGGATGGCCTCGCAGAGGTTGGATCCGATGAATCCGGCGCCGCCGGTCACGAGGAACAGGGTCCCTTCCGGGAATTGCAAGTGTTTGTAGGCCATGCGCTTATGCCTCCTTCTCGTCTCCGTAGGAGCCGTACTTGCCGTAGGTGCCGTAGCGGCCGTAACCGTATTTGTAGCCGTACTTGTAGCCGTAGCGGCCGTCGGCTTCGGTGCCGTTGAGCAGGAGGGCCATGTTGTTGTATTTCTTGGCCGTGTAGTATTTCTCGATCTGGCTGAGCATCGAGCGCTCGAGCAGGCCGGCCCGCACGATGAAGAGGGTGATGTCGGCGAGCGGGGCCACGAGGTCGGCGTCGGTAACGATCTCGATGGGCGGGCAGTCGAGGAGGATGTAGTCGTATTCTTCGCGGAGTTCGGTCAGAAGCTGGGCCAGGCGGGGTTCGGCGAGGAGTTCGGCCGGGTTGGGAGGCGTGGCGCCGACGGGCAGGATGTCGAGGGATTCACCGCAGGCCTGGTGGATCACGAGCGGGTGCCAGTCGTCGGCCTGGCCGCCGAGCCAGTCGGAGAGGCCCCGTTTGGGCTCGCCGGCGAAGATGCTCAGGGAGCGCTTGCGCAGGTCAAGGTCGAGGACGATGGTCTTCTTGCCCTTGATCGCGAGGGCGTTGGCGAGGTTGGCGGAGACGAAGGTCTTGCCGGAGCCGATGTTGAAGGAGGTGACCATCAGGACCTTGCTGCCGGGATCCTTGCCGCGCATGAACTCGAGGTTGGTGCGCACGACGCGGAAGGCTTCGTTGATGACGTTGCGGCTGTGGGGCTTGACGACGATCTGGCGGTCTTCGGGGCGGTCGGAGATCAGGTTCCGTTTGAAGAGGCCCTTCTTGCGCTGGGTCGAGGGGAGCTCGCCGAGGAAGGGGGCGGAGAGGTTCTCCAGGTCCTTACGGCCGCGCACGGTCGTGTTGAGGATCTCCTTGAGGTAGAACCAGGCGAAGGGGATCGCGAGGCCGAGCAGCAGGGCGACGAGGTAGATCATCTTCTTGTTGGGGGAGATGGGGGCGCCGGAGCCGCTGGGGGAAGCGACGACCCGGGTGTTGTAGGCGGTGAAGGCCTGCGAGAGCTCATTCTCCTCACGCTTCTGGAGGAGGAAGAGATACAGGGCTTCCTTGACCTTCTGCTGGCGCTCGTCGCTCAGGAGCTGGCCGGCCTGCAGGGGAATGTCGCTGACGCGGGCCTGGGAGCTGCGCTGGGCCTGCTGCGAGGAGGCGATCTGGATGTTGACGGACTTGATGTAGTTGTCCAGGGAGGTCAGGATCGTGCTGCGCAGGGAGGCGAGCTGCTGGTCGAGGTCCTTGACGAGGAGGTTCTCTTCGGAACTGCTCTCGACGAGGCGGTTGCGCTGGAGCATCGAGGTGTTGAACTGGGCGATCTGGGCCTGGGTGCCGGGGTCTTCGAGGCCGACGTTGGCGGGCAGGAGGGTACCCGGGGCGGCGCCGCGGATGTCGCTCTGGAGGAAGCGGGCGATGGAGAGCTGGTTGTTGAGTTCCATCAGGTGCTTGCCGGCTTCAGCGCTGAGCTGCATGTCCATCTGGGCGGCGGTGCGGCTGTCGGGCATGCGGTGGGTGGAGCGGAAAGAGGTGATGGTCTTGTCCACGCTGCCGAGCTCTTCCTCGATGATGCGGAGGCGGTCGGCGATGAATTCGTTGGTGCTTGTGGTGATCTGGTTCTTGTCCTTGATCCAGTTCTCGTTGTAGCAGTTGATGATCATCCGCAGGACGTCTTCGGCCCGCTGGGTGTTGACGTCGCGGTAGTTGAGGTCGATGACGGTCGTGTTCTTGCCGTTGAGGGAGGCGCTGAGGCGGCCGCGGGCTCCGCGGGCGGCGCCCTGGATGCCGCGGCGGGTCACGAGGATCGGGCGGTCCCACTGGGCCTTTTCGGCGTACTCGGAGCGGGTCACGAGGATGCGGCCGAGGGGCGTGTCGGTCGTGTCACCGTAGGCGGCGGGGATGTCGGCGGACTTGAGCTTGTCCTTGCCGCGGGTGAAGTCGAAGAGGGCGACGCCCGCCGTGTCTTTGAGCTGCAGCTTGAGGCCGGCGCCTTCATTGCGGCCGAGGTCGAGGAACTCCACCTGGACGGGCAGGCTGGTGCCGTAGATGGTGTGCTTGTAACGGAGGCCCTGGACCTTGTAGTCCACGTCGAGATGGAGGTTCTTGGCCACCTGGAGCATCAGGTCGGGGGAGGTGAAGTTGATGATCTCGTTGTTGACGTTGACGCGGGTCTGTCCGAAGCCGAGATCGGTGAAGGCGGAGGAGATGTCGGAGGATACCGAACCGGAGCGGCGGTCTTCCTTGATCAGGACCGAGGCGCTGCGGGTGTAGACGGGGACGGTCCGGATGATGTAGAACGAGGCCGCGGCGAGGCAGACCGCGAGGCTGAGGACGAACCATTTCCAGTTGCGGACGCAGAGGGCCCAAATGTCCTTGAGGGAGAGGGCGTTGTCTTCGGTTTGGGCGTCCTGGCGGGGGAGGTTGGGATTGTATTCCATATTGTCGTTGTTTGCTATGAGGGCCTACTTGAGCCGGAAGACCAGGAGGGCGACGGAGGTGGCGAGGGAGGCGATCGAGATCCAGAAGGAGGTGCTGCGGACGTTGTTGCCGTTGATCGTGGACTCGCGGCGGCGCTTGTCGTTGGGGGTCACGTAGATGATGTCGCCTTGCTGGACGTAGAAGGCGGGGGAGGCGTAGAGGGCCTGGGTGTCGAGGAGGTTGAGCTTGAAGACTTCGTCGCCCTTGGCGCCGTGGCGGACGAGGGTGACGTCTTCTCGCTGGCCGTTGATCGTGAGGTCACCGGCGAGGCCGAGGGCGTCCATCAGGGTGAAGCGGTCGCGGTCGATCTTGTAGCGGCCGGGCTTGGTGACTTCACCGAGGACGGTGTAGGCGAGGTTCATATACTCGACGGTGACGACGGGGTCCTTGATCTGGCGGCTCTCGATGAGGAGCTCCTTGATATGGTCTTCGGCTTGCTCGCGCGTGAGGCCGGCGACCTGGATCTTGCCGATCACGGGGAAGTCGATCTCGCCGTCGGAGTCGATGGTGTAGCCGCTGATGCCCTGGCTGCTGGAGGAGACGCCGGTCGCGCCGATCAGGGTCTGATTCTCCCCGAGGCGCTTGGCGTAGTAGGGGAGGTTGAACATTGCGGTGACCTGAGGATCACGGCTGTTGACGATGACGGAAATCTGGTCCATCGGCTTGAGGCGGATGGTCTGGACCTGGGCGGGGGTAAGGTCCGTCCGGTCGTTGACGTCCTGGAAGTAGGCGATGCCCGCCGGGGTGGCGCAGGAGGCCAGGAGGGCGGCGGCGAGGGCTGCCAGGACGAGGTTTTGGAGGTGTTTCATCGGTATGGTGTTTTGTTTATTATCTTCTGTCGGTTATCTTCTTGAGTAGTCCGTCGTACAAGTGTATTCGGGGACCAGGGCCTTCATCAGGTCGATCATGGTCGGGATATCCACCTCGCGGGCGAGCTGGGTCATCCGCTTGAGTTCGCCGTCGACTTCTTCATACCGGTACTCGCGTACCTTGGCGACGCGGATGCGGGGGTGGAAGGAGGGGAGGGTGTTCTCGTCGTTGGCGAGGACTTCCTCGTAGAGTTTTTCGCCGGGCCTGAGTCCGGTGTATTCGATCTTGATGTCCTTGCCGGGCTCGAAGCCGGCGAGGCGTATCATGCGTTTTGCGAGGTCGGCGATCTTGACCGGCGTCCCCATATCGAACGCGAAGATCTGGTTGCCCTGCGACATCGTCGCGGCTTCCATCACGAGGCGGCAGGCCTCGGGGATGGTCATGAAGAAACGGTTGATTTCGGGATGTGTCACCGTCACCGGGCCGCCCTTGGCGATCTGCTCTTTGAAGCGCGGGATCACGCTGCCGTTGCTGCCTAAAACATTTCCGAAACGAGTCGTTACAAATCTCGTTGCATTGGTTGACAGACCCAGGCTCTGGACATAGATTTCCGCGAGTCGCTTCGTGCACCCCATCACGCTCGTCGGATTGACCGCCTTGTCCGTCGAGATCATCACCATCGTGCCGACGCCGTACTCCAGGCACTTCTCGGCCACGTTGCGCGTGCCGTACACGTTGACGAGCACCGCCTCGCAGGGATTCTCCTCCATCAGGGGCACGTGCTTGTAGGCCGCCGCGTGGAAGACCGTCTGCGGCCGGTGCGTGCGGAACGCGAAGTCCAGGCGCTCCGGATGCCGCACGTCGCCGATGATCGGGACGAATGCCAACTTCGGGAAGCGGTCTTCCAGCTCCAGGCGCAGGTTGTGCATGGGCGTCTCCGCATTGTCGAAGAGGACCAGCCGGGCTACGCCGAATCCGGCCAGCTGCCGGCAGAGCTCGCTGCCGATGGAGCCCGCGGCGCCCGTGACCATGACGGTCTGGCCGTGGAAATTTTCCTGGATGGCGTCCAGGGAGATCTTGATTTCCTCGCGCCCGAGGAGGTCTTCTACACGGATTTCCCGGGGGCGGAGGATGGCTTCGCCTTCGACCACTTCGTCCACGGTGGGGACGATGAGGCACATGATGCCTTTCTGCGAACAGAAGCGGATGAGGTGGTCTTCCTCGCGCTGGGCTTCCTTGTCGGTGGGGAAGAGGATGGCGTCGACGCGGTTGGCGATGATTTCCTTTTCCATGGCTTCCTCACCCCGGGGGGAGAAGACGGGGAGGCCTTCGATGGTGCGGCCTTCGGCGCCTTTGTCGAGGAAGCCGATGACCTTGTAGTGCGGGGAATTCTGCAGGCGCACGATGGTGGCGACGCTCTTGTCGGAGGTGCCGTAGACCATGACGCGCTTGTATTCGTATTTCTCCTGGATGCGGCGGTTGAAGTGGTTCCAGACGAGGATCATCGCGATGCGGACGGCGACCAGCAGGCCGAAGGTCAGGAGGACGTCGACGAGGAAGAGCAGGACGAGGGTCGGGGAATAGTACTTGGACAGGAGGGAGGAGACCAGCAGCAGGACGGCTTTGAAGAAGGCGGCGCCGAGGAAGAGGATCAGGTCGCGCACGGAGATGTGGCGGATGATGACCCGGTAGGTGCGGAAGATCAGGAAGGCCGCGAGGGAAAAGAGGGTGGCGCCGATCAGGTAGGCGGCGTGGAAGCCGCGGGAGACGGACAGGGGGAATAGGGCCGGGCCGAGGAGGACGTTGATCGCGATGAGGACCAGTCCGGAGGCCAGGACCGAGAGGACGATGTCCATCACCAGGACCAGGGTCTTGCTGAGGTAGGTATGTCGGAAACGTTGGAGGGGGGAGGGCATAAGAGGGGTGGTATTATGGGTGTGTTTCAGTTGGGGCCAGGCGCTCCAGGAAGCGGGCGGGGATGTTGGAGATCGCGACGACGACGACGCCTTGGACGGCGACCAGCAGCTTGCGGTCTTTCTTGATCCGCTTGATCACGCCTTCCGCGCCCTTGAAGGGGCCTTCGGTGACGCGGACCTTTTCGCCCGGCTTGAAGTCGAATTGCTTGGTATCGGGGCCCATCAAGGACTCGCTGACGAGGTCGACGTCGCGGCCGTCGGTCGCCGAGGTGACCAGGATGAACATCCGCATCTCCTCTTCGGGGATGGGGGCCGGCTCGGTGCTGTCTGCGCGACGGTAGATCATCAGCTCGGTGAAGTGGTCCTGCTTGAAGGCCTTGAGGGCGTCCGGCGTGGTCCGCACGAAAAGGAGGGAGGGGGCCAGCTGGACTGGGCGCTCACCGCTTCTCTTCAGTGCCATGTAGGTCTTGGCACCTTTCTGCTCGGCTTCTTCCTTGATGCGGAAGATGCGGTTGTTGAAAACGCGGATGGCGTACCAGTTGGTTTGCATTGGGCTTGATTGTCATTCCTCGTCGTCCCGTCGTCATTCCCGGCTCGACCGGGAATCTCCTTCCCCTCAGTTCAGCGTACACTTGGAGTGTCGGGGGTCACCTGTGTGTTCGGCGCCCGACGCCCCGGATCCATAGTCTTACTCCTATCCAAGAGCAGGGGCTGCGATTCCGGCGGAACCCTGATCTTTCGCGTGTAAAAAATCATAGGTCCCGCTACCACAAAGGTATCGAATATTTATTCAAAAGCAAAATCCCTGTCGGTTCATTTCGCCCTTTTGCCCTTTTTTGCCTTTTTCTGTCCCTTTTTTACACTCGATGAGGACAGTTCCGCGGCGGGGGGCTAGCGGTTGGAGTCCATCCGTTCGCGGAGGGCGAGGAGGGCGGCGATCTCCTTTTTGGTGAGGCAGGGATCGGCGATGGCCCGCTGCCAGGGGGCCAGGCGGTGGAGGTCGGAGCCGGCGTAGTCGTACAGGCCGTCCTGGAGGAGGCGGGAGGCTTTGCGGGAGGCGTCGTCGCCGTACATGCCGACGAGGGACATGAGGTTGAGCTGGAAGAGGACGCCGCGGGATTTCAAACGGGCGTAGTCCCGCTGGCTCATGTAGACATAGCGCTCGGGGTGGGCCAGAAGGGGATGGAGGCCGTGGAGGCGGATGTCATCCAGGGTGTCGTCGAAGGCCATGGGCGGGCTGAAGTAGGAGGTCTCGACGAGGAGCATGTCGCCGTCGGGGCCGGGGATGATGTTGCCCTGGACGGGGTCGGCGGCGGGATTGAGGACCTGGTGGACCATCGTGAGGAATTCGCCGGCGGCGAAGCGGCGGTCGAAGAGGGTGTCGACCATGTTCTCGGCGGCGAGGTGGAGGCGGATGGGGGTGGCGCCGGTTTCGGCTGTGTCATTGGTCCCGGCCTCGGCGCAATGGGCCGTGTACGCCGCCTGGAATTCCGCGAAGCGGGTGCGGAGCTCGGCGGGGGTGTTGGGGACGTCCTCCATGATGTGGGGGGTCAGCCAGACTTCGCGGATGCCCGTTTCCTTGTAATAATCAAGGACTTCGAGGGCGGATTCCAATGTGCGGATGCCGTCATCGACGCCGGGGAGGATGTGGCAGTGCCAGTCCGTGCCGCCGCTGAGGAAGCCGCTGTCGAGGATGGAGTAATATTTGGTGAAGGGCCACATGGTCGCTGTTTTTTGGGAGGGCAAAGTTACCGATTTAATTCGGCAAACGCAAAGGGACGGCCGCCCGTCCTACACCCGCACGAAGATCTTTTTCTTCATCATCAGGTACAGGAGGCCCCAGACGAGGAGGCCGTGGACCGTGCAGCGCACCAGTTCGAACCAGTGGGGGTCGGTGATGTATTGCCGGAGACCGCGGGTAAAGTGGTCGGTGACGCTGTGGAAGTCGCAGATGAAGCCGATGAAGTAGATGAAGATGGCGTTGAGGCCGAAGGGGAGGAGCCAGTCGAGGCCTTTCCAATCGCGGCAGTCGACGATCCAGTAAATGACGCCGAGGAGCATGAAAGAGATGCCGCTGGTGACGAGGGTCATGGAACTGGTCCAGATGTATTTGTTGAGGGGCATCTGGAGGCTCCAGAGCTTGCCGGCGGCGAACATGGCGGCGCCGAGGACGAGGAGCATGAGGGCCTTGTTGTTCCCTCTCCCCCGTTTCTCCTTTAGGAGTTCGCCGGCGAACATGCCGGTCATCACGGTGACGATGAAGTTGAGGCTGCTGAGGAGCCAGGTGTATTTCGCGCCCTCGAAATGCCAGCCGCCGCCTTCGTCGAGGATGGCGTGGTCGCAGTGTTTCCCCAGGATGGTGCGGTCCACCCATTCGCAGAGGTTGTGCTGGCCGAAGTCGCCGCCGCCGAAGCCGTCGGGGGTGCGCACGAACATCATCAGGGCCCAGTAGCCGACGAGCAGGGCGCCGGCGATGATCACTTGCGTGCGGGGCTTGCAGTTCATGAGGAAGATGGCGGAGAAGCAGTAGCCGACCGCGATGGACTGGAGGGTGTTGCTGAACCATTTCAGCTTGTCCCAGTCGTACTTCAGGAGGTTGCCCTGGCAGATCATGCCCAGGATCCAGAGAACCAGGACGCGCCGGGCGATGCGCCCGTACATCCAGGCCTTCGAGCGCCCCTGGGCCTCATATTTCGCGAAGGCGAACGGGATGGCGGTGCCGGAGCAGAAGAGGAACAGGGGCATGATCCAGTCGTGGAGGGTCAGGGTGTTGCTGCCGAAGGGGTTGTGGTGCCATTGCGGCTGGAGCCATTCGAGGCCGGGGACGATTTGGCAGAATTGGACCATCCAGGCGGTGAAGACGGTGAGGAAGAACATGTTGAGTCCGCGGAGGACGTCGAGGGATTTCAGGCGGTCGGGCATGGTGTTATTTTATGTTTTCGAGGAAACTGAACAGGGCGTCGTAGAAGGTGGTCCGCCAGGGATTGAGCTTGTCGCGGCCGGCGGTTTCGAGGGTGTTGAAGCCCCAGCCGTGGCCGCCGCTGGGGAAGATGTGGAGCTCGGCTTTGACGCCGTTGTCTATGAGGCGCTGGTAGTAGCGGAGGCTGTTTTCGGGGTTGACACCGTCGTCGATGCTGTGGAAGAGGAGGGCCGGCGGGGTGTCTTTCGTGATGTGGCGGTCGGGGGAGTAGAAGGTGAGGGCTTCGAGGGCTTTTGCCTGGGCGGGATCGGGGGTTTGGTCCTCGGTGGCATTTGCGATGGTTGGATCGGGGATTGTCTCTTCAGGGGATCGGGCCGAGGCTCCTTTTTCATTCTCTCTTTTCACCAGCGCCTCCGACGCTTCTTTGATCCGCTCCGGGTCGAGGCCGGTGAGTTTGCGGAAGGAACCGCGGTGGATCAAGCCGGAGTCGGCGGAGACGACGGGGTAGAAGAGGATGGTGAAATCGGGGCGGGTTATGGCGTCGGTGAAGTGGGTGGAGGCCATCGCGGCGAGGTGGCCACCGGCCGACATGCCCATGATGCCGATCTGGCTGACACCCCATTCCTCTGCATGGTAACGGCAGTAACGGAATGCGTTCTGGACGTCTGTGAGAGGGATTTCGCCGTTGCCGGTGGGCATGCGGTAACAGATGATGCCGACGGTGTATCCTCGTTTCGTGAGGACCTGGGCGGCGTAGGTGCCTTCGCTGCGGAACATCAATTCATTGTACCCGCCGCCGGGGCAGATGAGGATCATTTGGCCCTTGGGGGGCGGGGCGTTGGTGGCGGCCTGGTCGTTGGGCCTGTAGTTAGCCTCTGCGGTCGGGTTGTTTATTCCTGTCGGGGTGTCGGGCCGCGGGAAATAGATGACGATCCGGGCGCTGTCACCGACGGCATTGAGGCTCCCGTCGCGGAGCCAGAAATACTCGGTGGTGTCAGTCTGGTTGGCGGCGCCGGGGCCTTGCGTCACCTGAATATTGGATTCAATGATGCCTCGATCGACCCGCTGGCCTTCAGGGTAAAGGTGGACGATAAGGTCCGGCCGGAAATCATTGGGATACTCCGTCACGACGGGGTCAGGCGTAGGCTTCTTGTCCTGTACGGTCTCGACGTCAGTGACTTTGTCGGTCCCGGAGGGGATTTTATGCGCAGTGCCGCACCCGGTAACCATCGTCAGGGCCGCCAGCAAACCGATCAGGCACAAAAAGAATCGTCTATAGAAACCAATCACAAAACAAATATAGCAAAAAACCCCGACCCTATCCCCGAACCGTCCGAAAACCCAGTAATTCGTTCGCTCCAGGAACGTCATTGTGTTTGAAACGAACGAAAAGGCTGGAAAACGTTCGGTTCGGGAACGATGGTGTGTTTGAACCGTACGGAATCTTGGTAAAACGTTCGGTCCGGGAACGTCGGTATTATGGATAATCATTGAAAGATAAGATATTGTGGCGGATGGCACCGCCGCCGCGCGACCAGCAGGCGCGGCGGCTACGGCACGCCCGGGTCCGGGGGGCTCAGTGCGGGGGCCCTCCTCCCC
>JAEEGI010002408.1_pt1 | contig 45926 bp, 38 predicted proteins | sample 8958751 | NCBI WGS metagenome assembly JAEEGI01 (sample SAMN16246545, study PRJNA631951) | gut metagenome | biome: gut microbiome; feature: rumen; material: KS-attached | host: Bos | place: Iran: Karaj | collected 2018-10
TGCCGAGTCCATCGACTGGCTCGAACAGCATCTGCAGCAATACGAAGGTACCGTCATCGCCGTCACCCACGACCGTTACTTCCTCGACGATGTGGCCGAGTGGATCCTCGAACTCGACCGTGGTGAGGGCATCCCCTGGAAGGGTAACTACTCATCTTGGCTCGAACAGAAGTCGCAGCGTCTGGCTCAGGAGGAGAAGCAGGCTTCGAAGCGGCGTAAGACCTTGGAGCGTGAGTTGGAGTGGGTGCGTATGGCGCCGAAAGCCCGTCACGCCAAGGGTAAGGCCCGTCTGAACTCCTACGATAAGATGCTCAACGAGGAACAGAAGCAGAAGGAGGAGAAACTGGAGATATACATCCCCAACGGTCCGCGTCTGGGCAACAAGGTCATCATCGCCGACCACGTCGCCAAGTCCTATCCTGAGAAACCGCTCTTCAGCGACCTCAGCTTCAACCTGCCTCCCAACGGCATTGTGGGTGTCATCGGCCCCAATGGCGCAGGAAAGACCACGCTTTTCCGACTCATCATGGGACTTGAACAGCCTGATGCCGGCACCTTCGACGTCGGCGAGACCGTCAAGCTCTCCTATGTCGATCAGCAGCATAAGGACATCGATCCAGAGAAAAGCGTCTATCAGGTAGTGAGCGGCGGCAATGAGACCATCCGCATGGGTGGCCGCGATGTGAACGTCCGTGCCTATCTGAGTCGCTTCAACTTCAGCGGAGCCGACCAGGAGAAGAAGTGCGGCGTGCTCTCAGGTGGTGAGCGCAACCGTCTGCACCTTGCCATCGCCCTCAAGCAGGAAGGCAATGTGCTGCTGCTCGACGAGCCTACGAACGATATCGACGTCAACACCCTCCGTGCCTTGGAGGAAGGTCTTGAGGCCTTTGCCGGCTGTGCCGTCGTCATCAGCCACGACCGCTGGTTCCTCGACCGTATCTGTACTCATATCCTTGCTTTTGAAGGGGAGGGGAATGTCTTCTATTTCGAGGGCAACTACTCTGAGTACGAGGCCAACAAGGCAGAGCGCCTGGGTCTCGATGAGCCTAAGCGCGCACGTTATCGTAAGTTGATGGAGGAATAAAAATCAGATTAACTTGAAATGGCGAAGGGCATTGCGGATGCCGTCTTCGTCAACGGAGGTAGTGGTATAGTCGGCTTCCTGCTTCAGGGAGTCGAGGGCGTTGCCCATTGCCACGCCGATGCCGGCTCTGCGAATCATCGAACTGTCGTTGCCGCCGTCGCCGAAGGCAATGGTGTATTGGGGATCAAAGCCCAGATGCCGCGCCATGTCCAGGATACCCTCGCCCTTGTCGGCCCCAAAGGCCGTAATGTCTGTGAAGGCGGGATGCCAACGGCCTGACGTACAATCAGGGATGCGGGCCATCAACTCTCGTTCGTAGTCGGCAGAGAAGAAGGCTGTCAGCTGCAGGATGCGCTGTTGCATAACCACGTCCATCGGCTTCACCTGGTCGAGGTTGTCAACGGCGATCTCCCGTCTGAACACCTCGTCCACCTCTCCCTGCGGATCAAAAACCGCCACATCGCGCTCGCCCACTACGATAATACCATAGTTTTTCTCCCTGGCATCGTCGACCACCAGTTGTGCCGCTTCGTGGGGAATATCCTTACAGCTGACGATCTCGTTGCCGACGAAACACAAGGCTCCGTTGATGGTGATCCAGCCGTCGATGAGATGCTCGATGGCTCCCACGTTGGTGATGATGAGTGGCGGACGGCCTGTGGCGATATACACCTTATGGCCGTTGGCCTTGGTCTGCGTCAGGGCCAGGATGGTGGATGGGGGGATCTGGTGCGTGTTGAAACTCACCAGCGTACCGTCGATATCGAAGAATAGTGCGTATGACTCCATGCTGTATAGATAAAAAAATTGAGGAGGTTAAAACCTCCTCGCGTTTTGGTAGTCGATAGGGGAATCGAACCCCTATGCCAAGATTGAGAATCTTGTATCCTAACCATTAGATGAATCGACCGCGCTGCATTCTCTCGGAGAACTCCCCTCGGTGCGGAAGGAGGGGGATTCGAACCCCCGGTACGGGAACCCGTACGGCAGTTTAGCAAACTGCTGGTTTCAGCCACTCACCCATCCTTCCAAAAGGACCCTGGAGTTCGAAACCTTGGGGTTATCTCCTCAAATGCGGGTGCAAAGGTACAACCTTTTTTTCAATCCTGCAAATATTTCGCCAACTTTTTTCAAAAAAAGTTATTTAAAAGCCACAACCTCCGTCAGTTCCTGATTGAGGTAGAAGGTGTTTTGCAGGGTGTCGCCCTGGTGTACGTAGCTCATTCTCAGATAGTAAAGCTCTCCGTCGGGTGCGTCAGGGTAGGAGATGCCCTGTTTGAAGAGCGGAGCCCCACGATGGCGCATCAGCTGGATGAGCGAGTCACTGATCAGGCGCGTGGTGCCGAGGTCGGCGAAGTCACGGTAGCTGATATCGTCGCCGCCATTCTCCATATTCGCCTCGACGAAGGCCTTGACGGTCTGCTCGGCACTATGCTGCCGTCCGCACGAGGCAAACAGCAGCACAAGGCCTACACATATTATAATACACGCGCGCGTAGTCATTGCTCTGGGATGTTACGGAGTACGTCGAGCAGATGATCCCAGACCATCTGTACGGTGGGGATGTGAAGTCGCTCATCAGGCGTATGGACGAAGCGCAGGGTGGGGCCGAAGCTCACCATGTCGAGCTGTTGATAGCGCTCTGAGAAGAGTCCGCATTCCAGTCCGGCGTGGATGCCGCGCACAATGGGATCCTTGCCGAAGAGTTTCTTGTAAGAGCTGACCACGATCTCCTGCAGCTTCGAGTCGGCCTTCATCTTCCAGGCAGGATAGCCGTCTGAAGAGATGGCCTCGGCACCTGCCAGCTCGAAGGCGGCCTGGATGGTGGCGCACATGTTGTCGAGGTTCGACATCACGTTGCTTCGCTGGGAAGACAGAATGTCGATGGTGGTCTCAGTGGTGTGTATGCTGGCGATGTTACTTGATGTCTCGACCAAACCGTTCAACTCCGGATCCTGACAGATGGCGTAAATGCCGTTGTCCACAGCCTGCACGGCCCAGACGAACTTCTTGGCGACGGCAGGATCGATGACGGTTTCGGCATCGGTCGACTCCATCGCGAAGACCATCTGCGTATCCGTCACATGGAATTCGTCCTCCACCTCTGCAGCGAACACGTTCCAGTCGGCGCGGATGTTCTCCTTGATGTCGTTGGGCACGGCGATCACGAAGTAGCCGTCGCGAGGGATGGCATTGTGCAGCTTGCCGCTGTGGAACTGGGCGAGCTGGATGCCCTCGTAGCGCTTCATCTCCTGGAAGAGGAAACGGCCGAGCAGCTTGATGGCGTTGGCGCGCTTCTTGTTGATGTCGTCGCCAGAGTGTCCGCCGATGAGGCCTTTCAGCGAGCCTTTGATGAAGAACGAACCTTCGGCTGCTGCCTGACGCTCGAAGGTGAACTTGGCCGTCGTATTACGGCCGCCTGCACAAGAAACAAAAATCTCACCCTCATCCTCAGAGTCGAGGTTGATCAGGTAGTCGCCCGTCATGAAGCCGGCCTTCATGCCCTCTGCGCCCGATAGTCCTGTCTCCTCGTCGCGGGTGAAGACGCACTCGATGGGGCCGTGCTCGATATCGTCCGAGCCGAGGATGGCCAGTTCGATGGCGCAGCCGATACCGTCGTCGGCACCAAGCGTCGTGCCTTCGGCCGTCAGCCACTCACCATCGACATAGGTCTTGATGGCATCCTTGTCGAAATCGAACTCCACATCGACGAGCTTGTCGCACACCATGTCCATGTGACTCTGCAGGATGACGGTCTTGCGACGCTCCATGCCCTTGGTGGCAGGCTTGCGGATGATCACGTTGCCCGTCTCGTCCACTTTCGTCTCCAGGCCGTGGCTCTCGCCCCAGTTCTTCAAGTACTCAATCATCTTCTCTTCGCGCTTCGAGGGACGCGGAATCTCGTTAATCTTCGCAAATTCGGCGAAGACAATAGCCGGTTTTAAATCGTTTTTATTCATTATTAATGCTATTTTTGAATTTATTTTTGGTATATTGCACGCTTATTCGTACCTTTGCACCCGCAAAAGTACAAAAAATGATCGAGACTCTGCTCATATCGACGTTAATAATTGCTATCGGCATGGCTTTTTTTCTTGTCAGGGTGCTGTTTGTGAAGGGTGGAACCTTCAAATCGCAGCATATCCACGACTCGGAAGCGATGAAAGAGCGCGGCATCCACTGCGTGATGGACCAGGATCGCGAGATGCGTAGGAAGAGTGAGTTCGCAGTAGAAGAGAAATTAGCAAGGACATCAGAACTACAGGAATAAGAAGTCCTTAAGTCGTGTAGTCCGTTGCAAAAAGAATAACAATAAACATACAAATAAACAAAAGATGAAAAAGTACATTTTCTCCGCACTGGCCATCGCAGCGATGATGGTGTCGTGCAACAACCAGAGTCCTAAGATGGACGAGCAGCCCGCTGCCGGCGAGACCTCAGCTTCAGGCTTGAAGATCGCTTACGTAGAGGTGGATTCCCTGATGACGCAGTACGACTTTGCCAAGGACTACAGCGTGACGCTCCAGAAGAAGTCGAACAATGCCCGTAACACGCTGACCACGAAAGGTAACGCCCTGCAGGCAGCCGTCAACAACTTCCAGCAGAAGCTGAACAACAACGGTTTCACCAGCCGCGAGCAGGCCGCTTCTCAGCAGGCCGCCATCGAGCGTCAGCAGCGTGACCTCCAGGAGCTGCAGGCCCGTCTGGAGAGCGAACTCGCCAGCGAGACCGCCAAGTTTAACGAAGCCCTCCGCGACTCGCTGCAGAACTTCCTCAAGGACTACAACAAGGACAAGCAGTTCAGTCTGATCCTTACCAAGCAGGGCGACAACATCCTGCTGGCCGACAAGAAGTTCGACATCACCAACGATGTGATCAACGGTCTGAACAAGCGCTACAAGCCCGCTGCCAAGAAGGCCGACGAGAAGGCTGACGAGAAGAAATAAATCAAAGGATTCATACAAAATAAATGAGGCAACCGATTGGCTGCCTCATTTGTTTTGTTAATGGCGCTGAGCTTATTCTCCACTCAGTCCGCGCACAAAGCCTGCATAGACGTGCTTGCGGTAGAAGTCGAGATCCCAGATGCCCACAGGCTCGCCGCCGCGCCATCCGCTGGTGGCAGGAGCGTCGGTCGTACACCATTGGCAGATGCCCCATTGCTGCTCAGGCGGGATGATGCGGAAGTACTCCTTAATAATCCACTCGTAGAAGTCGGCCATCTTCTGGTGCTCGGCCTCGGTCAGCTGCTCAGTCTTCACGGAACTTCCCCATCTGTTGGTGCCACGTACATAACCCATGTCGAGTTCCGACACACGGCAGAGCTTACCGCTTTGGGCGATGACCTCAAACATCTGGGTGATGTGCTTCTGGATGTTCTTCTGGATGCTGGCATCCTCAAAGCACGAGATGTGCATCTGCGTGCCGATACCGTCAATCTTCGTCACACCGTCGGCCTCCCACTTCTTGATCCAGCCCACAATACTCTTCACCTTCTTGTTGTTGTCCCAGTCAGACTCTAGGTTGTAGTCGTTGATGAAGAGCTTGATGTCTTCCGGACCGTACTTGCGTGCCAGACGACAGGCCTGACGCACGTACTCCAGGTCGCCCATGTGGTCCTGCCAGTAGAAGGCACTGCCGCCAACGTCCCATGTACCGCTCTTATAGCCCTCGGAGTGTTGCAGCAGGTAGTTGCCCTCGCCGTCGTTGCCGTCGCCAGCGATCGCCTCGTTCACGAGATCCCATGCCTTCACCTTGCCGTCGCAGGCCTCCATCATGCCCTTGATCCACTTGTCCATCGCCTCTACGAGCACGTCGTGACGCTCTTCCTGAGTCAGCGGGATGGTCTTGCCCTTGTTGCCCTCAAACGTGATGGTCTTGATATAGACGTCGCCCACGTAGTTGGGAACGTGCAGCAGCAGGAAACTGCTTGCCATCGTGGGCTTGACGTCCACGCTCACGTCCTGCCATTGGTCGTTGAAGGAGAAGCTCACATTCGCGCCGCCGCCCCAGTCGCCGACGCGGCCGTCCAGCTTGCCTGACTTGGAGCCCTTCACGGTCATCGTCATCTTGTAGGTCTTACCTGTCTCCAACAGGATGTTTTCCATCGCCACGAACTGCACCTGCCAGGGCCATGATTTCGTGGTTGTCGCCTTCAGGCCGTTTGTGGAGTCGAAGGTGAGCTTATAGTTGTTCTCGGTTTCGTCAGCTTTCCAGCCTACGCTCTTGTCCTTGCGGAAGTCCTTGCTGGACACCACGGTGTATTCTTCGCCGCCACTGGGATCTGGCTTGTCGGCCAGAAGCTTCAGCAACCAGCCCGTGGGCTGCTGCGAGTGCCAGGCGAGGGTGTGGCCATACACGGCGAGACCTGCCTCCGTGGCTGTATTCACATAGTCTCTCACCTTGGAGAAATTCATGTTGCCGTTGCCGTCCACGCAGCTGGCCATCTTCATGGCGTTGCCAGCGACGGTCTCTGAGAAGTTCTTGTTGGTCATATTATAGACCGTGGTCTTTTTGAGATACTCATCGACGGTCGTACCGGCACCCAGTTTGAAGTTGGGGTACTTCGCGTAGTCGATATACTCCTTCAGGGCCTTGTACTCATCGAGATAGCGGTAGTTGTCATCGTCGGGCTTGCCCAACTCGAATTTCTCCTTTGCCACGGGCTCAGGATCTGGCTCCGGATCAGGGTCAGGCTCGGGAGTCGGATCAATGATAGCCGGATTGTCCTCGATGCTGCTGCATGAGGTCATTGTGTAGCCGCCCAGCGTCAGACCGGCGGCCAGCATGAATACGTGTAATTTCTTCATTTTCATTTTTGTGATCGTTTATATGCTGCTGCAAAATTTCGATGCAAAGGTACAAAATTTATCCATGCAAACCAATAGTTCCCTCCAATTATTTTAGAGAAATCTTAAAATTAACATATTTCTTTTTATGCGCTCGCGCGTTCAGTCGAATTTCAAATTTGGCTGCATGGAGTATCAGGATTTGTAATCCGCTCTAAAAAACCCTAACCTTGCGTGCTTGGAGCGAGAATACTGCAATCTCCCTCGATGAATAGTTCAATCTATGAGATTGCAGTATTCCCGCTTTTCTGGGGCATCATTACACTATTTCTTACACAGACATCCCGTTTTCCCGTTTCGTCAACCGTTTTCCAGATGCGAAATTAATAATATATATTTATATTTCTATAAGATATAATTATAATTATATATTATAGTAAATAATAAAACGCCACAGATTTCCCAATTCAAAATCACGTCACGAAACGGGAAAACGGCACAACGGAAGACACTGTCTTGTTGCAAACGTGCCCGCTCGACCAAGGTCGCTTGCTAACAGCTGGGACGCAAGAACGTGCCATCGTGCCATTAGCGTTTTCACGCCGTATCACCGTAACATAAACACTGTGATGTCTTATACTGATATAGGTTCAATCCCATTCTGAATAATCGAAACCACCTTAATGGGACGATGGGACGATGGGACGCGTGACGTTTTCTATAAATACGACCTCTCTGCTAATTTTAACACATCAGCGCCCCTAAAATTTGGCGATTACAAATTTTATTTGTAACTTTGCAGCGGATAGTAAAATAACAGGGTTATGAGTAAGGAAAATATAATAATGGCCATTAGCCAGGTAGCGAATACCGGCATTCCAAAGGGTGCACGCGTGATTCTTTTCGGTTCTCAGGCGCGTGGCGATGCCAAAGAGGGTTCGGATTGGGATGTGCTTGTCTTGATTGACAAAGAGCGCTTATCCCCGTCAGACCATGACTTGTATTCATATCCTTTCTGGGAATTGGGCTGGAAGATTGATGCCATGATCCATCCAGCTGTCTATACCCTGAGCGATTGGAACACAAAGGCCAATCCTATCTTCAGAACCAATGTAGAACGTGATGGAATCGTATTATGCTGAACGAAGAAGAAAGAAAAGACTTGGTGCGCTATCGTGTAGAAAAGGCATATAAAGTGCTTGACGAAGCGCGAGACAATGCAAAGTTAGGGCATTGGAATCTAACAGGTAACCGTCTGTATTACTCTGTATTTCACATGTGTCAGGCATTGTTGTTAAGTGAAGGTGAGACCCCGAGGCGCCATGCGGGCATGATTCATAAGATTGGGCAGGACTTCATCCTTTCTGGCAAACTTAATGTGTCTTATGGTCGTTTAATCTCCCGTCTCTACGAACTTCGCCAATCCGGTGACTATGATGACAAATTCGATGCCACCGAAGAGGAAATCATGCCATACTTCGAGCAGGTTGAGAATTTGCTGAAAGTAATGGAAACTCTAATTAATAGTTTATAGTTACATAGAAGAACAATCCCTTTGTTATAATTTATCGAGAAATATATGTATCTATGCAGCGTAATTTACATACGATAAGCAAGGATATGTGTGTAATTTAGGTTGTAAAAGAAGAACAATAATGAGACGAAACATCAGGTATATTGTCATTATCGGTACAATTGCAATCCTTTTATTGGGGTTATTGGTGGGGTGGTTTTCCTCATTTGTCTACCCCGTGCCTATTGGTGAAAAGGTAGATTCTTCATATCCCACATATTATAAATCCATTCGAGGGTATTATTATATTTCTGTTAGGAATCCTTTGGCTCTATTTAACCATGGACACTTTGGTTATCTTGACCATGTTGATCCCAAAAGCTTTATCGTTTTAGCCGATAATTGGGCAAAAGATAAAGATCATGTATGGAATTGTGATAATATTGTTGAAGGAGCTGATGCCGCCTCTTTTATAATTGACAAGACAGGCCTGCCCAAAGATAAGAATCATGTATATGTTCAAACAGATTTATATGAATACAAGCCCACAGACTGCGGAATAGACGCTAGGAATGCAGAATACTTCGTTTTCAAACATGATGGTCAGGATTGGAGTTGGATGCGAGATAAAGATAATGTCTATTTTCAAGAAGTCAGAGTAGATGTGGATAGGAATTCTTTCAGACCATTAGGAAGTACTGCTTGGTGGGTAGACAAGGATTGGATTTATTGTGACTATTGGGATTCAAAACTTGAAAGATGTGTTTTAGAAAAGGTTGACTCGTTGCAAGAACCATTAGACACATTGTCTCGAGCATATCATTATTTGAGGAATGGTAGAAATGTAATCTATCTAGCAAAGGTCATCGCAAGGGATATTGATATCTTTCAATTTGAAGATGTGGGATTCGATAGTTGTAGAATTAACAATGTGCTATATGTCAATGGAGAATGTGAAATGCAGCAAACAATAAAGAAATGAAGATAGAAATATTATCTCAACTAAACGAATTATACACGGGGACAGGAACGTTGTGTAAATTGTCAAGCAAATGAGGAGATTATTAGTCGTAGCATTAATTCATGTTTGTTCTCTCACAGCCTTCACGCAAACAACCAATGATTGGCTTATGGAGCGTTTGAGAGCGGCAATAGAATGCAAGCATGTCGATTATGAAGCCTTGATAGACACCATTCAGGCACCAAACAAAAAGATTGATCCTTTAATCAGAAGTCTGGCCGTAATAGAGTATTGTAGAGCTTTTGGAGAAGATTCTTTGGCTTTAGAGATGATAGACTTTATCTTTTCTAAGTGCGACAACAAGAGAATAGAAGGAGTTGTATGGTATCTGCTTGATACAAAATACGAGTTGCTTGCTTTCAATAATAATTTTGTATCAATTGACAGTCTTTCTGACTATATAGCCAAGCGATGGGCTGTTGATAGCCGCTTTGTGGAACGGGCTACATATTGGAAAAAGGTCGCACAAGCAGGCAAAAGCATTATGCCTGTTAAAATAGCCTGGCAGAAACAAGAAACAAAGTTGGCTCTTGAAAGGAATGCATATGGTCAAGACTATATGTGTATCAACGTAGATATCGGAAAGTATAAAAACAGAAAGTTAATAGTTGATACGGGCTTGGGTTTTGGTACAGTCATCTTCAGGAAAAAAGCTATTGATGATGGAATAGCATTGTTGCCGGATTCTACAAAGAATATTTCAGCAAGTAATCCTGATATTACGTATAACATGCAGGCTGCCGTCTTAGATAGTTTACACATAGATGGTATTACCATTTACAATCTGCCAGTTTCCATTTCCGATGAAGAGTATGATTATGGATGTGACGGATTTATTGGTACTGCGGACTTATCCAGACTCGGCTATATGGAATTATCCGTAGATAGTATTATATTCCGCCAGCAGATACCTGACCAGAGAAATAATCCTAACATGACACTATATGGCGGAAAAAGAAATGGGCGCGTAATATGTGTTCCATATACATTGGATGGTGAGAGGACTTCATTTGTACTGGATACAGGTGCGGATAGCTTCCTTTTGCCCCAAATGTATGCTGATCGGCCTATGATTATGGCAGAAATAGGAGGACAGTCTATTTGGATTGAAGCAGGGAAATATCCTCATGCTTTTGTGCCGGACAAGAATTCAAGAAGCTACATTGGAACTCCAATTTTGGGTATGTTCAAGCGTGTCTTTATTAATTTCAGGGATTGCCATATAGATTTTATTGGCAAGCGGCAAGGTAAAGAGGTATTTTGGGAATACAGTAATCAGAAAAAGGAATAACGAATAACATGAAGAGAGCAGTTTATTTTGTTTTGTTTCTTGGGGTGATTCTATTAGTTAGTTCTTGTACATTTCCTCATTGGTTTGTGTCTCCAAGGCATATCTCAGTTGATGGGGCGGCAGGAAATGCACTAGAGATAGTGGAGGTAAGAGAGACGATGAAAAGAAAAAGTCATTTTAGTTTAGATCATTATTTCCCTTCCCAAACGCTAAATGTTTCAGAGAAATCTTTTTCCGTACTTTATCAAGGTAAACTTATTCAGCCAAAAGTGTGGGCTTGTTTCCCTGATAAGCAACTCAGATTGAAAAAAACTACCACCATTCCGCAAATGACACCCATACACATCTCTTTCAATGTCAAACGGAAACAAGGTGACACTATCCATATTGTTGAGCGTGATGTTCTGCAGATTAATGATAGCATAGTTATCAATGTGGAAATACCTGAGATGTACGAGGAATGTGATAGTATTGATGTACAGCATAAAAACGATAATCATGAACAATAAAATATTAGAACAACTGAATGAAAGTCAGCGCGTTGCTGTGGAATACTGCGACGGGGCGAGTCTGGTGATTGCGGGTGCGGGATCAGGAAAGACGAGGGTGCTGACGTATAAGATCGCATGGCTGTTGGAGAAAGGTAAGGAACCAGGAAGTGAGCCTATCAGACCGTGGAATATACTGGCGCTGACGTTTACAAACAAGGCGGCACGGGAGATGAAAGAGAGAATCGGCCGATTGGTGGGCGAGGAAGAGGCGAGATACTTGCAGATGGGTACATTCCATAGTGTGTTTGCGAGGATTCTGAGGGCAGAGGCTGAGAAGATAGGCTTCAATTCGAACTTCACCATCTACGATCAGAGTGATGCCCGTTCGTTGGTGAAGACGATCATCAAAGAGATGCAGCTTGACGATAAGGTTTATAAGCCGGCGTCGGTGGCTGACAGGATATCGATGGCCAAGAACCACTTGCTGCTTCCGCAGGCCTACGCACAGAGCTCATGGGCCAAGGATGATGCACAGCAAAAGCGGCCGCAGGTATATAATATATATAATAGGTACGCGGAGAGGTGCAGACAGGCCAACGCGATGGACTTCGATGATCTGCTGGTTCATACGTGGGTTTTGTTCCAGAACCATGAGGATGTCCGACGGAAATACGTTGAAAAGTTCCATTTTGTGCTCGTCGATGAGTATCAGGATACGAACTTTGCCCAGCAGGCCATCGTCTATCAGCTCACGAAGGAGCGTCAGAAGGTGTGCGTCGTTGGCGACGATGCCCAGAGTATCTATTCTTTCCGGGGCGCGAATATTGACAACATCCTCAATTTCCAGAGCCAATACGCCAACGCCCGGCTCTTCAAACTCGAACAGAACTATCGGAGCACGCAGCTCATCGTGCAGGCAGCTAACTCGCTGATACGGCGGAACGAGCGGCAGATTCCGAAGAATGTGTTCTCGAAGAACGAGCACGGAGAACGGCTGCAGCTGAAGCCAGCCTATTCAGACAAGGAGGAGGCGATGATTGTGTGTCAGGACATCAAGCGGCTGCGGCGTGAGGAGCATGGCAATTGGAGCGACTTTGCCATCCTGTATCGTACGAACTCACAGAGCCGATCGTTTGAGGAGCAGATGCGCAAGGACAATATTCCGTATCGCATCTACGGCGGTCTGAGCTTCTACCAGCGCAAGGAGATCAAAGACGTGATAGCCTACTTCCGGCTGATTGCCAACCCCAACGATGAAGAGGCCTTTAAGCGCATCATCAACTATCCCTCGCGAGGTATCGGCGATACGACTGTCAGCAAGATTATCCAGACAGCTCAGATGTATGGCGTCAGTCTCTGGCAGGTGATTAAGGAACCCGTGCTCTTTCCGATGGACGTCAGCAAGGGCACGATGACAAAGATTCAGGCGTTCCGCGAACTCATCGAAGGTTGGATAGGGCGCATCAATACGGAGGATGCCTACACGCTGGGACACGATATCATCATGACCTCCGGCATTAGCAAAGAGATATACTCAGGGCGCAATCCGGAAGACATTTCCCGTCAAGAGAACCTCGAAGAGTTCCTTGGTGGTATGCAGGACTTCGTGGAGAGCCGCAAGGAGGAGGATATGGGCGATGAAATCTATCTGCCTGATTTCCTGCAAGAAGTGGCGCTGTTGACGGATCTCGATAGCGATGAGGGTGACTCAAATGATAAAGTGGTGCTGATGACCATCCACTCGGCGAAGGGCTTGGAGTTCCCAACGGTGTTTGTCGTGGGCCTCGAAGAGAATATATTCCCGAGTCCGATGTGTACCAATTCGATGCGGGAACTCGAAGAAGAGCGCCGTTTGCTGTATGTGGCGATTACCAGAGCCGAGAAACATTGTATATTGACTTGCGCGCAGAATCGTTTCAGATATGGAAGGATGGAGTATGACACGCCATCGAGATTCATCCGAGACATTGACCAGGAACTGCTGGATGTGCATTCAGAATCGGGTGGGATAGAGACCACCAGTCGTAAGGCCTACAATCGATACGATGGTGGTGCTTATGGCACAGGCACTATTGGCGGCTATGGCAGAAGTACACGCGGCTTTGAGAGTGAGAGTCCGGAGTGGATGCAGAATCCGAGGCCCGTGGCCACGCAGTTCAAGGCCGATCCCAAGCCGAGAGTTGTGGCTCCGAGACAGCAGGAAAAGCCTGTGGATCCGTTTGGAGAGGGATTCAAGAGGCTGTATCAGCAGCAGACAGGCAAGCCTTTGCAGACATCACGCCCCAGCACGCCTGCAGGTGGCAATTTCCGTCCTGTGAATCGTGCTGCAAGTGCGGCTGCTCAGACCACCCCTGGCCCCTCCTACTCAGGAGGGGAAGGGCTGCGCGAGGGGTGCAAGATTGAGCATCAGCGTTTCGGTATCGGCACGGTGATAAAGATTGAGGGCACGGGCGAGAATACCAAGGCCACCGTTGAGTTCCGCAATACGGGCACCAAACAGCTGCTGTTGAAATTCGCAAAATTCAAGATTATAGCAACGGATTAAACGGACTTACACGGACAAGTCCGAGATATTCCGTGTTTGTCCGATGCAAAAGATTAGAGCGCCTCATCGTCGGGGCGCTCTATATTTCTGGTTTTTGCCTTGGGCAGATGGCGCTTCTTGCGTAGCCAAGCTGCCTTGCGGGCCTCATAATCGTCGTGATGCTTCTCCAGATAACCGTCAGCCATAATTGCTATTAATTATTGAACCGGCCATAGATCACCTTCACGTCGATGGGCGTATTGGAGCCACCCACCAACTTTGTGCTCACAAGTCCCATCTCATTGTCTATGACGGATTGTGTCACACTCGTGCTCACAACAACCGTAGTCACAGAAATAGGCATCAGCAGCACCTTGTTCCATTTGGGGTGCTTGTTCACCCAGTCTGGATCGGATTCCACGCCCTTCTTCTTTCTGTTGCCCATCAGCGTGATGAGGTTGCCGATGTTTGAGAAACTGTAACTATTGGTGGTGGAGAGGGATGTCGTGAAGGCACTCTTATAGTCATAGCTCTTCTCTTGCTCGAAGAATACTTTCAGACTGTCCGTAGGCAACATCATAATGTCCGACGGCGCATCCATAAGATATTTGCCCGTCATACCAGTGTTCTGACGCTGGAAGGTGATGTTGACAGAGAGCAGAGAGTCTGCTGAGTGGTTCTCGATGATTTCATCCACGGGCAGGGTCACCTCTGTGAAAATGCCTGCGGGTGCTTTCAGATAGGTGCAACTCTCGTCGGCTGCCAGTTGCGCCAGAGTCTTCTTGTCGTTGGTCACCTGAGTGGTCTGAAGTACCTCTTGCGTTGACGAGAAGGCTATGTAACCTTTATATTTACTATTATTCCTCACGTAATGGTAGAATACGCGCATCTCTAAGAGTTCAAACTTGGCCATCAGTCCCAAACCGTCAGCCAACTCGAAGAAGAAACCGGGGCATACATTGTTGGTGAAGGCGTAAGAGTTCTTGAAATATTCAGGATGGTCATAATAGTTACGGAGGATGTAGGTGCCGTAGTTGTTGTATTTCTTGCCGTTCTTGTCTGTATACTCATCAGAGAGCGAGATACGCACGTAATCGAAATAATCCGTAAGATTTCTGATGCTGTCCGAGTATGTCAGATTGTTCTGACTGAAGAGGATGCTCTTTTTTAAGCCGTCCTCCCGAATGTATCCCTCTTTTCTGGGGTCGTAGTTGCTATAGTAGACCTTCGCCTCGTCCATGGGCCTGTTCAGTTCGAGAACATTCATCTTCAGGGATGCGAGGGTGTCGCCATAGCAGGATACCTCGTCGAACGCCAGCCATATCTCGCAGGAATCGGCAATGATCTCACCTCCGTCGCTTGTCATTTCCTCGTAGGTGGGCAGCTTGAGGCCTTCTTGAACGTTGAACTGCGCCATAAACTCTGTCTTGACATAGGCGCCCGTCTCGGGGTCTTTTACACGTCCGAAATACGTGTCATAGTTGCGGGCGTAAACGGAGTCAATGAGTACGGATTTGGAGTAGGCGCTGTAGGTCTTGGTGCTTGCCTCCAGTTTATCCGAACTATTCGTCAACGATGCGCCAAGCGTGTCTGTGTCTGTACTGCAAGAAATTAACGCCATTGCGGATATTGCAATCGCTGTAAAGAATTTGTATTTCATGATTTTACGTTCTGTCTGTGTCTGTTATGTTGCCCTCGGCCTATTCTTCAGCAGGGTAGAGCGACTCGTAGAAGTCTTCGCAGGCTTCGGCGACGTTCTCGGAATAGCCGAGGAAGGGAATATTCTTTTCTTTAATATATGTCAGTAACTCCTTGTCCACAAGGCTGTCTGATTGTACGATACCGTCACTATAGTCGATGGCCAACTTGTAGAGCTCGTTCAGATCGAAGTTGTCCTTGTAGTCTTTCAAAATCTCCTGGGTGGTCTCGCGGAATTCCAGGCACTGTTTGAAATCTTCGCCTAAATTTTTGTCGAGCTTCTGCGAGAAGAGCGATGTGACCACTTTCGCGTCAGCAAACGAGGGCTCGTCTTGATAGGCCGTCTTCACATAGATGGGAACGACGGCACTCATCCATCCCTGACAGTGGATGACATCAGGCACCCAACGCAGTTTCTTCACCGTTTCTAATACGCCGCGTGCGAAGAAGATGGCACGTTCACCATTGTCGTCATAGTCTTCGCCCTGATCATCTTTCTCCATCAGACGCTTACCGAAGTAGTCGTCGTTGTCGATGAAATACACCTGCACCTTTGCCGACTGTATCGAGGCAACCTTGATGATCAGCGGGTGGTCTGTATCGTTGATGATCAGATTCATGCCCGACAAGCGGATCACTTCGTGCAACTGTCCGCGACGCTCATTGATGATGCCCCATTTGGGCATGAACGTGCGAATCTCGTGACTGCACTCTTGAATGGTCTTAGGCAGTTCTCTGCCCATGATTGACAATACGTTGTCGGGAACATACGGAGATATCTCCTGATTGATGAATAATATCTTCTTCTTTGCCATCTTTGATGATTTTACCTTGCAAAGGTACGAAAAAAAACTCGCATATCCGCCATAATATTCCTTTTTTAGCAAAAAAGGGGGCTTTTTTAGGGATTTTTGGGATAATTTTTGGCTTTTGTACTTATTTGGAGCGAAATAAAGTAATACTTAAAATGTTTAAAAAGTTGTCCACTTTATACAAAAATCATAAAAATAAAACGCAAATTGTTGCGTGATTCAAAATATTTGATTATATTTGCACATTAATCAACAATCCGTATAGTAAAAATGGCGAAGTACAACATTAATGAAAAAAAGGAAAAGGTGGCCGCTTACAGAAGTCTTGTAAGCCCAAAGATGATGGACGAGATGCAGGAGAAGATAATGAACATTATCGTCATGCAGAAGAAGTATCGCGACAAGGATTATTCCGCTAAGAAATTAGCTGAAGAATTGGGAACAAATACCCGCTACATTTCTGCTATCGTCAATGTGCGTTTCCATATGAACTACACATCGTTCGTCAACAAGTATCGCATCGAGGAGGCTATGACTATTCTTGTGGACAAGCGTTACCAAAAGTATCGCATGGAGGAAGTCAGCGACATGGTTGGATTCTCCAATCGTCAGTCGTTCTATGCTTCGTTCTTCAGAGTCGTGGGCATCACTCCGAGGGAGTATCGCCTGCAGCACCTCAAGCAGCATCCTTCTATGTTGGTAGCCAAACCCCGCAAAACGAAAGCGAAGAAGACAAGGGCAAAGTCAAAGGCAAAGACAAAAGTAAAGGCTAAGGAATGAAGCAAGAGGCAGGAATTCCCGATTTCAATTATCGGGATGAGCGGTTTGCCGACCTGCAACTGCTTAGGTATCAACTGACGGGCTTTGAGAAACTTGCCCCCAAACAGAAAGAACTGATTTATTATCTTTCGAAAGCCACACTATACGGCAGGGATATCACATTCGATCAGTTTGGAAAGTACAACCTCAGGATTCGTAAGATGATGGAGGTTGTTTTTACGGACCGGAACATCAACCACGACACAGAAGAGTTTCGTGCCGTGGAGGTGTATCTGAAATGTATCTGGTTCTCCAACGGCATATATCATCACTATGGCTGTGAGAAGATGATGCCCGGCTTCTCGTCAGACTATCTTCGTGAACAGTTGCAGAAGGTTGACGCTTGCCGTCTGCCGCTCAGGGCAGGGGAAACACTCGATGAAATGTGCGATGAACTCTTTCCGGTGATGTTCGATCCACAGGTACTTCCCAAACGGGTGAACAAGGCTGACGGCGAAGACCTGATTCAGACATCGGCTTGTCATTTCTATGAAGGCGTCACTCAGGCTGAAGCCGAAGCCTTCTACGATGAAATGAAGAAAAACGAACCGGCTAAGGATACACCACCGTCTTTCGGATTGAACTCTACGCTGGTGAAGGAGAATGGAGAAGTGAAGGAATTGGTTTGGTCTGCCAACGGTCTTTATGCCAATGCCATTCGTCATATTGTCTATTGGCTTAGGAAAGCGGCAGAATTAGCAGAGAACGAGCAGCAGAAGAAGGTACTTGATTTGTTGATAAGTTATTATGAATCAGGAGACTTACAGACTTTCAATCAATATTGTATTGAATGGCTGAAAGAGCATGATTCGTCTATCGATTTTATCAACGGCTTTATCGAAGTCTATGGTGATCCGTTGGGATTGAAAGGCTCGTGGGAAGGACTGGTGGAGTATATCGATGAAAATGCCACTCAGCGTACCCGAACGATCAGCAACAATGCCCAGTGGTTTGAGGATCATTCTCCCGTTGACCCTCGTTTCCGTAAGCCGGTGGTTAAAGGTGTCTCTGCGAATGTCATCTGTGCAGCGATGCTTGGCGGTGACGAGTATCCATCCACGGCCATCGGTATCAATCTCCCCAATGCTGACTGGATACGGGCGGAATATGGTTCTAAGAGTATTACCATCAGCAATATTACTGACGCCTATAATAAGGCGGCGCACGGGAATGGATTCCGTGAAGAGTTCGTGATTGACCAGATAACATTAGATTTAATCGGGAAATACGACGATGTATGCGATGATCTGCATACCGATCTGCATGAGTGCCTGGGGCATGGCAGCGGACGGCTCTTGCCTGGTGTAGATCCCGATGCGTTGAAAGCCTACGGCAATACGATAGAGGAGGCGAGGGCTGATCTTTTTGGGCTCTATTATATTGCCGACCCCAAACTGGTTGAGTTGGGTCTGACACCTGATATGGAGGCGTTTAAATCGCAGTACTATACGTATATGATGAATGGTCTGATGACCCAGCTCATTCGTATCACGCTTGGCAACCAGATTGAAGAGGCCCACATGCGGAATCGGGCACTGATAGCCCATTGGTGCCTGGAGAATGGCGATGCCGTGCGACTCGTCAAACGCGATGGAAAGACCTATGTGGAGGTGGTTGACTATGACGGACTCCGTCAGCTCTTTGCCCGTTTATTGGCTGAGATTCAGCGTATCAAGAGCGAGGGAGACTTCGAGGCTGCCCGTTTGTTGGTAGAACGCTATGCCGTTCAGGTGGATGCCGAACTGCATCAGGAGGTCTTGGAGCGTTATCGCCGTCTGGACTTGGCACCCTATAAAGGTTTCATCAACCCGATGATGCTACCCATCTATGACCAAAACGGTCAGATGGTTGACGTTCAGTTGTATTATGGTGAGAGTTATGCCCACCAGATGCTCAGATACAGCACGGAATACGGAACTTTGATTTGAAGGCGCATGAATCAGGATATCAATGATCAGGTGAAGGCCATCAAACAGTCGTTCCGTCAGATGATGGATGGTGCAGTGGCTCAGTCGATGCGTGAGAAGGGACTCGACTATCATCTGAACTGGGGGGCCACCTTGCCACGATTGCGCCAGAAAGCCGATGAAATTGGCAAAAACTACGACCTTGCCATCGCCCTATGGAAGGAGAATGTGCGGGAGTGTAAGATCCTGGCTACGATGATGATGCCTCCAGAAGTCGTGTTGCCTGAGGTTATTGATATATGGATGGAACAGACTCCTAATTCGGAGATTGCCGAACAAGCGGCATTTAACCTCTACCAATATCTACCATATGCTCCAGAGAAAGCCTATGCCTGGATTGCCTCCGACAAGGAACTCTATCAACTTTGTGGCTTCCACATCCTCTCACGCCTTTTCATGAACGGACAGGAACCCAATGAACGTGGAATCAATGAATTCGTCGATCAGGCTTTGGCTGCCCTTCAAGGGGAGAGCCTGATTGTCAGGAAAGCAGCAATGATTAGTATGCAACGCTTTGCTGAACTCGGTCTTGTATATCATCGGCTGGCCAAAAGCGCAATAAAAACCATTAATTTGGATTTTTTATAAATAAACTTTCGTCTGTCTCTTTGAAAATGTGTACCTTTGTGCGGTTTTCACGGAAACATCAACGATGACAGTATCGAACAAGCAAAGCGTGATTAGCGCCGTAGAGCGTATCTTGGACAACTATCTTGAGATGAACAATCATCGCAAGACGTTGGAGCGCTATACTATCCTACGGGCCATCTATAACATCAATGGGCATTTCACGATGGAGGAACTCAACGCGAGACTCCTCAAGGAAATGAATTTCCATGTGAGCCGGGCCACGATGTACAATACCCTCAATTTGTTTATGGAACTGCGCCTCGTGATCCGTCACCGTTTCCAGGGAACGACGAAATATGAAGCCTGTTACGACAACACCAGCCATTGTCACCAGATATGTACGATGTGCGGGAAGGTGAGTGAGGTCAAGTCGGCAGAGATCAGAGAAGCTGTGGAGAATATGCAGACAAAGAGATTCCGTAAGGACGGCTTTACGCTCTATGTCTATGGTGTGTGCAGCACCTGCCAGGCAAAGATTACAAAAAAGAAGAAACAGAAGACAAGTAAAGTAAAACTATAGATTATGAATAAAGGAAAAGTTGATGTCCTGTTGGGTTTGCAATGGGGCGACGAGGGAAAAGGTAAGGTGGTCGATGTACTGACCCCGAAGTACGATGTAGTGGCCCGTTTCCAGGGTGGCCCTAATGCCGGCCATACGCTGGAGTTTGAAGGTCAGAAGTATGTCCTGCGCTCGATTCCATCGGGTATCTTCCAGGGTGGTAAGGTGAACATCATCGGTAATGGTGTGGTGCTTGCTCCGGATCTCTTCATGGATGAGGCCAAGGCTCTTGAGGCAAGTGGTCACGATCTCCACTCACGTCTGCACATCTCTAAGAAGGCTCATCTGATTATGCCTACTCATCGTGTGCTCGATGCAGCCTATGAGGCTCAGAAGGGTAAGGACAAGGTTGGTACCACGGGTAAGGGTATCGGTCCGACTTATACCGATAAAATCAGCCGTAATGGTCTGCGTGTCGGTGACATCCTTGAGAACTTTGAGGAGAAGTACGCCAAGGCCAAGGCTCGTCACGAGGCAATCTTGAAGTCGTTGAACTTTGAGTACGATATCACTGAGGTTGAAAAGAAATGGCTTGAGGGTGTGGAGTATCTTCGTCAGTTCCCCATCGTGGATTCCGAACACGAGATCAACAATATCCTCAAGAGTGGCAAGAGCGTGCTTTGCGAGGGTGCCCAGGGTACGATGCTCGACATCGACTTCGGCAGTTATCCGTTCGTCACCTCTTCCAATACCATCTGTGCTGGTGCTTGCACGGGTCTGGGTATCGGCCCAAATAAGATAGGTGATGTTTATGGCATTATGAAAGCCTATTGCACACGTGTTGGTGCTGGTCCGTTCCCCACGGAATTGTTCGATGAAACGGGTAAGACCATTCGTGACTTAGGTCATGAGTATGGTGCTGTGACAGGTCGTGAGCGTCGTTGTGGATGGATCGACCTCGTTGCCTTGAAGTATTCAATTATGGTCAATGGTGTCACCCAGCTGATTATGATGAAGAGCGATGTGCTCGATGGCTTCGATACCATTAAGGCCTGCGTCGCCTACAAGCAGAATGGCGTTGAAATCGACTATTTCCCCTATGACATCGAGGAGGGCATTGAACCTGTCTATCAGGAACTCCCCGGATGGAAGACGGATATGACGAAATTCACCTCTGAGGATCAGTTCCCCAAGGAGTTCAAGGATTATATCGCATTCTTGGAGAAGCAATTAGAAACGCCCATTAAAATAATTTCCATTGGTCCTGACCGTGACCAAACTATTGTTCGTAAATAATTAATTAGGCACGGATTACACAGATTAACACGGCTTTATATAGACAAGAAAGAGCCGTGTTTCTACAAGAGCCGTGTAATCCGTGCCAAATAAAAAGAAATATGGCAAAACCAAGTATTCCAAAAGGCACGCGTGACTTCTCCCCGATGGAGATGGCTAAGCGTAACTATATTTTCGATACCATCAAGCAAGTGTATCAACTCTATGGCTTCCAGCAGATAGAGACGCCGGCGATGGAAACCCTCGGCACGCTGATGGGCAAGTACGGTGAAGAGGGCGACAAGCTGCTCTTCAAGGTGTTGAACTCCGGTGATTGTCTGGCTAAGGTGACAGACGAGGAACTGAAAGAGCGTAATGCCCTTCACTTAGCGGCAAAGATGTGTGAGAAAGGACTCCGTTATGACCTGACGGTACCCTTTGCCCGTTATGTGGTGATGCACCGTGAGGAACTTCAGTTGCCGTTTAAGCGTTACCAGATGCAGCCTGTATGGCGTGCAGACCGTCCGCAGAAAGGCCGTTACCGTGAGTTCTGGCAGTTCGATGGTGACATCGTGGGTTCAGACTCTCTCTTGAATGAAGTGGAACTGATGCAGATCGTTGATACGGTATTTAGCCGTTTTGGCGTTCGTGTGCAGATTAAGATCAACAACCGCAAGATCCTTACGGGAATTGCCGAAGTCATCGGTGCTGCAGATAAGATTGTGGATATTACCGTCGCTATCGATAAACTCGATAAAATCGGCCTTGACAATGTGAATCAGGAACTGCGTGAGGACGGTCTCTCTGAGGAGCAGATCGCCAAACTCCAGCCTATCATCTCCCTCGAAGGCTCCAATGACGAGAAGCTTGATACCATCGCCGAAGTCCTCAAGGACAGCGAGGTCGGCCTAAAAGGAGTAGAGGAGAGCCGTTATATCCTCGACACCTTGAAGCAGACGGGATTGAAGAACGAAATCCAACTCGACCTCACCTTGGCTCGTGGTCTGAACTATTACACAGGTGCTATCTTCGAAGTGAAGGCTCTCGATGTGCAGATCGGTTCCATCACCGGTGGTGGCCGTTACGACAACCTCACTGGCATCTTCGGCATGCCGGGCATCTCAGGTGTAGGCATCTCCTTCGGTGTAGACCGCATCTTCGATGTACTCAACGCCCTCGACTGCTATCCTTCAGATGCTGTCGTCGGCACCCAATTGCTCTTCATCAACTTCGGTGAGAAGGAAACAGCCTATTGTCTGCCTGCTGTGGCGAAGGCTCGTGAGGCTGGCATCCGTACGGAGATCTTCCCCGACAGCACGAAGATGAAGAAGCAGATGTCGTATGCCAATGCTAAGCAAATTCCGTTTGTCGCCCTGGCTGGTGAGAATGAGATGGCAGAGGGTAAGTTTACCTTGAAGAATATGTTGACTGGTGAGCAACAACTCGTTGTAATTGAAGAACTTATAGAAAAGATTAAATAGAGAATAATGAGAAGTCTGAAGGTCCTAATCAGTGTCATCTGCGTCATCTGTGGCTTCATTGCTGCCACACCCGATAAGCACACCACCATCTTTGTGATTGGCGATTCCACCGCTGCCAATAAGGACACTACTGGTGGAAAGGTGGAACGTGGCTGGGGTATGATGCTCCAGCAATGTTTTGATGCCGATTTTATCGTTGTTGACAACCACGCAGTCAACGGCCGTTCTTCGAAGAGTTTCTTGGATGAGGGCCGATGGGATAAGGTCTTGGAGAAGATTCAGCCTGGGGACTATGTTATTATCCAGTTTGGCCATAACGATGAAAAGGCGCAGCCTGCCCGTCATACCAATCCAGGTTCTACATTCGACTATAACTTGGCCCGTTATGTCCGTGAGACGAGGGAGAAGGGTGGTATCCCTGTGTTGATGAATCCCGTGGTGCGTCGTAACTTCTTCGTTCTTCCGCCTGAGATAGCTGACGATGAGCAGCTACGCAACATGACCTTCAGCGATACGGAACACCTTGTCGAGGGTGATTCACTCAATGACACTCATGGCCTTTATCGTGTGGCTCCCCGTGACGTGGCCCGTCGCATGAACTGTCATTTCATCGATGCCAACCGCATTACCGAAAACCTTGAGAAGCGTCTTGGCCGTGAGGGTTCCAAGAAACTCCACATGTGGTTCCGTCCCGGAGAGGAGCCCAGTCTTCCCAAAGGCAAGCAGGACAATACACATTATAATATATATGGTGCAAAGGTCGTGGCCAACCTCCTTGCCGATGCCCTTTGTGAGGAGATTCCTGTGCTCAAGCCCTATCGTGTGAAGGGAGTTCAGGGCACGAAATAAGTTAAACATATATAAAATGATGATTAATCCTGCAAAATAGTTGCGGGATTAATTTTTTATACGTATCTTTGCGGTGATAATGTAACTATTTATTTTATTATTAACTAAAAGAGACAAATACGAGTATGAAGAAAAAGTTCATTTGCGCCGTTTGTGGATATATCTACGAAGGCGATGCTGCACCCGAGAAGTGCCCCATTTGTAAGGCTCCCGCATCGAAGTTCTCTGAGTTGAAGGACGAGGGTGAGACCACGTATGCTACCGTTCACCGCATTGGCGACGGCAAGCCCGAGGGTGTTAGCCAGGAGATGATTGACGACTTGCGTAACCACTTCAATGGTGAGTGCAGTGAGGTTGGTATGTATCTGGCTATGGCCCGTCAGGCTGACCGTGAGGGCTATCCCGAGATTGCCGAGGCTTTCAAGCGCTATGCTTTCGAGGAGGCTGACCATGCTTCCCGTTTCGCAGAACTGCTGGGTGAGTGCGTATGGGACACCAAGACGAACCTTGAGAAGCGCGCTGCTGCTGAGGCTGGTGCTTGCGAGGACAAGTTCCGTATCGCCAAGAACGCCAAGGCTGCCGGTTTCGATGCTATCCACGACACCGTTCATGAGATGGCAAAGGACGAGGCCCGTCATGGTGCAGGCTTCGCCGGACTGCTGAAGCGCTACTTCGGTAAGTAAGGGATTATTTTTGGACCACGAATTACACGAATTTCACGAATAGAAGCTGCGCCATCAGTGGATTAATTCGTTTAATTCGTTTAATTCGTGGCTTATAATACAATAATCAGCGTTATTGTCCGTTTTATCATTACGATGAAACGGATTTTTTATGTTCTTGCGATAGCATGTTGCCTCGTGGCTTGTCAGGATGATGATAAATTCTCGACAAGTACGGGCTTACGTCTGACCTTTCAGGAGGATACGTTGAAGATGGACACCGTCTTTAGCCGTACTCCCTCGTCCACCTATACCTTCTGGGTGTATAATCAGAATGATACAGGCATCCGTATGGAACGTGTCCGTCTTAGAAGAGGCAACCAGACGGGTTATCGGGTAAACGTTGACGGCATCTATCTCGACAATGCCAATGGTTCGCAGACATCCGATGTGGAGATACGTCGCAATGACAGCATCCTCGTCTTCGTTGAACTAACAGCCAGCGAGACGGGCCAGCAGGATCCTGTCCTATTGGAAGACGATTTAGTATTTATCCATGAGAGTGGTGTCGAACAGAAAGTCTGTTTGCGGGCCTGGGTGTGGGATGCGAAGAAACTCTATTCGCCGGTGATTTCGAAAGATTCGGTCATCGAGTCATCTGTGCCCTTGGTCATCTTCGGCGATCTGATAGTGGAGGAGGGCGCTACCTTGACTATCAAGAATACAACGCTTTATTTCCATGATGGTTCCGGTCTCGATGTCTATGGCACCTTACGGACAGAAGACTGTGTTATGCGTGGAGACCGCCTCGACGATATGTTTGACTATTTGCCTTATGACCGTGTAAGCGGTCAGTGGAACGGTATCCGTATCCGTGAGACCTCCAAGGACAATCACTTCCTTCGGACGGAGATACGTAATCCGCTTTATGGTGTCGTCTGTGATTCGGCAGCGTTGGATACGGAACATTATCGCTTGGAGATGGAACAGTGTATCATCCATAACTGCGAGGGTGCTGGTCTGTCGGCTGTCAATTCCATCGTCAATCTGGATCATTGCCAGCTGACGAACACAGGAGGCGACTGCTTTGCTATCTACGGTGGAATCGCAAAAATCAGCCAGTGTACGTTCGGGCAGTTCTATCCGTTCTCGGCTGATCGTGGTGCGGCCTTCCGCTTTACCAATTTCTACGGAGAAACCGACATACCGCTCTACATCAGTTGTGTTGGTTCCATTATGACAGGCTATGCCGAGGATGTGGTGATGGGCGAAACACATAATGAAGATGCAAGTACCTTCGATTTTGAGTTCAATAGATGTCTGATGCGTACCCCGAAGGTTGAAGATGACACAGAGCATTTCATCGATATCATCTGGGAGACGCCCAAAGATTCCATCGAAGGAAAGAAGCACTTCGTGAAGATTGATGAAGAGAACCTCATCTACGACTTCCACCTCGACTCCTTGTCCACTGCCAAGGGTTTGGGATGTTACTAAGATTTATTAGAATTCAGCGAAGGTCAGGGGCATCAGTTTCCTGATTCCATCGATGATGTAGACGCACCGCCTTCCGTAGAGAAGGATACGGATGGGATGTTTAGCACGGGTTTCCGACTCGATGATCACCTGTCTGCAACTGCCACAGGGTCCCGTCGGCTCTTCCGTCAGTTCACCGTCAGTTCCTCTGGCTGCGATGGCAAGCGCTTCAACGGCACAGTCAGGATACTGCGCTCCGGCAGCGAAAAGTGCCGTTCGTTCGGCACAGAGTCCCGATGGATAGGCCGCATTCTCCTGATTACAGCCGATGACCACCTCACCGTTCTCTAACCGGACGGCAGCGCCGACACAGAAGTGGGAATATGGGGCATAACTGCGACTGGTAGCTTCGATGGCCTGCTTTAACAACTTACGATCCGAGGCACTGAGTTCCTCCATCTGACATTCCTGGATGACCGATTTTAGCTCTACTTCCTTCATAGATTGAATATTTTTGTGCAAAAATACGAATAATTCGAGAGAATTCACTACTTTTGCACAAATTTTTAACTTATGAGGAAGTTTTTTGTATCAATTGCCCTGCTGACAGCCCTTCAGGCTCAGGCTCAAACAAGCTGGAACCAAACCTATCAGCAGTATATCAACCAATATAAGGACATCGCTATCGAGCAGATGCAGCGTTACCATATCCCAGCATCCATTACCCTGGCCCAGGGGCTCTTCGAGAGTGGGGCAGGCCGGAGCGAACTGGCACGTAAAGGGAACAACCATTTCGGTATCAAGTGTAACGGTTGGAGCGGTCGTCGGATTTATCACGATGACGACGAGCGGAATGAGTGTTTCCGTTCCTACGACAATGCCTATGAGTCGTATGAGGATCATTCGAAGTTCCTCAGCGGCAGCCAGCGTTACCGTTCCTTATTCAATTTGAAGATTACAGACTATAAGGGCTGGGCAAAGGGCTTGAAGGCGGCAGGCTATGCCACCAATCCGCAGTATGCCCAGAAGCTGATAGATCTCATCCAGTTGTATAAGCTCTATCGCTATGACTCGGCCAAGGACTACGACAAGTTTATGGCCGAACACACGAAGAGTACCGTTAATAGTGCATCCCTGCATGCCATCAAGATCTTCAATAAGAACTACTATGTCATCGCCCGCCGTGGGGATTCCTTCAAGTCGATTGCCGATGAAATTGGGATCAGTTACAAGAAACTGGCCAAGTACAACGAACGTGACAAGAACGATGCGTTGAATGAGGGAGAGATCATCTGGCTGAAAAAGAAGCAGACGAAGGCACCGAAGGATTACAAGGGCCGATTGCATTATGTCCGTAACGGGGAGTCGATGTACAGCATCGCCCAGAATTACGGTATCCGTCTGAAGAACCTCTACAAGATGAACCATCTTTCGCCAGACTACCAGATCCGTGTCGGCGACACCCTTAAATTAAGGTAGAGACAAGAGAAACTAATGACCGTAATTAACCATAATAACACTGCGACATAATAATTATGGGAATTACGAATAATTATGGGAATTAGTTTCTAAGACGAGAGCGGAATACGGGAATCGAACCCGCCTCCCAGGCTTGGGAAGCCCGTGCACTACCGATGTGCTAATTCCGCAAAAAAAAAGTTTCCTGATTTCCTTTGAGCCGATACCCGGACTCGAACCGGGGACCTACGCATTACGAATGCGTTGCTCTACCAACTGAGCCATATCGGCAATCCCTTGTGCTTGTACACCCGCAGGGGCTCGAACCCTGGACACCCTGATTAAGAGTCAGGTGCTCTACCAACTGAGCTACGGGTGCATCAAAATTTCAAAAAGAAAGGAGGGTCGCTTGCCTCCTCTGTACACCCGCAGGGGCTCGAACCCTGGACACCCTGATTAAGAGTCAGGTGCTCTACCAACTGAGCTACGGGTGCATCTTTTTCGTTTTGCGGGTGCAAAGGTACACACTTTTTTCCATTCCACCAAACTTTTTGGGGATTTTCTTCCAAAAAAGTTATTGTCTGGTGGTGTGGAAACCGTCTATGTTCTCATAACGGCGCTTCATCATCCGTTTGTAGATGTGACGGATCCATATCGGATGGGTGGCAATGAAGGCCAGTCCGATCAGCGACATGAAGATGAAAGTGTAGGTGGGTCCGACCAGCAGAAAACCGATGGTGGCGATGGCTCCAGGGGCGAACAGCGACAGCAGTTCAATCACCAGCTGCATGCCGTTCTCGAAGTTCCCCTTGGCGGTCACCTTCTGCTGCAGGGGCAGCGTCTGCTTGTTATATACTGCCAGCTGGAAGATGACGAAGTGCAGCACACCCGCCGTCAGCAGCATATATGCCACGAGCATCAGCAACGTGAACTTGCCGGTGAACACGGCAGGCAGCATCACCAGGAAGGGGATAAACAGCACGGCACTATAGAACCAGAACTTCGCCTTCAGCAGGGCGATGATATTCTCGCGGTGCATCATCAGCAGGTCGATATAGTTGCCTTCCTGTCCCATGATCTTGATGAGGGCCGTCACGCTGTAGATGGCAAAACAGTAGAGGCACCAGAAGTTCTGCATATACACATTATCATAGATCGACGTATAGGCGATGAGCATCGAGAACATGACGATCAGTGTCAGACTCATGATGCAGCGAGTACGCATCGTCTTGTTGCGGAGGTTCGACTTCACCTCTATCTTCAAGTATTCGCCCACAAGGCCGAAACGGTTCAGGAATGCGAACTGCGACACATGCTTCAGCGCTCGCTCCTTTTTCTTCGAAATCTCCTCATACACATACTTGAACTGGAAGTGGCGGTTCACCATAAACAGTAGCGCAATCACGATGACGACGGCCAGCAGGAACCACCAGGCGCGTCCGGCCTCTGCATAAGTGTCGAGCAGCCGAGCCGCCGTTTTCTTGTTGGGGTCGAGGATCCAGGGGATATATGGGATGGCATACACCACGACACTGGCCAGGAACCACAACACATTGCGGTTGATGAGTGTACGGAAGAACAGATACACCTGACTGTTCATCATAATCAGTAGCAGACAGGCCGCCAACTCCAGCATGACTGGCCAGAAGCCAGCACCGGCAAAGAGCAGGATGATGGAGTAGGGCACGAACATGCAGAGCCATAGGAAGTTGTAGCCGCTCAGATGTGACGACAACAGAAAACACTCGATGGCCGTATATCGGGAGATGGGCAACAGGATATAGGGCTTCACCATCATACCCGGCGTGGTCTGGACCACAAAGCGGAACAGATAGTCGATGACGAGGATCAGCGGCATAAACGAGATCATCCGTCCCGCCCAACCTTCAGCCGTCATGGCGATGATACAACCGTAAAGGATCATATATAGCGCCAGCATGGCGGCACCGAAATAGGTCATCACCTTGGCCCATTTGTTCTGCTCGAAGATCGGACTGCGCTTATAACTCAGTGTCGTGTTCCTCCTTAGCAGCCTATACAACTTTAGTCTATTCATCTGTAAACTGTAAACCGTAAACTGTAAACTATCTCAGGTCTATGATCTCCGCATGTGGGAAATCCTTGGCATTGAAACGGAACATCGCGTCGTTGGCAGACTGTTTCTTCAGATTGCTGACGTCGAAGATAGTCCACTTCTTACCCTGCAACAGTTTCACTTGAGTGGGGTGGTACGTCTTCTTGTCGATCGTGATAAACAGTTCCTTGATTTTATTGCTGGCCGACGAGGCTGTCAGATGGACCACGTGACTGTTGCCGTTGCTGTTCAGCGTGGCGTCATAACCCTTCTTATAGAGGTTGAGGAAGTTGTAGGGATTGATGGTCTGCAACTGTGCTTCGGTGGGGTTGACGATGTTCACCTCGTCGTTGTCTTTCACGTAGGTCCACTGCGTCTTCCCGTCGAACCAGATGCTGGCCTGCGGGGTGGTGGCGTGGAACTTCTTGCCCTTGATGATGATGGTTCCGCTGGTCGATCCCATGCTGCCCGTCATCTTGAAGTCGGCCTTCACGCCGTCCTTCATCGTCACGGTGGCTGCAGCCTTGTCAAGCACGTTCTTCGCCGTCTGGGCCGAAGCGTTTAAAGGTGAAAAGGTGAAAAGGTGAAAGAGTAAAACTCCTGTCACCACAGCCTTTACCTTTATTGTATTTCCTATTTTGTTCATAATAATATCCTTTGCTTTTTACCTTTTACTTTTTTTACTTTTTTACCATTTTACCTTTTTACCTTTATCTCAGGCTTGCCAGCAGATTATTGAGGCTGTTCTCATCCTGGAGCATCACCTCACGGGGCTTCGAGCCCATGGCGGCACCGACGACACCGGCCTTCTCCAACTGGTCCATCAGTCGTCCTGCACGATTATAGCCGATGGCGAACTTACGCTGGATGAGCGACGTCGAACCACTCTGTTCACGGACAATCAGGCGTGCTGCATCTTCAAAGAGCGGATCCAGATGCTGCATGTCTACTTCCTTATTCCCGCTATCACCCATCTCTGCCTCTGGCATGTCTGGCTCTGGCAGTTCGAATGGCATGTTGTAACTTTGCTGCTCACTAATATATTCGTTGATGCGCTCCACTTCCGGAGTGTCAACGAAGGCGCACTGTACACGGATGGGCTCTGATCCGCCCACTAAGGCTAGCATATCGCCTCGTCCAATGAGTTGTTGGGCACCCGTACGATCAATGATGGTTTTAGAGTCAATTCCAGCAGAGACCTTGAAGGCAATACGGCTGGGGAAGTTTGCTTTGATGGTACCTGTAATGATATTGGTCGTGGGTCGCTGCGTGGCAATGATCATGTGGATACCCACGGCACGTGCCAATTGGGCGATACGGGCGATGGGCAGTTCCACTTCCTTGCCTGCAGTCATAATCAAGTCGCCAAACTCATCGATAACCACCACTATATAAGGTAAGAATCGGTGTCCGTTATTGGGATTGAGCTGACGGGCAATGAATTTCTGATTGTACTCCTTGATATTGTGTGCACGGGCAATCTTCAATAGGTCGTAACGCGTATCCATCTCCTTACAGAGTGAGTTCAGTGTTCGTACCACTTTCGTTACGTCGGTGATGATAGGATCGGCATCCTCATCTGGCACCCGAGCTAGGAAATGATTTGCAATAGGCTCATAGAAACTGAACTCCACCTTTTTGGGGTCTACGAGTACGATCTTCAGTTCTGCAGGGTGCTTCTTATATAATAAAGAGGTGAGGATAGCGTTCAGACCAACAGACTTACCTTGTCCTGTTGCACCGGCGACGAGCAGGTGGGGAGCTTTAGCGAGGTCGAACATAAACACCTCGTTGGTGATGGTTTTACCGACTGCACAGGGCAATTCCATCTTTGACTCTTGAAATTTCTTAGAATTAAGTATCGATTCCATCGAGACCGTTGAAGGCTTGGCGTTAGGTACCTCAATGCCGATAGTTCCCTTACCGGGCATAGGGGCAATGATACGGATACCCAATGCAGAGAGGCTCAGGGCAATATCGTCCTCCAAAGAACGTATTTTTGAAATACGTACACCGGGAGCCAACGTGATCTCGTAGAGCGTGATGGTCGGACCCACCGTCGCCTTGATGCTTGAGATCTCCACGCCGAACGTGCGCAGCACCTCGACGATGCGGTTTTTGTTAGCCGTCTGCTCGGCCATGTCGATATACGGCTTACCGTCGTTATCGTATTTCTTCAGCAGGTCGAGGGTAGGATAGTGGTAGTTCTCCAGATCGCGCTTCGGATCGTAGGGCTCCAGGTCTTCCAGGGCCGGGGCAACGGTCTTCTGGTCAGCGGCCTCGTCGCCATGGATGGTCTCCACGTCGAAATCTACGTCCTTGCCGGATTGTCCGGAATGTCCGGTATTACCGGTTTTACCGGTATCATACACATTGTCGATGACCTCGGCAGAACCGTCCTTTTTGAATTCTACCACCTGCTCGACGGGATTGTCAAACACGGTGGGCTCATCGTCCTCTTCGTCCTCTTCATCATCGTCTTCCTTCATCAGGTTCTCGTATGACTCGGGCTTTTCGTTGGGATCATTATTTGCAACCACAAATTTAACCTTATCAAGGAACTTGCTCGGGTTCAGTAACTTACGGACTACCAAGATAGTCTCTGCACTTAGGTATGTCAGGAAGGCGATGGCCGTCAGTCCGAGGATGGCCGTCAGTCCGGGAGTACCCACCAGATTACCGAGGAAGTGGCATACATACAGACCGTGGTCGCCGCCGGGACTGTAGCAAGTCTCCGTGAAGAACGGTGCCAGCAGCAGCGACATCGCCACCGACGCCCAGACCATCAGGATCATCAGCGAGAAGAACCATTTCCACAGGTTCACCTTGTAGGCTCTCGTCAGATGCACGCCCATCAGCAGCAGGAACAGCGGGATGAGGAATGCCGGCAGGCCGAAGCAGCGCTTGATGAAAAACCACGAGCACCAGGCACCGATGCTGCCGCAGGTGTTCGTAAACTCCTGGTGCTGGTTCAGGATCTCTCCCTCCCGCGGATCCTCGATCATGCTCTGGTCGGCGGCTCCCGTCGAGAGATACGAAATAAACGCCAGCGCCATGAACAGTGCTACGAGCACCATAGCGATGCCCAACGTGAAATTGATGGTCTCGTTGTGGAATATCTTGTCAAAGCTCAGCACACTCGACAGACTGCTGTCGTTATTCTTCTGCGACTTTTTTTCTTTCTTTTTCTTTGCCATATCTTGTCTCTTTTCGCAATTTTGATGCAAAAGTAGTCGAAAAAACTTAGATTTCATCATAAAATGCTGATTTTTTTGTAATTTTGCACCAAGAAATGAGAAAGTTAATATATAACAAGGTCGATAAGGCCATGATTTCGCAACTCAAGCGGGTGGAGTTCTATGGTAAGATCTATGTCGTGACGTCCCCCGTCGAGGCCGAGAATGTCGTCGACTATCTGCTGTCACAGCCCATCCTCGGCTTCGACACCGAGACGCGCCCCGCCTTCGAGAAAGGCAAGCGTTACCAATGCTCCCTGCTCCAGGTGTCCACACGCACCGACTGCTTCCTCTTCCGGCTGAACAAGACCGGTCTCTGTCCCGCTGTCGTCAGGCTGCTGGGCGACGAGCAGGTGACGAAGGTCGGACTGGCCTGGAACAACGATATGCTCTCCCTCCGACAGCTCGGCAGCTTCAAATCCGGCCGTTTCATCGACCTTCAGGACATGGTGCGCGAGCTGGGCATCGAGGACCAGAGCCTGGTGAAGATCTACGCCAACCTCTTCGGCGAGCGCATCAGCAAGGCGGAGCGCCTCTCCAACTGGGAGCGCAGCGAACTGACGGATAAACAGATGGAGTACGCAGCCATCGACGCATGGGCTTGTGTACGTATTTATAATGAAGTGAACCGGCTGCTGTCCACCCGTGACTATGAACTGGAGGTCAGGCCGGACGAAAATGTGAGTCAGAACAATGAGACAGGTCTATCTTAAACGAGGCAAGGAGGAGAGTCTGCTCCGCTTCCATCCCTGGGTGTTCTCGGGGGCCATCCAACAGGCCGACGAGGGCATCGGCGAAGGCGAAGTGGTGCGTGTCGTCAACAGTCATGGCGATTTCATCGCTGTCGGGCACTATCAGATGGGTTCCATCGCCGTGCGGGTGCTCTCCTTTAGTGACGAATCCATCGACGAGGCGTTCTGGGGCCGTCGCCTCGCTTCCGCCCTGCAGGTGAGGCTGTCCATCGGCCTGGCCGACAATCCTCAGAACAACACCTACCGTCTGGTGCACGGCGAGGGCGACCTGCTGCCGGGACTGGTCATTGACGTCTATGGCCAGACGGCCGTCATGCAGGCCCACAGCGTCGGCATGCACGTCAGCCGCGATGCCATCGCCCGCCAGCTGGTGAAGGTGATGGACGGCCGCATCGCCCACGTCTACTATAAGAGCGAGACCACGCTGCCGGGCAAGATGCGCACCGATGAAACCGGACTTTCCGACGACGGCACGCTGAGCTACTTCATCTATGGCGGCGCTGACGACAATACCGCGATGGAGAACGGACTGCTGTTCTACGTCGACTGGCTGCGCGGCCAGAAGACGGGCTTCTTCGTCGACCAGCGCGACAACCGCCTGCTGCTCGAGCGCTTCGCCAAGGGCCGGCGGGTGCTGAATATGTTCTGTTACACCGGTGGATTCTCGTTTTATGCCATGCGGGGCGGGGCAGAGCTCGTCCATTCCGTCGACAGCAGCGCGAAGGCCATCGAGCTCACCAACCGCAACGTCGAACTGAACTTCCCCGGCGACCAGCGTCATCAGGCCTTCTGCGACGATGCCTTCCGCTACCTCGAACAGGCTGGCAGCCAGTACGACCTGATCATCCTCGATCCCCCCGCCTTCGCCAAGCACCGCGGTGCCCTGCACAACGCCCTGAAAGGCTATACCCGCCTGAACTACAAGGCGTTCCAGAAGATCCAGCCCGGCGGCATCCTCTTCACGTTCAGCTGTTCGCAGGTGGTTACGAAAGACCATTTCCGCAATGCCGTCTTCACTGCAGCGGCTCAGGCCGGCCGTCAGGTGCGCATCCTCCATCAGCTCCACCAGCCCGCCGACCATCCCATCAACATCTACCACCCTGAAGGCGAATACCTCAAAGGCCTGGTACTATACGTAGAGTAATTTAGCAACGGACTACAGGACTAAAGGACTTTTTTCATGCAGGATAAGTCGTGTCAGTCCTGTAGTCCGTTGCAAAAGAAGATCATGATCAATAGGATTGAGACATATATTAAAAAGGAGGGGCTGCTGTCCCGTAATGGTCTGCATCTCGTAGCCCTCAGCGGCGGTGCCGACAGTGTCGCCTTGCTCCGCGTTCTGCTGGCTTTGGGCTACCGTGTCGAAGCTGCCCACTGCAACTTCCACCTCCGCGGCGACGAGAGCGACCGCGACGAGCAGTTCGTCCAAAACCTCTGCCGCGACCTCAACGTTCCTCTTCACTTAATCCACTTTGACACAGCCGAATACGCCTCATTACATCAAGTAAGCATTGAAATGGCGGCCCGCGAACTCCGCTACCGCTATTTCGACCAGTTGCGCCAGGACATCGGGGCCGAGACCGTCTGTGTCGCCCATCATCGTGACGACGCCGTCGAGACCTTCCTGATGAACCTCCTCCGTGGTGCAGGCATCCACGGCCTCACGGGCATCCGTTCCCGCAACGGCCACATTGTCCGCCCCCTGCTCTGCGTCAGCCGTCACGACATCCTCCAATACCTCGATTCCATCGGCCAGAACTACGTCACCGACTCCACCAACCTCGTCGATGATGTCCTCCGCAATAAGATCCGCCTCCGCCTGATCCCACTTCTCGATCAGCTCTCTTCCGCTGCTTCCGACAACATCGCCCGCTCCGCCACCTACCTCTCCGAAGCCGAAAAACTCTACAACGCCTATTGCAGCGCTTGGGGTCGCACACGGGGACTGACCCCTCTGTGCGAAGCTGGCGAAGCGCTTGGGGTCTGTCCCCTGCGTGCGACGGAAGGGAATATCTCGTCGCTTTCTCTATCTATTTCTGATCTCAAATCCTCTCCATCCCCCCTCTGCCTCCTCCACGAATGGCTCTCGCCACTGGGCTTCAACCGCTCTCAAATCGACCAGCTGCTTGACTGTCTCGATGGCGGGTCGGGTAGGGAGTTCACTTCCCCCTCTCACACCCTCGTCATCGATCGCGACCGCCTCATCGTCGAGCCCGTTTCCGAGCCACTTCCTCCTCTCCAGATTCCCGAGCCCGGCAACTACCGCACGTCCGACCGTCGCCTCTTAAAGGTGGAATCCACTTCTGCCATAACCATCTCAAAGACACTCGATTGCGCCACGCTCGATCTATCAAAGGTTCAATTCCCTTTAACCCTCCGTCCCGTCCGCGAGGGCGACGCCTTCTGTCCCTTCGGCATGACGGGCCGTCGCCTCGTCAGCGACTTCCTCACCGACCTGAAGCGCTCCCTCCTTGAGAAGCGCCGTCAACTCGTCGTCACCGATGCCTCTGGCACCATCCTCTGGCTCGTCGGCCTCCGCACCGACAACCGTTTCCGTGTCACCCCCGACACTACCGCCATCCTCCGCCTGACACTCACTGCTTAGTGCTCACAAAGGGAGAGGCGTGCCTACCAGATCTTCACTCTATCCTCGGGAGCCACGTAGAGCTTGTCGCCCGGCTCGACGCCGAAGAGGTCGTACCAGTCATCGTTCAGCCGGGCAATGCCGTTCACGCGGTTGTGGTTAGCGGAGTGCTTATCTTTTATATCCTTTGCCAATTCCGCATCTGTGGCATAGGCTTGCCATAAGTCGGCATAGCTCAGGAAGAACTGTCGCTGCTGGTGGCGCAGGGCCTCGCCAGAGAGTCCTTCGGCCTGCAGCTGTTCATTCCACAGGATGTAGGCCAGCGTCACACCGCCCTGGTCGGCAATATTCTCGCCGAGCGTCTTCTCGCCGTTAGCCGGCAGACCCGGAGCCTGTTCCAGTTCGTTGAAGCGGTCAATCATCTTCTGCTGCTGTTGCTTGAATCGGGCCATATCTTCGTCGGTCCACCAGTTGACCTTCAGACCGTTGGCATCATACTGTGCCCCTTGGGGATCGAAGCCGTGGGTCATTTCGTGGCCAAACACCATAGCCGTGGCATAACGCTGGGCATTGTTTTTGTCGGTGGGGAACATTTCAGGCATGATATATGCCGGGTTGATGACAAGTTCGTTGCAATTAGGCACGTAGAAGGCATTGACTGCCGATGGGGTATATACGCCGAGAGCATTTGCCACATAATCCCATGCATGGCCTTTAGCGGGAACGCCGTCCAAAGAGCGCAGGTAGTCATAGTACTGTTTCATATACTGCATGCTGGCCTCTATGGCCGTGTTACCCGTGAGTACGAAGTCGGCATTGTACAGACGGTCTGGTTTGCCCACCATGAATTGCATCGACTTCAGTTTCTCCTGGGCCTTGGCCTTGGTGTCACTGCCCAGCCAGTCGAGCTGCTCGATGCGTTGCCCCAGGCGTTGGCGCATCTTCTCCAACATCTCGCGGCAACCCTCCACGTCGCAATCCTCCAGGAGTATGGCAAAGTCATAGTCCATGGTGGCTGTAGGAGCCAGTGTACAAAGTCGCTTGATGACGCCCCTCTCAGCAAAATGGTCCGTATATCGGAACAAGAACTGGAACCTGCCGTAGATGTAGTATTGCATGTAGAGCAGCCAGGTGTCGGTGCTGTATTCGTCAAGCATGGCAAGCACCTTGTCCACGTCACTGCTGATTAGTGTCGACTCTTTCACGTGGAAGGCCTCGTTGAAGACCGCCTTCAGGTTTTCATCCTCACCAGCCCTGGTGCCGGCGGCATTCAGGCATTGCAGAGTGGCGGGCTGAATCTGCTTGATCCGGACCTTGCCGGTCGGTTCTTCATACGTAGTGTAGTCATAAAATATAGTATTGATTTTCGTCTCTATCTCAATGATTTTATCCACCTCGGCACTGATTTCAGGCAAACTGAGGTCCAACCCCATCAGTTCGTTCAGTATAAAATATTGATGATCAGATTCACTGATTCCCCTGGTATTGTCATGCTCATCCTGTAACGCCATAAGTATCATTCCCCAGAAATGCGCATTGTACGGCATTCCGGCGGCGAGTATACTCTTTAATTGTCCGTCAATGGGCTCTATCGATATCCTCACCAGTGCAGGGCATCCGATGTCCGTCATCTTACCGAAATTCCTGATAAGGTCGGCCTTGCTGACATCGCCGTCCATTTTCAGCGTCGCCAGGAAGTCGTTGATCACCTTGACTTCCTCACTCTTCTCTGGTGCCGGCTGGGTCATCAGTTTGATCAGTTTGCCGGCCACGGGCGAATCGTAGTTGCCCAGATTGCTCTTGAGTTTTTCATTGATGTGCTTCGTAAGCCGGTGATTGGTACTAATGTCATCGGCATCCCTCGTCTTGAGCCAACCGCCTTGGGCAAAATGCCAGAACGAGTCGCCCGGCTTTACCGTGCGGTCCATCCATTCCTCGTGCATGAATGTCTCCTGTGCCAGTTCTGTGGCAGGATCGATGGGATTTACCGGCTGCACGGGATTGTCAGCCTGTCCGATGACATCATTACACGCCGTCAGCATTGAAGCACTCACCAGCGCCATAAGCATCGTCTTTGCCTTGTTGCCGGCCCCCTTCATCATCTCCCAGTAGCTACTGGAGTCTCTGTCTAATTCAACTGTTGTCATATTCTTAAAATTAATGTCGGTGCAAATATACAACATATTTTTTATATTTCCACACAAATAAGCGAAAAAGTTATCTCCGATGCGCACCCTTAACAAGGAAAAACACCCTTCTGTAAGGTTGTAAGTTTGTAAGGTTGTAAGTTTTTTAACGATAAACACGGCTTTCTCAGCGCAGAGGAAGCCGTGTCCTTAATTCATTAAGGCCGTGTTAATCCGTGCCTAAAATCTTTGTCATCCGTGCCTAAAAAGGCCCATACCCCATGCAGCTCGTCGTTGTGATGGCTGTCAGAAATGCCGTGAGCGCGGCTACTACGACCTTCACCGCAATCTCAATGAAACGCTTCTTCATTTGCTAATCTCCTTTCTTCTAGGGATTTCTTGTCTAGGGAATCTTGGAATATAGGAATTTTCCGGTGCTTTGCACCTCTCTGGCGCAGCAATGGCACAGGGTGCCACCATTCCTAGATTCCTTGATTCCTTAGACTAAAAAACTCCTTAGCCGTTAGTTTTGGTCCATTTCGTCACCACCCTCACCCTTGGTGAACAGCTTGCTTGCAACCTCACTCGAATCACCGTCCTTAATGGCGATGGCCTTCACGGTAGTCGTGTCACTCAGAGTGAATGCCTCACTGTAGAGCGTACTCTCAGCCGTAGGCGTCGAGCCGTCGGTGGTGTAGTGGATCTCAGCGCCAGCAGGGCCGCTGATGCTCACCGAGGTAGTCTCAGCAAACGGAGTCGTACCGCTGATGGTGGGTGAAGCCAGGGTTGCAGACTGCGAGCTGCCTCCGCTCTGCGAACCGCCGCTCTGGGTGCCACCGCCGTTGCTGCCACCGCCGCTGTTGCCGGAACCGGAAGCCTGGTAGTCGATCGGGTAGAGCACGCGCTGGTACTTGGGCTTTTGCTGCGTGCCGATGTTCGTCGACACCAGGTAGCCGAGCACCTCGAAGACGCAGAGATCCTTGAACTTCTTCGACGTCAGCTCCTCGCCCTTGGCGTTCTCGGGGATGAAGTTGATGTGCACGCCCTGGATCTGGTCGACGCTCACGTTCTTGATCTGGGTGACGCCCCTCGACTGGATGTTCGGGGTGAACGTACCGAGGCCGTCCCACTTCACGGGCTGTCCGCTCTTCAGTAGCTCCACCATCACGGTGGTCAGCTTCTGGATGACGCCCTCGACGATGTCGCGTGAGTACACGCTCTGCCCGAAGGCCACTCGTTCAATCAGACCGCGCAGGGTCAGCGTCTCAGGCCAGTAGGGAACGAGGAACCACTTGCCGTAAGCGGTCGAGCTGTCATTGTTGTTCTGACGGGCCGCAACTGGAAATGCAATAGTGTTTACTGCCATAACTTTACATTGTTTTTGTTTTAAATCTTTACAGATTTTAATTTAACCATTCCGTTAGTTATAAACCTTTGTCATTGGTACCATCTACGGCTCGTACTGCTGGAATCAAGGGTTTATCCTAGGAACACAAAGCCTGAATACTCCGAGTCACAAGCACGTATCAAGATGCAACGCAAACAGGAATTCACTAATTCTGGTGCAAAGTTACAACCGATTCCTCAGATCAGCCACAAAAACATTCACGGGTATTTCAATTTCACACCTGTTAACTAACAAAATTTATATTTTCTTATTATATAAGAAAAGGTTTGGTGATTTAACAAATTTTTCGTAACTTTGTCCAATAAACACTTAAAGCATCATTTATGTATCAAAGCATCGAAACTCATCCGGACGTGCTGTCCAAGCGTGGCGCAGCGAAGTATTTTTTCCCAAACCTTGATCCCCGCTCAGGGTGGCTGAAGCTCAAGGTCCTCTTTGAGGATGATCCCGCCGTGGGCCATGTCTTCCACCGCAGAAGACACTATCTCACAGTGTCTGAATTCAAGTACCTGAGAGAGTGTGTATAATCCCTTTAGGTCTATAGACCTAAGAAAATTCATTACATTACAACATTACAACATTACAGAAGGGTCCCGAAAAAGGGGTCTGAGGGGAAGGGGTCGCATAGAGGATTTTTATATAAGTATTCTTTGAATATTTATATAAAAATCCTTAGAGTGCTTTTTTATAAATATTCCCTCCCCATATCCGGTCATCCCCTCATAAACAGTAATGCACCCGCCTGTAATGTTGTAATGCTGTAATGTTTTGCAGCCTTTTTCCGAAACTACATTTACAAGGCAGCATAATCTATCACTCGGGCCATTGAAAGCGCACAGCACTCCAGCGCACAGCACTCCTGTCCCCCTGTGTTCTTGACACGACGGTAAAAAAGTTTTTCCTGCAAAAAGTTGCATGGTATGTGTTTTTTTCGTAACTTTGGAAGAATTTGCAGGATTTCTTTGTATAAAGGCAGTTTGGGAGATTGAGGATTTTGAGGGTTCTTGCTCTGGCAAGCGGCAAAGCCGAGTCCGGATAAGAGACCGTTCTCAATTCGTTGTTTTGCTATAATTTGCATCAAAGAACACTTGATGGCGAGCCATCAGCCGTTTCTATGACTCACTGTCGGGTGCAAAGGTATAACAAAATTCTGAAAAGCCAAAAGATTTTCTCATTATTGTTGAGTAAAGGCGGAAAATCACCAGGCTATAAATATCCTGCTAAATTAGCAAAGCGGGGAGTCTGGGAGTGATGGTATTCTTATAAGGTTCGTTTATTCTGTCTGACCGCCGTCAGTTACCCATGTCGAAATGCTCAATGCCGTAACGGAGGGCTTTGAGAATCTGAGTCTTCCGTTTCTACTTATGGTATTTCTTGCGATAACTGTTTGGGGTCATGCCCGAGTGCTGCTTGAAATACTTGCCGAAGAACGAGGTGTTAGGGAAGTTCATGGCTTGGGAAATCTGCTTGATGCTGTCGTCTGTATATCGTAATCGGCGCTCTATCTCTTTCATCGTTACCACCTTGATGACATCCATGGGGGTGCGGCCAAGGATAATGCGAACAAGTGTGGAAAGATATTTAGATGTGATGTTCAGGCGGTCGGCATAGTATTCAACGAGGCGGTTGCGCCCGCAGTCTTCATTGACCATCCAGACAAACTTTTCCACTAATTGCTCGCCACGGACGCTTGATTCTGTTTCCTTGACCTCCGTCCCACTGTCCATGATGCCGACCATCCTCAGCAGGAAGGCATTGATGAGCGAGCGCACCTCACCATTCTTATAACGATGTTCTGCCAGTCGTATGCGACGGCAAATCAAGTCGTGGTAGGCGAATACGTCCTCAGCATCCGTTTCTGTGAGACGGGCCACAGGATGGGTCTTGATATGGAGCATGCTGTTAATGACCATCGTGTGCAGTTCACGCGAGGCCATCACTTCCGTCGGCTTGACGGCAATCAACTTACAATCGAAGTCAGGTGAAACCATATAGTCGGACACCACACTACCAGGCACGCCGAGGAACAGTTCGCCCTTATGGACAGTAGTAAGCTGGCCATCGTAGTCAAACTGTATTTTCCCCGTGGTACATATCATCACCAGTACGTGCTCAGTAGTGTATGCACTGTTTTCGGGCAAATCTCGTATCTTGTCCATGACGATGATGTCCTGCTCGTTCAGGGCAAGAAAATTCAAGTTCTTTGTGGTGTCTGTCCGTTCCATCAGATTCTGTCGCCTTCTTCGGTATAGAGGGGCACCAGCACTTCGGCCATCTTGCCCATTTCGCGCAGGTTGTGGGTGTAGAGCGCACGGGCTGCAGCAAGGAGGGGTATCGGAGAGGTCTTTGGGTCCAAACGGCCAGGCTTTCCCTGTTCGTCAATGATGTAGCCCACCCAGAAATAGGAGTCAATCATCATGCCTCCCTCTACGATGCGGACCTTATGGCAGACAGTGGCTGGAGAACCGCCGCCGCAGAAGATGGCTTCGCAACCTTCGCGCCACAGAAGTTCTTTCGTGAAGCCTATATCCACAGGATTCTTGAAATGGAGGATGCATGGCATCGGCCCCATACCGATGTTCTCGACAACGTAGTGGGTGGTATTCCAGATACGCTCACGCAGGGGGATGCTACAGTCCAAGGCCTGCTCCACTTCTGCAATCTTGGAGAAATAATGATCTTCGGGATCCCAGAGGCGATAGCGGAGGTCAGGGCCAACACCCTGCCATACAAACCACCACTCCAACATCTCAGGTCTGCCGCCGGGGACAAAGGTCTGGTTGGCAGCATAGCACGAGCCGTCCTCATTCTCGCCGTAGCCCACGTAGCAGTAGTCTTTGTCGGCTGGAAACAGGATGAAGTCGTCTTTCTCGTCGAAGGGGATGCCTCGTCCTACAGGTTGCGGAGCGGCAGCCAAGGCCAGTCTCTCCGCCGGAATCTCTGGCAGTCCCGTCTCATAATACTTGTAGTAACTCAGCGTCTTCTCATCTTGTGTTGTTTCAATTAACCTTCCCATTTTGTTTCTGAATTTAGTTATTCGATAATTTTATGACTTATTTAGGCACTTCGAACACGAAGCGGGTGCCGTCGTGATAGTTGGTATCCAGCCAGATGCTGCCTCCAAGACGTTGCAGGATGGTGTGGCAGATGACGATGCCCATGGCCGCCTTGCGCATCTGTTCGGTAGTGGCATATTCTATTTCGAAGATGTGCGGCTGAATGTCAACAGGGATGCCTGGACTGTTGTCTGCTATGCTGAAGCGGACAGTGTCGCCTGCATCTTCTGCTGCCAGCGTGACGGTGCCTCGTTCCGTCTGTTTGATGGCATTCCCTATCAGGTGCTGTGTAACCACTTTCAGGGCTTCCATATTAGTGTGGCAGATGACATCCTCGCTCACCTTGCAATCGAAAACTATGTCCACACCCTCAGGGCATTGCTCCTGATAGAGGTCGCACAGATGGCGGCAGGAGTATGCGGGAATCACGTCCATGTCTAAGGGCAGCGACTCCGTGGTTGCATAGAACGACAGTTCATTCATGTCATCGATAATACAGAACAGTATCTTCAGGTTCTCCTCCACGTTTTTGTTCATTACGACCTGTTCGTCAGCCGTTGCTTTCCCGTCTTTCAGTATGTCGATAAAACCCAGCAGGGGACTGACGGATTGTCTTACAGCGTTGGCCAGCTGACCAATGAGCACATGCCGCTGGTTGAGGAGGTACTCTTTCTGCTGAAGCGCATTGATAAGCGCTTTGTTCTCACGTCGTAGGCGAAAAACGATGTACAGCAATATGATAATAATGCTAATGAAGACAATATAGACTATAACCATTTTTACATCTTGATTTTCGACTGCAAAGTTACTAATTTATATTAAGAAAACAAATACCTTTTAACGTATGGAGCAGTCATAAAGAAATATAGGACACAAAAACAGGTCGAATCCCTTTAAGTCGATATTTCCCTATAAGCGTCCTATACGTTATATTTCAATCTCAGGAACATTTCTCAAGAAGAATGGAGCATAAATATGTGGATAATTATGCCGAAATTTGCACCTGATTTGCGAAAAATAAGAAGTAAAGGACATGAACAGGACAAAAACATTTTTGATTGCAGTTGCAGCCATGAGCCTCATGGCATGCAGCGGGAACAAGACGGAGCGCAAGGCTGAGCCGATAGCCGTGGAGACCGAGACGGTGAAGGCTGGCAGCGACTTGCAGGGCCGCACTTATGTGGGCGTAGTTGAGGAAGAATCATCAACCAGCATCAGTTTCACCGGGTCGGGCACACTGACGCGGGTGTATGTAGAGGAAGGACAGGCGGTACGCGCCGGACAACTCATTGCCGAGATGGACAAGACACAGGCACAGAATATGCTGGCCGCCGCAGAGGCGCAGATGAAGCAGGCCAACGATGCATTGGCACGTATGAAGCAGTTACATGACAACGGTTCGCTGCCTGAAATCAAATGGGTGGAGACACAGAGTGCGGTGGAACAGGCACAGGCGACACTCGACCTGGCCAAGAAGACTCTGGCCGACTGCAGCGTCCGTACCCCCGTCAGCGGCATCATCGGCAAGGGAGTGAAGGAGGTTGGCGAGACGGTACTGCCTGCCCTGCCCGTGGCTTCTGTCCTCAATATAAATAAGGTACGTATCGTGGTGAGTGTACCCGAAAAGGAAATCTCCGACTTTACACCTAAGACCCCAACCGTCATCAGCGTGGAGGCTCTGGGTGGACGCACTTATCAGGGCGGCATCATCACCAAAGGCGTGGAGGCTGACGAAACGACGCATACCTATGACATCAAGATACATCTGCAGAATGCAGACCACAGCCTGTTGCCAGGTATGGTCTGCCAGGTGAAAGCCTCCCCTAACCCCTCCCAAGGAGGGAGACTTAGTGTTCCCATTACTGCCGTGCAGAAGAATGCCAAAGGTGAGCAGTTTGTATGGACGGTGAAGGACGGCAAGGCACATCGCAATGTCGTGACTATGGGTAGAGCCTCTGGCAACCGCATTGCCATTGAGCAAGGACTCGCAGAAGGCGAACAAGTTGTAACCGAGGGCTACCAGAAACTGAGTGAAGGAACAGAGGTTAAGTGAAGAAGCTATGGCAAAGAAGAAAGAAAAAGAAAACTGGGTAGCGTGGCTGATGCACAACTACCGCATCACGTTCCTGCTCGTAGGGGTGATGTTCGTGATGGGATTCGTGGGCCTCGACAAGATGGCGAAGGCAGAGTTCCCCGACTTTACCATCCGTCAGGGCGTGGTGGTGGCTGTCTATCCAGGAGCCACTGCCGAGGAGGTGGAGGCGCAGGTGGCCCGCCCGCTGGAACGTTACCTTTTCACATACGATGAGGTAAAGCGCAAGAAGACCACCTCGACAAGCAGTGACGGAATGTGCACGATCATGGTGGAGTTGCAGGACGACGTGGACAACAAGGACGAGGTATGGTCGAAGATCCGCCACGGACTGAACACGTTCAAGCAACAGTTGCCGCAGGGCGTCGTGGCCATCGCCGTGAACGATGACTTCGGCTCCACATCGGCCATTCTGATGGCCATCGAGAGCGAGCATCGCTCCTATCGCGAACTGAAGAAATATTCTGATGACCTGGCCGACGAGCTGCGCCGCATCGAGTCGGTGGACAATGTGAATCTCTATGGCGAGACCAAAGAACAACTGACCATCTACATCGACCGTGAGCGACTGGCAGCCTACGGCATCGGACAGATGCAACTGATGCAGACCTTGAACGCTGCCGGCATAACCACCATGTCGGGCAGCATCACAGGTTGGCAGAAAGATGTACCCATCCATGTAAAGAACACGGTGAACAATGAGGAGGAGATTGAGAACACCATCATTTTCACCGACCAGCAGAACCACACGGTGCGCGTCAGGGACGTGGCCGAGGTGAAACGAGAATACGATGTGTCTGAGAGTTACATAGAGTACAACGGCCACCCTTGCGTCATTCTCTCCTTGGAGATGATGGAAGGCAACAACATCGTGCAGTACGGCAAGGACGTGCAGAAGGTGATGGACGAATACGTCGCCACCAGCCTTCCAGACGATGTCACTGTTCAACGTATTACCGACCAGTGCCAGGTGGTCAGCAAGTCTGTGACCGATTTCCTCATTAACCTCATCGAGTCGATGGTCATCATCTTCATCGTCATGCTCATCCTCTTCCCCTGGCGCACGGCGGTGGTGGCAGGTACGATGGTGCCGCTCAATACCTTTATTTCTGTGGCGTTGATGTACTTTATCGGCATTCCGCTGAACACGGTGACACTGGCCGCCCTTATCATTGTGATGGGTATGGTGGTGGATAATGCCATCGTCGTGCTCGACGGCTATCTGGAATATCTGGGCAAGGGCATGAGCCGCTGGCATG
>JAEEGI010002410.1_pt1 | contig 45899 bp, 39 predicted proteins | sample 8958751 | NCBI WGS metagenome assembly JAEEGI01 (sample SAMN16246545, study PRJNA631951) | gut metagenome | biome: gut microbiome; feature: rumen; material: KS-attached | host: Bos | place: Iran: Karaj | collected 2018-10
CGTCCCGAGCCAGGAGAGCGGGGAAACCCCCGCCGCGCCTGCGCCGGCTCCGAGCGCCGCGGCTCCCGCGGCGCCGGATCCGGAGGTGGTGCGGGCCCTGTTTGCGGACTTCGTACGGGAGCAGCCGGGCCGCTGGAGCCTGTGTTATGCGCGCCTGCCCGATGGGGAGACGGTGAGCTGCGCCACAGACGAGGAGCCGATGGTTTCCGCCAGCCTGGTGAAGCTCTTTATCCTTGGCGCGGTATGCCAGCGCATCGAGCAGGGAGAGCTGCGCTGGGAAGATGCGGAGACAAGGCTGCGCGCCATGATCACCGTCAGCGACAACGCCTCCGCCAATGAGCTGATCCGGCTGCTGGGCGGCGGGGACGCGGAGGCCGGCATGGCCGCGGTGAACGCCTGGTGCGCCGACCTGGCTTACGCCGACACCCGACTGAACCGCCTGATGCTGGCTGACAACGGCCTGCAGAACTACACCGGCGCCGCCGACTGCGCCGCCTTTCTGACTGCGGTCTACCGGGGAGAATGTGTCTCGCCGGAGGCGTCCCGGCGCATGCTGGCGCTGCTGCGGGAGCAGACGGTGAACGACCGCTTGCCGGCCCTGCTTCCGGCGGGGACCGCGGTTGCCCACAAGACCGGAGATCTGTCCGGCCTGTGCTGCGCCGACGTGGGGATCGTCTTCAGCCCCGGCGGGGATTATCTCCTCTGCGTCATCTGCAACGATCAGCCCTACGACGCGGCGGCCCGGGAGGCCATCGCCGCCCTCTCCGCCCAGGTCTACGCCCTGGTGAATCCATAAAAAAAGCCGTACCCGGTACATGAAAGGGTACGGCGTTCTTATATGCGGTTTTCTTACTTGTAGGCGGCGGCGTCCACGTAGTAGTTCTTCGGATTCGTGGGATCCAGGTAGATCCGGATCGGCTGGCCCACTACGCTGGGATGGGTGTTTTTGGAGACATTGCCGCTCTCAAAATAGCGGATCTCCCCGGTGGGGAGGGTCGCCTCGCAGAGCAGCTTCAGCGGATGACGGCCGTTGACGGTCACGGCGGTGTTTTCAATGATCTGTGCGATCACGCCGTTGAGCGCGACGCCGGTCTCCATCAGCTTCTTTTCCTTTCCGGTGGAGATGCCCAGGATTTTCATCAGTCCCATGTAGATACTTCCTTTCCGTTTTTATTTATAGCCCAGGGTCTTAAAAAGGTCTTTCATGACGTCCGCCTGATCCGCGGCGTTATAATACCCGCTGCGCGCCGTATCCTCCGTACCGGTCTCGCAGGAGCAGAAGACGAAGTCCTCGGCGTTGCAGCCCTCGCTTCCCATCACGGAAACTATTTTTATACGCAGCCGACTTTTCTCGCTGTTTTGAGCACAGTTTCTATATCTTTAGTATACTACTGCTTCTGAATGGGGTCAAGCATAGAGACACGCAGAACCGCAAAAGGAAAAAACAGCCGCGTGAGCGGCTGTTTATCGTATCAGTGCGTCAGGCGGGCGTACGGTCCCGCTCCTTTATCGGCAGCAGGCAGCGCATGGCGTTGAGAATGGCCAGGATCAGCACGCCCACGTCCCCGAAGACGGCCAGCCACATATCGGCATAGCCCAGGGCGCCCAGGATCAGGATGGCAAACTTCACGGCCAGGGCCAGGACGATGTTCTGGCGCACGATGCCCATGGTTTTCCGGGCGATGCGCACCGCCAGGGAAAGACGGGAGGGCTTGTCGTCCATCAGCACCACGTCCGCCGACTCGATGGCCGCGTCGCTGCCCATGGCCCCCATGGCGATGCCCAGGTCGGCCCGGGCCAGCACCGGGGCGTCGTTGATGCCGTCGCCCACGAAGGCCAGCTTCGCGCCGCCCGCCAGCAGGCGCTCCACCGCCTCCACCTTCTGCTCCGGCAGCAGCTCCGCCCGGACCTCGTCCACGCCCAGCTGCTCCGCCACGGTCTCGGCCACCTTCTTCCGGTCGCCGGTGAGCAGCACCGCCTTCGTCACGCCCAGGCGCTTCAGGGCGGCGATGGCCGGGGCGGCGTCGGGCTTCAGCGTGTCGTTGATGACGATGTGGCCCAGGTACTCGGTCCCCCGGGAAAGGTGCACCACCGTGCCGGCCAGATGGCACTCGTGCCAGTCGGCCCCCACCTTGTCCATCAGCTTGCCGTTGCCTACGAAGAAGGTCTCTCCGTCCACCACGGCCTCCAGGCCCAGGCCCGCCAGCTCCGTCACCGCTCCCAGGCGCTTGGGGTCGATGTGGCCGCCGTGGGCTGCCACGATGGACTCCGCCACCGGGTGCCGGCTGTGGCTCTCCGCCGCGGCTGCGATGTCCAGCAGCGCATCCGGGTCGAGCTCCTTCGGGTGCACCGCGTCCACCTGGAACACGCCCCGGGTCAGGGTGCCGGTCTTGTCGAAGGCCACGGTGTCCACCTTGGCCAGGGTCTCCAGGTCGTTGGCCCCCTTGATGAGGATGCCGGCCCGGGAGGCGCCGCCGATGCCGCCGAAAAAGCTCAGGGGCACGGAGACCACCAGGGCGCAGGGACAGGACACCACCAGAAAGATCAGGGCCCGGTGGATCCAGTCGTCCCAACCGCCCACAAAGAGAGGCGGTACGAGGGCCAGCAGCAGAGCGCCGATCACCACGCAGGGGGTGTACCAGCGGGCGAAGCGGGTGATGAAGCCCTCCACCTTCGCCTTCTTCTCGGCGGAATTTTCCACCAGCTCCAGGATCCGGGCCACGGTGCTGTTCTCGTAGGCGCTCTCGGCGCGGACGCGCAGCACCCCTGTGAGGTTGATGGAGCCGCTGACTACCCGGTCCCCCGGGGCCACGTCCACGGGCAGGCTCTCGCCGGTGAGGGCGGCGGTGTTCAGGCTGCCGGAGCCCTCCAGCACGGTGCCGTCCAGGGGTACCCGCTCGCCGGGGCGGATCAGGATGGTCTCGCCCACGGCCACCTCTTCGGGGTCCACTTCCTCCTCCGCGCCGTCCCGCAGCACCACGGCGTACTCCGGGCGGATGTCCATCAGGGCGGCGATGGACTTGCGGCTGCGGCCCACGGCGATGGACTGGAACCACTCGCCGATCTGGTAGAAGAGCATGACGGCGGCGGCTTCCGGGTACTCGCCAACGGCGAAGGCGCCCACGGTGGCCAGGGCCATCAGGAACTTCTCGTCAAAGACCTGGCCGTGGAGGATGTTGCGGATGGCGTCCCGGAGCACGTCCCAGCCGATGACCAGCCAGGGCACGGCGAAGGCCAGGGCCTTCCAAAGCCCCTCCAGGGGAAGCAGGGCGGCGGCGGCCAGCAGCAGCCCCGCCAGCAGGATGCGCAACAGGGTGCGCTTCTGCTTCTTCGTCATTTCAGGATCACCCGGCAGTCGGGCTCCACCTTGGCGATGCACTTGAGGGCGGCCTGGAGCACCTCGTCAAAGCGCTCGTCCTCGGCCTCCAGGGTCAGCTTCTGGGTCATGAAGCTGACGGTGACCTTCTTGACGCCGTCCAGCTTGCTGATGGCGTTTTCCATTTTGGCGGCGCAGTTGGCGCAGTCCAGATCTTCCAGCTTGTAGGTCTTTTTCATCATACAATCTCCTTTCATTATAGCCTTCCCCTTTAGGGGAAGGTGGCATCCGCCGTCTCACGCAAGGCGGATGACGGATGAGGATTACCGTTCAAAATAGCCTTCCCCTTTAGGGGAATTGCGGCTTCGCGCTGCCGGCGGCAGAGGAAGCGAAGCCGGAATTTCCGCAGCGGTCGGAAAAATGGAGCAAGCGAATGCGCGAACATTTTTCCGGGCACCGCAAGGCGGATGACTGAGGGGTTTGCTTTCATCTTTGGCGGGGAATTGCGGGCGACCGAAGGTCGCCCCTACGGGGTAAGCGGCCGACTGGCGTCCGCCCCCCTACGGCGTGGGCATTTGTTCTTCGATCAGGTGCTCGAAGCCCTGGGCGACGATGCTGCGCACGTGATCGTCCGACAGATGGTAGTAAATGGTCTTGCCCTCCCGGCGCTTGCCCACCAGATCCGCGTCCTTCAGGATGCGCAGCTGGTGCGAGATGGCCGACTGGGTCATGCCCAGCAGATCCGCAATGGCGCACACGCACATTTCCGACTCCAGCAGGGCATAGAGAATCTTGATGCGGGTGGTGTCGCCGAAGATCTTGAACAGATCCGCCAGGTCGCAGAGCAGCTCGTCCGTGGGAAGCTCCTGCCGGACCTTCTGCAGGATGGCTTCATGGTCGTGAGGCATTACTTGAACCTCCGTTCATATGAATTGCTGTTCATATGATAGCGCGCGTCCACGTTCTTGTCAAGTAGAAGATGAAGGATTCAGAAAAAAGATTTCTTTTCTTTGGGCCGGGCTTCTGGTATACTGGTTTCAGAGAGGGTTTCATCTGATCTGTTGAGGAGGTTTTTTCATGAGCAACAAGCCCGTGCCCGGCAAAGACGGCAACAAGTACGTCCCCTTTGAGGAGCGGACCGGCGAGAGCTCGGTGGTGTATTTCACCCGGGACCTGTCGGAGGAAGGACTGAAGAAAATTTTTGACAAGGTGGGCGGCGTGCTCACCGGCAAGGTGGCGGTGAAGCTGCACACCGGCGAGGCCGAGGGCCCCAACATCATCCCCCGGCCGTGGGTGAGGGAGCTGCTGGCTTCCCGTCTCCCGGAGGCGACCATCATCGAGACCAACACCTACTACGAGGGCAGCCGCTACACCACGGAGGCCCACCGCAAGACCCTGGAGGTAAACGGCTGGACCTTCTGCCCCGTGGACATCACCGACGAGCACGGCGTGGCGGCGCTGCCGGTGAAGGGCGGCAAGTGGTTCACCGAAATGCACGTGGGCGAGAGCATGCTGAACTATGACTCCCTCCTGGTGCTGACCCACTTCAAGGGCCACGTCCAGGGCGGCTTCGGCGGCAGCAACAAGAACATCGGCATCGGCTGCGCCGACGGGCGCATCGGCAAGAAGGAGATCCACAGCCGCCCCGACCAGATGTGGGGCATCCGCAAGGAGGAGCTGATGGAGCGCATTTCCGAGAGCACCAAGGCCACCATCGACTTTTTCGCGCCCCATGTGTGCTACATCAACACCATGCGCAACATGTCCGTCTCCTGCGACTGCGAGGGTCCCGGCGCGGAGCCGGTGGTGACGCCAGACGTGGGTCTGGTTGCCTCCCTGGACATTCTGGCGGCGGACAACGCCTGCGTGGATCTGATCTACAGCCTGCCCGGCGGGGGCGGCAAGGCCCTGATCGAGCGGGTGGAGAGCCGCCACGGCCTGCGCCAGCTCAGCTACATGAAGGAGCTGGGCATGGGCAACGACCGCTACACGCTGATCGACCTGGATAACGGCGAGAAGGAGATCACCGCCGCCGAGGCCGTGAAGGACGTGGAGCCGAACTGGAAGCCGGACCGCTACAACGTGTTCTGGGGCCGGAACAAGCGCGCGTAAGGCAGTTTTGAGCGAAGTGTTTGAGCAAAAAACCGTGACGAGAAAAGTTCTCGTCACGGTTTTGGTGTTTTTGCGCAAGGCTCTCGGCTTATTCCGCCGGGTGATTGACGATCCCCGCGAAGAGGGGCAGGCCGTCGGCGTTGGTGAGCACGAAGAGGAAGGGACGATCCAGGATGAAGTCCACCTCGTCGTCGGGGGGCATGGCGGCGCCGGCCGCCAGCATGATGACGGTATAGGCGGCGGCCTCACAGCCCTCCTCGTCGATCTTCACCCGGGCGGCGTGCTGGATCTTGCTGACGAAGATTTCCTTCACATCCTCCGTCAGCGGCGTGAAGTCGGAGACGGTGGAATCGAAGACGTCGGAGATCCCCAGGGCCCGCAGCCCCTCCGCCAGCTCCAGGTCGGAACTCACGTCGAACTTGGGGATGGAGAGATTGACCATCAGATCCTTCTGCTGTTCCCAGCCGTACTTTCGGGGGAGCAGCAGGAAGTCCATGGCCTCCCCGCCGTCCAGCAGCTCCTCCGGCCTGACGCCTTCGTCCGGCAGCAGAAGCCACAGGGCGCCGCCGTTTTCCATGGGCAGACCCACGGCGGCAAAGCGCTCGCCCCAGTAATAGTCCATCTCTCGCCGGGCGTGCATGAAGTCCAGGCTCTGTTCTCCGTCGGGGCTGTGGAACACGGCGCTTTCGGTGCGGCTGACACTGAACTCATCCACCCATGGCGCCTTGAAGTACAGCGTGGCCGCCAGGGCCAGAACCGTCTCGGGGTCCATATGCAGCCCCGCGGCCTGCTCCTGCAGAAGCCCGCCGGTCTGCTCATTGATCCAGCTCTGCAGCAGGGCGTCGTACGCGGCGCTGCCCATCTCGCCCCGGAAGGCGTAGGCGTAGTAGAACGCGGCCAGGTTTTCCAGCGTTTCGGGCCGATAATTCAGGTTCTGATCCATCCAGAGGGAGCTGGCCAGCACGCTGGCGGTCTGGCCGTCGTCCTGGAAGCTGGCCCGCCAGAGGGCGCCCGCCTGGCTGCGCAGGGCCTCCAGACTATCCGCGCCCAGCAGGTCCAGAATCTGCTGCCGGGAGTTCCCGTCCGTGACCTCCGCCAGCATGGCCAGGGCCATGTAGAGGTTCAGCGGGGAAAAGACCCGGTTTTCGCCCTCCGCGCCGGAGAGGAACTGCCGGATGCTCCCGGCGAAATAGCCCTCCAGGCCGTCGGCATAGCCCTCCGGCTGGCTGCGCATGGCGTTCAGGTCGCTGCGCCAGGCCTGGTAGACCTCAAAGTAGCTGTCGTCCAGCTCCCAGCCGTTTTCCTTTGTATAATCCTCTTCCTTCGGCCGCGGCGCCATAGAGGGGTAGACCGGCACGGCAAGGGCGGCGGCCTGCGGATCGGCCGGCGGGGCGGCGGGCTCCTCTTCGGCGGGCTCCGGCTGCTTTCCGCAGGCGCACAGGGACAGCAGACAGCAGAACAGAAGCAGCAGCGACAGCAAACGTTTCATGGGAAAAGACCTCCAATACAGCGTGATCATGATCATCGGATGATTCTTTGCATCATTCGCCCGATGCGCATGCCATGATGATACGGAAAAGACGTGAAGAGCGGGAAAAAGTTCCGCCGATGGGCAAAAAAGAGGAAAAAAAGCCCGTCTTTCGATTAAGGATACCGGCGCGACGGCGGCTTGACCTGCGAGGGAAAATCGAAAAAACAGACAAAAAATCGGGAGAATCAGAGAAAAATACCCTGATTCACCCGATTTTTTAAACAACTATGATGATTTCAGCGCGTTTCCGCTTTTGCGGGAACTCAACGCAGTACGGCGCTGGTCTTCGGCCCCAGGGTCAGAACGCTGCCGTCCAGACTGGCCTCTCCCTGGCCGATGAACGCGCTGAGCTGGGTAAAGGAGAGATTCAGCGTGCTCAGATCCAAGCTGAGACTCTCGTCACTGACGTTGTGCAGCACCAGGACGCTGCTGCCGTCCAGGGTGGAGACGAAGCCGCCCAGTGCGCTGTCGGGAACGGATACGGCGCGATACTCGCCCCGGGCGATCTCGGGATTGGCCAGCCGAATCATCAGCAGGCGCTTGTAGTAGGTGTAGAGGCTGTCCCCGTCTCCGAGCTGACGGGCCACGTCGGTGTCCGCCTGCCCCTTGTAGTCGCTGCCCGAGGGGTCCCGGACGCTGTCCCCGTCCCCCCAGAGCATGGCCAGGCGGCGGTTGGCGTCGGTAAAGGAGCTGCCCCGGGAGCCCTTGATCCCGATCTCTTCCCCGTAGTAGAGGAAGGGAGAGCCGGGGCCGAGCAGATACAGGTTCGCGGCCATGGCCATCTGCCCGCTGGAGACCGGCATGAAGCCGGCTGCCCGATCCATGTCGTGGTTGGACAGGAAGGGCACCAGCATGGCGTCGTCCCGCAGGGCGTGAATGCGCTTGAGATATTCCTGAATGTAGCTGGTGAGCCGATCCAGATCGTCCCCCTTGGCGGAACGGGCGAACTGGCCGGTGGCCTGGGGCAGGGTGAAGTTGAAGCAGTTGAGGTAGGGATAATACTGCTCTGCGATGATATCCGCGTCCCAGACCTCTGCTACCATATAGATGTCCGGCCGCAGACTGCGCAGTTCGTCGGTGAACCAGTTCCAGAAGGAGGCGCTGCGGGGGTTGTCATTGACATAGACGTACTTGGCCGCGTCGAAGCGGAAGCCGTCCACGCCCAGATCCAGATAGTACTTGGCCACGTCCAGCACCGCCTGGCGCACGTCCGGGTTGTCAAAATTCAGCTCCGGCATATTGTCGGCGAAATTGCACTCATAGTAGTCCGAGCAGTCGGGCAGGATCCGGAATGTCCCCGTCTGGGCAGAGAAATCCTCCTTGCTGCACCAGTGATAGAAATCGTACCACTGACTGCCGGTGTCGCCGTTGGCGTGGGCAGCTTTGAATTCCTTGAACCAGGCGTTTTCCGAGCCGGTGTGATTGATGGGCAGATCCAGGATCAGCTTCACGTTCCGCTGGTGGCAAAGCGTTGCCAGCTCCCGCAGATCATCCATGGTGCCGAAGGCCGGGTCGATGGTGTAATAGTCCGTCACGTCGTATTTGTGATAGGAGGGAGAGAGGAAAACGGGCGTGAGCCAAATCCCCTCGATGCCGAGGCTGAGGCCGGAGCTCGGGTCGCCGTCGTTGAGATAGTCGAAGCGGTTGATGATCCCCCGCAGATCTCCGATCCCGTCTCCGTCGGAGTCGGAGAAGGAGCCCACGAAAATCTCATAGAAGACCCGGGCGTTGTCCGCTGTGACTGCGGCGTGAGACATATCCACATCGTTGACGATGGCTTCCCCCGCCTCACTGAGGGGGTAGCGTCCGCTCAGATCCATCTGCACGGGCGCCTCGGTTTGTGCGGGGCTTTCATCCTGCGCTGCGTCGTCCGCCGGGGCGGCGCTCTCCTGGGGAGCAGCCTGACCGCAGGCGGCCAGGAGCATCAGCAGAGCCAGCAGGAGACAAAGACTGGATTTACGTTTCATGGGAAAGCACCTCGTTTCATGAGTTTCCACTAAAATCTTAGCGAAAGAAATGCCTGTTGTCAAGATTGACGGAAACAGAATCCTTCGATATAATGATTATCCAGACGGAAGCGATCCTTTTCGCGGTGCCCGCGGAAGCAGGCAGGAGAAAAGAGGAAAGGCCCCGCGGAAGAGGCGAGCGGCGTATTAGTGCAGCGGAGGTGCGAAATGAAAAGAACCATAATCCTGTTCCTGACACTGGCGATGCTGGCCACGGCTTTGACCGCCTGCGGCGCGAATCAGGGCGGCAATCAGTCCCAGGAGGACCAGAAGGACAAGGAGACCCAGGAGAATCTGGAGTCCCGGGAGGACCAGGACGTCCCCGAAGAGCAGAAATCATACATCCCCCGGGAAAAGATCGAGGGCAGCAGCCTATACGTCAAAAAAGTGCAGAACCTGCCGGAAGATTTTATCCTGGGCATGGACGTCTCCACGGTTTTGGCGGAGGAGCGCAGCGGCGTGCGGTATTATAATGAAGACGGCGTGGAACAGGATCTGTTTCAGATCCTGGCCGAAAACGGCGTGACGCACATCCGCGTGCGCGTCTGGAACGATCCCTACGATGAACAGGGCCACGGCTTCGGCGGCGGCAACTGCGATGTGGAGACGGCCGCGGAGATCGGACGGCGGGCAGCCCAATACGGCCTGAAACTGATCGTGGACTTCCACTACTCCGACTTCTGGGCCGACCCCAAGAAGCAGATGGCGCCCAGAGCCTGGGAGGGGATGGACGTGAACGCCAAGTGCGACGCGCTCTACGCCTTCACCCGGGATTCGCTGCAGCGGATCCTGGACGCCGGCGGAGATGTGGCCATGGTGCAGGTGGGCAACGAGACCACCGGCGCCCTCTGCGGCGAGTATTCGTGGAAGGAGATCGCCGCGCTGATGCAGTCCGGCTCCCGCGCGGTTCGGGAGGTCTGCCCCCAGTCGCTGGTGACGCTGCACTTTACCGAGCCGGCAAACCCGGGCAGCTTTGACGAATACGCGGCACGGCTCGCGGAGTACGGCGTGGATTACGATGTGTTCGCGTCCTCATATTACCCCTTCTGGCACGGGACGCGGGAAAACCTGATCCGGGTTTTGACGAAGATCCATCAGAACTACGGCAAAAAGGTGATGGTCATGGAGACCTCCTTCCCCTACACCGGGGAGGATTCGGACTATTCTGACAACGTGATCAATGCGGATTACGCCGCCAGCCAGGACTATCCTTTCACCATCCAGGGTCAGGCCAATGCTTTCCGGGATGTGGTGGACGCCGTGGCGCAGATCCCCGGCGGGATCGGCGTATGCTACTGGGAGGGCGCGTGGATCACGGTGGGCGGCAACTCCTACGCGGAGAACCAAGTGCTTTGGGAGAAGTACGGCTCCGGCTGGGCCAGCAGCTACGCCGGCGTCTACGATCCAGTTGACGCGGGCCAGTGGTACGGCGGCTGCGCTTGGGACAATCAGGCTTTCTTCGGCCCCGACGGGCGGGCGATGGAGTCTCTGCGGGTGTTCAACCTGGTCCGTTGGGGAAATGAAACGGAGATCCGGGCGGACGCCGTGGAAGACTGCTTCGTCACGGTGGATCTGGCCGGCGAGATGAAGCTGCCGGAAACGGTGAGGGCGTTCATGACGGACGGTTCCGTGCAGAATGTGCCGGTTCGATGGGATCTGGATGACGCGATGCGGGAGAAGATGTTTGCCGACGGGCCCATGGAGTACGAGATCCTGGGCAGCGCCGAAGGTATACCTGCCCGCTGCTATGTCAGCATGGAGGGGACCGCCCTGTGCAACTATTTGCTCAACGGCAACTTTGAGACCGGAGATCTGAGTCCCTGGACGGTCGAGGGCTATGCCGACGAGCTCTATGTGGAGGATAAGGCCAGCGACTCCCTGGACGGGACCTGGCATATGCATTTCTGGAGCTCGGGGACCGACAGAGTGGAATTCACGCTGGAGCAGACGGTGAAGGAGCTCCCCGAGGGGGTGTACGCGTACCAGATCTCTATCATGGGCGGTGACGGCGGCGAGACGGAGATCTATGCCTATGTCAAACTGAACGGGACGGTCATAGCCTCCGCGCCGCTGGAACTCCTGGGCTTCCCCAACTGGGATACCGCGCTGATACCGGATATCTCCTGCGCCCCCGGACAGACCCTGACCGTGGGGATCTATGTGCGCTGCCAGGGAGTCGGCGCGGGCGCCTGGGGCAAGATCGACTGCGCGACGCTTTTCGCACAGGCCTGATCGGCTGGAAGACACAGGCAAAAACAGGAAAAAACAGGAAAAAAACAAAAATCAAAAGTAATAATCTTCGTATTCCACAAAACACGGCATACTTTTTTGTGCAAATAAACGGAAAAAAAGTTGAAATAGCCTGTGGACAAGAAAAAAGCGGAAGAGTATAATTATTTCGCAAAAAAGAACAGACGGAGTTTTTGTCTGCTTTTGCACCCCCTTTACAGGGGCATTTGATGAATTCAGCGGCGTTTGCCGATGAATAAAACATTTGAGGAGGAGCAAAAATGAAAAAGTTTTTAGCACTGCTTTTGGCTCTTGCGATGATCTTCGCTCTGGTCGCGTGCGGCGGTACCGCCGACACCGAGAAGACCGACGATGAAGGCAAGACCGAAGAAGGCAAGACCGAAGAAGGCAAGACCGAAGAAGGCAAGGCCGAAGAAGGCAAGACCGAAGAAGGCAAGACCGAAGAAGGCAAGACCGAAGAAGGCAAGACCGAAGAGGCCGAGGTCATCAAGCTGACGGTTTGGGTTGGCGACAACTACCCCGCTGTCACCGAGAAGATGGTCGAGAGCTTCAAGGAAGAGAACGAGGACATCTACGGCGTGACCTTCGACATCACCATCGGCATTCAGCCTGAGGGCACTGTGAAGGATACCGTCCTGAACGACCCCGAGGCCGCTGCTGACGTGTTCACCTTTGCGGATGACCAGCTGTTCGAGCTCGTCGCTGCCGGCGCGCTGGAGCCCCTGGGCGACTACGACGCTGAGGTTCGCGAGGCCAACGGCGCCGGTGCCATCTCCCTGGCCACGGTCGGCGGCACCCTGTACGCGTTCCCCATGAACGTCTCCAACGGCTACTTCCTGTACTACAACAAGGAGTTCCTCAATGAGGAGGACGTTCAGACCCTGGACAAGATCCTGGAGGTTGCGGAGGCCAATGGCAAGTTCTTTGCCTTTGATATGCCCAACGCCTGGTATCTGTATTCCTTCTTCAAGGGCGCCGGCCTTGAGGTCGTCTCCCCTGACGGCAAGACCAACGAGTCCTGCAACTGGAACGCCACCGACACCACTCCCACCGGCGCGGAAGTCTACGAGGCTCTGCTGGCCATCACCGGCAGCAAGGGCTTCAAGTCCCTGGGCGATGCTGATACCGTTGCCGCTATCAAGGACGGCAGCGTGATTGCTGCTGTCAACGGCCCCTGGAACGCCAATGCTGTTCAGGAAGCTCTGGGCGACAACTATGGCTGCGCCAAGCTCCCCACCTACACGGTTGCCGGCAATCAGTATCAGATGGCTTCCTTCGCGGGCGGCAAGCTGATCGGTGTCAGCTCTTACTCTCAGAACAAGATCTACGCTCTCATGCTGGCTGACTGGCTGACCAACGAAGAGAACCAGCTCCTCCGCTTCCAGGAACTGGGCGACGGTCCCTCCAATGTCAATCTGGTCACCATGCCTGAAGTCCTGGCCAACCCCGCCATCGCGGCTCTGAGCGCGCAGGCTCCCTTTGCCGTGAAGCAGGTCGTCGGCGGCAACTACTGGGGTCCTGCCGGCTCCCTGGGCCAGAACGCTGTTGACGGTGTGAAGGACAATATTCAGGATCTGCTGGATACCTGCGTTGAGGGTATTCTCGGCTAATTTGCGCTTCTTTGCGGGAAGCAGGAGTTACCCCTCCTGCTTCCCTTTGTATTAGAGTTTTCCTGGCAAAGCCATTGAGAGAGGAGCGAGTGTATGGGAACACAGACGAAAACGCAGCAGCTCCAAAGCAAAAAACCCCACAGAGGACGTCGAGGCCTGCTCTCTGAATTCGGCGAGGCCGTCGTCCAAGGAGATCTGTTTGTAAAGCTAAGCTTGCTCATTATGGGCGCAGGCTATTTCCGCAGGAAACAGGTTATCAAGGGCATCCTGGTCACCATTGTGCAGGTCACCTTTATCCTGTTTACCATCATGTTTGCCATGAGCTATGTGCCGAAGTTCGGCACCCTCGGCACCGTGCAGAGAGAAGTTCGGTCCGAGCACTACTGGGCTTTGACGGTGAATGCCTCGGTGGACCGCGAGCAGGCGGAAGCGGACGCCATGGAGGCTGGCGCGAAAGCTTTTGAATACGACGAAGAAAACGACCCCGAGCATTATACTGTTCTGACGCCCTCTACCCCCAAGCAGATGAAGGCCGTGAGAAAAGCGCTTGCGGAAAAGGGATACGAGTTTGACGGCAAGCCTTCGGAGGTCGACCGCAGCTACGAGAACGAGTGGGATCACAGCTTCAAGATCCTGTTGTTCAGCGTGGTGAGCTTTGTTGTATTCTTCTTCTTCCTGATCTTCTGGATGCGCAACGTGGTTACGGTTCGCCATCTGGAACTGGACGACAAGCACGGCCGCCATATCAACAGCTTTAAAGATGACGTGCGCGCGCTCTTTAACGAGCGATTCTATCAGCCGCTGCTGGCGCTGCCGCTGGTCGGCATTGTGGTATTTGTAGTCATGCCGCTGATCGTGATCATTCTGGTCGCGTTCACCAACTACAACGACACGCATATGCCGCCCAACCAGCTGTTCACCTGGATCGGCTTTGAGAACTTCCGCGCGCTGCTGTCCGGATCTTCCCAGAAGTCCAGCTTTGGGTATTCCTTTAAAAAGATTTTCTCCTGGACGCTGATCTGGTCTGTACTGGCGACCTTTACCAACTTCTTTGCCGGCATCGCGCTGGCCATGCTCATCAACAACAAGCATACCAAGTGCAAAAAAGTCTGGCGTACCGCTTTCATCGTCGCCATGGCGGTGCCGCAGTTCATTTCTCTGCTGCTGGTGCGCAACTTCTTTGCCAATGAAGGTATCGTCAACACCATCTGCTCGAATCTGGGCATCACCGCCTTCTTCCAGAAGATCGGGCTGGTGCAGTCGAACCTGAACTACATCCCCTTCCTGACCAAGTCCGGCTGGGCCAAGGTCATGATCGTGCTCATCAATATCTGGATCGGCGTACCCTATCAGCTGCTGATTGCCACCGGTATTCTGATGAATATCCCGCAGGAGCAGTATGAGGCCGCCACCATTGACGGCGCCAACCACTGGCAGCAGTTCTGGAAGATCACCATGCCCTATATGTTCTTTGTCATGGGTCCCACGCTGATCAGCGACGTGGTGAAGAACATCAACAACTTTAACGTCATCTATCTGTTGCAGGAGGGCGTTTACACGACCACCGACATGAAGATGGCCAGTTCCCAGGCCAATGAGACCGACCTGCTGGTCACCTGGCTCTTCCGTCTGACTCAGGGCCGGAACCAGTATGATATGGCCTCCACCATCGGTATTCTGATCTTTGTTGTCAGTGCTGTCATCACATTGATTGCCTTCAACACGGTGATGAAGGGCAATAGAGAGGAGAGTTTCCAGTGAAAACGAAGATTCGGAGACGGCCGCATGTCGGGCAGCATATTGTACTGCTGATTCTGGCGGTCATCTGGCTGATTCCCATTGTGTGGCTGGTGCTCAACTCTTTCTCCGTAAGCAACGGCCCCGACCTCAGCCACTTTTTCCCAACGGGCTACACGCTGAATCAGTATAAGAACCTGTTGTCCGCGCCCGATGCGGCCAACCAGTTCCCGACCTGGTTCAAGAACACCTTTATCATTGCCATTTTCAACTGCATCATTTCGACCACCTTCGTTTTGATGGTTGCCTATGCCATGAGCCGGATGCGTTTCAATGGCCGCAAGGGCCTGATGAATTTCGGCATGATTCTGGGCCTGTTCCCCGGTGCGCTGACCATGGTCGCTATCTACTTCATCATGAAGACTTTGGGCGGCACCAACACTCACTGGGGTCTGGTCCTGGTCTACGCCGGCGGCTCCGGGTTGGGCTATCTGATCGCCAAGGGCTTCTTTGACACGATCCCCAAGGATCTGTCCGAAGCCGCCAAGATCGACGGCGCAAACGAGAGCACCATCTTCTTCCGGGTGATCCTGCCCCTGTCCAAGCCCATCGTGGTCTATACCATCATTTCGGCCTTCCTGGCTCCGTGGATGGACTTCATGATGGCAAAGCTGATGCTGAACTCCGGCATCGCCACCGACTGGACTGTGGCAATCGGTCTTTACGGCATGCTGGATAAGACCCGCCGTGCGTACTACTTCGGTCAGTTCTGCGCGGGCGGCGTACTGGTGTCCATCCCCATCTCCATTCTGTTTATCATCATGCAGAAGTTCTATGTGGAGGGCATCACCGGCGGCGCCACCAAGGGCTGAGCTTCCCGCAAAATCAACAAAAAACCACACGCTGCCTGCGTGTGGTTTTTTGCTGTCCGGACGGGGAGGGGGATGATTGACAGTCCTTTCTCCCCCGCGCTATAATGGCCGCATAGGATCAAAACAGGAGGTTTTTCCATGAAGACCATCGAATTGAAGGATATTCTGAACTATCGCTTCCTCTCCAATATCCGCTATGCCCCCGGCGGCGGGCGTGCGGCCTTCGTGGTCGCCAACGCCAACGAGGAGGACAACAGCTACGAGCAGCGGCTCTGGCTCTACGAGGACGGCCGGGTTCGCCAGCTCACGGATCTGGGCAAGGAGGGGCGCTTTGTCTGGCTGGATGAGAACAGGCTGCTGTTCCCGGCCGTTCGCTCCGCCAGGGAGAAAAAGCGCTCGGAGGCCCATGAGGAATTCACCAGCTACTACGCGCTGGATCTGCGGGGCGGCGAGGCTCTGCCTCTGTTCACCCTGCCCTTCGCCGCGGGCAAGATCAAGGCGCTGGACGGAACCCACTTCGCCGTGTCCGGCACCGTGGACAAGCTGCATCCGGAGCTCTGGGCCGCCGACGAGGAGACCCGGGGAAAGATCCTCAAGGCGCGGGAGGAGGACAAGGACTACGAGGTCTTTGATGAGCTGCCCTACTGGTTCAACGGCCAGGGCGTTATTAACGGCCAGCGGGAGCGGCTCTTTCTGGTGAGCCTGGAGCCGCTGACCATTACGCCGCTGACGGCCCTGCCGGAGAATCTGCTGAGCTTCACCGTGCTGGGAGACGAGCTTTTCTTTGCGGTGAAGGAGCGCGGGGCCAGGGAGCCGCTGAAGGGCTTTACCCTTTGCGCCCGGAACTGGAAAACAGGCGAGCGGCGGGAGCTGGGCATGTTCCCGGAACTGAGCTTTTACGGGCTCGAGGCCGTGGGAGAGGAGCTTTGGCTCTCCGCCACCGAGGCGGAGCGCTTCGGGCTCAACGAGAACGCCTGGATCTACCGGGTGGATCCGGGGAGCGGGGCGCTGTCCCTCCTGCGGGCGGAGGAGTACAGTATGTATAACTCCGTAGGCAGCGACTGCCGCCTGGGCGGCGGCCGCCAGCAGGTGCCCCAGGGGAAGAGCCTCTTCCATCTCGGCACCCGGGAGGGGGACTGCCATCTGTACCGGCTGGATCCCGACGGCAGCGACAGACCCGTGATCGAGAAGGCCGGCTGTATCGACGCCTTTGACGTCTGCGGTGACGAGGCCCTGCTCATCGCCCTCTATGATATGCGCCTGCAGGAGCTCTACCGGGCGGATCTCAAGACCGGGGAGCTCAAGCGCGTCACGCATTTCAACGACGAGGCCCTGGCCGGGCGCTATGTGGCCAGACCCCAGCCTCTGACGATCTGCTCCGGCGGCACGGAGATCGGCGGCTGGGTACTGCTGCCCAGGGACTATGACCCGGCGAAGAAATATCCCGCCGTCTTCGACATCCACGGCGGCCCCAAGACCGTCTACGGCCCGGTGTTCTATCACGAGATGCAGCTCTGGGCGAATATGGGCTATTTCGTCTTCTTCTGCAACCCCACCGGCAGCGACGGCCGGGACAACGCCTTTGCCGACATCCGCGGCAAGTACGGCACCGTGGACTACGAGAATCTGATGGACTTCTGCGACGCGGTGCTGGAGGCGTACCCCCAGATCGACCGGGCCCGGGTCTGCGAGACCGGCGGCAGCTACGGCGGCTTTATGACCAACTGGATCATCGGCCACACCGACCGCTTTTGCTGCGCGGCCAGCCAGCGCTCCATCTCCAACTGGCTCAGCTTCTGGAGCACCAGCGACATCGGCTTTGACTTTGCCCCCGATCAAAACGCCGGGGATCTGTACGAGAGCCCGGAGAAGCTCTGGGCCCGCTCCCCCCTGGCCTATGCCGGGAACGTGAAGACGCCGACCCTCTTTATCCACTCCGATGAGGACTACCGCTGCCCCCTGGAGCAGGGGCTGCAGATGTTCTCCAGCCTGGTGGATCGGGGCGTGGAGGCCCGGCTCTGCCTCTTCCACGGGGAGAACCACGAGCTCAGCCGCTCCGGCAAGCCCAAGCACCGGCTGCGCAGGCTCCGGGAGATCACCGACTGGTTCGAGAAGCACGCCCGGACGGAGTGAGTTTTGAGTGTTCAGTTTTGAGAGGACGAGAGACGCAGGTTCCAGCTGCGTCTCTCGTTATTTTCGCAGGGGAGGCCCCCACGCTGTTGTCCGTCGACGCCGTAGGGGCGGGGCTTGCCCCGCCCGCGGACACGCCATGCCGGCCTGCGCCGTCGTGGCCGTCCCCCGGACGGCCCGCGATCATGCGAAAATGTCCGCCCCGCCGCAGGGGCGGCCAGCGCCCTGCGTACTATTTCCCCACGCTGATTTTGTACTGCTTCCCCGTTTCGGCGCGGACGCAGATCTCCACGTCCCGTCCCGACGCGTCCCGGCAGGAGAAGGCGTAGACCGGCACAGGGCTCCCGCCGGGGCTTTTCAGGATCAGGCGGCGGCTCTCCAGCAGCCGCAGCCCTTCCGGCAGCGCGGCTTGGGCTTCCGCCTCCTCCACGGCCCAGGTCACCTGAACCCTCTCCCGGCTGAAAGCGGTCGCGTCAAAGCTGAAAATCGAGCCGTCGTCCAGCGCCACGCCGATGCTCAGACCGGCGTCCGGACAGAGAGCCCCGTCCTGCTCCCGTACATAGCGCAGCACCAGCACGCAGCCGCGCTGCTCCTCCGCCCAGAGGGCGAGACTGCCGTAGCCGTGCTTCCGCAGGAATTGTTCCGCGGATGCTCTGGCTTCCTCGCGGCTGAGCGCCTCCTCATAGACCACGCGATCCCGCGCCATGCTCTCCACTCCGGCGCGGCTGACGCAGAGATAACAATCCCCGGCCCGATAACAGCGGCGGCTGTCCGTGCCCTCGTAGGCGCTTTCCCGCTGCAGCTCCTCCACCGGGACGGAGGCGAAGTCCGCTGCGGCTGCCTGCATCTCCTGCTCGGTCAGCATTCCGCCGCCGGAGGAGGACTGCTCCGCGCCGTATTTCCCGTCATAGTGAAGGGACAGGGGCGTGAAGTCCGCCTCATAGCTCAACAGCTCCCCGCTGAGCGGCGCAAGCGGCTCCGAGCCCACGTTCCGCAGACGCTGCTCCCGGCTGTCCATGCGCAGCGCCCGGTTTTCCAGCTGCTCCCGCAGGGACAGGAGCGTTTCGGAGAAATCCTCCGCCCGGGCGGCCAGCTCTCCCAGCTCCTCCCGCTGCCGATCGGTAAAGGGCTCTCCCTGGCCGCAAAGGCTGTGGGCATAATCCCCGGCCTGATTCAAGTAGGCGGAGAGCTGTTCCAGCTCCCAGGTGGAGAAGGGCAGTGTGGACAGGGCGCTCTCGGCCGCCGCGGCGCAGGCGTAGGCCTCGCAGCAGATGCGGTCGCACATGTCGCTGTCCGTGGCGTAGGCGCTGCGCGTCAGGGCATCCGCCAGGGCGTCCACCGCTCGCGTGGTCTCCTCGTAGGCCAGATTCGCGCTCTCATTTGCCGTGCGGCGGTACCAGCCCAGCCCCCATTGTCCGGCCCAGGCGTATAGCGCCAGCGTCACCACCAGCACGGAGAGATAGGAAATCAGCAGGATTTTGGCTTTCTTGCGCATGAAAAACACCTCTTTTGGGTTAGGATACCCGAAAGAGGCGTTTTTATGAATGAAGGAATGATGGAATGAAGGGCCTTCAGCCAATTGTGGTATCGCGCGAAGCGCGACGGATTCTTATCCATCGCAGAAGGCGATACCATAATTTCTTCGTCAGCGAAGCGTCTTCATTCCTTCATGCGCGAAGCGAACTACCCTTACGCCAGCTTTTCCTTCCCGACGCGCAGGCGGCGGAGAGTCTCGTCCTTGCCCAGGATGCGGCAGATCTCCACGGCCCCGCCGGGGGTGACGGCCTTGCCGGCGGCGGCGATGCGCACCGGCCACATGACCTTGGCGTTCTTCACGGCCAGCTCCTCGGCCAGCTTGACCATGCAGTCCAGGATGTTCTCGTCGTCCCAGCGCTCCAGCGCCTCGAAGCGGGGAATCACCCGGTTCAGCACGTCCAGAGAGGAGGCCTCGTCGGACTTGGACTTCTTATGGACAAAGAGCTCGGTGGAGTATTCCGGCAGCGCGTCGAAAAAGTCCAGCTTCTCGGGGATCTCCGTCAGCACCTCGGTGCGCTGCTGCAGCAGGGTGGCCACGGCGGCGGCGTCGATGGCGGGGTTCTTCACGGCCCGGCGGATCCAGGGCTCGGCCACCCGGGCGAAGTCCTCGGCGCTCATGCGGCGGATATACGCGGCGTTGAAATAGCGCAGCTTCTCGATGTCGAAGATGGCGGGGGACTTGGAGATGCCGGACATCTCAAAGGCCTCCTTCAGCTCGTCCAGCGAGAAGATCTCCTGCTCCGCCTGCTCGCCCCTGGGGCTCCAGCCCAGCAGGGCCACGTAGTTCAGCACCGCGTCGGTCAGATAGCCCTGGGCGATCAGATCCTCGTAGGAGGGGTCGCCGTGGCGCTTGGACATCTTGTTGTGGGCGTCCCGCATGACGGGAGAGCAGTGGACGTACCTGGGGATCTCCCAGCCGAAGCCCTCGTACAGCAGGTTGTACTTGGGCGCGGAGGAGAGATACTCGCTGCCGCGCACCACGTGGGTAATGCCCATGAGGTGGTCGTCCACAACGTTTGCGAAGTTGTAGGTGGGCAGGCCGTCCCGCTTCATCAGCACCTGGTCGTCCAGGGTGCTGTTCTCCACGGTGATATCCCCGAAGATCTCGTCGTGGAAGGTGGTGGTGCCGGTCTCGGGGATGCGCTGGCGGATGACATAGGGCTCCCCGGCGGCGGCCCGGCGATCGGCCTCCTCCTTGGAGAGACTGCGGCAGGGGTCGGCGGCCCGGTCAAAGTCCCCGGCGTCCTCCTCGCTCTCGGTCTTCTCGCAGAAGCAGCGGTAGGCGTGGCCCCGCTCCACCAGCAGCTCCGCGTATTTCCCGTAGAAGGGCCGGCGCTGGGTCTGCACATAGGGGCCCACGGGGCCGCCCAGGTCCGGACCCTCGTCGTGGTCCAGATGGCACTCGGCCAGGGTCTTGTAGATCACGTCCACCGCGCCCTCCACCAGACGGCCCTGATCGGTGTCCTCGATGCGCAGCAGAAACTTGCCGCCGCTGTGCCGGGCGATCAGCCAGGTGTAGAGGGCCGTGCGGAGATTGCCCACGTGCATGTAGCCGGTGGGCGAGGGGGCAAAGCGGGTGCGCACCTCGTTTTTGGGAATGCGCGCCTCCATCTCGTCAAACCAAGAGTAATCCATATTGAAAAGCTCCTTCTCAAAACTCTAAACTCAAAACTCAAGACGCAAAACGCAAAACTGAAGCCCCGCTGGGGCGAAACTATCTTAAATTGCATTTTCCCTGTTGTCAAGACGCTTTTCTTTTGATAAAATACAAATTCAGCAACAGCAACACCGGAAAGGAAGTGTTCTTATGGATCATCCCGCTGCCGCGAAGAAAGTCATGCTCTCGGGCATCAAGCCCACCGGCGATCTGACCCTGGGCTCCTATCTGGGGGCGATCAAGAACTGGGCGGAGCGCGCCGAGCAGTTCGACTGCTACTATTTCATGGCGGATCTCCACGCCCTCACCACCCGCAACGACCCGGCCCTGCTGCGCCGTCGCACGCTGGAGCAGCTGGCCCAGTATGTGGCCTGCGGCCTGGATCCGGAGAAGAACACCCTTTTTATTCAAAGCCATGTGCCCGCCCACGCGGAGCTGGGCTGGATCCTGAACTGCTACACCATGTTCGGCGAGCTGAGCCGCATGACCCAGTTCAAGGACAAGAGCGCCAAGAACGCCGACAACATCAACGGCGGCCTCTTTACCTATCCCGCCCTGATGGCGGCGGACATCCTGCTGTACCAGCCGGACTTCGTCCCCGTGGGGGAGGATCAGAAGCAGCATGTGGAGCTGACGAGGGACGTGGCCCAGCGCTTCAACAATCTCTACGGCGAGACCTTCAAGATCCCCGAGCCCTTCATCCCCAAGGTGGGCGCCCGGGTCATGGATCTGCAGAACCCCACCAGCAAGATGTCCAAGTCCGACGAGGTGGGCACCGGCCGGGTCCTGGTCATGGAGGCCCCGGAGGATATCATGCGCAAGTTCAAGCGGGCCATCACCGACTGCGACACCGAGCGCTGCGTCCGCTACGACCCGGAGCACAAGCCCGGCGTGGCGAACCTGATGAGTATTTACGCCGCCGTCACCGGCAAGAGCTTTGAGGAGATCGAGCGGGACTTCGACGGCCTGGGCTACGGCGCCTTCAAGCCCGCCGTGGGCGAGGCCGTGGTGGAGATGCTGCGGCCCATCCGGGAAGAGGCCCAGAAGATCATGAAGGACAAGGCCTATCTGGAGGGGCTGTGCAGGCAGGGCGCGGAAAAGGCCGCCTATATCGCGAACAAGACCCTGCGCAAGGTCTACAAAAAGGTGGGGCTTGTCCCGGCGAGCCGCTGAGGCGAAACCATAAGGCCGAGCCTTGACTGGCGGCCCCTTTAAGGGGGAGCCTGCAAGGAAGTTTGATTGAGTTTACGGAGATAGAACCATGCTTTCCAACATGGATTTGTGGGTAAAACTGATATTGGCGGCGGCGGTGGCCTTTCTGGTCTGCTTCGCTTTGACGCCGCCGGTGAAGCGCTTCGCCGAAAAAATCGGCGCGGTGGACCAGCCCAGCGCGCGGCGGATCAACAAGGTACCCATCCCGCGGATGGGAGGCCTGGCCATCTTCCTGGGCTTTGTGCTGACGGTGCTGCTCTTCGTGCCGCTGAATACCCAGGTCACCGGTATCCTGCTGGGCGCGGTGATCATCGCCGTGATGGGCGCGGTGGACGACATCGTGTCCCTGAACGCCTGGATCAAGCTGGCCGGACAGATCGTGGCGGCGGTGGTGGTGATCCGCTGCGGCGTGGTGTTCAACGCCATTTCCAACCCGAACCCGCTCTCGGAGACGACGACCATTGAGATCGGATGGCTGTCCGTCCCGCTGACGGTGTTCTGGATCATCGCCTGCACCAACGCCGTGAATCTGATCGACGGCCTGGACGGCCTGGCGGTGGGCGTGTCCGCCATCAGCTCCGTCACCATGCTGGTGGTGTCGCTGATCGTGTCGGAGCCGGTGGTTTCTCTGCTGCTGGCGGCCCTCACCGGCGCCTGCCTGGGCTTCATGCCCTACAACCGGAACCCGGCCAAGATCTTTATGGGGGACGTGGGCTCCCAGCTTTTGGGCTTCGTGCTGAGTACGGTGTCCATCCTGGGCCTCTTTAAGCTGCACGCCATCATCACCTTCCTGGTGCCGCTGCTGGCCCTGGCCCTGCCCCTGGCGGACACCACCTTCGCCTTCTTCCGCCGCATCCTGCGGGGACAGAGCCCCTTCCATCCGGACCGCGGGCACTTCCACCACCGGCTGCTGGCCATCGGCATGAGCCAGAAGCAGGCGGTGGCCCTGATGTACGGCATCTCCGCCGTGCTGGGCCTGCTGGCCGTGCTGCTGGCGGGGGACAACCCCTTCCTGCGCATCGGCTGCCTGGTGCTGGCCTTCGGCATCTCCATCACGGTCTGGCTCTATGTGTTCCGGAAGAACCCCAATCTGCGCCTTCCCCGCCGGGAAGACGCGGACAAACAGGAAAAACAAGAATAACGCAGGGATTTCCCTGCGTTATTTTGCCTCTCGCCGCCTAGGGCAGAAACAGCATGGCGCCCAGGGTCATCAGCCAGTCTTTGTCGCCGCTCTCCCGATAGAGGAGATAGAGGATCAGCAGCAGAAGCAGATCCTCCGTTTCCAGCTCCCCCAGACTGCCGGAGAGCAGCCGCTGGAGCTGCCGGGGCAGGGCGTTCTGCCCGGAAAGCGGGCCTCCGGGGGGCGGAGCTCTTCGCCCGTCCCGGAAGGGAGGAGGGAAGCGGAGCGGCTCGGGAAGCGGCGTGCGCTCCTCCACGTGGACCACCCGCCCCGTGTTTCCGTCATAGCGTTTCACCATTCCCCAGCTCCCCCATGGCCAGACGGGCCAGCTTTGCCATCCGGGTCAGCTTCATGGCCCGATCCAGCTTGCCCCGGCGCTTCTCCGACAGATAGGGCTTCATGGCCTCCAGCAGCGCCCGCTTGTCGGGATCCCCGCTCTGCTGCCCCAGCAGGGCGGCCAGCTTGCCGGGCAGGGCGGCGTCCGCCGCGGGCGCCTCCGTCTGGGAGCTCCCCGGCTTTGCCTCGCCGCCCATGAGCGACTGGGCCAGACTGCTGATCCGCGCCATCTGCTCCGGGTCGTTGAGAATGCTGTTCAGCCGATCCTCCAGCTCGCTCACGGCGGGCACCTCCCTATTTTTGCATCATTCTGCGCAGATTCTCCGCCAGCCGCCGCCCCTCGTCGGTGCTCAGCACCCCGCGGAGCATTTGCTGCAGCGCGGCGCTGTCTCCGCCCTTGACGGCCTTTTCCACCGCCGCACCGTCGATCATCTGTCCCAGCTTTCGCCCGTCGGCGGAATCCGCCAGGGCGCGAAGGCCATCGGCCTTTCCCTGACGCTGCAGCGCCTGGGCCAGCTTTTCCAAATCCTGCACGATCCATCACCCTTGCCATTCTATGCGCAGACAAGAGAAAACTTGACAGAAATGAGGAATCCTGTATGAATGCAGCCGTTTTTTCCGATACCCACGGGAACACAGCCCGGATGGTGGAGGCGGTGCGGCGGACGCGCCCGGATGTGCTCATCCACCTGGGGGATTATGAGCGGGACACCCGTGTCCTGCGTCGGGAGTTTCCGGAGACGCCGCTCTACTCGGTCTGCGGCAACTGCGACTACGGCTCCCGGGGGCTTCTGGCGGACGTGGTGCCCCTGGGGCCGGTGAGGGCCTACATCACCCACGGACACCGCTACAATGTGGACTGGAATGTGGACTCTCTGGTCTACGCCGCCCAGGAGCGGGAATGTCAGCTCGCCCTCTACGGCCACACCCACCGGGCGGATTCCCAGGAGATCGGCGGGGTGAAGGTGGTCAACCCCGGCACCGCCGGACAGGGATATCGGCTCAGCTATGCCTGGATCACCGTGTTTGACAACGGCGGCATTGCCGTGGAGATCCGGGACCTGTAGGGCAATGGATAAACTCGCTTTTATCGCACGAGGCGCACGAGAGACGCGCCTCGTTTGGTCAAAGCGAGGGCTCGCTTGGTTCGCCTCAGGGTGTTTTTGCCGAGGCAAAGCCCCGTCAAAAACGATTCAAATGATTGTTCAGGAAATGTGCCATTCCAGCTTACGACCTTGCGGTCTCCTGATTGGCAGGGAGGAAAGGAGCAGAATATGATCGTCTATCACATGAGCGAAACCTTGAAGCTGGGCGACAGCCTGGAGCCGGATCACCAGAGGACGGAGGCGCTGTGCCGCCCCTTCATCCAGGCCCTGGAGCGGAGTGCGGACTGCTTCGCCGCCATGGTGCTCAACGGGAAGTACCTCTTCGCGGTACTGAACAAGTCCGGTCTGCGGGAGTGGGCGGATTACGCCAAGTGGGCGACGGAGGCGGCCTTCGAGTTCGTCCGCGCCCGGGAATTCCCGGACTGCGTCAGCCGCCTGCACTGCTGCTACTACTACGACGGCCTGGAGAACGCCAAGAAGCTCTTCAACTACGACTGGGGCTGGGCCAGCGACGAGGAGCGGGCCCATGTGCATCTCTTTGAGATCGCGCTGGAGGACGCCCGGCCGGACCGGCGGGACATGTGCCTCTATGACAGCGCCTACGACGCCATGGCCCAGCGGCAGGACGTGGATCTGGTACTCCTGAACGCCCGGCGCTACTACGCGGGGGAGCAGAGCGCGGAGCCCGTCTGGGAGCTCTTGAGCGCGGCGCCCGCCCAGGCCGTGCGGGACATCTCCCACGAATTACGGGCAGAGTGAAAGAACACACAGCAAAAAGGCACGCCAAAGGCGTGCCTTTTTGCTGTTTCTATCTCTCAGCCCAGCGTTCCCAGAGCGGCGTAGCGGCGGGGGACCCGAGAGACATAGGGGCTGTCCTTCAGGAAAAAGCGCAGGGGCGCGTCCCGCCAGACCTCGGCGTAGTCCACGTTCACCCGGGGGGAGACGCAGATCTCGGCAGGGGAATAGTCCCGGTATTCCGACAGATACAGCTCCTCTCCGCACAGATCCAGGCCGTACTGCGCCATGCCGATGTCCAAGGCCTGACAGAGCCGACCCGGGCCGCTGCAGAGCAGCAGAGGATCGTCCGTGCCCCGCCGCGCGGCCATCAGCGCCAGGCCCTCCACCGGCTCCAGCGCCCGGATCAGCACCGCCTGGGGGTCTCCCTCCCGGGCGGTGACCACATTGAAGCAGCGGTGCATCCCGTAGATCGAGAAGACATAGGCGTGCCCCGGCGGGCCGAACATGGCCTCCGTCCGGGCCGTCCGGCGGCCGCCGAAGGAGTGGGCCGCGTCGTCCTCCACACCGCAGTAGGCCTCGGCCTCCACGATCATCCCGGCGGCGAGCCCCGCGGGCGTCTTGCGGCACAGCAGCTTTCCCAGCAGCCGCGGCGCCGTTTCCGCAGCGCCGCCTTCGTATACGGATCGAAGCAGCATAGAGTTCACGCTCCAAAGCAGGGTTTTCGGTCAGACGCAGCGCCTTTCCGGAGACCGAAACGGTCACGCGGCGCTTTCCAGGTCTTCGCGCCCAAACAGTGCCCGCAGGGTGTCGGCGGCTTTTTCCGGGCGACCCTCATCAAAGGGACTCTCCAGCCCCCCGTTCCCGAGACACTCCAGCAAGCCGGGGGACTGCCGGGACAGCAGATCCAGGTATTTTCCAAGGCCTGCGCCGGGCTGCTCCAGCTCCAGTGCCAGCAGTTGCAGGGCCACATCCTGGGAGACGGGATAGGAGATCGCATAGCAGGGCTGCGTGAAGAGCAAGGCTGCGTTGATCCAGGACTTGGAAAAATAATCTCCGGAGTGGGACTGGTGCGTTCCGTACTGGTAGTTGAGCTGCAGAAAGGTCTTGTTGAGAAAGGCCGGCGTCAGCTCCTCGGGATCGGCGGTGTAGACGATGTGCTCAAACTCCGCGTATAGTCCATCTGTCAGGTAGGAAGAGAGAACCACGTTCTCCAGCTGCGTCTGCCAGAGCGCCTGCAGCTCCTCGGGGCGGAGCGCATTTTCCAGATACAAAAGCATCAGATGTTCCATGGACTGGGAGAAGCATTCGGCAAGATCCATGCTTTCCGGCGCGTGGAAATTGAGATAATCGTCCAGAAAGTGCCCGAATTCGTGGGCAAAGAGAATCAAATCGAAAAGGCTCCCGTCGGTTTTCACGAACAGGAAGGGGACTTCATAGGAGTCCAGATATGCTTCATAGGAGCTGCTGACCTTGCGCGGATCGACACGGTCGTCATAGAGCTGATACTGCAGCAGGAAGGCATAAGCCTCCGGAATGCCGAGCCCCATGCTGTCCACCCCGCTTTGCAGGAGGCTGTGCATCCGCTCTGGGGAAAGAGACAAAGAGACGCCCTCTCCCGGCGCGCTGCCGACGATCTCCCGCTTCAGAGCGGGAATGGTCTTTTTGACACGCGCCAGGTAGTCCAGCGCCTGCCGGGGAGTGTAATCCCGATGATAGAGAAACGAGTAGGCCATGTCCTCGTAATTTTCAAAGCCGGCGTGAGCGGCCTGCTGCTGTCGGTTTTTCACCAGATTGATATAGATCTCGGCGACAATGGGATTGTAGTGGTTGAGATAGAGATTCATCAGGTTGTAGAGGGCTTCGCCGGAGGCCCCGGCCGCAGCCTCGCTGAGGAGCACCTCCGTCCCGTCCCGCAGGGTAACGGTGGGATTGGCGAGCAGCTCCCGATACGCTTCGATCAGGCGGCTCTCTTCCTGAAGAAGCGCCACCATCTCGTCGTCATAGAAGGGCGCAGCGCTTTCGGCTGCGCCGCTCTCCACAAGGCCGAACCGGGAGGGCAGGCCGCGGCGCACCAGCTCATCCGCAAGGGGGGAGTCCAGGAGCCGGCGGAACAGCGCTTCGATCAGACTGTTCTCTTCCGGACACGCTTGGGAGAACCAGGCATGCTCTTCGGCATAGAACGTGTCCCCGGAATCCTGACAGGAGCGGATATAAGCCAGCTCCATCAGGGTGTAAAACTGCCGGTAGAGGAGACGGCAGTTCTCCAGCAGCGGCTCCAGGGCGTCATAGTCCGCGCCCGCTTCCAGCGCCTGCTGTACGGCGTCCACTGCGGCGCGCAGCTCCTCCACATCGGGGCGGGAATAAGGCATTTCAGCGAAAGGGAGCAAATCCAGGTCGCCGCCCCGTTGGGCGAGAGCGGGGGAAAGGGGCGTTTCCGTCCGCAGCACTGCTGGCCGCGGGGCGTCTGCCCGGGGCTGCTCCGGAGCGGACGAGGGGGCTGCCGTTTCGGAGGGCTCCTCCGACGGCTGCTGTCCGCAGCCGCACAGGAGCGTGATGAAAAGCAGAAGCGCCAAGAAAAGACAAAGGCTTCTTTTCATAGTCGGGGCTCCATTTCAGAGAAGATGGCGGGGGAGAAAAGAGGCAAGTTTCCATCTGCAGGCTTTCCGCTTCAGCCCAACAGGATCTCACGCATGGTGGCGGCCACCTTCTCGATCCGGCCGGGATCAAAGGGGCTCTCCAGCCCGGCGTTCAGGGCGGTGTCCAGCATATCCGGGTACTCCCGGGGCAGCATTTCCAGGAATTTCTCCAGCCCGGCGCCCTCGTTGGCCTGCTCCAGTTGGAAGACCTGCATGGCGATGTCGTGAGACACGGGGTAGGTGATGATGTAGAAGGGCTGCTCAAAGAAATGGGTGATATCCGTCCAGAACAGGGCGTACAGGAACTCGAAGCCGTCTTCGCAGTAGCCGTATTTCTTCGTCATGTCCAGGAAGGTCTGGTTGACAAAGTCCACGGTGAGCTCTTCCGGCGCGGCGGCGTAGACGATGTGCTCGAATTCCGCGAAGGAGGCCTGCTGCACGTACATATTCAGGATGTCGCCCATCTTGATCTTGTACAGGTCGCTCAGCTCCCGGGCGCTGAGGCTCTCGTCCAGGCGGGTGAGCATCAGCAGCTCCATGGACTGGGAGAAGCACTCGGCCAGGTCGATGGTCTCGTCCGCGTCGTAGTTCAGGAAACCGTCCAGATAGTGCCCGAATTCATGGGAGAAGGTGGTGATATCGCTGAGCGTCCCGGAGGAGTCCATGAACAGGTAGGGGACTTCATAGGCGTCCAGGTAGGTCTGGAAGGACATCTCGGCTTTCAGCGGGCTGTAGCTGATGTCGCAGAGGCGGTGTTCGACCATGAACTCGTAGGTGTCCAGCACCTCGTCGCCCATGCCGGACACCCCGACGCGCAGGATCTCCTGCAGCCGGTCTGCGTCCAGCGGAGAGGGGTCGAGATAGCCTGCGCCCTTCTGACGCACCTCCAGAAACAGGGGGACAATATGCTGGGCGATGTCAGCCAGATAGTCCTCTGCCAGCTCGGGCGTGTAGTCCCGTTCGAAATTGTGGTCAAAGGCCAGCTCCTCATAGCTGCCGTAGCCGGCCTGCACCGCCTGCTGCTGACGGTTTTTCACCAGCCGGATGTAGATGTCGGCCAACTGGGGATTGTACTGATCGTAGTAACGGATCAGCAGATCCAGATATTCAAAGCCCTGGAACTCGTCCAGCGAGGTGAAATAATCCACCTCCGTGCCGTCGGCCAGCACGACCGTGGGGCTGGCCACCAGAGCCCGGTACTCGGCGATCAGGTTGCTCTCCTCCTGCAGCAGGGCCACCATTTCATCGTCGTAAAAAGCGTTGTCCGGGTCGGAATACTGCTCCACAAAGCCGGGCCAGAAGTACTTTTCCTCCAGCTCCTGGGCCATGTCGGACATGCCGCAGCGGAAGTACAGGTTTTCCACCAGCTGGCTTACATCCGCGCTTTTTTCGTCCATCCAGGCGTACTCGTCGGCGTAGAAATCGTCGGTCATGTCCTGGCAGGAGCGGATAAAGGAGATGGAATACATGGTGTAAAAGGCGCTGTAAGCGTCGTCGCAGGCGTCCAGCAGGGCCTCCACGGTCTCGTAGGGCTCGCCGGCGTCCAGCGCCTCGCCCACCGCGTCGATGGCGGCGCTCAGCTCGTCCAGTGTGGGGCGCTCATAGGGCATCTCGTCAAAGGGGATCAGCTCCCACATGCCATTACGCTCCAGATAGGCCTTCCCCTCGCCGAAGGGGCTTTCGTGTTCCGCTTCCGGCTCCGCCGGCTCTCCGGGATCTGCGTCGGGAGCAGTCCCGGTCTCGTCGCTTTGCCCCGCGTTGACGGGCGCGTTGACGGCCTCGGCCTCCTGGCTGGGCTCCGCGGATGGGGTGGGATCATCCTGGGCGGGAGAGGCCTTTTGGCCGCAGCCGGCCAGCAGCCCGGCGCACAGGGCGAGGATCAGAAGAAGGGAAAGGACTCGTTTCATGGCGGCATCCTCCGTTTGAAATTTGTGTTGTTTAGTATACCATAAGAAACGCGGCCTGAAAAGGGCTTGCAATCGGGATTCTTTTTTTTTATACTGGAAGCGTGAAATAACGGACAAGCGAGGAGAACAGCATGAACGAGATCTACGTCACCGGCCACCGGAATCCGGATACAGACTCCATCGTGGCCTCTCTGGCCTACGCCAACCTGCGCAACGCCCTGGGAGACCGGAACTACAAGGCGGTGCGCCTGGGCTCCGTGAACGACGAGACCCAGAAGCTGCTGGATCGCTTCGGCTTTGAGGCGCCGCCGCTGATCAAGAACATGCGTACCCAGGTGCGGGATCTGGATTTTGACCATCCCCCCACGCTGGATCGCACAGTCCCCATTGATCTGGCCTGGCGTACCATGCGGGACGAGTCTCTGACCGCGATCCCCATCGTGGACGAGGAGAACAATCTCTACGGCATGCTCTCCACCGGGGACATCGCCGGCTACGACATGGAGTCCATTCTGGAAAGCCATCTGGAGAACATCCCGCTCTTTAACCTCCTGAGCGTGCTGGAGGGCACCCTGGTGAACGAATACGCGACCTCGATCAACACCGTCTCGGGCCGCATCTTCGTCGCCCTGCCCCAGAATTACGAGGATGCCGCCCTCACCGCGCCGGATAGCATCCTGATCTGTGGCAACCAGCCGGAGCTCATCGACCGGGCCATCGCCAGCGGCGTGGGCTGCCTGATCATCTGCCGCTCGGACATCCGGCCGGAGTGGGCCGCCTGCCGCTCCAACACCTGCATCATCTCCACGCCCCTCGGCGCCCGCCGGGTGACCAGGCTCATTTACCAGGCCCTGCCGGTGGAACGCATCTGCGCCCGGGAGGAGATCGTAGCCTTCCATCTGGACGACTATCTGGACGACGTGCGGGAGACCATGCTGAAAAGCCGCTATCGCGCCTACCCCATTCTGGATGAGAACGAGAAGGTGGTGGGCACGCTGGCCCGCTTCCATTTGCTGCGTCCCCGGCGCAAGCAGGTGGTGCTGGTGGATCACAACGAGGTGGCCCAGTCCGTTCCCGGGCTGGAGCAGGTGGAGATCCTAGAGATCATTGACCACCACCGCCTGGCGGATATCCAGACCGGCCAGCCCATCCGCATGCGCAACGAGCCCGTGGGCAGCACCAACACCATCCTCACCGCCATGTATCAGGAAAACGGCGTGGTGCCCTCTCCCAAGATCGCCGGGCTCATGGCCGGGGCGATCCTCTCGGACACCGTTATGTTCAAATCCCCCACCTGCACCAGGCGGGATATCGCCATGGCCCAGCGCCTGGCCAATATTGCCCATGTCTCCCTGGAGGAGCTGGGAAAGTCCCTGTTCTCCTTCGACGGCGGGGAGAAGAGCGTGGAGGAGCTTTTCCGTACCGACTACAAGCAGTTCCACATCTCCGGACAGGATCTGGCCGTCAGCCAGATCACCTGCGCCGACGCCGAGCAGCTTCTGGAGCGGCGGGAGGAATTCCTGAGCTTCATGCGGACGCTGCGGAAGAAAAATGCGTTTGACCTGGTGATGCTGATGATCACCGACGTGCTGCGAGAGGGCACCTATCTGCTTTACGTAGGCAGCGACGACACCATCCAGCAAGCCTTCTCCGTGGCGCCCAAGGACAACGAGGTGTTCCTGCCGGGGGTCATGTCCCGGAAAAAGCAGATTATCCCCATGCTCACGGCCCTCTGGGGCTAAACAGAATCGAAAGCATGATCTTTGCAGGGCCTGCCGCCGTTTTTGGCGGCAGGCCCTGCCCGTCCGGGGGGAGAGTTGCCGGACAGCAGGGGAAAAACTGTCAGAGACGCAGGATTTTTTCAAGATTTCGGGCAGTTCTCCCTTGAAAGAATATGCAGATTTTGGTATGATGTTATGCAGTAGTTTTTACACAATTCTACACGGTTGAGCTTAGTATGAGAAGGGGGTGTGCCAATGTCATTGGAAGCGATCACAAGCGTGACGACAGCAGAGCAGGACGCCAGGAATGCCGTCGCCGCCGCGCAGGCCAAGGCCAAACAGCTTCTGGCCGACGCGGAGAAGGCCGGGAAGCTTGCGCTGGATGCTGCCCGGGATCGGGCGGACAGCGATTTGGAGACGCTGCGCGCCAAGCAGGTGCAGAAGGGCCAGGCGGACACAGCGGCTCTGTCGGAGGAACTGGAAAAGGACCGGCAGGCGCTTCGCCGCAAGGCCGAGACCAGGCTGGATGCCGCTGCGGCGCTCATTGTGGAAAGGATAGTGAAGGACTGACATGGCCATTATGCAAATGAAACGGCTGCGGCTGCTCCTGATCCGATCCCAAAAGGAGGCACTCCTGCGGGAGCTGGCAAAGCTGGGCTGCGTGCAGATCACCGAGATCGGGGACGCGCTGCAGCAGGAGGAGTCTCAGGGCCTGGTCAGCCGCGAGAGCAGCGATCTGACGACGCTCAGAACACAGCAGGCCGCGCTGGATCGGGCGGTGGAGCTTCTGGGCAAGTACGCCCCGGCGAAGACGCCCCTGCTCAGCGCAAAGCCGGAGCTTCCGCCCGACACCCTGCTGGATATGGCGGACGTGGACGCGGCCCTGCAGCTTGCCGGGGAAATCGGCGAGCGGGAGGATCGGATCCGCCGCATCAGCGCCGAGGAGAGCCGGCAGCGCAGCGTGGAGGAGAGTCTGCTGCCCTGGGAAGCACTGGATCTGCCGCTGGAGACGGAAGGCACCGAGCGCACGGGCCTGGTTCTGGGCTCGCTGAGCAGCCGGATCCCGCTGTCCCAGGTCGAGACCGAGCTTGCCTCCGCCGCGGAGGAGGCGGAGCTTTTCCCCGTGTCTCAGGACAAGAGCCAGCAGTATGTGCTGCTGCTGGCCGCGAAGGAGCAGCTCCCTGCCGCCCAGGAGTGCCTGCGGAGCTTCGGCTTCGCCGCGGCGTCCCTGAACGGCGCAGTCGGTACCGCCCGGGACGGGCTCGCCGCCGCGCGGCAGGCCCAGACGGAGCTGGCCCGGGAGAAGGAGAGCCTGCAAAAGGAGATCGCGGCGCTGGCCCCCCATCGGGAGGAGCTGAAGCTGGCCTCGGACCGGCTGGGCACCCGGATCGCCATGGCGGAGGCGGAGGAACGCCTTTACGGCACAGGCTCCGTTGTTGCGCTGGAGGGGTGGATTCTTGCCGAGCGGGAGGCGGAGCTGGACAAGCTCCTGAAGCAGTATACCTGCGCCTGGGAAACCCGGGAGCCTGCGGAGGAGGAGTATCCCCAGGTACCGGTCAAGCTCAAAAACAATCCTTTTTCAAACGCCTTGAACATGGTCACCAACATGTACAGTCTGCCGGCCTACGGCACGGTGGATCCCAACCCCGTCATGGCCCCCTTCTTCATCCTGTTTTACGGCCTGATGATGGCGGACATGGGCTACGGCCTCATCATGATGGCGGCGGCCCTGGTGGCCATGCGGAAAATCAAGCCCCGGGGCGGCACCCTGGCCTTCTGCCAGCTGCTGCTCTACGCGGGGATCTCGACCTTTATCATGGGCGCCCTCACGGGCAGCTTCTTCGGAAATGCCCCCGAGGTGGTGGCCAAGATGTTCGGCTCCACCTGGCCGGGCCTGCCGGCTCTGTTCAGCCCCGTGCGGAACAGCCAGACGGTGCTCTACGGCGCCATGGTGCTGGGCGTCATCCACCTGAACGTGGGCATGATCGTCTCCTTCCGGGAGAAGAAGCGGGCCGGGAAGCTGGCCGACGGGCTCTTTGAGGAGGGCCCCCTGTGGGTGATCCTGCTGGGCGGCGTGCTGCTGGCCCTGGATCTGCTGGGCGTGGTGAAGTCCGAGGCCCTGCATAGCGCCGGGGTCGGGATCCTGGCCGTGGGCGCGGTGCTGCTCCTCTTCGGAGCGGGACGGCACGCCAAGGGCTTCGGCAAGGTCACGGCGGCCTTCGGCGTCATTTACAGCACCCTCACCGGCTGGTTCGGCGACGTGCTGAGCTACTCGCGTATCATGGCCCTGATGCTGGCCGGCGGCGTGGTGGCCCAGGTGTTCAATTCCATCGCGGCCATGCCCTCGGCAAACGGCGTGACGGTGCTTTCCGGCGTTATTTTCCTGCTGATCTTCCTGGTCGGGCACGCGCTGAACTTCGGATTGAATCTGCTGGGCTGCTTCGTGCACGACCTGAGACTGCAGTGTCTGGAGTTCTTCGGCAAGTTCTATCAGGACGGCGGCAAGCCCTTCCAGCCGCTGGAGATCCGCAGCAAGTACGCCGTACCCAGGGAATAAGCGTTTCGTTTATAGTTTTTTAGGGATTACATATTTCAAATAACGATTAGGAGGAAATCAAACATGGAAGGATTGTTCAACAACATCGGCGGTTACGCCATCGGTCTGCTGGGCGCCGGCCTGGCTGCGTTTCTGGCGGGCATCGGCTCCGCCAAGGGCACCGGCATTGCCGGCGAGGCGGGCGCGGGTCTCGTGTCCGAGGATCCCAGCAAGTTCGGTAAGGCCATGATCCTGCAGGTCATCCCCGGTACCCAGGGCCTGTACGGCTTCGTCATCTGGTTCCTGGCCTTTAATAAGCTGATTCCCGAAATGACGCTGGCCCAGGGCTTCCAGGTCTTCAACGCCTGTCTTCCCATCGCCTTCGGCGGCCTGCTCTCCGGTATCGCCCAGGGCAAGGTGGCCGCGGCCTCCGTCAATATCCTGGCCAAGAAGCCCGACGATTGGTCCAAGGGCATGATCCTCTGCATCACCGTCGAGTTCTACGCCATTCTGTCTCTGCTGGCCTCCTTCATGATGCTCAACGCCATTCAGCTCTGATCAAAGCGCAGATAGGAGCAGAGTATGAAAGGCACGGAAAAAATCATTGCGCATATCCGCTCTGACGCGCAGGCACAAGTCAACGCCATCCTCACCCAAGCCGAGCAGCAGTGCGCAGGGATCCGTGGGGACTTCGACAAGCAGGCGGAGGCTATCTACGCCGAGCGGGTCCGCGCCGGAACCAAGGAGGTTCTGGACAAGGCGGACAGCGTTCAGCGCATCGCCCGCATGGAGGGCCGCAAGGAGCTGCTGGCCGTCAAGCAGGAGATGGTGACCCGGAGCTTTGATCTGGCCCGGGAACGGATCGTCTCCCTGCCCGAGGAGCAGTATGTGGATTTCCTGGCCGGGCTTGCCGCCCGCGCCGCGGTGACCGGCGACGAGGAGATCGTCCTCAACGCCCGGGATCGCAAGGCGGTGGGGCAGAAGCTGGTTCAGGCCGCCAACGCACGGATCCCCCAGGGCCGCCTGACGCTCTCCGACGAGACCGGTGACTTCGCCGGCGGGCTGATCCTGCGCCGCGGCAGCATCGAGGCAAACTGCACCGTGGAGCTGCTGGTGGAGCTGAGCCAGGGCGAGCTTTCCGCTCAGGTCGCGGAGATCCTGTTTCAGTGATCCCAGAATCGGGAGGGACTACATTGGCTAAGAAAAGAGAAGCGTATCTGAGCCTGTCGGCCATGCTGCGCGCCCGGGAGCCCCGGCTCCTGAACGCGGATCGGGCCGGACGGATGCTGGACGCGGCCTCCTTCGAGGAAGCGGCCAAGCTCCTGACCGACTGCGGCTATGCCGACCTGTCTCAGTGCAGCGCGAAGGAGATCGAGACGGCGCTGACCGCCCGCCGGGATCAGATCCTGGACGAGCTGGAGCGGTTGTCGCCCGAGAGGGCCCTGGTCGAGCTCTTCCGCATGAAATACGACACCCACAACGCCAAAACGCTGCTGAAGGCAGAGGCCATGGGCACAGAACCCGCGCCGCTGCTCAGCCGTTCCGGGCGGATCCCGCCGGAGAAGCTGCGGGAGCTGTACCTGGAGGGCCGCTACAGCCAACTGCCGGAGACCTTCGGCAAGGCGCTGGAGGAGGCCAAGAACACCCTGGCCCGCACCGCCAATCCCCAGCTCTCGGACTTCGTGCTGGATCGGGCGCTGTATCGGGAGATGGGGGACGCCGCAAAGACGCTGGACTGCCCCTTCCTTACGGCCTATGTCCGCCTGCTGGTGGACAGCACCAATCTCAAGAGCCTGGTGCGCACCGCGCGCATGCGCAAGGACGCGGACTTCCTGCGGGAGGTGCTGCTGCCCGGCGGCAGCGTGGACGTGGATCGCCTGGCCGCCGCGGGCGACGGCGAGGGTCTGACGGCCCTGTTCGCCCATACCCCGCTGGAGCAGGCGTCCATCCGCGGCGCGGAGGCCCTGGGCGGCGGCAGCGTGACCGCCTTCGAGCGCGCCTGCGACGACGCGGTGAACGCCCATCTGCGCTCGGCCAAGCTGGTGAGCTACGGGCCCGAGGCGGTGGCGGCCTACATCGCCGCCGTGGAGGGCGAGATCACCGCCGTGCGGATGATCCTCACGGGCAGGCTTGCCGGCATCGCGCCGGAGACTATCCGGGAAAGGCTGCGTGATCTGTATGCTTAAAATCGCTGTGATCGGCGGACGCGAAACCGTCATGGGCTTCAAGGCCCTTGGGCTGGACACCTATCCCGCGGCAAGCGCCGCGGAGGCCGGTCAGATCCTGCGGAGCCTGACCCGTGACCGGGACGACTACGCCATCCTCTACATCGAGGAGAACCTGGCGGCCCAGCTCAGCCACGAGATCGACCGCTTCAAGGACAGCCCTACCCCGGCGATCATCCTGATCCCCGGCCGGGACGGATCCATGGGCATGGGCCTCAACGCGCTGCGCTCCGCGGTGGAGCGCGCCGTCGGCACCAACATTCTGGGAGACTGAAGCCTCCCCACTCGCGATCTCTGAACGAACAGACCCCTCAGTCAGCTCGTACCTCGCTGACAGCTCCCCTTCCAGGGGAGCCAAAGATGAAAGGAAGGTTGTAAATGAGCGGAACCATTACCAAAGTATCCGGCCCGCTTGTCGTGGCCGAGGGCCTGGCGGACGCCAACGTCTCCGACGTGGTGCGCGTGGGCTCTCAGCGCCTGATCGGCGAGATCCTGAATATGACCGGCGACAAGGCTTCCATCCAGGTCTACGAGGAGACCTCCGGCCTTGGCCCCGGCGCGGCGGTGGAGACCACCGGCATGCCTCTGTCCGTGGAGCTGGGGCCCGGCATGCTGGACAATATCTATGACGGCATCCAGCGCCCCCTGCCCGAGATGAAGGCCCTCACCGGGGACTGCATCACCCGCGGCACCGACGTCAAGCCCCTGAATCGGGAAAAGAAGTGGGACTTCGTGCCCGTGGCCCAGGTGGGCGACAAGCTCGCCGCCGGCGACGTGCTGGGCACCGTCCAGGAGACCACGGCCATCCTGCACAAGATCATGGTGCCCTACGGTCTCAAGGGCGAGATCGTCTCCATCGAGAGCGGCGAGCACACGGTGGACGAAGTGATCGCCACCCTGCGGGACGAGAAGGGCAAGCTCCATGAGCTGACCATGATCCAGCGCTGGCCCGTGCGTATCGCCCGGCCCTACACCCGCAAGTATGTGCCCAGCCGCCCCATGAACAGCGGCCAGCGCATCATCGACACCCTGTTCCCCATCGCCAAGGGCGGCACCGCCGCCGTCCCCGGCCCCTTCGGCTCCGGCAAGACCGTGGTGCAGCACCAGCTGGCCAAGTGGTCGGACGTGGACATCGTCATCTACATCGGCTGCGGCGAGCGCGGCAACGAGATGACCGACGTGCTGATGGAGTTCCCCGAGCTGAAGGATCCCCGCAACGGCGAGCCGCTGATGAAGCGCACCGTGCTGATCGCCAACACCTCCGACATGCCCGTGGCCGCCCGTGAGGCCTCCATCTACACCGGCATCACCATCGCCGAGTACTTCCGCGACATGGGCTACGACGTGGCCGTGCTGGCCGACTCTACCTCCCGATGGGCCGAGGCCCTGCGCGAGATGTCCGGCCGTCTGGAGGAGATGCCCGGCGAGGAGGGCTACCCCGCGTACCTGGCCTCCCGTCTGGCCCAGTTCTACGAGCGGGCCGGCGTGGTGGAGTGCCTGGGCACGGACGACCGCCAGGGCTCCGTCACCGCCATCGGCGCCGTGTCGCCTCCGGGCGGCGATATCTCCGAGCCCGTCTCCCAGGCCACCATGCGCATCGTTAAGGTGTTCTGGGCGCTGGACTCCAGTCTGGCCTATGCCCGCCACTTCCCGGCCATCAACTGGCTGACCTCCTACTCCCTGTACCTGGACACCCTGGCCCCCTGGTATACCCAGCAGTTCGGCGAGGGCTATATGCAGAACCGCACCAAGGCCATGCACATCCTGCAGGAGGAGAGCGAGCTGCAGGAGATCGTCCGTCTGGTGGGCCAGGACGCCCTGAGCCCCGCCGACCGTCTCACCATGGAGACCGCCAAGAGCATCCGCGAGGACTTCCTGCAGCAGAACGCCTTTGTGGACGAGGACGCCTATTCCTCCTACCTGAAGCAGTACAAGCTGATGGATCTGGTGCTGCACTTCGACGTGCTCTGCCGCGAGGCGCTGCAGAAGGGCGCCGACATGGAAAAGCTCTTCATCATCCCCGCCCGGGAGCGGATCGGCCGCGCCAAGACCGCGGACGTGAAGGTCTTTGAGCAGGAGTACGCCGAGATCGAGGCGCAGATGAAGCGCGAGATCGAAGAAGTCATTGCCGGAGGTGAGGACGCATGATCAAAGAGTATAAAACCATCCGCGAGATCGCCAGCCCTCTGATGATCGTCGAGCACGTGGAAGGCGTGACCTACGACGAGCTGGGCGAGATCGAGCTGCCCAACGGTCAGGTTCGCCGCTGCAAGGTGCTGGAGGTGGAGGGCGACCGGGCGGTCGTCCAGCTCTTCGAGTCCGCCCAGGGCATCAACCTGGCGGAGTCCAAGGTGCGCTTCCTGGGCCATCCCCAGCAGTTGGCTGTCAGCGAGGACATGCTGGGCCGCGTCTTCAACGGCATGGGCCAGCCCATCGACGGCGGCCCCGCCATCCTGGCCGAGGCACACAAGGACATCAACGGCCTGCCCATGAACCCCGCCGCCCGGGCCTACCCCGCCGAGTTCATCCAGACCGGCGTTTCCACCATCGACGGCCTGAACACCCTGGTTCGCGGCCAGAAGCTGCCCATCTTCTCCGGCTCCGGCCTGCCCCACGCGGCCCTGGCCGCCCAGATCGCCCGCCAGGCCAAGGTTCTGGGCGACAACGAGACCTTCGCCGTGGTCTTCGCCGCCATCGGCATCACCTTTGAGGAGTCCGAGTACTTCATCAACGACTTCCGCCGCACCGGCGCCATCGACCGCACCGTGGTCTTCTCGAACCTGGCCAACGACCCCGCCGTGGAGCGCATCGCCACCCCGCGTATGGCGCTGACCGCCGCCGAGTACCTGGCCTTTGAGAAGGACATGCAGGTGCTGGTCATCCTGACCGACATCACCAACTACGCCGAGGCCCTGCGCGAGGTCTCCGCCGCCAAGAAGGAGGTTCCGGGCCGCCGCGGCTATCCCGGCTACCTGTACACCGACCTGGCCACCATGTATGAGCGCGCAGGCCGCCGCCAGGGCAAGAAGGGCTCCATCACCATGATCCCGATCCTGACCATGCCCGAGGACGACAAGACCCACCCCATCCCCGACCTGACCGGCTACATCACCGAGGGCCAGATCATCCTGAGCCGCGACCTGCACCGCAAGGGCATCGTGCCGCCGGTGGACGTGCTGCCCTCCCTGTCCCGTCTGAAGGACAAGGGCATCGGCGTGGGCAAGACCCGCGAGGATCACGCCGGCACCATGAACCAGCTCTTTGCCGCCTATTCCCGCGGCAAGGACGCCAAGGAGCTCATGACCATCCTGGGCGAGGCCGCCTTGAGCGAGGACGACAAGCTCTTTGCCAAGTTCGCCGATGAGTTCGAGCGCCGCTACGTCAGCCAGGGCAACAGCACCAACCGCTCCATCCAGGAGACCCTGGATCTGGGCTGGGAGCTGCTGAAGATCCTGCCCCGCCGCGAGCTCAAGCGCATCAAGCCCGAGATGATCGAGAAGTATCTGCCCAAAGAGGAGTGAGCCTCCTGCCTCCCCCATCGGGGGAGGTGGCCGAGCAAAGCGAGGCCGGAAGGGGGAAAGCCCCCCTCACCGCTTCGCGGAGCTCCCCCGGAGGGGGAGCCAAGACAGAATTGGAGGTGAAGCTTTTTGGCTAATACCGCGATAACCCCCACAAGAATGGTGCTCAACCAGCTCAAGGGCCGCCTGAAAACGGCGCGCCGGGGCCATAAGCTCCTGAAGGACAAGCGGGACGAGCTGATGCGTCAGTTCATGGACGTGGTCAAACGCAACAAGGAGCTGCGCACCAAGGTGGAGGCGGGCCTGACCGACGCCTTTGCTTCCCAGCAGGTGGCAAGCGCCATCATGTCCCCGGAGATGTTGGAGCAGGCGCTGCTCTACCCCCGGCAAAGCGTGGAGCTGGACATGACGTTCAAGAACATCATGAGCGTCAACGTGCCGCGCTACAAGTTCCAGACCAGGAACAACGACCCCTCGGAGATCTTCCCCTACGGCTTCGCCCAGACCAGCGGCGAGCTGGACGACGCGCTGGAAAAGCTGGAGAAGGTCTTTCAGGACATGCTGGAGCTGGCCGAGGTGGAGAAGACCATGCAGCTTCTGGCCGAGGAGATCGAGAAGACCCGCCGGCGCGTCAACGCCCTGGAGTACGTGATGATCCCGGAGCTGGAGGGGAATATCAAGTATATTTCCATGAAGCTGGAGGAAAACGAGAACGCCACCAAGGTGCGGCTGCTCAAGGTCAAGGAGATGGTCCTGCAGGACGCGCACCACTACCAGCAGTAAAAACGAAAAAGGCTGTGAAGGCAGTTTGCCCTCACAGCCATTTTACGTTTTGAGGTATGAGCGTTGAAAAAAGGAGAAGCGAATGCGCCGAAGGCGCGACCGCAGCTCGCCCGCGAACGACGCAGACCTCATCCGTCTCGCGGGGATCGACAGACCTAAAGAAAACGGAGCAGGATCGACCTGCTCCGTTTTCATATACGCTGCGCGGCGCTTCAGGCGCGGCCCAGCCGACGAGCGGTCGCCAGCACCAGGGCCAGATCCGCCTCGTCCAGCCGGGAGAGCGCCTCCTGCGTCTCCCGCAGCAGGGCGGGGTTTTGCAGCTCTGCGCGGAAAAACTCCACGGGAGTCACGCCAAAATACTCGCAGATGGCAAAAAACTCCGCCATGGAGGGCAGCGTCTTCCCGGAGGAGATGTTGTTGATATATTCCCGGCTGTGACCCAGCTCATAACTCATCTTATATTCCGAAACGCCCTTCTGCAGCCGCAGCTGTGTGATGCGGTTCCGCACAAATGCAGCGTTCATAGCTCCGCCGCCTTTTTGGATAGCGCGGACCCATGCCGGAATATTCAAAGAGAAAACGGCAAGAACACTTGAATAGCCCTCTATGAAATGTTATTATCTATTATAGAGTGGTGAAAAACAAAAAAACAACATTTTCAAGAGGGGGAATGAGAATGAAAGCGCTGGTATGCGAGATGTGCGGCAGCGGGGATCTGGTCAAACAGGAAGGTGTTTTCGTCTGCCAGAACTGCGGGACGAAGTATAGCGTGGAGGAAGCCCGCAAGATGATGGTGGAGGGCACCGTGAAAGTGGATAACACGGAGAAGCTGGCTAACCTCTACCAGGTGGCCCGCCGCGCCAGGGACAACAGCGACAGCGAGGGCGCCGCCAAGTACTACGACCTGATCCAGCTCGAGGATCCCACGAGCTGGGAGGCCAGCTTTTATTCGACTTACTACAAGGCGATGTCCTGCAAGATCGGGGAGATCCGCTCCGCGGCGATTTCCGTCTCCAACTGCCTGGACACGGTGCTGGGACTGGTGCGGGATCATGTGGCGGATCAGAACGAGCAGCATGCCGTCGTGGAGGAGATCGTGCGGCGCTGTCGGGTGATCGCGGCCATGCTCCGGGATGCCGCTGCCAAGCATTACGAGGAGATCGGGGACAGCATCCGACACGAGTATACCCAGGAATATGCAGACATGGCCGGAGCGGCCAGGGACATCCTGTACACCTGCGGCAACGCCGTGACGGAGACCTTCGGGGATGGGCCGGCGTACGCGCCTCTGGCGGCAAAGTGCTGGGAGGACGCGGTGGAAATGCACCGGGAAATGCTGGGCTATTACGCGGACAGGGCCGGGCACCAGAAATATATCGACCGGTATTGGAAGAAGATCGAGCAGATTGACCCCGCCTACATCGCCGGGAAAGAGAAGGCCCGAGAGAAGACCCAGCAGATCCAGAAGCTGAGGGGAGAACTGAATCTTGCGAAAATTCACCTGGAGGGAGCATTGAAAGATGCCACCTGGTCCAAGGGAGCGGCGGTGATCGCGGCCATTCTGGTGCTTGCCGGCATCGTGCTGTTTGCGCTGCCCGATGATACGATGCATTTACCCGCCTTTCTCGTGGGCATCGGCGGCGTGCTGCTCTTCCTTTACGCTATGCCGAAAAAGAAAGCCAAGAATTTGAAAGAGGCGGAGGAAACGAAGGAGAAGATCGCCCGGCTGGAGCAGGAGCTTGCCGAGCTGCAGAGATAAGAGCTTCTGAAAACAGAAGGAACAAATCGCCGCCCCCGGGAGGGGACGGCGATTTCCCGCCTCCTCCCTCCGGGACAGGTTTGAAGACCGCGGAGAGCGGAGAGACACAAAAATGACAATCCCGGCAAGACGGATCAGTCTGTCTTGCCGGGATTGTGCTGTTTATGAGAATACTCAGATCCGGTATTTCAGCACGCTTTCGGGGAGAGCGGAGGCGTCGATGGACAGGCTGATGACGAAACTGATCTTCTCCTTCTCGGAGAACCTGTCCAGCCAGGCCAGGAAGTCCACCAGCGCGTCGGGAGATTTGTCGTTGACGAGCTTATAGAAATTGTCGATAAAGAAATGGGTGATGTCGTAGTTGCCGGCGTGGACGCCGCAGATGAGCCCGCGCAGGAACTCGTAGCTGCCGATGTCGTAGACGCCCGCGTCGATCAGGCGGGCCTGATAGGGGATGTCAAAGGTGAGCTTGCGCTCCTTCTCGATACAGACCACGTCGCCGGTCTCCTCGTTCACGGCGGCGCGCACCATGTCCACCAGCTTTTTCGTCTTGCCGGAGCCTTTCAGGCCGATGATGAGTTGAACCATGGGGGATCACTCTCCTTAACAGTATTTCCTTTGTTGTCATTAGCTTACCATGAAACGCACGCGGAAGCAAGGGCCAAGAAGTAAAGCTTCGGTAAATTTTCGGTGAAAGCCGCCGATGTGACGGGCCGCGGGACGTGCCGATGCGGCTTCCGCGTCCCGCTAGACAATGCCGACGGGAATGTTTAGACGAGAAAAAAGGAGCTTTGGCGAACTGTACAAAAGAGGAGAACGGATTTATGCGATTATGATAAAAATAAGGGTTCAACTTGCAATTCCGGCGATGAATTGGTACAATTATAAAGCCAAATTGCGCTCAAAAGACCGAAAACAGTGAAAAGAGGGATTTGATGAGAGACTTAAAGCATCTGCTCTATTTCGAGAACCTGCTGCAGGAGGCGAATAACGAGCTGATCGCCCAGGCCAAGGCCGAGGGCAAGGTCTGTGTTGCCTATACCTGCGAAAACGTGCCGGAGCCCCTGCTGAATCTGCCGGGCTGCTTCTCCGTCCGGCTCCACGCGCCCCACACCGGCTCCATGGACATCGCCACCTACTACATGACCAACCTGCTGTGCGAGCCCAGCCGCGCCCTGTTGGAGAGAGCCGTTGAGGGCGGCTTCAACTTCTCCGACTGCGTGATCACCCCGGACGGCTGCACCATGATGAACCGCTGCGTGGAGAACATGGAGCTGCTGCACACCATGGGCAAGGACAACCCCAATTTCTTCCACGAGTACATGGAGATCGCCTTCAAGAACAGCGAGACCGACGTGAAGCTCTCCGTGCTCCAGTGCACCAACCACGTGCTCAAGCCCCTGCACGAGAAGTACGGGATCGACGTCTCCGACGCCGCCATCCGTCAGGCGGTGGCCGATCACAACCGGCTCTGTCGGGTGATCCGCGCCATCGGCGACTTCCGCAAGGGCGACAAGCCGCGGATTACCGGCTATGAGTTCCACATCCTGACCCTGGCCAGCTACGTCTGCCCCAAGCACCTGATCCTGGACAAGCTGGAGGAGACCCTGGAGGAGCTGCAGACCCGCGAGCCCGACGAGAAGCCCTGGCGCGCCCGGGTGCTGCTGGTGGGCTCCGAGGTGGACGATTCCGGCTTCGTCAAGCTCATCGAGGAGTGCGGCGCCTTCGTCTGCGCCGACCGCTTCTGCTTCGGCTCCCTGCCCGGCCGCACCGAGATCGCCCTGACCGACGACGAGGACGCCCTGACCCAGGTCTGCCGCCACTACATCCGCAGCTGCCAGTGCCCGCGCATGATGAACCAGGAGAAGGTCTACAGCCGCAAGCAGTACGTGGCCGACCTGGCCAAGGAGTACGGCGCCGACGGCATCATCTACCAGCAGGTCAAGTTCTGCGACCCCTGGGCCTATGAGCGTATGCTGGGCTCCTCCATGCTGCAGCACGATTACGGCTACCCCGTGCTGTCGGTTGACCGGCCCTACAACATCGCGTCCGCCGGCGGCCAGATGCGCACCCGCGTCCAGGCCTTCGTGGAGAGCATCGAGATCAAGAAGATCCAGAAAGGTGGGAAAGCATGAAGACCGTCGAAAAAGTCATCAACACCCGCAAGCGCGCCGGCGAGCAGTCCCCCGGCAAGATCTACAGCGACAAGCTGAAGGTTCGCGCCCGCCGGGAATGGCGCGGCGTGAAGGACACCTTCTATGACTACACCCGCTGGCTCTATCTGCTGAGCGTGCTGGGCAAATTCATCATCGTCCCCCGCAACGTCAAGGGCTTCTTCCGCTACCGCTGGATGATGAGCTATCTTTTCGTGCCCCACGGCATGGACAAGTTCACCGTCGGCCTGCGGGACGAGGCGCTGCGCATCGCCCACACCTCCTTCAACTTCGTCATTGCCGACGTGACCCAGGCCATCGCCAACTGCTTCAGGGGCGACCGCCGGGTGGGCAACGACAAGGCCTATTCCGACAAGTGCGTCATCACCGACGAGAACTCCATGGTCACCTTCATGATGGGCTTCGACAAGGACAAGGTGCACACCATCCTCCGCGAGGTGCCCACCATGTTCGCCTCCAACATCTTCCATCAGTTCAACGTCATGCATTATCTGGACGTGGCCCAGCTCAACGGCATTCCCGGCGACGTCTGCCCCATGCCCGAGGCCGAGGCCGGCATCTCCATCGAGGACGACTTCTGCGTCCTGGGCTGCTGCGCCGTGCAGAACAACACCACCTGCGACGGCTCTCTCATGGGCAACGGCATCATCGCCAAGCGCCTGGAGCGGCAGTACGGCATCCCCACCTTCCAGCTGGCTACCCCCCTGCGCCACAAGGAGCCGGACGTGCTGGACTATGCCGCCGACCAGATCAAGCAGGCCATCGACTTCGTGGAGAAGCACACCGGCGAGAAGTGGGACTGGGACCGCTACTTTGCCGCCGCCAAGCGCGTGAACTTCGCCACCCGCTGCCGCATCGCCCAGCTCGAGATCAACTCCACCCCCTATCCCCAGTTCTTCGGCGCGGCCTTCTCCCTGTATAACGACACCAACTACATGGGCAACTCCGGCCGCGACCCCGAGTTCATCAAGATCGACAAGAAGCTGCTGGCGCTGGCGCAGAAGGGCTACGAGGCCAAACGCATGTACGCCAAAGAGTACCGCCACCGGGCCATCGTCTGGGGCGTGCAGCCGCAGTACGTCATCGACATGCTCTACTGGATGGTGCAGTGCTGGGGTGTGATGCCCCTGGCCGACATGCTCTCCATTATCAACACCGACATGATCGCCGAGGAGGATACGCCCGAGAACCGGGAGCAGGCCTACCGCGACATGGCCATGCTGAACATGGAGATGATCATGCGCAACCACACCCACGGCGGCTACAAGGTGCTGCTGGACGATCTGTGGGAGCTGTGCGAGAAGATGAACG
>JAEEGI010002413.1_pt1 | contig 45888 bp, 73 predicted proteins | sample 8958751 | NCBI WGS metagenome assembly JAEEGI01 (sample SAMN16246545, study PRJNA631951) | gut metagenome | biome: gut microbiome; feature: rumen; material: KS-attached | host: Bos | place: Iran: Karaj | collected 2018-10
GCGGCCGTCCCATTCCAGCGTCACGGCCTTGCCGCCGTCGAGCATCGCCAGGTCGAGCGCGTCGGAGAGCAGCGCACGACCATAACCCTTGCGTCGGTGGTCCTCGCTGACCCACAGGTTCCAGATGTATGCCTCGCCCTTGTACTTGCTCTCGCCACGGAACAGCCGCACCTCAATGATGCCTATCTGCATGTGCAGCGGGTCGCCCGCCTCGTAGAGCGACACCACCACGTTCTTCGTGTCTGCCCACTCCGTTGTGAAGTGCCGCGTAAAGTAATCTCGTCCGTATTCCATAACCACTTAATCCTTTTTTGGCAACTTATCAAGTTCAGATGCTTCGATGTAGTAGTCATACATCTTGGGTGTCAGCGTGTGGTCGGCTGCAACGGAGAAACCGTCGAATATGTCGCGTCGGTCTGCCTTCTTCACGATGATGGCCTCCCTGCAATAGATTTCGCCATCCACTTTCTTCCATCGCGGCATGTCGATGTCTATCTGCTTGCAAGCCAACTTCAGCAGTTCGTCGCAGACGTTGCGCAGTCCACGCTCTTCCTCAATGGACGTGTCAATGATGCCAAAGACATACCGCTGAAAGTCGTTCATATTGTCCTCAGTCAACGGCGGTTCGTTCTCAATGAGCAGGTCGGCGTCGCAGCTCTTGCCATCGACGCGCATCATTCCTTTCACGTCGTACATGTACGCCGCCTCGTAGTCGCCGTTGTCGCTGACGGCCACAATCTTCTGCGCATACTTTGCATCCCAGCAGACAATCCTCGCGGGATGTCCGCCTCGTGTCACTACCGTGTATTCTCCGCTCTCTATCTGCGGTCGGTACTTGATGTCGAAAGGTATCTTCATATCGCCTTAGTTCTTTTTATGTTTCTTACTTTTCGGTTTGATTGTCTTGTCATTCACTCCGCAAGCGGCGATGGCCTTGCCCAGTTCGGCAAAGGCTTCGGCGGCCTTGCTGACGGGCAATGGCTTGCGCTTTTGCTCATACAGGGCGGTGATGCCCATCACTCTCGCTACGGCTCGCTCTGCCCTTGCGCCGTCGGACGTATGCCACCCATCCAGCAAATAGATGCACTGACACGTCATGCAGAGCCAGATAAGTTGAAGGACTACGCAAGCGCGATACCCCCAGCTCCCGCATCGAGCAGCAAGAAACACTGGTAAGCGCATTTTGGTTGGATTTGATGTACGGAAACCAAGTTTCTGAAGATGCTTCTCCGCCTCGCCGAACCGCCGCCGTGCTTCCTCAATCCCGATAGAACTCACGGGACCACTAATATAAATCTTGTCACGTTTCATTGTTTTATGTTTATCAGTTGTTCTTGTTTCTCTATAATCTGCTGACGGAGGTCGTTGCTCTTTTCAAGGTTGGCAATCAATTTCTCGCAGTTCGCAATTTGCCGCTCGTGTTTCCTCTGTAACTCTTGCCAAAGCTCATCTTTCTCGCCATACACCTTCACCATTTTATCGTAGTGTTCTACCTGCTTTGTGAGGTTGAACATTTCTCTAAGCAGGTGAACAATGAACTCGGCAGCACTGAGACATACCTTCTCCTGACGCCAATACATCCAAGCGATGAAGAGCCAAAGCAGATTATTTGTAGCATTGAGCCACTTGCCCGTAACAAGCCATCCGACAACTGAAGCCGCTATCATCACAACAACGCAAATCCACAGCTTCTCCAACAGGTACTGACGGCGGTGCTTCTTCTCGCACTCTGCCAACATTTCCCTTGCATCATCGCTGATTTCCTCGTCGTTGTCCTTGGGCTGTTCTCCGCTTGCAGGTTGCTCGGCATCCTTCTGTTCCTCTGTCTTCATTTCTGGCTCTTTGTAAGGAATGCCAAATTCGTTCTCGGTCTGATCCATAATCTCTATATTCCTTTTTAAGTTAATATTAAAGGGCTGCGACGCTGGCAGGGCTGAAAAGAATCCCTGGGCACCACGCGGAACCCGCACCGCAGCCCGACACGTGGTTTATTGGGTAACCAGCATCGGCATCTGCAGGAGCGTCTTGCCTTGCAGTGTGGGCGACTCGTTCTTCAGCAGGATGGCACGGCTGGGGTCGGAGAGGAACAGTTGGATGCTGTCCTCGTCGAGCAGGTCGAGCAGTTCGAGCGTGTTCGAGATCTTCATGCCAATAGTAAAGCCGTCGGGCAGGAAGGCATCGGTCTGCTGCACGGGTACTCGCTCGCTGCCCTCGCGGCTGAACTCGATGTCATCGGCGGAGATGACGAAGGCGTTGCCGTCGGCGCGGAAGGTGGCCATGTTGGACGAGGTGTCGGCGGAGAGCCCTATGCGTCGCAGTGCCATGCGGAGGGTGTCGCGGCTGAGCTGTATGCGGTAGGGGTTGTCCTTCGGGATGACGCTTTCGTAGTTGGGGTATGCGCCCTCGATGCAGCGGGTGACGAGGGTGGCGCCGTCGGTGCGGAACTCGATGCGCTGGGTGTCGGCACTGACGTTGAGGGTGTCGGTGCCGTCGAAGGCTGCATTCAGGCTGGGCATGGCCTGCTTGGGTACGAGCAGTCGGGTGCTTTGGTCGACGGGGAAGCCGGCTTTCTGCAGGTAGCCCATGGTTTCGAGCAGGTGCTTGTAGAACTTGTGGCCGTCGGAGGCTACGACAATGAGGTGGTCGATGAAGCAGTCGAGACAGACGGAGTTCATGACGGGACGGAGCTCGTCGTCGGCGGTACACTTGCGTGCCTGACGGACGACGGGGATGAGTTGCTCAGCGGGCATCTGGAAACGGATGCGGAAGCTGTCGTCGGTGTCGGCGGCCAGCGCGGGGGGCTCGGGGAACTCGATGGCGGGTTCGTAGGGCAACGAGAGTTTGCCGTCCTGGTAGTCGATGGTCATGAGGCGCGTCTGGCCTTCGTCCTTTTGTTTGAGGGTGACGGTGCAGCGGCGCACGGCGGGCAGGCTGGCGAAGATTTCGCGCAGGTGGCTGTACTCGATGCAGACGGGTTCCCAGCCCGCCTTGTCGTCCTCGCGGAGCATGTGGACGCAGGGCTCGACGTGGATGTCGTCGTCCTTGCGGGTGCGCTCGGCACACTCCACGCGGATGTACTGGTCGCCGTTGGATGCCGAGAGGTAGAAGGTTTCGGCCTGCCTGTCGTAATCGAGCTTGACGTCGGTAAGGATGGGCAGGTTGGTCTTTGAAGGCACACAGCCTTTCACCATGTCGAGGACTTTGCGGAAGCCCTGGACGTCGATGGTAATTTCGTTGGTTGTCATAATGTTGTTGTTGTTAAATGGGTTTATAAAAAAATTCGTTAGATTCGTGAGATTCGTGTTCGCTCTCAGCAGCCGCGAGGGTACGACCCCTTCATCTGCGGGTGGTCCAACTTGTTGCGCTCGAACCATTTGCCGTCGGGACACTTCGACACGCTGGGCGCTTCGGGCTGTGCCACGTGCATCTGGTATTGGCGGCACTGTGCGCGGTTGGGGCGGTGCTCGCCACGGCATAGTTTACTCGTTGCCATGACCGTCACCTCCTTTCGTCTGCATCAATGGGTCGATGTACTTGCGCAGATTCTCGTCATTCTCCACGAGTTCCTTGATTCCGTAGAACGCGCGTCGCTCGGGCAGCGGCATAACCTGCAAGATGTTCTTCAGGTGCATGAGGTCGCCTTCGCTCACCTCAATCACCACCTTGTCTTCGTTGGGTACTTTTCCAAAATGAATCATAGTCGTTGTTGGGTTTTATTGTTTAATTCGTAAATCTTCGCCTTCGAAATACACGCGGACGGTGTTGCCGACCAAGCGCGAAAAAGTGCGCTGATCACACCGGGCGGGCAGCACCTGTCCGTAGGTGGGCGAGTCGGGGTCGTCGTCGCGTCCGCCGAACAGCTGCACCTGCGTGAGGTTGGTGGAGCAGATGAGCAGCTTGTCGCGGTCGTTGCAGAGGTCGACGAGCTCGGAGAAGTAGTTGTGCGTCTCGCCATAGACACGGGCTATTGGCTCGGTGCCTACGTCGTCCACGCAGATAATCTTGCAGCGCTCCACCTCAGCCCAGCGCGTCCGCAGCTCCTTCGCCAGGAAGTAGTTGTAGACGGGGTGGTACCAGTAGTCCTGCCGCGCGTCGTGGATGCGGACGTAGTTCTGCATGACGACGGGCAGGATGTCGCGGGTGATGATGGTCTTGCCGCGCCCGCAGTCGCCGATGCACATCAGCCCCTTGCCACGGTTGTCGGCCAGCCAGTCCACAATGCCGTCGTACTCCGGCAGCCACTGCGCCGTAGGACCGATGGCATAAGCCAGCCCGCGCATCAACAGGTCGGCAGCCATCGCCTGCGCCGTGTCGGGGTCGGGGTCCAGCGTCCAGCGTACCTTCTGGTCCTGACGGAAGCCACGGCCTCGCTTGCGCTGCTGACGGATGACGTCGGCCATGCGCTGCGTGCGGTCTTTTTTAGTCCGCTGCGCGTCCTGCTGCTGGTGCTGTGTCGCCGCTATCTGCTGCAACGCCTCGCGGGTCTCGTCGTTCAGTATGTCGCTAAGATTGTTTGCCATTGTTGTTGTCGCCGCCCTGTCGGGCTCGTTCCTTTATATATCTGTGCGTATATGCGTAATAACATTTATTATTATAGCGTCACCATTTGTTCTTATACTTGTTCTTCGTCGGCCTCGTGGCATTCACGGGGTCGCCCGCCTTGGGTGGAGCGGTCGGAGGTTGCCCGCCCTGCTGGGTATGACTGCGCTGCTCGATGGTTAACTCGCCGTGGTCCTTGCGGTACTGCTCGAAGCGCAGCATGTAGGCTTTCCAGTTGAACAGCGGCTTGCCCTTGCGCTTCCATCCGTCCATCTCGCAGGTGTTGAAGAACTCCTCGGGGGTGACATACAGGAACGGCTTGCCCTGCTGAGCCCGTTCGTCAGCGTATGCCTGGACGTCGGCCAGCGTCGGCGGATTGTCGGCAACCTCGGTCTTTTGCTTGGTCTGTGACTGGTCAGTAGGTGCTGATTTTGATTTTAAGGGTTTCTGACGGGGTTTTTCCTGCTCGGTGGATAATTGCCCCACTTCACCCCCGTTCGTCGAAATTTGAGCCGTTTCTGACGTCGTAGGGGTATTTTCCTGCGTTTTGTCCGACGCGGCTGGCGACGATGGTGCCGACGGCGCTGGTGACGTGGTTGACGCCCCTATATTACCTATACTATTATCAATATTATTATTCTTTTTATTATTCTCTACCTCTACCTCCTTGCGCGACGCGGGCGCAGGAGAAACACGTACTTTTTTCTGTACTTTTTCTGTACCTTTTTTGGTACGTTTTTGTGTACCACTTTTTGCACCTTTATTTTCATTTAATTCCGAACCGTCCTTACTGGCCATCGACCCGCTTGCGGGGTCGTCGAGAATCGTGCCTTCCGGATCGCCGTCACCGTCAATATCTGGCAGTGTAAAACCGTTGTCCTTATACATGCGAGGCTGTACCAGCATATCGCCCTCGACCACTATAATCCCATAGCGGTAAAGTTCCTGAAGACCAGCCAGTATGCCCTTCTGTTTCCACGGCAAATCGTTCTTCGCCAGCAGAGCGGCAAAATACTGCAAACGCTCGTATTTATCGGCAGTTGCAAGGCATTGCTGTGTCTTCGACCGCTGCCATGTGGGGTGCGGATCCCAGTCGCTCAGTCGGTAGGCTCCTGGCTGCGGCGGCTCGTTCATACGGCACAGCAGGAAGAAGTACACGCCTGCTGCTGCTTCGGACAGGGCTCGACACCTCGGCGACGACAGGATGTCGCGGGTGAAGATGGGTAGCACGGGGTTACGTTTTCGTCCCATAGTCTATACGTTTATATCGTTACATGTTGTTGTCAGGTTGTGTCAGAATCGGTGCAAAATGCCGTGCAAAAATCGCGATGCAAACGGGGATAGGTTGATACATAGTTTATGCAATACTATCGCGTTTTCTACGTCACGTTTTTGCGCGAAAACCTGTGCATAATTGCGTGCAAAAATGCGCATTGTTTTTGCAAAACTATCACGCATAATATCGCAGTTTTTGCACGACATTCTGCACGTAGTGGGTACGGACAGAGCGTTTTCGGCACTATAAAGAGTGATTTCTGCCATATATATTATAAAAGGTGGGGATTAACCCTCTGATGGTTCAACGAATATCACCAGCCGGTCGTCGCTGAACGAGTCGGTCACTAAAAACCCTGGGACCACGACGTGCATCACGCCCGTCAGAAACGCCTCCATCTGTTTGTTGTTAAAGAAACAAAGCGGTTTATTGTGCATCCACTGCAATGTAAAGCAGTCGTGCGCGGCTCCCGTCAGCCTGACGGGTTCGCACAGTTCGCCGCCAGCGGTGTTCATTGTCACATAACCCACGCGGTCGATGATATCGTCACCGCTGGTCGCGTCGTTAGTCAGGAAGTCGCTGCCGAACAGTGCGGAGCATATCTTCTCAGCCAATTCAATTTTCTCGTTGTTTGTCATATCGCCTTTAAGTTTACGTTGCCAAAATTATAAATTAATGATTTTACTTCGCGGACATAGTTTGCCGGCGTTCGCGTTTCAGTTGTTCGATTTCACGGCGGGCATCGTCGCGCATCTCGGCCAGCTGGCGCATCGACTTCTTCGCCTCGCCACGGGTGCGGAAGATGTCCTCGTCGTAGTCCTCGACGGCACGGATGGTGGCATCAAACGGCAGGTCTGACGATACCCATAGCTCGCGCAACTGCTCCAGTCCGAGGGCGATGTTACGCTCCTCGACGGCATCCAACTTGTAGCCGTCACACTCAGGAGCCATCAGCAGCATCGCCTTGCGCCACGTCTCGGCGGGATGCTTGGGCGAGAACGGTTGCCACAGCCGCTCGACGAACGACAGTTCCAACATCGGCAGCGCCTCCTGACACGACCGCATGGTGCGCTCCCACGTCTCGACGGCCAGTTGCAGCACCGCGTCGCCAACCATCGCCCATGCCGTCTGCTGCGCGTTCCTTACGCCGTGGTGTTCCAGCGACAGGCGGAACTTGTTCTGCAGCGACGTCACCAGCGGACGCGACTTGACGATAGCCAGCGCCCCCGTACCCTTCCAGAATTCGAAGTATTGTGCATCGGTCATCGTGCCGTAATGCTTCAGCGACTCGGGCGGCATGTCGCCAACGTGGAAAAACCGCGTCTCGCCAGCCGACGGGTGCAGCAGGTTCGTCTCCATAGCGTGCCACTCCTGGAAGAACTGCGTAAACATCCGTTTCGCACGGTGCTTATAGCCTGGGTGCGGCTGCTTGGGGCGTATCTTATAGTCATCCTCGTCGCGGATATCGGCAATCTTGCAACGGCATTCGTCCACAATCTTGATGGCGCAGTTGTTCGCCACCCCGCACATCATCTTCACAAACCCCGAACACTTCGCCACGTCCAACTCCAGCTGCTCGCGGTCAATCTTCTCCACCGCCCGCCGCGTTGCCATACCAACAAAATTTGCCATAGTCTTATACCTTTATATATTATTACATCGTTCCGTCGTCTGGGATGGTCAGCCGCTCGGCCTTCGTGATGCGCAGTTCGTCGCAGCGGCGCGTCCAGTTTATGTAGTATTCCTCCTTCCACTTGTAGGTGCGGACGGTGACGGTGGTGGTGTCGCTCTCCCAATCTACGCCTCTCACGTGCGACAACTTCGGCCAGTCAATCAGATGCCCCATGTGGCGGTCTCTCAAAATACCATCGAGTTCCTTCTGATTATGCACGTGCATCGTCACGGCATACTGGTTCTCAGGGTCGAAGCGGGCAAGCACCTGACGGAAGTACATCCACGGCGTCTCGTCCATGATGTACGCCACGGGCTTTCCGTCGGCATCCTCGCGGTCGATGACGTACCCTTTCAGAGGTTTCCACTCGCCCTCGCCGTGCGCCGTGGCAAGGTCAAATCCGCTCCACCCGTCGGGTCGCCAATAGCTGCCCAGATCGCGGCGCATGATGAGCCACAGGTTCCTGCGCTCCTGCTCCGAGCACTGCGGCCACACGCGGTTCACCATATCCTCATACACACTCCAGCGCAGATGGCTCCCCGCCATACCTCCCTGCATCCACCACAGCACCTCGTGCCAATCTAAGTTCAATGTTACCATAATACCTTTGTTTTTGAATGATTTTTATTTCGATTTTGAAAAATTTTGAGCCGTAGGCGACCCTTAATTTAATGCCTCAGTTTGATGCCGTACCTGTCGCGGAAGAGGCGCACGGCCCATTCTGGTGCCGAGTCCATCACCTTTTTGCCGTCCGCGTCCGTCGCCGAGTCCTTGCCGTGCTGGCTCTCGTACTGCTGCAAGTCCGACACATAGTGCTGAATCAAGTTCACCACCTGCGCGTCGGGCCGCTGGCCGCCCTCGATGCCGTAGCGCCGCTGGATGTAGCGCATCTCGTTGGTGAACTTGCGGTTCATCACCATTTCCTCGTGCCCGCCGCCGTGGACGTAGAGCACCGCCAGCAGCCGTGCCGCCGTGTCGCGCGTCACCGCCGGAATGTCCGCCGCCAGACACGCATTCAGCCAGTCCTGCTGCAACTGCTCGGCAATGCCCAGCTTCTCGTCATTGTTGTCAAAATTAATCTGTTCCATTCTTCTTCTCCTTTTTGATGGGTTGATACCATGTGCAGTCGGCGTAGGTGATGATGGCTATCGTCGGCGTGCGCTTATCAGTTCTCTTGTGGATATGCCGACGGCAGTTCAGTTGTCGCGGGCATTGCGGATTGACGCAGGTTGGCTCGGGGTCTTCGCCACGTCGGACGATGACGCAGGGCGATTTGCCGCCCTCTTGTGGGCCATATTGCGTGACCGTTGCTTTTACTTGATCTTGTTCCATAATTCGATTTCGTGTTTGAAATATCGCTGCATAAACTGCATCGAGCGGGTAAGATTGCTGCTGACCGTGCCGAGCGTGACACCGCAGGCGTTGGCTATCTCCGTGGGGCGGTTGCCCTCGAAGAACATGCGCAGATACCGCTGTCGCTTCTCGCCTGGCTGGAATTTGAACCAGTCGAACTCGTAGCCCGTGTCGTGCCGCCCGTGTGTTTCCAGCACCACGTCGTATGCCTCGCCGCCCACTTGTCGGTACTCCTGATGTTTCAGTCGGTCGATGGCACGAAAGCGAGCCACCCGTTTCCACAGGCCGATGAACTCGTCGGTCTCGCGCTGATGTCCCATATAGCCCTCGCAGCAGAGGTAGATGAAAGCGTCCTGCGCCGCGTCCTTGCAGTCCTCCAACGGCAGACCCGTGACGTAGTTCACCGACCAAGCCACGTCGAGGAAGTGCGACACATACATGCCTTTGCGCCGTTCCATCGTCGCCGCCCACTCCGTCGGGATTGTCTCGACGCGCTCTTGCAGGTTGCAGGGTCTTACATCGTAGCAGTTGCCGTTCTTAAACTCCAAGTCCACGTCGGGATTCCACTCGTTCAGCACGAAAGCACTCCATGTCAGCACCTGCAAGTGGAAATTGGCCTCCTTGTGCGGTGCCTCGCAAAGCCGCGCCGTGTAGCCGATGGAATATTTCTGATGCTTGCGCTGTCGGGTCAGCGGTCGGCCTTGTATCATCTGCTGTCCGTAGAGGTCGCCCACGTAGCTGATGTAGTACGTGATGTTGCCGACGGTCGGGTACGGCAGGTGCTTCACCTCGCACTTGCTGCGCTCCGTCATCTCGGCCAATGCCGCCTCGCGGTTCTCACTGAAAAAGCCGTTACCGATTACCATTATTTCTTCTGCATTAAGTCGGTTTCCTGCACTATCATGCTGGCAAACTGCTCTGCCTGCTGATAGTTCTTGATGCTCAGCACCTCGCCGCCCTTGTTGAATATCAGTTTCAGCCGTCCGTCCTGTGCGTCTTGCAGTCGGAACATTCCCGTCTGTCGGGTCTGCACCTGCTCATAGAGTTGCATAGCGAAGGAGTTCAGCGCCTTTGCCGTGCGGAACGTCTTGCTGATGTCGGCAACACGCAGGGTCAGCGTGCCGTCCACGTTCTCTATTATTTCATACGGTTTCTTCATTGCCATATTGCTCTTTCAGTTTGGGGTATCGTTGTTCAAGTTCGATTTGCAGGTAGGCGAACGTGTTGCCACGATTTCGCCTAAAGTCCCGCAACATCCGATAGAAGTCACCGAGGTCGCGGCTCGGGATAGTGATAGTGAGGTCTGCCATAGTCAATACACTTCTATTTCGCCTTTCTGAATTTTCGCCATCGTCTGAAAGATGTCGGTCACTCGTGTGCAAAGCTGTGCAGGACCGCTGCAGTTCGTTGGATGCCCGTCGCCTGTGTCACAGCAGGATGCGAACCCTTGCCGTGTGTAGTACGGGCAATGCCACGTCAGTGCCTTGACCAGCAGGTCACGGGTTATGCGCACACCCTTATTATTCACTTTTTGATTCGCCATAGTCGTAACGTTCTTTGAGGTCGATACCCATTTCCTTCGCCTTAGCCTTCATCAGCTCGATATTGCGCCACGGGTTGCAGTGGATTTCCTTGTGACACCTGTGACAGAGGAGCACCATGTTGTCCTCACGGTCACGCAGGTCGGGGAAACGGCCCCACGGCAGCACGTGGTGGTTCTCCATCTCGGCATACTCGAAGTGCTCGCCGCATTCGGTACAGCATTTGTTCTGTTTCTCATAGAGCCTGAGCTTGATCTTGTAGATGTCCTTGCCCAGCTTGCTGTACTTGCAGATGCTGTAGCCGTCCGTCGGGCGCTTCTTCACTCGGCAGTTCGAGAGCGTCAGGTACAGGTGTCCGAATCGGAACGACCGCTTCCACCACTTGCGCTTTGGCTTCTCTGCCTGGTACGGCGGATTGATAATGACCGTGCCTCCGTCTTGGTTCACCAGTTCTCCTACCACCGCAACGGGTGTGTAGTACGCAGAGTTACCCCCCCCCAATTCGTCTGAATAGTTCATTAAGTGTCATAGGCTCTTTGTGTCTTTTTCGTTCTCCCAACCTTCTTGCAAGCCGCCGATGTACGTCTTCATCATTTCGCCTGCATCGTCGCCAATCACCTCGCATACGGTCTCAACCACCGCAATCGTAGCACCTGCCATCACCGTCAATCCGTGCGGCACGCTGAACCCCTTGCCAGCGATATACTCGCATATCATCGCCGACAGTTCGATGGTCGCATCCTTGATAGCCTTGAACTCCGGGCTATCCATCGTTACTTGTTTCTTATCCATATTGCCAATTTGTTCAATTTGTCATTCGAAATACTTGTTCATTGCTACCGTATTCCCTTTCGAGTATTCTGGATCCTCGTCGTAAATCTCGTAGCCGTTGCGCTGATACCAGGGAATGAGGAACGTCCCCTTTCTGGCACAGAGCACAACCTGTTTCAGTCCCACCTCTTTTGCCTTTTCTTCGGCCATCTTCAACAGGGCTTTCCCTCTGCCCTGCTGCCGTACCGATTCATGCACCATCAGCGACTGGATAGTGCCGTAGTAGTTGCGCTCCTCGTCGTCCTCGATGGCAAGTTCAACCATGCTCTTGCCGTCTTCGGTGATGAACGTGTACGTCTTACCCCACCACCATAGGTTTTCGTGAGTGATTACCTTCATTCCTCGTCTTTGTCTAATAGCGTCGCCTCGAATATCTTCTTGCCGTCGCTGTTGGTGATTACTACGGTGTCCTCGCCTGGATGGTCTTCACACCATTTGCGCAGATAGAACTCAAAGAGTCCAATCATTTCGCCCTCGGTGATTGGCCGACGGTCTTGACTCATTACTTGTGGCCCTTTCTTCGTGGGCTTCTTTTTCTTTGTGAGGTAGGCATTCCGCCATCCCGTCACGATTACATAATCTTTTGCTGCCATAGTTCCTAATATGCTAAATAAGGTCTTGCGTCCGAAGGCGACCCAAAGATAATCCGTGTCATCCGTGCAATCCGTGTTCGCTAAATTACTTCGTGCCGATGGTCACTATCTGAATCTTGCGCAGTTCGCCCTGCCAACCGCGACGGTCGAGCTCTTCCATCAGTTCGTCGTCGGTGAACACCTCCAGCGCCTCATGGGCAGCGGTGCCCCGCTGATTGTCGTTGGGGACGTCCGTCGCGTCGCCGGACTTCGGTGTAGGAGCCAGCGTTGCAACGTCGGTGGGAAAATTGTTTTTCACCTTCGCCTGCTGCTTTTCAGCATTGGTCTGCTTCTTTGGCTGCGTTTTGGGCGCATACTTCGACAGTGGATTGGGCTGGAATCCCTCAGCATCCTCTGGCGAACACCAGAAGAACCCTGCCGACATACGCTTGCGGTTGATGGCTCGGTCAAGATTGCAGGCACCTAACTCACGCTCGGCCTCACTGCGCGACGACCACACTTTGATTACTTGCAGCGTTTTGGCGTCCAACTGCGCCACGGGTTTCGGCTGCTTCCCCCGCGTCTTTTTCTCGTCCATATTCTTTTCGGTTTTAGTTTCTGACTTCCTTGCTTTCAGTTCCGCCTTACGCTTGGCCAGCGCCTCCGGCTTCACCCTGACGGTCGGTTCGTCGGCGGGCATATACACCGATTCGCCCTTCATTTCGGCCAGCGTCGGCAAGACGATGCCTTCCGCCTGCTGCGACTTGTCCTTCTCCGCCCGTTCGTGCTCCTCCCTTGCTATGGCGAGCGTGAACGTCGGACGCTGGCAGTGGCCGTTGTCGCTGCCCCATTGCAGCACGTACACCAGTATGCTTGCCGCCTTCACCTTCAATTCCAGCGACTCCGTGCTCTGGTAGAATATCCGTCTGCAGAACTGCTCCGTGAACTGTTCCAGTCCGATGTCGTTCCACTTCTTCATCAGCACCCGCTGCACCGCCTCGCGACTCTTCGCAGCCAGCACCGTGTTCCCCGGCGAATAAGCCCATATTGTAAATGCCTGTTTCAGCGTCATAATATTATCTTTATATTATTCCTCCCTGTTAAACAACCTCTTCCAGAAGCCACGGCATTTCAGTCTGACGTTCTCCTTGGTCAGCTTATCGACCTTCGCGGCGAGTTTCTCACTGAGTACCGACAGTCGGTCAATCTCCTTCTGCGCGTCGGCTATCACTTCGTCCTTCGAGATAATCATCAGGCGACCCTTCTCTTCGATTTCGGCATAATGGGTCCACCCATAAATCTTCATCTCACACATGTGCTGCACCTTCTTCACAAAGAATCCACGCTCCTTTGCGTCGGCCTCCAGTTCTCGCATCAGCCGCTGCTTGTCCATCTGGTCCTGCACCAGCTCGTCGTATTCCTCAATAGGAAGTGTTACCGTTTTCATAATGATGTATTCTTTTTATATTTCTATCTATTTCTAACCTTGTCGGCGGAAGACATAGTTCCACCGTGTGCGGTGATACTTGGGCGCTCCGGGATAGCAGCCCGCATAGTCGACATACTGCTCTGTGGTGCAGGTCAGGAACGACCATCCTGCGTTCAAGATCAACTGCCACTCCTCTGGCTTCAACTGGCTGTCGAGCGAGAATGTGTAGATATTGCTGTCGGTCGGCAGCACGATGCGTGGCCTTGGCGGTTCGTTAGTCCGCGACGGTTCTGCGCAGGGTTTTGCCTGCATAGAGATAAAGAACCCCAGCAGACACCCGACAATCACCAGTGCCGCAATCACAAGCGCAAATATAAGTTCTCCATTTTTCATATCTCAGCCCTCCTTACGTTTGTCAAACAATTCGCGCAGCACCCTTTCAATGTTATTAATCATGCCTGCGAAGAATCCGAGTATCAACGCATAGCCGACGTACTCCCTGGTCGTAAGCGTGTTATTCGCTATGCCGATGAAGATGATGAACACAACGGTATAGATGAGGATGCCCATCACGTTCTCTAAGAATTTACTGATTGCTTTCATAACGTTTCGATTTCTTTCTTCAACTTTTCGATTTCTTCGTCTATCTCCTGCCGAATCATCAGGTCATGTTTGTCAAGGATTTCGCTGATGTTGCGCATAGTCCACTCAGGCACCAACGACCAGCTGCTTCCAAACTCGCCGCTGTTGTGGGCATACCATAGGCGATGCTTGGTGGTCTGCTTGATTTCGTCTTTCACCCTTTCAAGTTCGCCGATGCGATTGTCAATCTGCACGGCTCTGATGTACTGTTCCTGCGTCATAACTTCATTGCAATTTTAAAATCTTCGACCATCTCGTCCGTGCCAAGGAACTTACTGCCGTCTAAGTAGTATTTCATCGCGTGCTTCGTAAGCCACTGTGCGGCCTTCTCGATAAAGGCATCGGTGCGGACGTATTCTATATCCGTACCTTTTGCTCTTGCTTCAAACCACTCTGGCCACAGTTCGCCATAGCAGTCGGTCGTAGTATTTTGCTGCAGATAAACCCTTTCTGGCACTTCGGGCTCCTGTTCCTGGTTGTACTCACACTCTTCTTCACAGCCATCACAAAGAATCTTTCTGTCTTCGTCGGTGTAGTGGCCCTCCGTGTACATACACTTTTTCTTTTCGTTTGCCATATATCACTTCTCTTTTGGTAATCTCTCTAAACAAAACCTGATGGCGTCGTCGTAGGCTTCGGGGACGGAAGGGAACACACCCTTGCCGTTGGCGTAGTCCACATACTCGTTGCTGAACAGGCTGAACACCTCGAACGTGTAGCCATCGAACACGCGGAAGTGATAAGCCGCCCGCACCTCGATATGGTATGCACCCACCTGCCGCAGCCACTCGCAGGCCATCTGCTGCGTGGGGCACTCATAGACTGGCACGTCCTTCGGCAGTATCTCCTGGCAGTCGTGCGTCCACCGCATCCCGTCATCACCCAAATAGTAGCAACGGCATCGGTCCGTAAACCCCGCCTTCGCCATCATCTTCGCCAATTCCAGCGAAACATACGCTTCTTGTATCATCGCTATACCTTTATATATTCAAAAACTTATTGATATCCTTGTACTGCGTGACGATGTGGCCGTGCTTGCGGAGGTGCTGCTCGACGAGGTAGCACAGCTGCTGGGGAGCAAGGAAGTTGTCGTCGTAGCCGTCCAACACCGCCAGCCAGTACCAGACGATGTGGTGGTGCTTGTTGCTGGAGAACCCCACGCGCTTGTAGTCCAGGTGGTAGTCGCGACACAGGTAGCCGCCCGCCGTGATGGCGCGGAAGATGCGGTCGATGAACGGTCCAGTAGCCCCCACGAATGACAGTACCAGCCCGCTGCCGTCCTCGGTGCGCTCGAAGCAGTAGGCGATGTCCAGCGACACCGGCCACTGTTGCCGCCCCTTCACCCTCGGGGCCTTCCGTTTCGTCTCAGTCGTCATTTTACTTTCTATTATTATCGTCCGCTGCCCAAAAGCCGTCGCGGTCGTCGGGGTTGCAGTTGTCCATCCAATAGTACTGGTCGGTGTCGCCGTTGCTGTTGACCATGATGCGCTGCCCGTCCTGATAGCGTTTGCACTGGCTCCGCAGGATGCAGTCCTTCCCGTTGCAATATGTGATGTCCGTGCTCATAGTTATTCCTTTGTACCAAACATACTCCAGTCCTTGCCGACGGAATGTGGATAATTAAGCAGCTCATCGACGGCTGCGGGAGTATAGATGGTCTCCAGCAGGTCGCGCACGCTCTGCTTCCAATACACCGTCGCCTTGCCACTGGTCATCCGCATCACGTCCTCGACAAAATGCAGACAGTCGTTCACCTTATAAGCATCGAAATGATGCCCGCCAAACTCGAAGTCCTTGCGCACCAACCGCGTGTTGTTTGTCAGCAGTCCAATTTTGAAGTGCTGACACCCAGCGTTCACGGCCTGGTAAACCATATCCAGTGCCGACGGGAAGTCGATGACCGGCTCTATACTGGCCCAAGTATAGTAGCCTCCGTCATTCATGCGTTTCATCGTGGCGATACGCTCCATATTCGGCGAAGCATTCGGCTCCAGTTCGTCGTGACCTGTCAGCGTCCAACCAAAAGCCACCAACGGCTTTACGAGGTGTTGGTGCATATCGCCAAGCCACGTGCAGAACGTCGAGCCTTTAAGTATGATGCGTTCTCCTCCTTTGTCTGACAGAGATATCAAATACTTCGAGTCCTCAATCATCGCCATCATCGTGGGGTACTGGAAGAAGTCGGCGTTCTTCGTCAGCATCGTAACAGGTATTGCCTGCTGTATCGCATTGCTGGCGATATGGAAGAACAGATTCCGCGTCTCTGGTGCGCACGGGTCTGATGTGAATGTCATAAACAGTCCACCGTCGCGGATAATCTCGTCGCGGTTGGCGATAATCTCTGCCATCGCCAGGTGGTAGGCATGTTCCTCATTTACGATACCTTTCTTCAGCACGGGTGCATCCTGTCCGAGATAAGACCCCGACGGGCCTTTCTTCAAAAAGCAATAGCTGCAAAGGTGACTGCATCCGATGTAGGGGTTCACGCTCCATCGTCCGTATTCCTCCGCATTCCCCTTTGGTCGGGATAATATCTTTAATGCTTTGCTCATGTTTTCTTATTCGTTATATTTAGGTGCGGCTATGGCTTTTGTCGTGTCGAGCACATAGGCATAGACCTCGTTACAGAAGTCCTGCGGCACGTAACCCTCGGCCTTGTGCAGTTCGCATTCGAAGAACTGCTGGACGCTGATGTCGGTGACGTGGTACTTCTCGCGGATTTTACCTTTGCCGCTCAGTGTATGGTTCTTGCGGTAGTATTCGCAAAGTTCGTTAATGTACATGGCGAAATTGATCTGCTGCGACTCCTTATGGGAAATCTGCGGTTCACAGTAGTCAACGCCTGCGGTCTCGTGGCCAAGCACTTCGACGGCAAAGCATAGCGCTTCGTAGAACGTGTCGAGCTCGGTGTCGCCGCCAAGTACAATTTCTACACGATTGTGGCCATAGTTATCACTGTACGCTTTCGGTCGCATATCCGTACTCGACAGGTTGCGAATCTTCAGATACGTCCGTCCACCGTGACCTGCGTCGCCGCCCATGTGGCCGGTAGTACCGACCTCCACCTCGATGATGTTACAACTGGTAATCTCCCGCTTGTAGGTCTTAATCTCGATTCCGTCCACCACAACGGAGCTGTTCGGTGTAAGTTCTTCTTTCTTTGCCATAGTCGTAATATTTTATTTTCTGTGATTATATCTGAATGCTATGCGTCCTCGGCTCAGGTCGTAGGGCGAGAGCTCGACCTGTACGCGGTCGCCGGTGACGATGCGGATGTGGTTCAGGCGCATCTTGCCGCCGACGGTGGCGAGGATGGTGATGCCGTTGTCCAGCTCGACGCGGAAGTTCTCGTAGCCCAGCGTCTCGATGATTTCGCCGTCGGCAGTCAGGATGTCCTTTTTCCGCTTATAACTCGGTCCGGCACCGCCCGAGCGTACCTCCGGCCTGACGTCTGGGTGTTTTCGTTCTCTATGTTTCATACCGTAAATTTCTTCAGTTTCGTGACCACCACGGGCTCGTGCAGCTCCCAGCCCTTGCGGCAGAGGTAGGCGGCAATGTCGCGCTCTGTGACGAGGTGGCGGTCAATAATCATCTGGATGACATCCTCGGGATTAGGTGGCGCACTTTGGCCGTCGCCGAAGTCGAGCCCGAAGTCCAACAAAGGACGGTTTTCAGCCGATATATCAGTTCGATTGCCAACCGAATCCTCAATACGGTTGCCAACCGACATATCATATCGGTTTTCAGCGTCGTTTTCGTCCTCCTGTTCCGGCACGTCGTCGCTGGGGGCTGGCTGACCCTTCTTGGCGGCTTCCTCGCGCTGTTCCACGATGCGGACATACTCCTCCAGCGTGCGCACTTTCATCACCTCGACGGTAATGACGTCGGCCTTCGGTGCCAGGTTCTTCGTGATGTGCAGGTAGTAGTTGCAGCCCTCGTCGAGATTGAAGCGGACGGCCAGTGCGCGGACGATATCAGCCGAGTTGACGTTCAGCAGACCCTGCGCGAGATTGCTGGCACCCGTGATGTTGGCACCCTCCACACGATTGAACATGAGGAACTGGCGGTGGCTGCGGTCGGGGTTCAGCATACATTTGGTGTACTGGCCGTCGCGGATCTGCTGCGATAGCGTGGCGTTGAACGTTATCGACTTCTGACCTTTCTTATAATGCAGCGTCGCGTCGTACTCGCCCAGCTTGGGGGCCACCAGTCGGTCTGGCTTGATTGGCGCGGTGGTTACGACGGGCTTTGCGGCGGGCTTCGGTGTCGCGTCGTTGATGACGGCCTGCTTGCGTTCCTCACGTTCCAGCAGGAAGTCGGCCTCTGCGCTGACGTTCGTCGCAGCCGTCTGACACTTCTTGCACCACGCATCCAGTCCGTCGGGCGACGCGGGGTTGGCAGGAAACTCCGACTTCAACTTACGCTTGCCGCAATGGTCGCACACCTTCGTGGTCTTGTTCAGATTGGCCTGACCGCTGGCAATCTCCTGTTTGGCCGACTCGGCGCGGTTGTTCTCGATAATCGTGCCGTCGGGCGGCGTGGCGGGCTCGATGCCGGCACTGATGCGCTCCAACTTCGCCTGCTTCTCGGCAATCTCCTTTTCCAGTTGGCGCACGGCCTTCTCCTGCTTCTCGCGTTCCTTCTCCTGTTTCTCGCGCTCCTTCTTCTGCTTGTCCCAGAAACCGCCCTCACACTCACGGCAGTGCTTGTGCAGCACGCCCTTGGCACTGAAAGCAAACGCGGACTTCGGACGCAGACGGCCACAGTGGGGGCAGTATATCTGCTCCTCGGAAATGTCAGCCGAACCCGTCTGGCGGTACTCGGCCAACTTCTGCTGCCATTTGCCGTCGATGTCCTTCCAGTATTTGAAGCCGAAGATGGTATTGCCCGCACCCGTGAAGTCGAAGGCGTTCAGAATCACGTCCTCCGCCGCGATGTCATCCAGGTACTGCTCCATCGAGCGCTTGTCAAACTTGTGCGCGTCGTACAGGTAGGTAAAGTTGTTCAAAATGCCCTTACCCTGCATAAATCGTTGCCACAATATCGTTTCGTTATCGGTCATATCGCCTGAGTATGTCGTTTAAAAGTTTTCTTCTTTGATAAAAATGCACCGCCGCTGTCGTCTTGTTGGCAGCAATCGGATTCGCGGCGGTGCTCCTGCTCGTTCTATCTGAACGGAAGGCTTGTGGTAGAGCCGAAATATATATTGTAATTTTATGGCCTTATTCACCACTCACCGCCAAACGGCCTCCAGTCCTTCGGCTCGGGAATGTCCAGACGCTTGCGCTGCCGCTTCCTCGGCCTCTGCACCTCGGGCAAGTCCGGCACATCCTTCGCCTGAAATCGTATCGTGTCATCTGGCTCAATCATTTTACACCTTTATATATTATAGGCAGTGGCTCACACGTAGTCGTGGTCCGACTTGTTGACAACGCCCTTCAGCCGCACCGAACTGACCAGCGCCTTGATGTCGGCCAGCGAGTAGAGCACCGAGGCATTCTGCGCGTCGCCCGTCTTCACGGGAGTCAGCAGTCCGCTGTCCGTCCACCGCTGCAGCATGGCCGCCTTGAAGCCCAGCTTCTGCAAGTAGCGCTTCGCCTCGCCCTGCTTCACGTAGTCCGCATTTGGATCACAAGAGCGCACATACTTCTGCACTCCCGCATCCACTGCGTCCGTCATCAGCGCCAACAATTCCTTCAGTTCAATCTCCATAGCCTTTTTCCCTTTTCTTGTATGCTGTGGCATCGCCGCAGCCCTGCGTCACTTCCGCACTACGTCACTTGATACGCTTAAAAGCAATCGTCGTGTCCATGTTCGGCACCACCGCGTCAAAATCACCGCCCAGCAACTGTCGCAAGTCCTGCTCGAAGTAACGCTGAAACTCATAATGGTCGTTCTTCTTCACGTCCTGGGCGGCCACTCGCGCAGCCTCCTTAGCCCTCTCGTCAGGCAACGTATAGATGCGAACGTCGCCAACTTTCATGCTCTGCCACTCGGCTCTTCCTACTTTTTCGCAAATCATAAATTAATTAAAAAGTTTACTTATATCTTACAATAATCGGGAGAATAGTCGTATATTTGCAGTTGGATTTTACTTGTGCAAACTGGCGCGAATGCTTTGTGGAAGGGGCGTTCAGCGTCAAACGGCTATTCTTGTACCCGATTGTCTGATGTTTACAACTTACTTACGGGATTGCAAAGATAAGAAGAAAAGTTATTATCCGCAAAAATTTATGTTATTATTAACTTATTTTTAGTTATTATGGATAATATTAATTTGAAAAAGGAAAGAGTGAACGCAGCGTTCAACTTCCTCCGCGAACATGGGTACCTGCACACCCAGAAAGACATGGCCGAAGCCATAGGTTCAACACCACCCAACATCTCCCGTATGCTGGCAGGAGACGCCAAAGTGCTTACCGACAACATTTGTGTCCGCATCCAGCGGGCCTACCCCATCATCTCAGCCAACTGGCTCATCCACGGCGAAGGCGACATGCTTATTATGAATAATAACACCGAGCGCCAGATGATGATGCCCGACCCAAGCAGCGTCACCAATGCCATCATCGCCTCCAAGGACGAAACCATCGCAGAAAAGGACGCACGCATCGAGGCCATCAAGGCCACCATTGCTGAAAAGGACGCCCGTCTGGCTGACAAAGACGCGATGATCCTCAACCTGCAAGGTCAGCTCCGCGACAAGGACGCCACCATCGCCGACAGGGAAGCCACCATCGTCGACCTCCGCGAACAACTCGCCGACCTCCGTCGCCAACTGTCCGCCTATCAGTCCAAGGACATGCTCGAAAAGTACCCATTCCAAATGGGCGCAGCCGACGAAGGAGACCGCCCCTCGGCGGAACAATAGTGCTCGGTGGTCCCCCCACCGAGGAAACGATGCCCGCTGGTTCGTCCAGCGGAAAAAGAAAAGTGGAATTGCGACGGAAAAATGACGGAAACGGTTTCGACCAAACAGGCAAACCGCAAAAAATTTCCGCTAAATTTCCGTCAAACGCAGAAATAAAAAGTAATGAAAACGTAGTAAATAAACAGGGCCTGAAAGGTTTACTGGCAGAGATTGTGGTTCTGAATGTCGACGGTTCGAGTCCGTCCGGGCACCCAAGCCAAAAATCCCTGCAAATAAGCGTTTGCAGGGGTTTTTCGTCAAGAGACTGGTAGTTCGTTTTTGGACGGATTTTCCACTTTTGAGCCGATAAATTTCCGTCAGATTTCCGTCAAAGCGGCGGTGGTAACGCTGGCGATAACGCCAACGGAATGCACGGACGACGACGACCGAACGACGCCCTGCGGCGAGCCCAAGGGCCTGTATAATAATAAAAGGTATGGCAACAATAACGATTGAGATAGGAAAGAAGAACAAGAAACGGTTGCACCCCGTGTCGTTCCTGATTTGTGAGGGCAAGACGAAGAAACGCATCCCGACGGGAATTACCGCCACGGACTCGGAGTTGACGACTAACGGCAAGCGCATCCGTGAGCCGGAGAAGGCGAAGATGATTGAACAGAAACGGCGCGAGTTGCAGGAACGGCTCGACGCACTGCAACTGGACGCACTGGGCGGGGCGACGATGGATGCCACGGAGATTGCCGAGCGCATCGTGCAGACGAAGCAGGAACTGGACTTCTTCGCCTTTGCGGACGACTGGATCAGCAAGACGGACGTCAAGGGTAAGAAAAATTACGTGACAATGCTGAACTCGTTGGAGAGCTACTTAGGTAAGCGTCGACTGCCGTTCAAGATGATTACCTACAAGTTGCTGGAGGACTACGAGCAGCACCTGCGCGAAAAACCCCGTGCGCAGTCGCTCTACCTCGGACTGATGCGTCACCTGTTCCGTGAGGCGATGCGCAGGTATAATACGGACTACGAGACGGTCATCGCGAACGACCCGTTCCAGCGGTACCGCGTGCCAAAGCAGCAGATGAAGAAGGGCGTGCGGGCACTGACGTTGGAGCAACTGATGAAGGTGGTCGGCTACGAGGCAAAACCGTACAGCCGTGCGCAACTGGCTCGGGATTGCTTCGTGCTGTCGTTCTGTCTGATGGGCATGAACTCGGTGGATATGTACTTTGCGAAGACGATGACGCGCGGGGTGCTGAAATACAACCGCACGAAAACGAAGGACCGCCGCTCTGACGATGCCTACATCGAGGTGAGGATCCACCGCGTGATAAAGCCGCTCGTGGTGAAGTACCGTGGCCGCGACCGCGTGTTCTCGTTCCATCAGCGGTATGGCACGCCCGAGGACTTCAACCGTGCCATTAACGTCGGACTGAAAACCGTCGGCGAGGCGGTGGGCATCGACGGCCTGCAGTTCTACCAGGCTCGTCACACGTTCGCCACGCTCTCGCGCAATCTGATGCACTTCTCGAAGGGCGACGTGGACGAAGCGCTCAACCACGTCGGCACTTACGACATTGCCGACATTTACATCCAGAAGGATTTTTCGGTGATTAATGAGAACAACTTTAAACTGCTGCATAGGGTGTTTGGGAATCCGACGGGGGAAGCGGTGGGCACCGTGTGACACCCGACCGAGAACGGTCGGGAGTAGTGGTTAAAAGAGAGCGGCGGCGGTTAAAACAGGGAAAGTTGCGACTGCTCGTCCTTAATGCGCTTTACGGCCTTGTCGTAGTATTCCTTATTCAATTCAAAGCCAATGAAGTGCCGATGCTCCATCAGTGCCGCCACAGCCGTCGTGCCCGAGCCGATGGTCGCATCGAGAACTACCCCCCCCACATTGGTGTAGGTCAGTATCAGGTAGCGCAGCAGATCGACGGGCTTCTGGGTGGGGTGGAACTGCTTGCCGTCGTGTTCCTTTTCAAAGTCGAGGATGGACGTCGGAAACTTCATGCCCGTCAAGTCGTTCTCCGTGATATCGAACTTGCCATAGCAGCGATTCTTTGTCGATACGATATTACCCCGAGCATGATTCACGGCTCCCTTCGTCTTTTGCGGATTATACGCCGGTAACTGCTGATAGAACACAGCGATATCCTCGTGGTTGCGTAACGGCATTCGGTTTGCATTAAGAAATCCACCGCTTCTATCGCCTTTCTTCCATACAAGATTATATCGCCATAACTTCGGCTGGCTCATCATCAGCTTTGCCGTGAACATGCCTTGGCAGAACAGCACAATCGCCGCATTAGGTTTGGTCACTCGCTTGAACTGCTCCCACATCGGCTCCAGCGGAATGATGCTGTCCCACGAACCGCCTTCGCTCTGCTCGTTGAGCACACCATACGGCAAATCGGTGATGATGCAGTCCACCGCTCCGTCTGCGATGCGCTTCATCCCTTCGAGGCAATCTTCATTATATATCTTGTCCAGTTCTATCATATCAAAACAATGTTAGTTGTGCTTTTTCTGTTTCTATTCTCTTCACCGCCTTGTCGTAGTATTCTTTGTTCAACTCGAAGCCGATGTACTTCCGTCTGCTCTGCATACAAGCGATTGCCGTTGTGCCGCTGCCCATGTATGGGTCAAGAACTACCCCCCCAGTTGGGTTGAGTTCTCGATGAGCGTCTTGATGATAGGCACGGGCTTTGGCGTAGGATGCCCGAAAGCCTTCTTGTCGGCAGTGTTCGTCTGAGTGATGAAATACTTGCGCTTGGTCTCATACGTGCCGTAGAGGTTGGCGCCATTCCGCATGAATACGATGTACTCCGTATCGCTCAGATATTTGTTGTTGCACGTTGGCACAGGGTTCGTCTTGTGCCACGTCAGCAGGTCGTACTTCAACTTGTGGCTGAGTGCAAAGCCCAGCAACTGCGGCAACTGGTCTTTCGAGCAGAAGATATACATGTTAGGATGCTTGCAGACACGCAGACATTCCTCCAACACTTCGTTACTCACACCGCTTTGCAGGTGGTCGATGCCTTGATGATAGTCACGGCCTTTCTTGCCGAAAGCACTACCGCCTTTCTCGTTGTGCTGCTGCAACTCGTATGGCGGGTCTGCAACGATGAGCGACACCGTGCCGCTCTCGATTTGCCGCAATCCCCGCAGACAGTCCATATTGTATATCTCGTTTACGTTCATGGCTCAAAGTCTGGGATAATCATAAACTGGTCGATGTGGTTCAGCGGGCAATGGTCGTAATCCGAATGACTGCTGATAACCTCGTCGTCGGTCTCACTGATGCTTCCGACAGCGGGTTCGTATATTTCTCCGCTATACAGCAATACGGGGATTCCTCGTGGTGCCTTATCAAAGTCGGAACACCATTCGCCTGCTTTCGGCCATTCGCAAGAAGCATTGATGCGTTCCTGCACCTCTTCATCGGTTACTTCGGGTTTGTCGAACTCGAAGCAATCGTCATTATCCATAATGCTTATGGCTTTTGTTATTTCGCCATCACCGATAATCTTATATCGGCCTCTTAGTGTGTCAACTGTTCTTTCCATAATTCGTGTCAATTCGTTCAATTCGTGTTCGTTAAAAACCTAATCCGTATAATCTGTGTAATCCGTGTTCGTTATAGCGGGTCAAGGAGCATAACACGCCGCTGACCGTACTCGTCGGGCATAGAGATATAGAGGTCACACTCTATGCGGTCTTGCAGAGCGAGGAGGTTGTCGAAGTTGTTGATGACGGTATCTCCGGGCTGCAGTCGGTGGTAGGCACGGGTTGGCGTCGGGGTCAGGAGGAAGGTACACATGGGCTTGTCGGTTGTTTCGGTCATTCGCGGCCTCTCTTCCATATGCGGCGGAACAAATTGATGCACCAGGGTAGCCAGATGTTGCGCGTCATCAGCAGCAGGGCGATGATGGCAATGGCGAGCAGGCGGTCTTTCAGCGTCTGCCACCAGCGCTTATACCATGGAAGTTCCATTTTTGTGGCGGGGGTCTCTTTCACGTCTGTCGAGTCGGACTGTTCCCAATGGGCTTGCAGGGCGTCGAAACGCTGTTGCCAGAGGTCGTTGACCGAATCAACGACCACACTCAGCCGTGCTTCAAATTCGCGGGTCAGGCGTTGCTCCGTCTGTTGCTGCATCTTGGATAGCGAGCGGTCGGTGGTGCGCTGTTCCTGTCGCATTTCACGTCCCAACGAGTCGGTCCACGTCAGGATGGTCTCGGTGATGTGCTCACGTTGGTCCTCGTTGCTGACCAACGAGGCACTGTACTCGTCCATGCGTTGCTGCCACGACCGCTCTATCTGTTCGTGCCACGACTGCACGGTGCGGTCAATCTGCGCCTGGATAGCCAGCGTGTCGGCCTGCTCGTAGTGATGGTGATGCTGCTCGATGGTCTTCGGCGTAGCGCAGCCAGTCAGCAGCGAAATGACTGCCAGCACGGCCAGCGCGGCCACCATTGTGCCGATGAAGGCAACCAGTTGCGTGATACATAACTTGATGCGCTCTTCGTCCGTCAGGTCCTTATACTGGTCACTCTCCTGCGGCGTCATCTGTGTTGGGTTGTAAATGTCAAACATAATCGTGTCGTTTTTGAGTTTTATCTGCCAACAAAATTACGCCAAAACCGCCAAAGCCAACGGACATCAACCGCCTTGCACGGTCTTGACGATGGCCGGAGCAAGGCGCGGAATGTTCAACAGCGGACGGGCAACGGCATAGACGCTATTCCACTCCTTGTCGAGCGCGTCCCACTGGTCGTCGTCGGCCTTGCTGATGCTGACGTAGAACGACCCGCCGCGCAGTCCGAGATACTTCGCCCTGGCAAGCAGTGATTTCGCAGCACCGTCGTAATCAGCCAGCAGCTGCGCCCACAGGTCGGCACCCGCCCCAGCGTCGTAGTCCCGTCGCGGGTGCTCGGAGGTAAGACCCGACGCTGACGCCTCGGGAACAGTGGCAAACAACTCCTGCTGCACGGGCTGTGGCATCTTTGCATGGTTCACCACGACGTTATAGGCCGTTCCGAGTGCCGTGCGCTCCACGTGGAAGAGTATCGCCTCTGGGTCGCCCTTCTTGCGGGTGCCAGGGTACAGCAGTTCATAGGTAAACGTGATGTCGGTAGTCTGCGGGTCAGTGTTAGCCATGCGGTCAAGATCGGCCTTCACCGCGTCCAGCACCTTCTGTCGGAAGTTGGCGAACTTTGGGTACGGCACAATCATCTCGCCCGTTCGTTCGTCCTTATACGGCACAATGCCCAGATACTCCTTCAGCTCCGTCAGCAGAATGCGCACCGTCCGCTCGCCCTTCTTCGTGCGGTTCATCAGCATCAGATACAGCCGTGGCGTCGGGCGCTTCGTAGAGTACGACGCAATCTTCTTCAGGTGGTTCACATAGCCCTGCGACATGTCGAACGCCCACTCCGCCACGTCGGGATTAATCTTCACGTCGATGTACGGCTGTTTGCGCATCACCGCCTGCTTCTCGCCCTCCTTGTCCTCAAAGTGGTAGTAGTCGCCCGTGTCCTCGAAACCGAACTGCGAGAACACGTTGGTCAGCAGCGTCCTACCCGTCGGATTGCCGTACTGGTCGAACTCCGGGTGCTCCACCTTCAGATTGATTTGCTCGATGGCCTCGCGGGCGGCATTGTAGTTCGACGGGTTCACGCCAAGGTCGGCCAAGTAAATCTTCATCGTCGGCAGGCCGTCGCGTAGCACGTGTTCCGAGAACAGCGCCTTCGGGCGGTTCTTCGCCTTGTCGAGGTGCATGTTATAGAAGTCCTTGATAAACGACTGCAACACCTCGCTCACCATCAACAACGCCTGCTGCTGAATCAGCGACAGTCCGGCACCCAGCTGCGTATATTTGAACGGCGTCTTCACCCACGACTCGCGGGCCACCAGTTCGCGCATCTGCTGCATCGTGATATTCTTGCTATCCATATCGTATATAATAAATAATGTTATTACCTATAACTATTTTTCGGTTACTATAACAAGACCTTTTCAGGTCGTTTGTACTATATTCCGTGGTCACTCAAACTATAAACTGGTTAACCTAAATCTCCTACGATGCCTATTCCTACACCGTTTCCACCATCGGGAAGACAAGCCACAAACAAGTCACCTTTTCTCTTTTTATATGAATAAGAAATATTGCTATACGTTGTCTTTGCTTGTCAGAAACCACCGTATTCAGGGCGTTTGCGGGCTGTTTTGGTTAACCGACATATAGTATAGACCACCTTCCAGCCAAGCATTTCAGTAACCCGTTTAGAGTTGTGGCGACTTTCTCGTCTGCCAGCAAGGTGTCCAACTATATAACTTCGGACACCTTGCGCTTACCCTCCTGCACGTCTAACCATAGGCCGATGGCCTGTGCCACCAGATTGCCGATAGTCTCTCCACGATGGCACTTGATAGTGTTCAGTCGCAGGTAGTCCGACATCGGGATATACGTCTGTACGCCCTTGGTGGGTTCCTGCTCCGATGGCTGAGGGCTGAGGGCTGATGGCTGATGTTTTTCACCGCCCTGCTCTTCAGTGTTCGTCTTTCTGATACCATCCCGCACTTCCTGTTCCATGTCGCTAATCAGCGTACCCTTCATCGCGTCAGCGTCCCAATTATTCTTGTTTCCCATAATTCTTGCAATGTTGATTTCTTGAAATGTTGAAATTTTATTTCGAGCCTGCTCACGCTCGGCAAACTGAAAGCGAGCTTTCGTCTGCTCTCGCTTAATCGCAGCCTTGATTTATTAAAAGAAAAGTGTTTTCGCCAGCTGCTCGTAGGCCATACTCGCTGTGCTGTACGGCTGCCAGTCGTAGATGCTCAGCTTCTTCGTCTGCGCCTCGTTCATCTTCGCAATGGCAGGGATGCCGCTGATGGGCGTCTTGTTGCCCTTGTACCACTCATAAAGCAGCAGACGACCACCGAACTTCTCGCGCAGGTCGTTCAGGATGCCTTTGGCGATATTCGAGCGCAGGTCGGTCATCGTCGGCAACACGCCCGTCAGTTCCAGTTGCGGATTCAACTCCTGCTTCACCGACTGCATATCCACCAGGATAGGGCCGATGCCGCTCACCGACATGCCCTCTAACGTGGTAGGGATAATCAGACCGTTGGCTACCGCCATAGCATTGTAGGTTGATTTCGACAGGGCCGGTGGGCAGTCTATCAGCACATAGTCGAATATCGTGGGCACCGTAGGCCCTTCGCCATCGTAATACTTACCGTCTATCTTGTCGGCAGTCGTCACACTCTTGAAGAAACACTTGCGCAGGGCCAGCAGCGGCTGTAACTGCTGCGCCAAGTCAGCATCCACGTTCTGCAGCGCCTTCACACTCGGACACAGCCAGATGCCCTTGTCATCGGTTATAGGCTGGTCGTAGCCGTTCTTTTTCTCCGGCACCTGATAGACGGGTAGTCCCGTTTGCTCCCTCAGAGCGTCCAACACTGTGCGCCCACGTCCCTTCTGCCAGCCCATCAGCTTCGACAGGTGACATTGTGGATCAAGGTCAATCACCAGCACCCTCGCTTGTCTGTTCTGACGTGTGATTGCCACTGCCAGGCTCTGCACGGTGGTGGTCTTCCCCACCCCGCCTTTGTTGTTGACAACCGCCAACACTTCTTTCAGTCTTGTTTCCATACCCGTCGTTTTTTAGTTGGCATTGCTTTTTACAAACTCGTCATGCGCCCGCTTCCTGATGACCGCCACCTCTTTGCCGGCAACCACCACCCCGAACGGGAACAGCATTCTGAACGTGTCAGACGGCAACAGCTTACAGTCCTCGTCCTGCATACTGTCGAACACAGCCAGCATGAAGCACACGCCGCGCGACATGCCAGCCATCACCTTCGCCATCCAGCCCTCCCTGTCAGGCTGGCGCTCAATCCACGCCATCAGGTTCGTGGTAATCATCTTCGAGATTTCCTCGATGTCCTGCGCGGCACCCTCCGACTCCTTCATCATCGCCTCGATGTCGATGTCCTTGATGTCCTTGCCGTGCTCCTTGGCGAACTTCTTCAAAAGTTCCTCGAAAGTTTCCTTTTTCTTGTCCATACTGCTTTTTTGTTTGATTACTTTCATTTATTCAACCAACATTGGTTTCAATCAAACAAACCGCGTTGAATGATTGCTTTCTTGTTTTGCGCATTTCTTGCAACGTTGGTTTGTTGATTGCTTGATTTCCGTCTTACAGGTCGGTTGGGCTTGCCATCGGCTGTTCCGTATGGGATAGGAACGCGCCTGCCGCTCGCCGTACTGCCTACAACATTGCCGTGCTTGCCGTCTGGCGTGCCAGTCGAACGCCACCCGCGATACTTCTGCTTGAAGGAGAAACTGGCGTGTGCGGCCTTCGGACTCTGATAGCCCTTGCCGTGGTTGTCGTCCACCACCTCGTCCGTCTCGCGGTTCTTGATCACATAGCGGTCAATGCCAGGTCTGCTCAGTTCCGCCCATCGTACTGCAATGTAAATACTTTCCTGTGCCATATTGTTTGATTTAAACGTTTATTGATTTCTTGATTTATTGTTTCCTTTGTTTCTTGGTCGCCTGTTGGCTCGAAATGATATTTAGAATTTATATTTAGAATTTTATTTAGAATAGGCTTGCGCCTTACATAGGAAAAATTTTAAATCACATTTTAAATACCAATTTTAAATAAAATTTCAAGCGAAGCGCCCACCATCATTGAAAGGTCAGCGGGACGGGTGATGTCCCGCCGACCCTATAAAGAGCGTTACCACGTATAGTTGATGGTACCGTCCCATGCTGTGTCCAGCGTCAGCCCGACGCCACCTTCCGAGGTAGCACCGCCACCCGTGCCGCCGGAACCGCCAAACAAACTGCCTTCCCACGTCGTAATCTTGTTGCGCGTCACGGGAACATTCTCCATTGGCGAGAACGTGTTGATGTCACCGTTGCTGGCATCCTGCGACGTGATAGTCAGCTTCAGGATATCACTCTGCTCGTGTGGGGCAGTATATATCTCATACACCCTCACAGCCTGGCCGTCATCGCCAATCACGCTGCGATATTCCGTCTGCTTCGAGTTCACGCAACCATACCCTGTTCTGGGGTTCAGTGTCGAACTGCCGCCCGTATAATAGAACTTCAGTCGTGCCACGTCAGACGGAATCTGCTCGTCGGTCAGCGTCAGGCGCATCATCGCCACCACACGCTGCATCTGCAGTTCTTCATTGATACCGTCACCATCTACCACCAACTCACCGCAATAGCAGAAAGTATCAGTCATCTTGTTACTCGGAAACGTTACCTTCGTTGGTGACGTAATCGTAGCATTACCATCTGTCGAATTGTGCGCAATAGCCACGACGGTATAAGTTCCCTCTGGCAGCGACATGTTCACCGTGCCGAAGTTCGCATCCGTCGACTTGAAACTCTTCGTAGAGCCAACCTTGGCATCGTCCTCGTCGAACGCCGCCACCGATAGGCGTGAACACTGATCCGTCAGCTTTGTCGCCGCACGGGTAAAGTCCTGCTGCTGGTAGGGTGTAAACCTAAGCACAACATTGGCACCGCCCTCGTCCACGTCGTAACCATCGCCCACGATAGGCTTCTCACATGCGGCCATCATCATCGCCGCCAGTCCGAATAATATTACTTTCTTCATAGTCTTTACTTTTGGGGGCGCTCCGCTTGAAATTTGATTTAAAATTTGTATTTATAATTTTATTTATAATTTTCTTGCGGAGTGCCATTTTGTTTATAACATTCTTACCTTTTCAATGTTTCCTGTTAGGGGGTCACGCCGGTACCACGACGAATATAGACGTTCGCTGCCAAAGTTAATCAGCATACCATATTCCGTATGCGTCAGGTGCATATAGTTCCAAAGCTGGCGCACATGGTCGTTGGTAGTATGGCTTACCGATTTCAATTCGCAGATAATATCATCAATCACCAAGTCCATGCGGTACGTCTGATCCAACTGCACGTCATCCCAGAAGATAGGCAGCATCTTCTGGCGTTCCACCTTGTGGCCGTCCTTCTTTAGCAGATACTCCATAGCAGCCTCGTAAGCCGACTCCAGCAGTCCTGACCGATACTTGGCATGAACCTTCATAGCAACACCAGTTATCGCTTTCATCGGTTCTAATTTGCTGTTGTATTGCTTAATCAAATCCATAGAAATTCTAAATAAAATTTTAAATATCCATTCTAAATAAAATTTCAAGCGTAGCGACCATCTGTTTGCTTTTGGTCGGGCTGTTGCCCTCAAAATTTTATTTATAATTTGTATTTATAATGTGATTTAAAATTGCTGCGCCCGAAATATATTCTAAATAAAATTTTAAATATCCATTCTAAATAAAATTTCAAGCGTAGCGACCATCTGTTTGCTTTTGGTCGGGCTGCCGCCCTCAAAATTTTATTTATAATTATTATTTATAATGTGATTTAAAATTGCTGCGCCCGAAATATATTCTAAATAAAATTTTAAATATCCATTCTAAATAAAATTTCAAGCGTAGCGACCATCACCAGTTCCCTGCAAACTCCGTGTCCCACTCGCCACTCAGTGCCAGCGCAAAGCCGCCTGCGTTCACGAAAAGATTACCCGTGTAGTTCGTTGAGCGGTTCGCCTTGAATGGCGCGTCCTCGATGCTCGCCGTACCAATCACCGCGTCGCTCTGGTTCTTGGCCACCACGCTCACGTCCGTCGTCCATTCCGTAGCCGACGAGAAGCCGTAGATGTTCACGCTCATCGTACCCTTCGTGCCTACCTTCGACTCGGGAATGGCAATCGTGCGGGGTGTCGAAGCCTGTGCCGCAGTAGGATCGCCCGTCAGGTAGTCCATGCCGTAATACCACGTTGTCGGTGTAACGGTAATGTCGGCGATGCCCGCAGGTATCTCGTCCGCCACCGTCACCCTCAGTCGTGTCACCACGCGCTCCAGTGTCACGTTGTGCGCCGACGACGTACCGGCACTCACCGTTATCTGGAAGTCCTTGTAGAACGTGTCCAGCGGCTTCGTCCAGACGATGTTATGCTCTGCCGTTGACAATGTAACGCCCTCGCCACGGCTGGCCACGAAATACACATGGTGACTGCCGTAGTCCAGGTTCAGCGTCGGCGTACCGAAGTCCTCGTCCGTCGAAGTCTGATGCACCTGCTGCACCAACGTACCGTCCACATAGTCCAGCACCCACAGGTCGGTCATCGCCTTTCCGTCGGCCTCCATTGCCGCACGGGTCATGCTCTCCGTGGTCATTGTGAAGTCACCCTGACAAGTAAAGGTAATAACCTTCTTCTTGTTGTTCACTGCGAGCTCGTTGCTCATGTCGTTCTCACACGCTGCCAGCATCACTGCGATACCTGCCAGCCAAATCAAATTTTTCTTCATAGTTTTGAAGTTTAAAAGTTTGTAATTAAAATATCTCTTTGTGTGATTCCACACATATATATAACGTGCCACCACTTGCTTTTGTTATTTATTTGGTCGGGCTATCGCCCTTGAAATTTGATTTATAATTTTTATTTATAATTTGATTTAAAATTGCTGCGCCCTGAAATTATTCTAAATAAAATTTTAAATACCAATTTTAAATAAAATTTCAAGCGAAGCGCCCACTACTTCAATATTCCGCCGGTTGCCAGTCCTATCAGCCCCAGGGGAATGAGCAGCCCCGTCTCGTAAATCACGAACAGCGCCACCGTAGCCGCTGCCACCATACCCACGGCCTTCAACGTGGAAGATGTCTGAGGGCTGATGGCTGAGGGCTGATGGTCGATGGCTGATGTCTGATGGCTGATGGCTGATGGCTGACGCTCTACACGCGGCTTGCGAGGCTTGCGCTGCCTGCGGGGACGGGGCTGGTTCACGGTTACATGCTCATTATTCGTGTAATTCGTGCAATCTGTGGCTTCTTCTATAACCTCCGGCTCATTATCCGTGCAATCCGTGCAATCTGCGGTCTCCACAACATCTTCCATCTTACCTCTTCCATCTTCCATCTTACATCTTCCATCATCCATCTTATTCCACTTTCCGCTTGCCAGTCCTGGGTACATCGCACCGGGATAGCACAGCCACCCGTCGGCATTCTCCGTCACCTCGTGGCAGATCTCGCGGTCCGTTCCGTGGAACGTCATCGTCATGCGTCCGTCACTCTCCACCGCCAGCAGACTGTAAATCGTCCCCTGCGGGTTATGCTTCATCTGATACGTCTGTGCCATAGTCTATATATATTATATAAGGTGTAGTTATCCAAGCATGTAAAACTCGAAGGCGAAAGCCAGCAGCATCATGAAAATCACCACGTCAGATAACGTAATCTTGCGCACCTTTTGCTTGATGGGTTGCAACACATAAACATTGATTGCTTTCCATGTTGCTTGCCATCCACGTTGAATGATTGCTTTCAACGCATCCACATTGATTGATACATTGATATCAATGTTGATTGCTCTGTTTGTTGATTGAATTGTTGCTTCCATTGTTGTATGCTTGTTTTATTGAAATATTGCTTGATTGCTTTCTTGTTTTCTTGAAACGTTGATTTGTTGCTTTCAACGACACAAAGATACGACATTTAAGTAAACATACCAAATATTTCGCAAGAAAAGTTTACTTAAACGTATAGATTTAACTTTTCAAAACGAAATATACATAAAAGTAAACACAAATTAACAAAACAACGATACGTTTACATTAAAGTATTAAATGTGGCAAAAATGTTTGGAAGTCAGAGAAGAAATGCCTATCTTTGCCACATACTTAAACGTAAACTTACATGGACATCAAGAATATAGCCCGCGAAAAGGGCATGAGAATAGAAGATATAGCCAACGAACTTGGAATTACAAAGGGTGGCCTATCAAAAGCTCTCAACGGCAATCCCACCATCGGGACGCTGCGAAAGGTGGCTGGAGTGTTGAAGGTACCAGTGACAGACTTCTTCCGCGACGAAATAGGCGACGCACCCGCCAGTCACATCGAGCCCCAGCAGAAGTGTCCTTACTGCGGACACGATCTGAACATCAAGGTAGAGTAGGCAACAGGTATTTTCAGGTATTTTTAGGTACAAAAAAGCGAGAACCGACGTGGCTCCCGCTCTTAATTCGTGAAATTAGTGTAATTCGTGTTCGTATAAACTTCTACTTCACTTTCTTGAACCATGTTGTCTGTTCGTCTGGCGTATCAATGTCAAACGTCAGCAAGCCATTCTTGATGACATATCGCAAATTTGTGTACGAATTACTATACCTGAGCCTTAGTACATTGTTTTCCGCAGTCCATTGATACAGGATATGAACATTATCTCTTATTGACTCCCGCCAGCAGTTGCCGTTGCTATAGAACTCCCAAGTCTCATAGTTATCCCACCTGGTAATTTCACCCCTATGGTCAAACTCCCACCTGCCTATCAGTTGCTCGTCTATTGGACCTTCTGGGTGGTTCTCTTTGTCAATCTCCTTGCCACACGATACCATCATCATGGCCACCATCATCACACACAATAAAAATACATTCTTTTTCATGTCGCCTTTGTTTTAAAAGTTAATAAAAAATATCCGTTTAATCCGCGTCATCCGTGGTCTTTTTTAATCAACTCGTCGATATACTCTGACTTATTCTTCACGCCAGCCAGCTTGTCGGCGGCCTCCTGACTGATGCGCACCATCAGGGGCACCTTGTATGCCGTCACCGGACGGCCACCGCCGCGCCAACCGCCACGGCCCGATGTCTTTTTTGCTTCTTCGTTTGCCATAATCGTTACTCCTTATTGCTATAATCCTTTTTAATCTTTGTCAATATGCAGCCCACCATGTACGCCTGGCTGTCCTTCGGGTTTTCGCGCAGGTTCTCGCGGGTCTGCTCCAACAGCGTGTCGGCGAACTTCACTACCGCCTCGTTGCTGATGTTCTCCAAGTCCACCGCCACCGTGCCGCGCCTGATGCGCCACTCCTTCAGACAGCGGCGCATGAGTGCCTGCAGGTCGCCACGGTTACTGTTGTCGACGACCACTGGCGTGCTCACCACCTTCAGCTTGCCGCGCAGCCCTGCGCCATTGTCGTCCGTATAGACGCACCACCAACTCTTCTTCTGCCAGTCCTGGTCTATCTCCAGTTCCCGCTCCGTGAGGATGGTAATCTCGCCCACCCACGGCAGCTCCCGTGACGTGCAGGCCACAAAGTCCTTCTCGCGTCCCCTGCCGTGCGAGCGGCTATTGTCAATGATAAACAGGGGTATGTCTCGTTTCTGGTTCATAATCTTACTTTTCCTTTAATTACTCAAAAACAAGGTACATATAACCGCCACGGTCACAATACACAAAGCAATCGAGTGAAGACTTGTTGCACATATCCTCCGTGCGCTTGTCCTGATGATTGAACATGGTGTCATAATCTTCGTCAGTCCATGTTCCGAGGTTCTGTTTGCTGACGCGACCTTCCCGTCCGTTATCGAGGTCAATGGACTTAGTTGATTTATAAGGATGCGCCTCACATTCCTTAATCACCTCTGCCAGTTTGTTATAAAATTCCTCTTTCATATTCTCGCCCTTTCTATAATTTAACTTTGTTGAACCACGTCACGACTCGGCCAAACAAGCGAGCTTGATGGCTCTCGCTGCTCCGTGATTTGTAATTATTCCTATATCCTATAATCAATTACCCTCGGTGATGTCAGCCAGCACACGACGATTGATGATGTCGTAGTCGCCGGCAATCGCCCAGAACAGCACATTGCAGTTCAGTCCTACAAAACCCTTCAGGTCGAAGTTGTCATCGGCATGGTTCGCCAGCTGCTCCAGACCTGTCAGCGAAATGCGCACCATTGCTTCCTGCTCCTCGCTCAACTCGTAGCGGTGTTTCAGAGTACTTATCGCATTCTCGAAAGCCCCCTCTTCACCACTCGTCACTCCATTCATAAAGTCAGCCATCACGTCTGCCAACTCCTCTACTTTCTTAATGTTCTTTGCCATAATATCGCCCTTTCTATAATCTTTAATTATTCCTATATCCTTTAACTAATTACTCCCAATCCACGATGCGCTCGTACTTCTCCAGATGGCCGCGAGGGGCGCCATAAACGAACTGCGTACCCATTTCGCCGGCCACCTTGATAGGCTGGTCGAGCTTGATGGTGGTGGCAGTCTTGCCGTCGCAGTCGTACTGGTTGCACTGGTAGCCGATAGTCATCTTTGGCAGTCGCCATGTGCCCCAGTTCTTGCTGTTCAGATAGCGCAACAGCACGTACACCGACTTGGCGTTGGTCTCGACGGGACTTTCGCCCGCAAACAGACTGAGGTATTCGTTGCTGGACAGCGTGTCGGCGGTCAGCTTCTGGCGCTCACGCTCTGCGTTGGCCTTGCGACGGATTTCCGCCTTAACCTCGTTCAGGTCGGCAATCATAGCGTCGATGTCCTCCACGTCTTCGCACTGCGAGAGTAGCCCGTCAATACCGCCAGCGGTGATAATCAGGCTGCCTGCATTGTCGAACTTACGTCCGTCCTTCTGCCAATGGTCCATATTCTTCAGGCTGTAATACTCACGGTAGATGTCGAGCGTACCGTTCTCGTTCTGCTCTACGCGATAGATGGCGCGTCTTGTCTTGAAAATCTTAGTTGCCATAATTTCTAAGTTTAAAAGGTAAATAACTAATGTTTGATGCTGCAAAATTACGAAAACTTTTTGTTTCCTGCAAGCAAATAACAAGAAAAGTTGCTTGCATTTAACAATGTTTTATGATTGCAACAAACAAACAGCTGTTTCCTTAACATCTGTTAGTAGATGCAATCAACTAACAATACGTTCTATTTATCTTTTGGTTCTTGCCGTCAGGCGACTCCCATATATATAATATAAATAATGTACGACCGTCCTCGCGGAGGGTCGCACATCGACGTGTGAAAGATGGTAGTCTTAAAACAAACGTCTGAACACTTAGTATAGGCCGCGCTCGGCCGAAACAAATTCAAGACTAAAATTTGTAATTCAATTAAAAGTGCATTAATCTCATTAAAAAGCAGAAATACTAAAACTTAACTTTAAAAAACCGTAAATACTAATACTACTTAAAAACCTAAAACAATTCTAATTATTAACAATTACTCCTATTGAAGATATTCGTTCCTGATGCCGTCGGGCAATGCCAGACGCGGGCGTCATTCTGATGCTGCGAGCAAGTCACGCACATCATCCCACGTGGCGACGTCCATCTGACCCGTCGCTGGGTCGTAATAGCCCACGGCCAGCGGTTCCACCTTCGCCTCTACGCTGTCTGGGATGATAAAGAACTCGAACGGCTCCGTCTTCGGCTCTGGCAAGTCGCTCATGGCGATGTCCTGCCGGCACGCCCGCTTCACGCGCTCCACGTCCTCACGCTGCATCTTCGGGTCATCCTTCAACGCCCGCCGCACGGCAGCCAGTTCCTCTTTGCGCATATACTCCTCCCACTCATGCTGCACTTGCAGCCAGTGGGCATACTGATAGATGTTATCCACCGCCCGCACCCAGCCGTCGGCACCGCCAGCCAACAGCAGCGACGCCATTGGCTGCGTCATGAACAGCCGGTTCGCCTTGTAGTCGAACGACAACATGCCGCTCGCGAAAATCTTCTCCAGCCACGCCCACATCTGCAGCGTCGCCTGCGCCTCGCGGTCCTTACGCCGTGCCTCGCGATACTTCCGCGAAAAAATAAACTTGATCACGTTCATAACCTTTAACCTTTAACCATTGACCATTGACCATTGACCATTATTCCTTCGTCTTCTTTTTCTTCGCGGGCTTTTCGTCAGGAGTATCGACCACACTACCGGCCACGTCGTCCGTTCCGTCCGTGTCAGTCCGCTGCTCACTGACCACATCAGCACCGCGAAGCCTTGTGCGGCTCTCGATGGCGTCGCCGATGACGGCAGTCACGATGGCCGCGTCCGTGGCAAAGATGCCGCCATACAGATGCAGCCCCGGCTCTACTTTTTGCACCATTGTGCCGTGCAGCACCACCACGCCCTGCGGGCCGTCGAACATCAGCACGTCGTCCGTCAGCGTCTCGTCCACGCCGTACACCACCTCCACCGCGCCGTGCTCCTGGCTCACCATACCGATGACGTCAGCCAACTGTTCGCACACCAGTTCCCTCTGGTCCTCGCGCGTCAGCAGTCTCACGCCCCGCATCGTACCCAGACGAATGCCCTTCGCCACGAACGCCAGCGTCTCCTTCGTCACCTCCGGCACCCACAGCGTCATCCTGTGGCCACGGCCCGTCATACCACTCACGGCCTTCGTCATAGCCGTTACCGTCACGTCGCCGCTCGTCTGCAGCATCACCGCGTGACCCTTCTTCTCTCTCAGCAGCTGCGGCAACTGTCGTTCTGCGCAGCACGGTTCAATCATATTTGCCATATTACTTTTTCTTTTTAGTGGCCTTTCGGCCAGAAATCTTACAAATCTTACAAAATCTAACAGTCTTTTGGTCGGGCTTGCAGCCCTCGAAATTAAGTTTAGAATTTAAGTTTAGAATTTTATTTAGAATTATTTTAAACCCAATTTTAAATACCAATTTTAAATTCCATTTCAAGCGAAGCGCCCACATTACCACGTCACGACCTCGTGCTCCTTGTTGTTCATCACCAGTTTGTCCCAGCCGATGCCGTTCAGTCGGTTCAGCCAGCCCGCCAGGAACTTCCGTTGCGTCGGGTTCTGCGCCAGCCGCTCGAAGTACGCCTTACGCTCCAGCCACAACCTGCGGAACAGCTCTTGCTGGTTGCCGTAGCCGTTGATGGCCGCAATCGTCTTCGGGCCAACCACGCCGTCCATCGTCACGCCCAGCACCTTCTGCGGCAGCTTGATGCCGTACACCCCGCTGTTCCAATACCAGTCCACCACCAGGTTCGCGATGGCCTGCGACCTGATGTCGTCCGCCTTCCACTTGTCCCAGTACACCGGCTTCAGCACGACGTATATTGCGTCAAACTCCGTAATCAGCATCACGTCGCGCTCGTTGATTACCTTGTCCTCGTTCTTGTCGTAGCCATACTTGCGCCACGTGGCCAGCGTCACGCCCTTGTTCGTCGCGCCGCCCTTGTCGCCCTTCACCTTGTTGTAGCCACCCTCCCACGACAGCAGCCACGGAGCCAAAATTTCTACCTTTGCCATATTTTTATTCTTTTTTTTATTTTATCTTTTGGTCGGGCTTGTCAGCCCTTGAAATTATATTTAGAATTATTATTTACAATTTTATTTATAATGGGCTTGCGCCTTGCAGTGGAATAATTTTAAACTTAATTTTAAATACAAATTTTAAATCAAATTTCGAGCGAAGCGACTCCCATTATATATCAATGCGTGACAATCCTCACCCCGTCGATTTCCATTATCAGATAGTCGCGGACGCGGCGAATCTGGCGGCTCTCGACAAACTGGATCATCCTTTGCCTCACTTCCGGGAATACCTTGATGCAGGTGCAGAAACCCTCTTCCACCTGACCCTTGCCCGTGATGTACTTGATGTGGAACGGCACGCGGCTGACACCCTTGCCGTCCTTGCCGCCAGGGGGATTGAACCCTCGCATGACAATTCCCGTCCGTGGGTCGCGCCACTCGAACTTCTCGGTCATGTCCCTGACCTCGAACCAGCTCCGTGTAGGTTTCATCTTCGGCATAATCATATTATTTTATGCCACAAAATTACGCAAAACCACTGAAACCCAACGGACACTATCATTTCCGTGACCGCACGAAAATGATAAAAAAAGAGCCCGCGACCTTCCCAGGCAGCAGGCTCTCACCCTAAAAATTAAAGTCATGAGACCTTAAAATATCTCTCTTGGTCGCTTCGCTCAAAATTTGATTTAAAATTAGTATTTAAAATTAAGTTTAAAATTGCTGCATCCAGAATATTCTAAATAAAATTCTAAATATAAATTCTAAATAACATTTCAAGCCGTCAGGCGCCCCTGTATATCTATAACGGCAAAAAGCCGTGATGTGGTCTGCGGGGGTATCGCTCCCCGTCGATTTCTGCGGTTGCTCCAATCTCGCAAGCCTCCTATAATGTATATTGTAGTGCGCCTCTGGCGCGAGCCGACTCCCTAATCTCCCATCGTGTCTATAACGTATTACACTATCTCAAACGTGAACGTCCTGTCGTCGCCCTCACCCTCCAGCGTCAGGCGTCCGTAGCGGATGGCGTTCATGCCAATCACGATGTCGAAACGCTCGTGGCCGTGGCTCACGCCGAAATACAACTTCGGATAGTGGATGCTGTCGCCTATCACCATCCCCAGCTCGTAAATCTCCGTCGGAGTCTTGCCAGCCGCCGTGTTCGAGTCCATGCTGCCCAGTGACTTCAGTCCCATCTTCGCGGCCAGTTCTGGCGTCACCTGGCAGTGCGTCGCCCCCGTGTCCCACAATGCCCTGACGCGCTCACCGTGCGCCGTCTCGCCGTCGGGTACTGGCGCATAGACAATGGCCTCGCTGATAATCTGCGTTTCCAGTTCGCGGCCTTTCAACACAATGCGCCTTACATCCATACCGAACTCGAATACATTGTCTCTCCACTCGTGACGGGGTTCACCTCGTTCACCTCAATCGTCTGCTCCTGGTTCAGCACCAGCGGCTCGTTGTTCACAATAATCGTCATCTTTTTCATAATCGTTACCAATTAACTTGTTATTTCTCGCGGTGTGATTTATGAATCACGCCGCAAATATACGAAAAAATTTTGAATAGTGATTCATTTCGCACGCTATAATATATATATAAAGGTATCATGCGGCCTGGGGACGCCCGCAGGGGTTCAGGATCTCGTCGACGGTATGGAAGTGGCACTTGTCGGCCAGCAGGTGAAAGTCGGCCATGTCGCGGGCAGCCTCCCAGACGCTCACGCCGTTGTCGCACTCCACGATTTCCGCCTTGTCGTGTCCCGCGTCCGTCCATCGGTACCAGCTCACGCAGTACGTCCAGTCCTCCGGCTTGTCCGTATAGTTCTTGTAAGCCACCTTCACGCGGATTTTTCCCACGTTGTGCTTATACGTCGATTCCTTGCCGTCGAATTTCATTTTGTTGATGATACCTTCGGCAAAGAACCGCGTCCACTTCTGGCGCTCCTCAGCCTTCACCGTCATGCCGTTCCACGTCTTGAAGTCGCGGAACTCGCGCCCGTCAGTGTCGCTGATTACCGATGCAGGCTGTAACGTCAGAGCCTCGCGGCGGAACTCCCCGCCGTTCAGTTCCATTTTGAACGGACCCAGCACCGTCTTCCACTCGCCCTTGGTGTCCTTGCCAAAGTCCAGCGTGAAGAGCCACACTTCGCCGTCCGATGCGTCCCAATAGCCCTTGCGGATGCTTGTCACCGTCGCCACCTCGTCGCTCCAGGCGTGCTTCACCTTGTCGCCTACCTTCACGCCCTCGGCCTCGGTGATGATGTTATTTACTCGGTTGTTACTCTCGATATTGTTGTTGTTGCTTGAAGTCTTCATAATTCTGTGATATTTTAAAGTGATTGTAATTGGGGTGTATAATTAACTTATCGTTTTAATGAGTCGTTCAAAGTCACTGGTCATATATACCAGGGTGCTGCCCTTTTCGCGGACGGCCACGTTACGCCCGTAGTCCACAAAGATATGACCGCGCCAGAAACCCTTCACGAAGTCGGCCACCATTTCGACCGTCTTGATTGGGTTGGAATCGTTGAACTCCTGATACTCGCGCATTGGAAGATACATTCTCGCCATTTCCACGTCGTGCAGGGTGATCGGCGTGCCCTTTGCCAGTTTCACCGACAATCTCAGTTTCTCCAATCGCTTGCCCAGCTTCGATAAGGTCTCGCGGTGGTTCAGCAGTTTGTGATAGGATCCCCGCGTCAGGTTGCCAGCGGCTACGAAAGCGATACGCGCTCCCGTGCTGTGATGTGCTTCCTGGTCGTAGGCAGCCTGTGCCTCGTTTAGTTTGGCCTCCAGTTGTGCCAGTTTATTTGTCGTTGCCATAATATTATCTCTTATTGTTATGAAATTGCGTTATTTTCCAATAATCTTTCTATAATAGAAAAAGCCTCTTTAAATGTTTTCACTCCTTCTCTCAGTACGCTCCGATGATCTGGGTTCTGAGTCAGGATGTCAAATGATTCTATATGTTTACCTGCTCTGTCAATAGACCTGCGATGTACGTTAGCATGAAGTATAAACTCTTTATCATTGTCTGCAATGTAAATGGCCTCCCAATTCTGAAAAGGACATTTGTAGTAATCTGGTTGCAAGTACCTCTTTGGTACAAATCCAATGTTATTCTGTGCCATAATGCTGTGATTTAAAATAGTGATTATAATATGGGTGTATAATGTATGATGTCTGATGTTATGCGGTGCTTACATCGTTCTGACCCAATAGTCGTTTAGGTCGATGGCTCCGCGCTCATAGTCCGCGTCGAAGGTGCCGCAGTCCAGATTGAAACGCCACACCTGGCGCTTTTCTTTCAAGTCCTCGGCCAGCGTGCAAGCCAGCTCGCGTGTCACGGCTCCCGCCTGATTCTCGGTAAACCAGTTACGCTTGAAGAGGAACAACTCCAGCGGCTTGATGTTATGATGAAAACGCCCGTTACCGTTGGTGTAGTATTCCGTCAGTTCCTTGTCAAGTGCCGCAAAACTCGTTTCTACACTCACGCCGTCGTACTCGCAGCCGTGCTTCACTTCCGCGATCCATTCCTTCACGCGGCCCTTGCCGTCCTCCACGTACTTGATATAATATACATTGAAGATGTCGCCCTTTTTCATTCGCTTAAACCAAGGCAGCTTGCAGCGGTTGAAATACTTTGTACCTATCACTTCGCAATAGTGATACATACCCTTCAGGCTCTCTTCCTGTCTCTCTCTGATGATAATATTCTTTGTTGCCATAATCTTTAATTTTTGGGGTGTTAAAAATTCGTGATGTTGTCTATAACGTATATATAAAGGTGATTATATCCAGCTCTCCGTGCGGTTCCCATCGTTCAGCCATTGCCATACGTCGGTGTAGCGGTTGCGGATATTGGCGTTCTCGTTGAAGTGGTTCAGGATGTGGAGAAATGCCTTCTCCATCGTGAAGTATCGTCTGCCCCATGTTGCGGGGTGCTCTGGCTCGTGACCCTCGAAGGTAATTTGTCGGCCTGTCAGACGGTAGGCAAAGGGCGCGTAGTCTTCGCTCTCGCGTGTCAGTGTTACCTCCCATGCGCTGTTGCAGTTGCGGAAAAGGAATTGGAAGGTTACTTTGTCGCCTGGCTTCCATGTCGATTCAGTGCCCAGCGTGTAGGCCACAAAAGCCTTTGTCATGCTCTTAACCTGTGCGGCGGTTGTCCCGTTGTTGTTTGTCTTCATAACTTTAATTTTTTGGGTGTTTATAATTTGATGTATGATGTATAATGTATGATGTATGATGTTATGCCCAGCTGATTTGTGAAAGCTGTTCGGGGCAATACGCCTTGATGAGTGCCAGGAACTGCCCGCGCTCCTGTGGGTTGCTCAGAAAGCCGGTCGAACGGTCGTCGCGGGTGCGGAAATACGAAACATGATCGCAGTCGCTACCCATCATGTAACTGTCGGCGGTTTCCTGCTCCTCGTCCTCGTCGCTGTCGCTGTCGTAGTCGTAGGCTTTCAGTCCCTCGTACACGTCCAGCAGCTCCGTCTTGCTCTCGTCAACGTCGCCCTCGTAGTCGTCCGCTTCGTCCATGCAGTCGCAAAGTTGCTCACCGAAGAAGAACGTCAACGGCTCTTCTGTCTTGGTCTCGATAATGCCTACAAAGTCGTAGTCGTGTCCTGTCGATTTCAAAATAAAATCGTTGTTCTCAAATAAAGTCTTCATAATCTTTAATTTTTTGGGTGTTAATAATTCGTGTTCAGTGAAAAATATCTCAGCCTATAATTAGTAACAATCCGCGTAGATGTCCGTCACGCGGCCTGCGTCAATCATCTTTCGCGCCCAGCGGGTCACGTTGTTAGGGTTCTCACATCTGCAGGCCAGTTGTGTCTGGTTGTCGCTGTAACCATGAGCGGCGGCGAAGTTGGGGCGGTGTACCTCGTAGGGGCTTGTAACGGTGTCCACTCGGATAACTACCCACTGCCCCGCGTGCTCGATGCAGCTTTCACTCTCTGAGCCGTCCACCATGTAGTAACGCCCGTATGGGTTACAGTTGGCGCTTGGGTCTTCCTCGTTGGTCTCCACTATAACCCGGGTGCCTTCCGGGTCGGCCTGTGCCTGCTGCCATGCAGCGTCCCACAGTCTGCAAAGCGTGTCGCGCTTCTCGGCCTCGGTCAGTGTCGGGTCTTCCTCTTCCTCGTCCTCCTCCTCGCTCTTGTCGCTGCCCTCTTTGAAGATGTCCAGCAGATCAGAAGCCAGAAAGTTAAGTAAATGGCGGTCGCTCTCGCTGATGTCCTCGCCGTTCTCGATGCGCTCCAGCATGGGGCGGTAGTGCATATCGAAGTAACTCAGGAAGTCGCCGAAGCTCTCAAAACTACCCGTTTTCAGGCTCTCGCGCTCTTGTGCTTCAACCTCTTGTGCCAGCTGTGCAAGTGTCATCGTGTCGCCCTCGTTGTATTGGGCGCAGTAAATAGAAATAGTCTTCATAACTTTAATTTTTTGGGTTGTTTATAAATTCGTGTAATCTGTGTAATCTGTGGTTTTATTTCCTGCGGTTCTGCTTGTGGCCGTGCTCGCTCTTGGTGGTGCTGCCTATCTTCCAGCCCTTCGACTTGGCGACCTCCTGATTAAATCGTGCCCAAACGTTTTCGTCGATAAACTCAAAATGCATGGTACCTTTTTTGTAACCTCTGCAGCGGAAGAAGCCCCACTCAAACCACTTGCCCCACTCTATTTCGTCTCGGTGCTTGCGGATGTGCTCGCCCAGATTGCCGATACTTGAAAACTCGATACCAGTCATATAACAAAGCGCTTTTGTCACGTCGTTTATTTTTTCGGTTCTCTGGCTGCTCCAGTCGTTCACCTCCATATATCCGCCCCAGCTGCTGTAATTTGTGATGTAGTCTGTAATAAAGCGGCGATTCACCATATAATTGCTATTCGTCTTCCACGTCTCGCCCGCCGTGCTGTTCTCGGCTGATAGGCTGCAAATCGTGTCGAAAGCCTCACACAGTGCGCGGGTCATGCGCTGCCCGTTGGTCTTTACGACGGTCTCTATAACGCGGTAGATATTGCCCATTGTGAACGGTACATTTTGCCGCTGCTCTATAAACTTGTTGATCTGCTCGCGTAGTTCGCGGGTGGCGTACTTCTCCATGTTCATTTTGCGGAAAATAATGCGCCAGTAGTATTTTTGCAGCTCCTTTTTATAGGTGGCGTGGTTGATGGTGGTCGCCTCGGCCCGTCCCCGCTCGCGGTTGTAGGTCACGGCCTCGAAGCTCACGGGCAATGCTCCGTAAGTGTGTTTTATGGCCTTCTGCTCGCCCGTCTTCTCGTCGGTCTCTACGGTGTAGTCCACAAACGAGGCGGCGCGGTTGATCTTCTCTGTGGCCTCCAGAACGCCGTCGAAGAGTTTCACGGCTTCCACGTAGCGGTTTACGATGTCGCGCAGGAAGTTGTATTGCATCAGTCCTTCGGTCTCGCCGTTGCCGCTCTGGTCGCTCTCCTCGTAGGCTGAGAAGTAGCCCGTGAACTCGTCGGCTCCCTGTCCCTCCTTCCACAACTTGACCAGCGACACACGGCAAGCGGTCCGGCGCTCTGCGGTGCTGAACACGTCGCCCAGGTCTTCAGCGTAGCCGCGAAGGTTCACCAATTCCGCAAACTCTCTATAATGGCTATAATATGAGCTTTCGAGGTTTGACGAGTTGCACAGGGCGACAATCACGCAGCCAGCGGGGGCGATGTCGTAGGCGTGTTGGATATGGCGCACACCCTGAGAGAATGGGGGGTTCATCACGATCATATTAACGTGGCTTACCTGCTCGGCGGTTACGCTCATAAAGTCCGACGCTATCAGGCGGAAGCCGTCGCGGCGCAAAATGGGTTGCAAATTCGGGTCTATCTCACACGTCAGCACCTCGGCGGCTCCAGCCTCGCGCAGTGCGCGGGCAATGTTTCCACTACCTGCCGACGGCTCCAGCACCACCAGCCCGGCGGGGCTGTCGTCCATTAGCATTTTATTTATAACCTCTTTCGGGGTTGGAAAGAAATCGGGCTTATAAGAAAAGTTCATAATTT
>JAEEGI010002415.1_pt1 | contig 45864 bp, 30 predicted proteins | sample 8958751 | NCBI WGS metagenome assembly JAEEGI01 (sample SAMN16246545, study PRJNA631951) | gut metagenome | biome: gut microbiome; feature: rumen; material: KS-attached | host: Bos | place: Iran: Karaj | collected 2018-10
TGGACATGAAGTCGCACCCAAGCTTGAACAGGCCGTCTCCGGCGGAGAACAGAGTATCGTCCGCGGCGGATACGCCGAACTTGCCTGTGAAGGAGTCTATCACAGAGAAGAAGTTGATGGTTCCGTGAAGCAGCAGGAAGACGATGAGGAAAGCACCTGTGATGCTCTGGACGAACTTCTTGCCGATGGATGAGGTCAGGAATTTAGCCATGTATAGTTGTTTTGCGATTATCGATTACGCAAATATAGGAATCTTTCTTGGAAGTTTCCCAATATTTCAATATTTTTGTTTCATCGAAAAACCACAACACCATGTATAAGAGAGTTCTTCTGAAACTTAGCGGCGAAAGCCTTGGCGGCCCTGCCGGAAAGGGTCTTGAAACCGCCTCCCTGGAGGCATATGCAAAAGAGATTGCGGCAGCGGCAAAGGCCGGCCAGCAGGTAGCCATCGTGAACGGCGGCGGCAACATCTTCCGCGGCCTTCAGGGCGTGGGCAAGGGCTTCGACAGAGTGGACGGAGACAAGATGGGAATGCTTGCAACCGTGATCAACTCCCTGGCCCTCTCCATGTTTATCAAGGCCCAAGGCGTTGATGCAGTGGTGTTTACCTCAACCCCCATGGAGCCCCACGCCAAGTACTATATGCGGGACGATGCCGTAAAAATCCTTGAAAAAGGCGGCGTAGCCCTCATCGCCGGCGGCACCGGCAACCCCTTCTTCACCACGGACTCCGGCGCAGCCCTCCGCGCCCTGGAGATTGGTGCCGACGCCCTCCTCAAAGGCACCCGCGTAGACGGCGTGTACACCGCAGACCCGGAGAAGGACCCCACAGCCACAAAGTACGATGAACTCTCCTTCACGGAAGCCATCTCCAAGCGCCTCAAGGTCATGGACCAGACCGCCTACGCCCTGTGCCAGGACGGCAACATGCCCATCATCGTCTTCGACATGAACACCCCCGGCAACCTCACCAAACTCCTCAAAGGAGAAAAAGTTGGCACCCTGGTGCATCCGTAATGCCCCGTGTGCAACCGCCCATCCACCAAAAACGCCAAATCGGTGGATGGATGGGGGAAAATGACTATATTTGCGGAGTATGAACAGCATTGTCATATTAAGCAACGGGGCTTTCCCCACAGAACCATATCCGCTATATCTGCTGGATAGCGCGGAGGGTGTGGTGTGCTGCGATGGGGCGGTGGAGAAATGGCTTAAGCACAACCCGGACGCCAGTCCCCTGGTGATTGTGGGGGATATGGATTCCTTGCCCCAGGACCTTCAGGAACGGTTTTCCGGCATTGTGTTCCACGAGGAGGAGCAGGATTACAACGATCTTACCAAAGCCATGCGCTGGGTGCTCAGGGAGCATCCGGAGGTATCGGAAATAACCATTCTGGGGGCAACGGGCCTGCGGGAAGACCACACCATTGGCAACCTGGGCCTTTTGATGGAATACACCCGCTTGTTTGACCTGGGTGACCGCAAGGTAACCATGGTGAGCGACTTCGGCACCGCCTTCGCCATAACGAATACCTGCGACCTTCATCTTGGAGAAGGCCGCAGGATATCTCTTTTCAGTGCCGATAATACATTGAGGATATCCTCAACGGGGCTTCAGTGGCCCACGGACGATGTTGTCTTTGACGCCTGGTGGAAGGCAACGCTGAATCGGACCACGGAACCTGTCGTTACGCTGCGGTTCAATCACCCTTCCGCGGCGCTGGTGATCATAGACTGAAATTCCGGCTTGCAAACGGGAGGGCAGTCCTGAGCGATATGTGCCAGTACTCCCAGTTGTGCACGCCGTCCCTTACCCTGAATTCCGCTTTCACACCCTTCTGGCGCATCTTGGCGTAGAACTCCGTGCTGAGGTCGAAGATGAAGTCATCGTCCCCGCAGTCCACGAACCACTTTACGGTGCGGAGGCGTTCCAGGGTGGCGTCGTCGGCATTGTCCAAAAAAACTACCGCAGAGTGCATGCGCACGGCGCGCTGGGTAAAGGTGAACTTTGTCTGCCGATGCTCCCCGTCGCTTACCTCGTCGCCCTTGTTATCCAGCCAGGGGCTCATGGCGTAGCAGCTTGAGAACATATCAGGATGGCGCTGGCAGTATACCACGGAACCGCCTCCGCCCATGGAAAGGCCCATCACGGCACGGGCGCCCTTGCTGCCGCCGCAGTTGAACTTACCCTCAACAGCCGGGAGGAACTCCTTGAAGAAAAAGTCCTCGTAGGGCCATGAAGGCATGTTGAAGTAGCCGTTCTGATAGTTGTGGATGTCTTTGTTCCCGGCGTTGGGCATCACAATCACTACCGGCAGTAGTTCTCCGGAACGGATAAGCTCATCGGCAACCCAGCTCACCCTGCCGAGGTTATCCCAGGCAGTGTAGTCATCCGAGAGTCCGTGAAGGAGATAGATCACGGGATAGTGATTTGCGGGATTGTATCCTTCCGGAAGATACACATTGTACTTCTGGTCTGCATCCAGCTTGTCACTGTGGATGCTCTCCGTAACAATACGGCCCTGCGCCGCAGCAGTCACCGCCACCGCCATCAGCGCCACAATCAGGATAATGCGTTTCATTGTTTCTTGAGTTTGGCTTCGAAAGAGATGGTGAACTCGCCATCGTACCAGTTGCCGTTACCTTTTTGGGTCTGCTCTACAGTGATGGCATCGGTACGCAGGGTATCCGTTTGGAAAGACCCGCCGTTATTGTCCCCGTCTATATCCTCGAAGACAATCTCCATCCTGTCCTCGCCGCCGGGGAACGCCTGGAAGGACGTTTCTGCCTTGCCGTCGGCATCGCTGGTGAACTCCTTCTCGTCATAAATGGTCCGGCCATCGCTGGGATATCCCATCCTTGCAGTAATCTTTATGCCGGGAACCGGTTCGCCCGAGTCTTCTGCGGCCACTGTTCCTTTAATAATGTAATGCGCATTGGGGGTACCATACTCTGCACGCGCTTCCTTATAATGATCCTCCAATGAGGAATCATCAGTCCCGCCATGGCAGCCCACAAATCCCATGAGCGACAATAACGCTCCGGCAATAATCTCGTAAAAATGACGTAACCTTGCTTTCATACTCTGCAAAGATAATCATTTTTCCCCATCCATCCACCGATTTGGCGTTTTTGGTGGACAAGTTGGGGTTTTGCCGGGTTTGTCCACGGAAATAGGGGGTTAATCGTCCTCCACCGGGACGGCTTTGGCGAGCTCGGCGTTGGAGGTGCCGGGGGTGGTGGTGTAGGATTCCGGGTTGCGGAAACCGAGGAGGAAGGACTTGACGTCCATGCGTTTCTTGCCGGCCAGCTGGAGGTCTGTGATGGCAAGGGCGCCGTCCTGGGTGGCTATGGCGAAGTAGGTCTTGCCGTCGCTCAGGACCGTGCCGGGAGCGGCGTGGAGGTCATAACGCATCTCGCCGAAATAGACTTTCAGCTGTGTTGCCACACCTGTGGCGTCCACCAGTTCCGTGAAGGCGCAGGGGAACGGGGAGAGGCCGCGGACCAGGTTGTAGACGGTGCGGGTGGGGGCGTTCCAGTCTATGTGCTGGAGCTCGTGTGTGAGCTTGGGTGCGGGCTTGAGGAGTTCGTCGCCCTGGATGAAGCTGCGCTGGACGCGGAGCTCTACGTTGTGCTGGATTATGCCTTCCACGGTCTCCACCACCAGGGCGGTGCCAAGGTTCATGAGCTTGTCGTGAAGGGTGCCCGCGGTTTCAGTGGGCTCTACGCGGCATTCGGAGCGCAGAATAATACCGCCGGTGTCGATCCGCTTGTCTATCATGAAGGTGGTGACGCCAGTAATGTTCTCTCCGTTTATCACGGCCCAGTTGATGGGGGCGGCGCCGCGGTACTGCGGCAGAAGGGCTGCGTGCAGGTTGAAGGTGCCAAGCTTTGGCATGCTCCAGACGGCCTCCGGCAGCATCCTGAAGCCTACTACCACGAACAGATCAGCCTTCCAGGCACTGAGGTCCATGAGGAACTGCGAATCCTTGAGCTTCTCCGGCTGAAGCACCGGAATGCCCTTCTCCACGGCATACTTTTTCACTGCCGATTCATTCATCTTGAGACCACGCCCGGAAGGCTTATCCGGAGCGGTAACTACACCTACAATTTTGTATCCAGCCTTTAGAAGGCCGTCCAGAGGGCCTACGGAAAATTCCGGAGTGCCCATATATACTATTCTTGTTTTCCTGAACATACGAACCAGTTTACTTTTGGCTTTCCTTATCCAGATCTTGAGTCCGTCAATGTTGAATATGCTCTTGTCCTGCACCGCCTTGATGGTAAGGAATCCTCCTATGGGCGCCAGCACGAAGGCCGATATGAATTTGCCCACGAACGGGGTCACGGTACCGTTGCTGCCAAGGCGTTCGCCGGTGATGTCCACCACCCAGTACAGCACGAAGAACAGCAGCGAAACTATTGCAGGGGTACCCAGGCCGCCCTTTTTGAGGATGGCTCCCACAGGGGCGCCTATGAAGAACAGCAGCAGGCAGGCCAGCGCCGTAGCGTACTTCTTCCATATCTCCACGTCCGTGCGTCGGATGAGGTTGGTGTAGTTGTATGCCTCCATGGTCTGGCTGTTGAGGAGATTCTCGAACTGCTTGGCGGAGGCGGCAGCGTATTCGTAGGCTTTCTGCTTCTCCTTAAGGTTCTTCCAGCCTTTTTCCTTAGGCGCCGCCATAGGGGACGATGCCTTTTCCCGCCACGACGTATCCAGCTGCGTCCGGTAATTGATCTGGCTCTGGGCGCTGAACTCCTTGGTGCGCTTCTCCACGCCGTTTTCTACCAGCAGGGACAGGGAGTCGTGACCGTGGCGAAGGTTCTTGAGGCTCATGGAGCGGACCTGCTCTCCGTAGCGGGCGCTGTCCGAGTGATGGAAGGCATAGTTTTCCAGCGGAATCACCAGATCCTGTCTCTGGAAATGCACCCTCTGAAGGGCCAGCGTGGTGTCCCTGTATTTGCGTTTGTTGTCTTCCTGATAGTTGGTGCCGTCGTAAAGATGGAAGGTGAGGTAGTCCTTGCTCTTGGACATCTTTATCATGCCGCTGTCCGCTACCGTGATGCGGGTGTTGCCCTTTCCAACCGTATGATCATACACCTGGATCTGATACATCATGCCGGTGTTCTTGTCCCTGTCTTCCACGCGGAGGATATAGCCCTCGATGCCGTCGTAGAAGGTTCCGGTAGGGATTTTGATTTCGGACTTGGTGCGGCCGATATCGTCCCTCATGGTGTATATCTGATTGATGGAATAGGGGACCAGGCGGTCCGTGATGAAGAAGGCGCCTATGGAGATGAGTATGGCCACGATGATCATGGGGATGAGCACCCTGAGCAGGGAAATGCCGGATGCCTTGATGGCGGTGAGCTCGAACTGCTCTCCCATCTGCCCCAGAGTCATCATGGACGATAACAAAGTGGCCAGGGGGATGGCCAGCGGCAGGGTCTGGCAGCTTCCCCACATGAGGAACTCCAGAATAACCTTCAGTTCAAGGCCTTTGCCCACCAGCTCATCTATGTACAGCCACAGGAACTGCAAGACCAGTATGAACGTAACAATCGCCAGGATCGCGAGGAACGGTCCTACGAAAGACTTCAATAAAAACTGGTCTAATTTCTTCATATTCTTTTCCGCAAAGATATATTGTTTCCAAAACGTCGCTTCGCGACCCCTCCCATAAATGGGCCCCTCCCTCTAAGCCGAGGGTGGCATTGTTTTGTGAAACAACATATCTTTGCTCTATGCTATTGCCATTTCCACTAATTTATTCAAGGCGTCTGTAAGGCCGTCAAGGAGGCGGCCGCCGGCGGTGGCGAGGCCGGGCTGACCGCCGCCGCCACCCTGGATGAACTTGGCGGCGTCGCGGATGTCCTTGCCGGCGTTCTTGCCTTTGGCCACGAGGTCGTTGGAGTACATGAGCAGGAGGTTGGGCTTGTCTGCATAGGCAAACGCGCCGGCCAGCACAAAGTTCTGGGCCTTCTTCTGCAACATGAGTGCCACGTTCCTGGCGATGGCGGGGTCTATGGAGCTGTCGAAGCGGACCACCTTGATGCCGTTCATTTCCACCGCTGAGGCCTCAAGCTTTGCTGCGAGGGCGGCGGCCTTTTCGTTGGCCACTTCTTCAAGCTGTTTCTTGGCTTCGGCGTTCTCTGCAAGCACTTTCTCAATGGCGCCGGTGAGGTCCGGAACGTTGTTGAAGAGGCCCTTGAGGCCTTTCAGGAGGTCTTCCATGGTCTCGACGCCTTCCTCTGCGCCGGCTCCGGTGAGGGCCTCAATGCGGCGCACGCCGGCTGCCACGGCGCTTTCAGATTTAATCTTGAACAGGCCGATGGTGCCGGTGCTGCGGGTGTGAGTGCCGCCGCAGAGCTCCACGGAGTCTCCGAAGCGGACCACGCGGACCACGTCGCCGTACTTTTCTCCGAACAGGGCCATGGCGCCCATTCCGCGGGCTTCCTCCATGGTGGCGTCGCGCTTTTCGCAGAGCGGGTAATCGGCCCTTATGAGCTGGTTTACGCGGCGCTCTACGGTGCGGAGCTCATCGTCCGTGACCTTCTGGAAATGGGAGAAGTCGAAGCGGAAGTAGTCCGGACCCACGAAGGAACCTTTCTGCTCCACGTGGGTGCCCAGGGTTTCGCGTAGGGCCTGGTGGAGGAGGTGGGTTGCGGTGTGGTTGTTCATTATGCTCTGGCGGCGCTCTGCGTCAACCACAAGGGTGAACAGGCCTCCCTCTGCGGGAAGATGCTCTGCCAGATGTATGGTAAGGTTGTTCTCCTTGACGGTATTGAGGATGGCTATCTTCTCTCCTTTTTCACTGACGATGCAGCCGGTGTCGCCAACCTGGCCGCCCATCTCTGCGTAGAAGGGAGTGCGGTCGAAGACAAGCTGGAAGAGTTCCTTGTTCTTCTGCTTCACGGTGCGCTGCTTCAGGAGGCGTGCGCCTTCTACCTTAAGCACGTCGTAGCCTTCAAAGACCACTTCATCTGCCTCCTCGAATACGGTCCAGTCTCCGAACTCGTTGGCGGTGGCGTTGCGGGCGCGTTCCTTCTGCTTGCCAAGCTCCACGTTGAAGCCTTCCAGGTCCACTGTGTAGCCTTTTTCCGCGGCGATGAGTTCAGTGAGGTCGATGGGGAAGCCGTAGGTGTCGTACAGGACGAAGGCGTCTACGCCGGAGACTACCTTGGTGGCTGCGTTCTTTGCCATGTTGTCCTCAAGCATGCGGATACCGCGGTCCAGTGTACGCAGGAAGGCGTTTTCTTCCTCGCGGATCACGCTCTCAATGAGTTTCTGCTGGGCGGGGAGTTCCGGATAGGCTTCTCCCATATCGGCAACCAGCTGGGGGATGAGGCGGCAGAGGAAAGGCTCCGTGAAGCCCAGGAAGGTGTAGCCGTAACGGACGGCACGGCGGAGGATGCGGCGGATAACGTAGCCGGCCTTCACGTTGGAAGGCAGCTGGCCGTCGGCGATTGAGAAGGCGATTGCGCGGATGTGGTCTGCGATTACGCGCATGGCTACTTCCACGTTGCCGCCTTCCGCATATTTGTGGCCGGAGAATTCCTCTACCTTGCCTATAAGGCCGGAGAAGACGTCTGTCTCGTAGTTGCTCTTCTTGTTCTGGAGGATCATGCACAGGCGCTCGAAGCCCATTCCGGTGTCTATATTCTTTGCGGGGAGGGGCTCCAGGTGACCGTCGGCCTTGCGCTCGAACTGCATGAACACCAGGTTCCAGATCTCGATGACTTCGTCGTTGTCAGTATTGACCAGCTCGCGTCCGGGGACCTTGGCGATTTCTTCGTCGCTTCTGAGGTCGATATGGATTTCGCTGCAGGGACCGCAGGGGCCTGTGTCGCCCATTTCCCAGAAGTTGTCGTGCTTGTTTCCGGTGAGCACGTGGTCTGCCGGGAGGTGCTTGAGCCATGCGCTCTGGGCCTCCGTGTCAAGGGTGGTGCCGTCTTCCTTGGCGCCCTCGAAAACGGTGGCGTACAGCTTTGTCTTGTCTATTTTGTATACTTCCGTGAGGAGTTCCCATGCCCAGTCTATGGCCTCTGTCTTGAAGTAGTCTCCGAAGCTCCAGTTGCCAAGCATCTCGAACATTGTGTGGTGGCGTCCGTCATGGCCCACTGCCTCAAGGTCGTTGTGCTTGCCGCTCACGCGGAGGCACTTCTGGGAGTCTGCCGCACGCGGGAATTTGGGGGCGGCGTTGCCCAGGAATATATCCTTGAACTGGTTCATGCCAGCGTTGGTGAACATGAGGGTGGGGTCGTTCTTTATGACCATGGGGGCGGAGGGAACAACGGTGTGTCCCTTTGAAGCGAAGAAGTCCAGATACTTCTGCCTTATTTCTTTCGATGTCATATAAATATATTTATAGCCCACAAAGATAGTGACTTTTGGGCGTTTTTCCTAAAATACTTATCTTTGCAAACTGTGGCAGGAAAATTAGAGAAATATATCCTCAATCCAAGGACCCTCATTGACGAGCTCCACGAAGAGTCCGGCCGTCCCTTGTGGAAGATTGCCGTAGAGGCCGTCACGGGGGTGGTTCTCTTTGTCCTGTATATCTGGATTACCGTTTCCGTCCTTGGCAGGGATCTTCCCAAAACGGCTATCCTGCGCCGCCGCAACGCCGACTGGAATACACGCGTGGACCGCATGGCCGGCCAGCTGGACCGCTACGAGGAACTCCTTGATCTGCTGGAAGTCAGGGACGACAAGATATACCGCTCCGTCTACGGCATGGATGAGATCCCCAAGGCCGTGAGACTCTCCGGGTTCGGCGGGGAAAACCGTTACGCAGACCTGGAGGGAACCTCCCTGAAGGGCATCGTCACACGTCTGGACGTCCTGGAAAAGCGAGCCTATATCCAGACCATGTCCTTTGACGATGTCACCTCCCTGCAGCGCACGGCCGGCGACATGGCCGCCCATATTCCCGCAATTCCGCCGATGTCCACGGAGAAGGGCAGTTTCCACCTGTCCAGCCCCTTCGGATACAGGTCTGATCCCATCCTGGGCTTTACCAAGCGCCATACCGGCATGGACTTCGCCTGCCCTCCGGGTAATCCCATCTACACCACCGGCGACGGCGTCGTCGTAAAGGTGGCACACGAGCGCAAGGGCTACGGCAACCACGTGATAGTGGACCACGGATTCGGCTACAAGACGCGCTATGCGCATATGTCCGAGATATTTGTGGAGGAAGGCCAGGTGCTTACACGCGGAGACTGCATAGGCAAGAGCGGACGAAGCGGACGATGCACCGGCCCGCACCTTCATTACGAGGTGCTCTACCGCCAGGATTACGTGAACCCCGCCCTGTACATGGACCTTTCCATAGAGGCAAAGGACTATTATGAAATAGTGAGGAGGCCCGAGCAATGAAAAAGATAGATTTCAAGGCCCTTGCGGGCAGTGCAGTGCGCTTTCTCATAGCCTCGGCGTCCATGGCCATCGTCCTGTACCTGCTGTTTGCGCTGGTGTTCTCTTCCCAGGAAGAACGGCTCCTGCAGAAGGAAAACCGCCTTTACGCCGCCAGGTACAAGGAGATGAAGGCGCAGGAAAAGCTCATCGGCGATGTTATAGAAGGGCTCCTGGACAAGGACGATGCCATATACCGTACGCTCTTCCAGGCCGCTCCTCCGATGATTGACGCCGTTACCGCAGCGGAGCTCATCGCGGACAGCGATTCCCTGTCGGAGAGTTTCTACCTGACATCGGCCGCAACCAAGTCCGGAAGCCTTATGCGCATGGCCTCCAACGTAGACCGCAACTGGGAGGAGATTTTCCGCATCCTAAGCGAAAAACGGGAGGTGGTACCCCCGCTCTCGATGCCCCTGAAAGGTGTTTCCTATGTTCAGACAGGAGCCTCCACCGGCCTCCGTCACAACCCTGTCTACAAGGTTGAAATCCAGCACGACGGCCTTGACCTCGTAGTGCCCCAGGGCGCCCCGGTATATGCATCTGCCGACGGAATAGTGACGAGGGTCACTTCTTCCCGCAAGGGCCTGGGAAACACGGTTACTATAGACCACAGGAACGGATACTTCACCCGCTACTGCCTCCTTGGAGAGGTGAACGCAGTCCAGGGCAGGAGCGTGAAAAGGGGACAGAAAATAGGCAGCGTGGGTATCTCCACGCAGGTTGCGGCGCCGCACCTCCATTACGAAGTGCTTCGCGACACCGTTGTCCTTGACCCTGTGAATTACCTGTTTGCCTCCCTCTCTCCCGAGGAGTACGCCAGGATGATGATGATTTCCGTGAACACCAGCCAGTCTATGGACTAATAACCGCTGCGCTCCAGCTCCCTGCGGGTATCCTTTTCTTTAATGGACTGGCGTTTATCCCACTCATGCTTACCCTTTGCCAAGGCAATCACAAGTTTTGCATACCCATTGTCGGCAATGAAAAGCTTTACGGCAACTATGGTAAGACCTTTCTGCTTGTCCGCCTGGAAAAGGTGACGCAGCTCGCGCTTTGTAAGAAGCAGCCTGCGGTCACGTGCCGGTTCATGCTGTCCCCAGCTGCCCCAGTGGTACTGGGCAATGTTCATGCCCCTCACAAACAGCTGATTGCCTGCAAAATAGCAATACGCATCCTGTAGAGACACCTTGCCGGCGCGGATGGATTTGATTTCCGTCCCCACCAGCTGGATTCCGGCCGTATAGGTCTCCAGGAACTCGTAGTCGAACGAGGCCCTGCGGTTTTTTACCTGTATGCTGCTCTTTGCCTTAGGCATAATGCTGCTTGTCCACCGATTTGGCGTTTTTGGTGGACAAGTTGCCGTTTTGCCGGGTTTGTCCACCGATTTGGCGTTTTTGGTGGACAAGTTGGCATTTTACGGGGTTTGTCCACCGAAATGGGGTGTTTTGGTGGATGGGATTACAAAGATAGTGGTTTTTTTGGTATTTTTGTGGCATGAACAAGTGGAACAGGACACAGCTCTTGCCGGACAGGCCTGGGATTCCCCCTATGGCCAGGATGCCGGAGCCGGAAACCATAGACATCGAGGCGTTGCACCGCTCACTGCATGCTGGTGAGTATGATTGCATCTGCGTCCTTGGCCCCACTGCTTCCGGCAAGACCAGGTATGCCGTGCAGCTGGCAAAGGAACTGCGCGGGGAAATTCTCTCTGCAGACTCCAGGCAGGTATACCGTGGCATGGATATCGGCACGGGGAAAGACCTGGCCGAGTACGGTGATGTTCCATACCATCTCATAGACATTGCTCCCGCGGGCGCAAAATTCAATATCTACCAGTATCAGGAGGCCTTTGCCAGGGCTTTTTCAGATTTGAAATCTCGGGAAGTCATTCCAATTATCTGCGGCGGCTCCGGCCTTTATATAGAATCGGTTACACGTGCGTATAAGTTTGAGAAAGGTAACGGAGTGGATCCGGGTCGGCTGCCCGGGAAAACATTTTTTATAGGTACTCTCGTCTCCCGTGAAGAAAGGGTTCGGAGAATAGACGTCAGGCTGGAAGAGCGCCTGAAGGAGGGCCTGGTGGAAGAGGTGGAGAATCTGATGAAAACTATCCCCGCTGAGGATCTGATTTACTATGGCCTTGAGTACAGGTTTGTCACGGAGTATCTTCTTGGCAAGTACAGTTACGATGACATGGTCATGTTGCTTGGAAACGCCATCCATCAGTTTGCCAAGCGGCAGATGACATGGTTCCGCGGAATGGAAAGGGACGGGGTAACCATACACTGGGTTTTGCCAAATCAAAAATAAGCCGTATATTTGCGGCCCCAAACATATTGTGGACAGATTTATAATTAACTTGCAACCACGCGTAAAAAAATGCTAAAGAATTATCTCTTTACGTCCGAGAGTGTGTCTGAAGGCCACCCGGACAAAGTGGCGGACCAGATTTCGGACGCCATCCTGGACGAGTTCCTGAGGCAAGATCCCGAATCCAAAGTAGCCTGCGAGAGTTTCTGCTCGACGGGCATGGTGGTGGTAATGGGTGAAGTGAAGGCAGAAGCCTACGTAGACATCCAGAACACCGTCCGCGACACCATCCGCCGCATTGGTTACACAAAGGCGGAATACATGTTCGACGCATCGTCCTGCGGCGTTCTGAGCGCCCTTCACGAGCAGTCGGCAGACATCAACCGCGGCGTGGAACGCGCCGTTCCCGAGGAGCAGGGCGCCGGAGACCAGGGCATGATGTTCGGCTATGCCTGCAAGGATACGGAAGACTACATGCCTCTGCCCCTTTACCTCAGCCACAGGATTCTTGAAATCCTTGCCCGCATAAGGCACCATGAGATTGGCCTCATGCCGTATCTGCGCCCGGATGCCAAGAGCCAGTTCACCATCGAGTACGACGGCGAGACGCATCGTCCCGTGAAGGTTCACACCATAGTCCTGAGCACCCAGCACGATGAATTCGTACCCGCCTCCCTGGGACGCATGTCATACGCCAAGGCGGTGGCTCAGTTCGGCCAGGCCAAGGTGGACGAAGCCATGCGTGAAAAGATAGAGGACGATGTCCGCAACATCCTGATTCCCAGGCTAAAGGCTTCTCTTCCCGAGGAAACTTCCGCGCTTATCCATGACTTCATCCTGCACGTGAATCCCACCGGTAAATTCGTCATCGGCGGGCCTCACGGGGACACCGGTCTCACCGGCCGCAAGATAATCGTGGACACTTACGGAGGAAAGGGTGCGCACGGAGGCGGTGCCTTCTCCGGGAAAGATTCCTCCAAGGTGGACCGCAGCGCCGCCTACGCCGCCCGTTACATCGCCAAGAACCTGGTTGCCGCGGGCGTTGCCCAGGAGTGCCTTGTGCAGCTTGCCTATGCAATAGGCGTTGCAAAGCCCGTGAGCGTTTTCGTGGATACTTACGGAACCGGCATTGTGCCGGATTCGGAGATAGCGGAAAAGATCCAGAAGATTTTCCCGCTTACTCCGGCCGCCATTGTAAGGAAATTCGGTCTCAAGAATCCCATCTATGCTCCCACCGCGGCTTATGGTCATATGGGCAGAAAACCCTTCAGGAAGGCCGTGAAGGTTCAGGGAAAGGACAAGATCGTCCAGTTCTTCGGATGGGAACTCCTTGACAGCGTGCCCGCTGTGAAGAAGGCATTCGAAATCAATTGAAAACTTTTTTACGGAATCTGAACGGGTTCCGTTTTTTTATTCATAAAAAAGTAGTAACTTCGCAACGGTTTTTGGTAGAGAAATACTATCGTATCAATATTTATCATCAAAACTTTATGAAAAACGCTTTCAAAAGCTTTCTGCTCGCTTTCACTACGCTGATTGCGGGCGTGTCTGCGTTTGCGCAGGTCACCACATCAACCCTCCAGGGCCGTGTGGTGGACCAGAACGGCGAACCCGTCATCGGCGCCGCCATCCTTGCGCAGCATGAACCCTCCGGTACCGTTTACGGCGCCGTGACTAACGTGGAAGGCCGCTATACCATACAGGGTATGCGTACCGGCGGTCCTTACTCCGTAGAGTTCTCCAACCTGGGTTACCAGAGCGTCAACTACACGGACATCACCCTCCAGCTGGGTCAGGCTTATAACCTGAACGTGTGGCTGCAGGAGTCTGCGGAATTCCTTGAGGCCGTGGTGGTTGTGGCAACGCCCACTTCCAAGTTCGCCGCCCAGGAGAAGACCGGTGCCGCAACCAACGTTTCCCAGCAGGAAATCCTGGCACTGCCCACCGCAAACCGCAGCGTCTCCGATATCGCCAAGCTTTCTCCTTACGGCGGTAACGGAATGTCCATCGCCGGCGGCGACGGCCGAAGCACCAACTTCACCATCGACGGTGCAAACTTCAACAACAACTTCGGTCTTTCCGCAAGCCTTCCCGGCGGCGGCAACCCTGTTTCCATGGACGCCATCGAGGAACTCCAGGTTGTGGTTTCCCCGTTCGACGTAAGGCAGACCAACTTCATCGGCGGCGGTATCAACGCCATTACCAAGTCCGGTACCAACACCGTTAAGGGAACCGCCTATGTCTACCACCAGAACGGCAAGCTCCGCGGCTCCACCCTCAACGGCGGCCAGGAAATCCCCAACAAGGAGGCCAACCTGGCTGAAAAGAGCACTGTCTACGGTGCGACGCTTGGCTTCCCCATCATCAAGAACAAACTCTTCTTCTTCGGAAGCGTAGAGTATCAGGGAGAGCCTGCAAACCAGGTATTTGCATACCGTGCATACGACGGCACCTCATCTTATACCTACACGGATGCCGATGGCAAAGAAGTGACCGTCGGCCCGGAGACCATCCTGGAAAAAGGTTACAAGAACGGCTCCATCGCCCGTACGCTCAACTCCGACATGCAGCGCGTATCCGACCACCTCAAGAACAGGTACGGCTACGATACCGGCGGCTGGGACGACTACGGCAAAGAGTCCAGCACCATCAAGCTCCTTGGCCGCGTGGACTGGAACATCAGCCAGAAACATCATCTCGCAGTCCGTTACAACTACACCAGCTCGAAGCACTGGGTGGGCACAAACGGCTCCTCTGGTGACTGGGGCTCAACCAAGGACGGCACCCAGGAATCCCTCAAGGGTACCCGCCTTTCCCTGAACCGTATGTCAGAATACTCCATGGCTTTCTACAATTCGATGTATTCCATGGAGAACAACGTGAGCACCATCTCCTTCGACCTTAACAGCCGTCTCACCAACGACCTCTCCAACCAGCTGCTCATCACCTATTCCAACATCGGCGATGTCCGCGGTTCCGACTCCGACAAGTTCCCCTTCATCGATATCATGAAAGGCTCCAAGGACGACGGTACCCAGATTCTTGAACCTTACATCTCTGCAGGTTACGAACTCTTCACCTGGTACAACGGTGTCCACAACCGTGTTTTCACCATCAAGGACGACGTCACCTACTTCAAGGGCGCCCACAAGATTACCGCCGGTGCTTCCATGGAGTATCAGTTCGCAGATAACGCCTACATGCGTGAAGGTACGGGTTACTACCGCTTCAAGAGCGTTGACGACTTCATCAACGGCGCCGCCCCTGAGACCGTGGCCCTCACATACGGCTATTCCAACAACGGCATGGGCGACACCCCGTCCGCACGTATCCAGTTCAACCAGCTTGGTCTCTACGGCCAGGACGAGTGGGACGTTAACGAGAAACTCAAGGTCACTGCCGGTGTCCGCTTTGACACCATCCTTTACAACAGTTCCGACCTCATGACCAACAATGCCATCAAGGAACTGGATTTTGGCGGTATCCACATCGACACAGGCTTCTGGCCCAAGACCAATATCCAGATTTCTCCCCGTATCGGCTTTGTCTATGACGTGTTCGGAGACAAGAGCATGAAGATCCGCGGCGGCACCGGTCTGTTCGCAGGCCGTCTCCCCCTGGTGTTCATGACAAACATGCCTACCAACGCAGCCATGTTCCAGCACCTGTCCGTCATCACCACTCAGTGGAAGAACGGAAACGTGGAGTTCCGCAATGCTGGCCTGGACAAGTTTGCAGTTGGTCCTGACGGAAAGCTTCCCGTCACCACGGAGGACATCCTCGCCGCCCTCAATGCCATTGACCCGGATAAGAACCCTTACGAGATTTCTCCCGACAAGGGACAGTTGTCCTCCAAGATTGCAGGCGTCGACCCCAACTTCAAGATGCCCCAGATATGGAAGTCTTCCATCGCCCTTGACATGCAGCTTCCCACCGAGTTCCCGTTCAACATGACGGCCGAGTACACCTTCAACAAGAATGTGAACGCAAACCTCATCAAGGATCTCAACACCAAGAGCAACGCAGGATGGTCCCAGTGGGCAGGTCCGGACAATCGTCACGTATATCCTTCCAACGCTTACTACACGGGTACTCCTGCATACTACCTCACCAACACCAACAAGGGTTATGGCTGGATATTCGTTCTCAGCGCCAACGCACAGCCCATCAAGAATCTCCGTGTAAACGCTTCCTACACGCACACGGAGCAGTATGAGGTCACGGGTATGCCCGGCTCCGACCCCGAGTCCGTCTTCAAGGGCCTTCCTACTGTTGACGGTCCCGCATTTGCAACCCTGCAGCCTTCACAGTACGTGAGCCCGGACCGCCTCATGGCCTCCGTCTCCTACAGGATGCCCTGGGGAACCAGCCTGAGCCTCCTTTACAACGCCTTTGTCCCCAACAACAGCAGTGACGCATACGGTACCTTCAAGTTCGACGGCGACGTCAACGGCGACTCCAACATCACTGACCTCATCTACGTTCCCGCAACCAAGGACGAGATCCTGTTCGTAGACGACACCAACCGCGACATTTTCTGGGCTTTCGTGGAGCAGGATTCATACCTGTCTTCCCGCAAGGGCAAGTATGCACAGGCATACGGCGCTCACAGGCCCATGGTGCACTACTTCGACATGAAGGTCGCCCAGGACATCAAGGTCCGTATCGGCAACACCACCAATACCCTGCAGCTCAGCTGCGACATCATGAACGTGGGCAACCTCCTGAACGACAGCTGGGGCGTCATGACCACCTGGTCCGATACCGCCAACAACGGCCAGATCCTGACGCTTGACCACTTCAACTCTGACGGCCAGCCCGTATTCTCCACTCCTCTGAAGGAAGGCGCCAAGTCCTTCATGCCTTTAAAGACCATCGGTCAGGCATGGTACCTCCAGCTGGGTCTCAAGTACTTGTTCAATTAATTACAGCGTAATATCATGAAACTGTTCAGATATATTCTTTCTGCGCTCGCAGGTGTCTCGCTCTTTGCCTCTTGTATAGAGGAAGAGCCCGTGGCATCCTACAATCTTGCCATCGAGCTTGACAAGAGCGTCGTGGCAGTAGGTTCTGAAGGCGGCAGCGCAACCGTTGAGGTCAACAGCGGCGACATCACCTGGAAGGCAACTTCCTCCGCCGACTGGATTACATTCACCCCTGCCACCGGCAGCGGTACCACCAAGGTTACCATTACCGTCGGAGCATCCGACGAAGACCGTACCGGAGAGGTTTCCCTCCAGGCCGGCAATCTGGAAAAGCTCATTACCATTGTTCAGACCGGTGACCCTCACGGCCTCACCGAGGATGATCCTCTTACCTGTGCAGAGGCTGTAGTACTCTGCGGCAAGCTGGCAGACAAGGCCACAACGCCCAAGAAGTACTATGTCAAGGGTATCATCACCGCTATTGTCGAAGAATTCGGCACCCAGTATGGCAACGCCACCTTCTGGATGGGCGACGCCGAGGGCGAAAAGACTTTCGAAGCCTACCGTATCTTATACTTCGACAATGTCAAGTATGACGATCCCACCAAGCAGAACATCAGCGAAGGTGACAACGTTGTAATCTATGGTGTCCTTATGAATTATGGCGGCCAGGCAGAAACCAGCCAGAATGCCGCTTACCTCGTCAAGCTGGATGCCAACACCGCTCCCACCATCTCCTGCAAGGAGCCCGAGAAGGTTGTAGCCGCTTCCGAGACCGAAGCCACCTTCACCATCGCTCCCAAGAACCTCACCGAGGGCTGGACCGTAAGCACCGATGCTTCCTGGATCAAGGACTACACCAAGTCCGGCGCCAAGGATGCCACGGAGATCAGGGTTTCCTTCGATGCCAATACTGAGACCGAGGCCCGCGAGGCCACCTTCACGGTGAAGAGCGCCGGCGCCAAGGATGTAACCCTTACCCTCAAGCAGGGCGGTTATTCCGCAGTTGGTACTCTTGACAATCCTTACACTGTTGCACAGGCTATCGCCGCCATCAAGGACGGCGGTGTTGCCGGTAACGTCTATGTGAAGGGTATCATCTCCAACACCACCAAGTACAACTTTGGTCCCACCTATAACACCGCATCCTTCTGGATGTCCGATGACGGTGTTTATAATGACGACCTTGAGAAAGACTTCGAGGCTTACAGCGTTTACTGGCTTGGCGGAACCCTCGAGCAACCCACCGCAGCCGAGGCCATCAAGGCCAACTTCATGGTAGGCGATGAGGTCGTCATCTATGGCGCCCTTACCTCTTACACCAGCAGCAGCACCGGTCTCACCACTTATGAGACAGCTTCCAAGAAGGCTAAGATCTACTCCATCAACTGGGCCAAGACCGATGAGAATGGTGTCGGTAACGCTGACTATCCTTTCAACATCGCGGGTGCACAGAAGTTTATCGACGACACCCAGGCCGCCGTCAAGGCAGCCAGTGAGGCCGGAAGCACGCTCGCTATTCCTGACGTCTGCGTAAAGGGTAAAGTTTCTGCTGTTTACTCACAGTACTCCGCTCAGTACCACACCGCTATCTTCTGGATTTCCGAGGACGGCACCTTTAATGGCACTGAGGACAAGAAGAAGACCACTGACTACGCTCACGACTTCGAGGCCTACAGCGTTTACTGGCTGGAGAACAAGGAATGGGAAGAAGGCATGGGTACCGTCAAGGAAGGTGACGATGTCATCCTCAAGGGCCAGTACACCATCTACAACGGGCTCTATGAGACTGCTTCCAAGAAGGCCTACCTGTACAGCCTCAACGGCGTAACCGAGGCTACTCCTGCAGAGGTAGTTCCCGAGCTGTATCTAAACGAGTTCGACTGCCAGAATAAGAAGATCGAAATCTATAACGCCACCGATGCAGAGGTGGATATGACTGGCTGGATAATCCTCAAGAACGACGGCGAAGAAGGTGAGAAGGATACCTTCTCTATCCCTGCCGCCCTCGCAAAGGTTCCTGCAAAGGGTTATGCTGTGTTCACCTGCAAGCAGACCGATGCCGCCAACGGCCCTAAGTTTGGTTTGAGCGGCAGTGCCGACAAGGGCTTCAAGATTGCCCTCAAGAAGGGTGAAACCGTGGTAGATTTGGTGGACAACCTTACAGCTCCGATAGAAATCCCTGACGGCAAGTCCTGGGGCCGCGAAACCGACGGAGCCGAGAAGTTTGTCATCTTCGACACTCCTACCATCGGCGCAGCAAATGGTTCAGCCAATCCTCCGGCAGAACTTGGTGAGTATGACACCAATGTAAAGGACGGCATAGTCACCGTGAGCAGTGCTTACACTGACGGCGTAGCCACCGTTAACGGTACTGCGGACGTCTTTACCCTCAAACTTGGCACCAGCTCCAAGTTTGGCAGCGCAACTGTCACTCTTCCTGCCGGCACCAAGTCCGTATCCTTCTATGCCGTAGCTTGGAAAGGCAGTCCTGCATCACTCAAGCTCACGCTGGGCAGCAACGTGATACCTGTGGACATCGCAGCAAATGATGGCGCAACTGGCAGCAGCCCTTATACCATCACTGTTGCTGACAGTGACAAGTATGCCTTCAACCTTGGCGGAGCCCTTTCTCAGGATACCCATGTCACTGTTGAGACCTACGAAGGAACCAACAATGGCAAGAGGGCCATCATCTTCGGCATCCAGGCCTCCAAGGAAGAAGCCGAAGTCCCCGGCCCTGAAGCCCCCAGCTTCGCCATCGATGGAGACTTCTCCGAATGGGAGGGAATAGAGGCGTATTCGGGAACACCCCGCAACAATGGTGGCGATAATACCAGAATCAACAAATGGAAGGTCGCGTCTGATGCCGACAATGTATATTTCTACTTTGAATTGGTTACTTCCAAGTTCATCACCGATGCAAAGAAACCTAACTCATACTTCTATATCGGTTTCGACACGGATAAAGATGGTAGCACTGGCAGTGCACATGGCAATGTGCCCGGTCTTGAGCAGTACGCCGTTATTTATCCTTGCGTAGCTGATTCCGACCCTGTAACGTTTATCAAAGGTGTGGATCCAAGAAGTACAGTTAATGGTTCCGCAGACTGTACTTTGACTACTTGGGGCACAGTTGACTCCACTGATGGTACCAAGGCTTATGTAGAACTGGCTATACCTCGTTCAAAGGTCAGTTTAACCTCTGCCGGATCCATCTCTGTAGGTGCCAGCTTCCAGGAGTATGACACCAAAATGCAGACTCTTGAGCTACAGTAGCAATTGCTTTTAATCTGACTTTGGAAACGGCTCCCGGTTTTTTGAGACCGGGGGCCGTTTTTACTATGTAAAAATTGAATAACCGAAAAAGATTGTTATATTTGTGAATCAGAAACAATCAACACTAATTCTATATTATGAAACTGAGAAATTTATTCATGGCAGTGATTGCGGGTGCTTTCGCATTCGCGTCCTGCGAAGTGATTGAGGAACTTGGTGCCCCCATGATCAATATCAATCCTACCGAACTCAATTTTGAGGCAGGAGAGGGCTCCCAGACAATTACTCTGAATGCTACCCTTAACTGGAGCGTTACCACAGACCTTGCCGGCAAGTGGGTAGCCCTTGGTCAGGAAAGCGGCAATGCATCCAAGGATCCTCAGACCGTTTCCGTGTCCGTTGAAGAGAATACCGGCTTTGACCGCGAGATTGATATCGTCTTTGCTGCCGGCGGCGGCATGGTCAAGGCAACCCTGAAGGTAAAGCAGAAGGGCAGCCAGGGCACATTCGTTGCTGAAGAAGGCGACGGCTCCAAGGAAAAGCCGTACAATGTGGCCCAGATTGCTGAAGTTGTATCAAGGCTCACATGGACCAGCACTACTGAGTACGATAAGGTTGGTCCTTTCTATGTAAAGGGCAAGATCGCTTCCATAAAGGAGCCCTTCGGAGCGGAATACGGCAATGGCAACTTCACCATTACTGATGACGGAAACGCCACCGACCCCAAGTTTGTTGCTTACAGGGTTTACTATCTTGAAAACAAGAAGTGGCAGGAAGGCAACACCCAGATTGCTGTAGGTGATGTGGCCGTGGTTTATGGCGAGGTCATGAACTATATGGGCAACACTCCGGAGACAGTACAGAAGGGTTCTTATCTCTACAGTCTCAATGGTGAAACCGTGGCAACTGGTGGTCAGGAGGTAGACTACTCCAAGGCTGAGGCCAAGACTGTTGCTGAATTCATTGCACTTGCAGATACCAAGACTCCTTATAAGCTTACCGGTGAAGTTACCGGCAGTATCAATACCCAGTATGGCAATTTCGACCTCAAGGATGCTACCGGTACAGTTAAGATTTACGGTGTATCCAACTGGTCTGCCGTTCAGGATAAGGTCAAGAAGGGTAGCATCGTCACCATTGCTGGCGTATTCAAGGATTACAACGGTACTCCTGAAATGGTAAACGGCTACATCCTTGACGTACAGGGCGGCGAGGAAATCGACTACAACAATGTTCCCGCTAAGACGGTTGCAGAGTTCATCGCTGCTGCCGACAAGGATAACTATTACAAGCTTTCCGGTAAGGTCTCCGGCTTCAACGCCAATTACTGCAGCTTCGACCTCACTGACGCAACCGGTCTTATCTACGTTTATAGCGTTGACAACAAGTCAGAGTGGAGCTCCAAGATTAAGGACGGCGGTACCGTAACGCTGGCCGGCAAGTATGAATACTATGCTAACAAACAGCAGCACGAGGTCGTAAATGCCTACATTCTTTCCTTCACCGAAGGTCAGACCCAGGATGAGACTGCAACCGGCAACGGCACACTTGAGAGTCCTTATAACCCCAAGGCCGCTTCCGACGTGGCTTCCGCACTTGAAGACAAGGGCAAGACTGACGATGTGTACGTTAAGGGCAAGATTTCCTCTGTAAAATACACCTTCAGCGCCCAGTATGGCACTGCTACTTTCTACATCTCCGAAGACGGTTCTACCAACGGAACCCAGTTCCAGGTATATAGCGTCTACTATCTTGGCAATCGTGCCTGGGTAGACGGAGATGCCCAGGTTGCCGTAGGTGACGAAGTGATTATCTGCGGTAAGCTCACCAACTATGGCGGAACCCCCGAGACCTCCAGCAAGGAGGCTTATATCTACAGCCTTAACGGCCAGACCAGCATTGACCAGGGTCCCGTATTCGGCGTTGAGAAGGCACAGATTAGCGTTTCTGCAAGTGCAACCAGCGCGGTGATCAAGGTTACCGGCAACGTTGCCTGGACCGCCAGTACTGCCATTAACGCTTTGACTCTGTCTCCCGCTTCAGGTCAGGGCGCCGGAGAGATCACTGCAACTTTCCCCGCCAATACTGATACGGAGAATGTCGTGACCTATAATCTCATCGTGAAGACAGATGCAGACGTGGCAACCAAGGAAATCGAGGTTATGATAGTCCAGGCCAAGGCAAGTTCCGGCAATGCCAGTTCCATAGTCATACCACTCAACAACGAGACTTCTTTTGCAGAGGATAACGGTGGCGATGTGCTCAAGAATGGCTTCTCTGCAACTGTTGAGGGATTCAAGGTGGCCACTTACAAGTATAAGAGCACTTCAAATCCTGTCACTCCTGACCAGTACAGCATGAGGGTATATAAGAGCGCAGTGTTCTTCATTGAAGCCCCTTCAGGAAAGACCATCAAGGCCCTTTCCTTCAAGGCTAACAATCTGGATAATGGCAAGTACATTCTTGACATGACAGGAGTTGAGGGCACAGAAGGTACTGCGGTTGCTTCCAAATCTGACGAGACCATCAAATGGGAAGGAAGTGCAAGCACCGTCATTCTGCAGGCTGCTGCCGGCCAGACCCGTCTGGTAAATGTAGAAGTCTTCTTTGAGTAAGTTCATGTCTAAACTCCTAAAGGCAGCCATGGCATTGGCTATGGCTGCCTGCATATCTTCCTGCGACAAGCTTCCGGAGCTGCTTTATGGCACCTCCGGAAGCGGTGGCGATGATATGGTGGAGGAAACAGTCGTCCCCAGAAAAACCACCCTTGAACCAGGGGCGGGCAGCATGTTTGTGTCCGTAACTGCCTCCGGGGAGTGGACACTGCAAACGGAATACCCTGCCGATGTGGAACCCTGGGTTACGCTTGAGCCCGCCCAAGGCACCGGCTCCAAGGGCGATATTCGTTTCCGCTATGGGGAGAACCCCGGAGCTTCACGCAGCGTTACCCTGGCCCTTGCCACATCCGGCGGCGTCAGAGCAACAGCGGTGATAAAGCAGTTGGGGAAGGATGAACAGCAGCAGAGTATCGGGCAATATGGTTATGATGTGGCACCTATGGACTGGCTTGAACTGCCGGCATGCAAGGCCGGAGACGGGCGCGATGTACTTGTCCATAGCATGACGGGCGGAAAATACTCGTCCAAAGGTGTCGACGGCACCCGCAACTGGTCCTGCTACTGGGATTACGATGAGCACATGTCCCTATGGGTCGCATATCCCTTGAACAAGTCTCTGAGGGGAAGCGGAAGCCGTACCAACGCCTGGGGTTACGATGCCCTTCTGCCCGTTTCCATACAGCCCAATATCGTCCAGGGCTCATATGGCGGGGGCTGGACCCGTGGCCATCAGTTGCCGTCGGCAGACCGGCTTAAACCGGAATCGGCAAACATCTCCACCTTTGTCCCTACCAATATGACTCCTCAGGACTATGATTTCAACTGCGGGATCTGGGCTAACCTGGAGCAGGCAGTGAGGAATTACTCGGACAAGTCGGATACATTATACGTGGTTACAGGCTGTCTGTTTGACAATTCCACAACCACAAGCGGAACAAAGAGCGGCTTTGCCGTAAAGATTCCCACCTACTACTTCAAGGCTCTGCTGTACCGTGGAAGCCAGTCGGCCGCCACAGGTACAAAGGGCTATATGTCTGCGGGATTCCTGCTTCCCCACACCTCCAACATCTCCGAAGGCAATTACAAGGAGTATATTATGTCCATTGACCAGTTGGAGGAAAAGACAGGTATAGACTTTTTCCCCAACCTTGTCACAGCAGTTGGCAAGGAAACCGCCGATGCCGTGGAGTCTACAGTACTCTCATGGTGGAAATAGACACAGCAATTAATATCAGATCCATATGAAAAAATACCTGATCACTCTTCTGGCCATTCTCCTGCTGCTTCCGCTTAATCTGGATGCACAGAAGAAGAACCGTTCCCACGTGATTGGCTTTTACAATCTGGAAAACCTCTTCGACACTTTCCACGATGACGGGAAGAACGACTATGAGTACCTTCCTGACGGTGCCAATCAGTGGACTCCGGAAAAGTATGCCAAGAAGCTCCGCAACATGGCTCGCGTAATCCAGTCCATGAAGAAGGACAATGGCGTATGGCATACGGTGCTTGGCGTATCGGAAATTGAAAACCGCCATGTCCTGGAAGACCTGGTGATGGAACCCGCAATCGCCGAGGCCAATTACCAGATTGTCCACTATGACGGCCCGGACCGCCGAGGCGTGGACTGCGCATTGCTTTACGATCCCACCAAGATGACCCTGGTGGAGAGCGAGTCCATTCCCTTCACCTTCGCCCCGTCGTCCATCAAGTTCGACATGACCAAGGAGGAGCAGGACGACTTCCGCACCCGTGACATCCTCATGGTGCACGGCATAATCGACGGCGAGCATTTTGCCTTTTACGTATGCCACCTTCCGTCCCGTCTTGGCGGCAAGGGCGCCGACAACCGCGCCCGCGGCGGAGAGATCGCCTACGAGCACTCCCGCAAGATGATGCAGAAATATCCCGGCATCAAGTGCGTGATTATGGGCGACATGAACGACAACCCCTACGACCCTTCCATGGCAAAGTACATGCATGGTCAGAAGGATATAAACAAAGTAACAGATCAGGATTACTTTGCGCCTTTCTGGAGCATGCTTGACGCTGGTTACAGCTCTTTGTATTACAGGGGAGAAGGCAATATCTATGACTGCATCCTGGTCAACAATGCACTGGCCCATGCCCCTAAGGGGACCTTCCAGATCCAGAAGATTACCAAGAAGAAGTTCTACGGACGTGTCTTCAACAAGCCTTTCATGACCAACCAGACCGGCCAGTACAAGGGTACTCCGTTCCGCACCTTCTCAAACGGTGCGTTCGTAGGCGGATACTCGGACCACTATCCCACTTATATAATAATCAAAAAGAAATAGCTTATGGCCAAGAGAATCCTACTCACTATAGCGGCCATGTTTTCTGCAGCCCTCCTGTTTGCACAGACTGGAGGCGTGAAGGGAACGGTCATAAACCGTAACGGGCGTCAGGGAGTTGAGAAAGCCAAACTGGTGCTTCTGAAAGATGCCGCCACCATTGGGACAACGGTTTCTGACAAGGATGGCGAGTTCGTTTTCAGAGGGCTCCCGGACGGCATGTACTCACTGGTTGTCACAGCCCCAGATTTTCTGGAGACCCAGATAGATTTTGCCGTTGTTGACGGCCTGGTAAAGAACCTGTTCAATGTTGGCCTTACCTCAATCCAGCACGTGACCGACCTTGACGATGATTCATTCGCTGCCTACGATATGGACGACAGCGGCTTCAACGACAACCCCACAATCCTTTTCGGCAGTAACGACGTATTCAACAATATCGCCGGATACAATTTCTCCTCCGTGCGTTTCCGCGCCCGCGGTTATGCCTCAGAGAGCCAGGAAGTTTATCTTGCAGGCGTAAAGCTGAATGACGCAATTACCGGTTACGGTCCTTTCTCCCTGTGGAGCGGCCTTAACGAGGCCACCCGCAGCAAGGACACGGTAAACGGCGCTGAGTTCGCAGATTTTGGCTTTGGCGGATATAACGGAGCCACCAATATATTCGGTACCGCATCACAGATGCGTAAAGGCCTTCGCGGAAGCGTTCTTACCAACAGCACCCTGTACAGGTTGCGTCTTATGGGCTCTTATGCCACGGGCATGCAGGACAATGGCTGGGCTTTCGCCGTAAACGTCAGCGCCCGTCTTGGCGGCAACGACTGGATAGACGGTGTTTACTATAAGTCTCTTGCCTATTACCTTGCTGCAGACAAGGTCTTTGACGATGCCAATATGCTCAGTTTCGTCTTCTTCGCCACTCCCGGCGAGCGAGGCGCACAGAATGCATCCACCCAGGAGGTGTATGATCTCATGGGTGACAACATGTACAATAGCAACTGGGGTTACCAGGGCGGCAAGGTCCGCAATGCCCGTGTCCGCAAGACCAACGAGCCAATCGCTTTTGTGAAATGGGAGTACAAACCCAGCGAGGAATTCGAGAGCAACCTTACTTTGCTGTATCGTTTTGGCAAGAACGGTTACACCGCCCTTGACTGGTACGATGCCCAGGATCCGCGTCCGGACTACTACCGCAACCTTCCAAGCTACTTCTATGGGACTGTAGGCGGTGTGTATAATGACGACCTCAACCGTAACAACCCCATGAAGTACGGTTGGAGCCAGTGGGTATGGCAGCACTCAGGGCAGTACCCGGAGCTTACTCACATTAACTGGGACCGCCTCTACAACGTGAACTACCTTCAGGGTGGCCGTTCCAAGTATATTCAGGAGCAGCGTCACGTAGACCAGAGTGATCTCAATATGGCTTACTCCTTCAAGTATCGTCCTCTCGCCAATGTGGATGTGGCCGGTGGCCTCAGCGCCAGAATCAATAATACCGAGTATTATAAGAAGGTGGCCGATCTCCTTGGTGGCGAGTACTTTGTGGATGTGGATAATTTTGCCGAGCGTGAGTTTGCCGCAACTCCTTACAAACTCCAGAATGACCTTGACTACTATCTTGCAAACGGTCAGGCCCGTACCCTTCACGAGGGAGACAAATACGGATATGACTACATGGCCAAAGTTCGCAGCTTTGGCGGCTGGGTCACCGGAACCACCGTCCTTGGCAAACTCAGCATTGCCGCCGGCGGACGTCTGGGCTATGAGAGTTTCTGGAGGGAAGGCCTCATGAGAAAGGGTCTCTTCCCCGGGCAGCCGGAGAACGACGCTATGGCAGCTCAATGGATAAATGAAGGCATAGAACCCACCGCAGAGACCTCCTACGGAAAGTCCAATGTGGCAAAGTTCATCACGTATGCAGGTAAACTCAACCTCAATTATGTCATAGGCGGCAACCGCCGCATGTACGCCAATGTGGGTTATTTCTCCGATGCGCCCAAATTCAACCAGGTGTTCCTGAGTCCGCGTACCCGCAACTCCATGGTACAGGATCTCAAGACCGTGAAGACGTTCTCTTCCGATGTCAACTGGCAGTATAGCGCCCAGGGGATAAACGTACGCGCAACCGCATACTACACTACAATCAAGGATCAGAGCAAGGTGATGAGTGCGTTCGATGACCTTCAGAACGCTTTCTCCAACTTCGCACTGAGCGGTATAAACCAGAGGCATATGGGTGTTGAACTCGGATTCAAGTTCCCTACCTATATTATCCCTGACCTAAGTCTGCAGGGCGTTGTCGCGTATGGCCAGTATGTATATACTTCCAACCCTGTGATGACCCAGACCGTAGACAATAATGCAGAAATAATCCAGTACCCCATAATCTCCCCTGACGGCTGGACTAATTCTACTGTTGTCCCAGTGCGCTATTGGGCACAGACCAATCTGATGGATGGCACCAAAAAGCAGCATTACGTACCCACTACTCCCCAGACCGCCATTTCCCTGGGATTGGCCTGGAACCACAATTACTGGTTCATAGACGGGGACGTAGAGTACTTCGACCGCGCATATCTTGACATGAACCCTCTGTACCGTACAGATTATGCCGTGGCTGGTCTGGACAATGCAATTACAAACGAGGAGATTGAATACATGACAGAGCAGGAGAGATTTGCCCCGGCGGTGCTTTTCAACATTTCCGTGGGTAAATCCTGGTTTATTCAGAGAAAGTACCAGCTTGGCTTCTCCTTCAACGGAAAGAATCTTCTTAACAACCGAAGTGTGAAGACAGGCGGTTATGAGCAGACAAGACTTGTGGACAACACCGTCTCCAAGGAACGTTTCTACCGTTTCGACCCCAAGTATTTCTATATGGCGGGAACCAATTACATGCTTAACATTTACTTCAGATTCTAAGAGCCATGAAAAAGATTATCGTAATCCTTGCGGCAGCAGCCGCCCTCGTTTCCTGCCGGAGTCTGATAGAAGAATGGCAGCCAGTGCTTGGTGATCCGAAGCCGTCGGCACAGTACGTTCCATACACAGATTCCAACCTACCCCCCAACTCTCCGGCCATCGGCAGCTACAAGACTATCAAGGAGCTTAAGACCCTGTACAAGGGTACTCCTCTTTCCGTAAGCGGCAATGTCTGGATAAAGGGTAAAGTCATTTCCTCGGATGTCACCGGCAATATTTACCGTGAAGTGTACATCCAGGATGAAACCGGTGGTATCGACCTCAAACTGGGCAAGTCCTCCCTTTACAGCGAGTACGCTCTTGGCCAGACACTTTATGTGTACTGTGACGACCTCACGCTTGGCGCATATAACGGTATGCCTCAGCTTGGCCTGGCTGCTGACGAGACCTCCAGCAACGAGTACGAGACATCGTACATAGACCTTCAGACCATCATCGACCAGCATGTCTTTAAAGGAGAGGTGGGAACTCCAATTGCTCCAGAGGTTGTCGATGAGGCTAAAGTAAAGGCAGCCATCTCCGCCGGTTTTACCGGAGAACTCTGGGGCAAACTTGTCACCATCAAAGGCCTCAAGTACGGAAACCAGATTTTTGCACTGGTCTATCCCAACCCCAACCTTCCTCACAAGAGCGCCAACCCGGAGAACCGCGTGTTCCTCTCTGAGTCCACATGGGGTATCAAGACATGGTCGCTGTCTAAGGCCAAGTACATTGAAATGCTGGACAGCGGCGCCCTTGACCAGGCAGAAGTTGGCTCCGGTGCTACCCGTTACGGCCCCGGATCTGTCTGCTTCGTGGTGCGCAAGGCCCTTACCGGTACCGCACAGGAAAGCAGAATCGAAGCTTTTGGCATGGATGCAGACTTGACATATAAAGAGGTGATGAAGAAATATGCCACCGCGAACTACGTCTCCCACTACTTCAAACTTGGCTCCACGGATATCCAGGTGCGAACCAGCGGGTACGCCAAGTTCGCAGACCAAGTCCTTGACGCCGGACTTCTCTCCGGAAGCAAATCGGCCGACATAACCGGTATCATGACAATCTACTCCGGTGCGGCCCAGTTTACCCTGGTGGATGCTCCGGAAACTTCAGTGAAGGTCTATTAAATGTAAAAGGTTCGGTATTTTTTGCCGAACCATTTACATAAAACGGCACTACAAAGCAAATAACGTGGAAGGTTCGGCCAATAAAACCGAACCTTTTACAAAAACTCAAATACAAGATGCGTAAACTGTTTGTTTTAACTTGCACGGCACTTATGGCTATGGCATGTACAGAAAAGAATCCATTCTACCAGGAATGGGACACCCCTTACGGAACGGCACCGTTCTCACAGATCAGGACAGAGCATTACCTCCCGGCATTCAAGGAGGGCATAAAGCAGGAGAAGGCAGATATCCAGGCAATCATAGACTGTAAGGAAGCCCCCACATTCGAGAACACCGTTGCGGCATATGACCGTGCGGGGGAACTCCTGGCAAAGGTTTCCGGCGTGTTCTTCAACCTGTCGGAGAGCGATTCCACGCCCGAGATGCAGGCCATAGAGGAGGAAGTGATGCCCCTCATTACCGAGGCGGAGAATGAGATACTCATGAACGAGGACCTGTTCAAGCGCGTAAAGGCCGTTTATGACAATATGGAAGGCCTTACCCGCGAGCAGCAGATGGTCACAAAGAAACTGTACCAGAGCTTCGAGCGTAACGGCGTGGGCCTGGATGCAGAGGGCAAGAAACGCTTTGCGGAGATTTCCACCCGCCTGGCATCCCTGTCCCAGAAGTTCGGTCAGAACCTCCTGGCAGAGAACAACGCGTTCAAGGATGCGACCGGAATTACCGTCAGCGAGTATTACGACTTCATGAGCTCCTGCCCGGACCGCGCAAAACGCGAGCAGGTGTTCAAGGCCTACAGCTCCCGCGGAAACAACGCAAACGACAAGGACAACAATGCAATAGTCCTGGAAATTCTGAAACTGCGTGCAGAGCAGGCCGCGCTTCTTGGCTATCCCAACTTTGCGGCATACCAGCTCTCCAACAAGATGGCCGGAACTCCGGAGACCGTTGACAACTTCCTTCAGCCCATAATGGACGCCGCCATGGCAAAGGCGAAGGAAGAGATGAAGGACATGCAGAAGATTGCCGGCCACAAGATAGAGCCTTGGGATTACAGCTATTATGCAGAAAAGGTCCGTGCGCAGAGATTTGCCCTTGACGAGAGCGTTACCAAGCCCTATTTCCAGGCCGACAGCGTCCTCAAGGGCGTATTCACCGCCGCCGAGACCATCTACGGGATAAAGATAGAACCCGCTCCGGAGGTTGAGGTTTACAACCCCGCCGCAAGCGCCTGGAAGCTCTCCGAGCCGGACGGCAGCCTCATCGGCATATTCTACAAGGACTATTATGTAAGACCCACCAAGAGGGGCGGTGCATGGATGAACAATTTCCGGGACCAGGCCGGCGACGTGCGTCCTGTCATAGTCAATGTGTGCAACTTCCCGGCTCCCGGGGAGGATCCCACCGACGCCAAGCCCAGTCTCCTTACCATAGACAATGTCCAGACCGCTTTCCACGAGTTTGGCCACGCCCTTCACGGTTTCCTCACAAAGTGTAACTACAAGAGCGTCAGCGGCACTTCCGTGGCCCGCGACTTTGTTGAGATGTTCTCCCAGTTCAACGAGAACTTTGCCTTCGTGCCGGAAATCCTGGCGGCCTACGCCAACGACTACAGGACCGGGGAGCCCATCCCGGCAGAGCTTGTTGCAAAGATTCAGAAAGCCCTCAAGTTCAATCAGGGCTTCACTACTGGAGAACTCTGCGCCGCCTCCATACTTGACATGAAATGGCACGAGCTCTCCGCAGAGCAGCTTGCAGCCTTCAACGGCCCGCAGGATATCCGCGACTTCGAGGCAAAGGTGTGCAAGGAAATGGGTCTTGTGGACGAGATTATCCCCCGTTACCGCACAACCTATTTCAACCATATCTTCAACAGCGGTTACAGCGCAGGCTACTATGGCTATCTCTGGAGCGAGGTCCTGGCTGTAGACGCATGGGAGAAATTCTTGGCCGACGGTGTCTTCAACAAGGCTACCGCAAAGGCTTTCCGCGAGACCTTCCTTGAGAAGGGCGGCAGCGAGGAACCCATGGTCCTTTACAAGAGTTTCCGCGGCTCTGAGCCCAATCCCGAAGCACTCATGAGGGCAAGGGGGCTCAAATAGGATGGAGACACCGCTTTACACTCTCAGGTTCTCTCCCTGGTTCCGCACCATGGTGTGGGGCGGGGAGAGAATTTTGCCTTGGAAAGGCGTCTCCGGCAACCTTCCAAAGATAGGGGAGAGTTGGGAAATCTCCGGTTATGGAGAGCACCTTACTCTGGTTGATAACGGCCCTCTGCGTGGTCACAGTGCCATCTGGCTGGGCTCTGTGTACAAGGAGCAGCTGCTTGGAAAACATGTCTACAAGGAGTACGGAGACCAGTTCCCGCTTCTGATAAAATTCATAGATGCACACTCCGACCTTTCCATCCAGGTTCATCCTGACGATGAAATGGCAAAGCGCGTCCATGGCCCCGAGTTCCGTGGCAAGACGGAAATGTGGTATGTGATTGCCGCTGCCCCGGGTGCCGCCCTTTACTGCGGCCTCTCCAGGGATGTTACCCGGGAGGAGTACCAGCAGCGCGTTGCCGACGGCACCATCACGGATATACTTGCCCGATATGAGGTGCAGCCCGGAGACGTCTTTTTCCTGCCCCCAGGCCGGATACATGCAATATGCAGCGGCTGCCTTCTGGCAGAGATCCAGCAGACATCGGACCTTACCTACCGCATCTGGGACTACGGCCGGCCGGGCCTTGACGGAAAGCCCCGCCAGCTGCATACCGAGCTTGCCCTGCAGGCCATAGATTTCCGTGTCCTGCCCACTTACAAGACCTCTTACCAGCCTCTGAAAGATACTCCGGTGGAGCTTGTGAAATGCAAGTACTTCACAACAACGCTATATGACCTTACCAGGCCGTTTGACGTGCCCACGGACGACTCTTTCCTCACGGTCATCTGCGTCCAGGGCTCCGGCCTAGTTGACGGCGAACACATCCACGCAGGCGAGACCCTCCTGGTTCCCGCATGCCGCATTGCTGCCAGTTGCATTCCCTCTTCAGAGGGTTTGAAGCTCCTTGTGAGCCGCTGTTAGGAAATGTTGTCTTCTACAAGCTCGTAGTCCAGCAGTTTCTGCTCAAGAGAAGTACCTTTTACGCGAATCCGCAGGGGATCTCCCAGGCGGATTTTGCGTTTTGTACGCCTGCCCACGGCGCGGTAGTTGTCCGGGTCGTAGTCGTAAAAGTCGCTGCGGATGGTGCGGTAGGGGACCATGCCCTCGATCTTGGTGGGCTCTATCTCAACGTAGATACCCCATTCCGTTATTCCGGACACATGGCCGTCGAACTCCTGGCCAATCTTGTCCTGCATGAATTCCACAAGCTTGTACTTGGTGCTTTCACGCTCTGCTTCCGCTGCCACCACCTCGCGCTCCGAGGCGTGCTTGCACTGCTGGGTGTAGTAGTCCAGGTCCTGGGAATCGGCCCCGGCCATGTACTTGGCAAGGAGGCGGTGCACCATGAGGTCAGGATATCGCCTGATAGGCGATGTGAAATGCGTGTAAAAGCGGAACGCAAGGCCGTAGTGGCCTATGTTGTCCGTGCTGTAGCAGGCCTTTGCCATAGAGCGCAGGGCAAGGATCTGGATTGCTGCCAGCTCCGGCTTGCCGTCGGCCTCTTTCATGAGGTCGTTGAGAGCCACGGCAACGTCGCGTCCTCCCTGGAGCTGGCCCACTTTGTACCCGAAGTGCCCGGCGAAGTCCCTCAGGCCCGATATCTTTTCCATGTTGGGCTCATCGTGCACACGATATACGAAGGTCTTGGCCTTTGACAGGGCTTTCCCGCCCATCTTTCCGCCGGTGGCCACGTATTCCGCCACATTGCGGTTTGCAAGGAGCATGAACTCCTCAATGAGCCAGTTGGCCTCGCGGGAGAACTTCTGGTGCACGCCCACGGGCTTGCCGTCGGCGTCTATGTCCACCTTCATCTCCGGCCTGTCAAAGTTCACCGCTCCGGCCTTGAAGCGCCTTTCCCTTAGCTTCAGGGCAATATCGTTCAGTACAAGGATGGCCTCTTTCACCTCCGGCGGAACTATGCCGCATTCGCTGCCTTCCCCGAAATCCCGCTCCATCGCCTCCTTGGGTCCGGCGTCGATGATCTCCTGCGCCAGCTCGTAGGCGAAGCGGTAGTCGGAGACTATGTTGGTGCGGCCGAACCAGGGGTTGAAGACCTTGGCCTGGGGGGTAATCTCGAAGACGGCGCTGAAGGTGAGTTTCTCCTCCCCGGGGCGCAGGGAGCAGAGCTTGTTGGACAGCTTTTCCGGCAGCATGGGCACGGTGCGGTCCACAAGATAGACCGATGTTCCCCTCTCCTGAGCCTCCTTGTCCACCGCGCTGCCGGGCTTGACGTACCAGGAGACATCGGCAATGTGGACGCCTACCTCATAGTTGCCGTTTTCCAGTTTGCGGAAGCTCAGGGCATCGTCATAGTCCTTTGCATCGGCAGGGTCGATGGTGAAAGTGAGGGTTCCGCGGAAGTCCCTGCGGTGGGCGCGGTCCTTGTCCGTGATCTCTTCCGAAATGCCGTCGACCGCGTCTTCCACCTCCTTGCTGAAGCGGTAGGGAAGGCCGAACTCCGCCAGGATGGCATGCATCTCCGTCTCGTTCTCCCCGGGCATGCCAAGAATATCCACCACGTGCCCGTGAGGGGCGCTTTCCCCGCGCTCCCAGCCGTCCACTACGGCCGCTACCTTCATGCCCTTGACGGCGCCTTCCGGAACGGGAACCTCAATGTCGTACGGCATGGTCTTGGAGCTCATGAGCACCCATGCCTGCTTTCCCACAATATGAAGGATACCCACAAACGGCTTAGTGGAACGCTCCACGATGGCAATGATTTCACCGCTGCGCTTCTTGGCCCTGCCGTCCTTCTCCTGGGTCACGGCAACCTTGACGATATCCCCGTTCAGCGCGCCCCTTGTCTTGGACGCTTTTACGTAGATGTCCTCTTCCTGGCCTTCTACGGCCACGAAGATGAATCCCTCACGGGACATTCTTGCCGTTCCTATGTACTCGGGAACAAACTTACGGGCTTTTTTCTTTCCGCCACGCTTTTCGCCGCCGCGGCTCTTGGATTTTCTCTTTGACATAGTACAAAAATACAAAAAAAACCTCACCCATCCACCAAAACACCCCATTTCGGTGGACAAACCCGGCAAAACGCCAACTTGTCCACCAAAACGGCATTTTGGTGGACGGGAGGGAGGTTACGGGAGGGTGATGGAGGGCTGAAGGAGGGCCTGGTGGAGCTGCTCGTCGTAACGGAGCCGGATACGGATACCGGCTTCCTGGAAGTAGTAGCGCACTACGATCTCTTCTTCAATGAACGGCACAATCTCCTCTTTTTTGAGACGGAGGAATGTGGCCTTGTCCATTTCCAGGGCCTTCTGGAGAGCGTCAAGCTGAGGCATCATGGCCTCTTCCAGGCCGTCTTCCTTAAGGGTACCGCGCATCTGGTCAAACATGGCGCGGGCTGTGGAACGGTAGTCGAACTCCTTGTCCTGTGCAAATGCCACGAAGTCTTCGAATTCCGTGAAGTGGAAGTCTTCGGGGACGGACTGGTGGCGCATGACGTAATCCAGTGCATACTGTTCCACAATGCCGCCAAGCACCAGAGAGTACGTGAGACGGGAATACTTATGGGGCTTTACTTCGAAGTCCGGGGTAATGCCGCCGCCGTCGCGTACCGTGCGTCCGTGGAGTGTCTTGAATTCGTGGGTAAGCGAGTCCGGGATGTGACCCACGGAGCCGTCTTCGTTGCGGTGGGAGTAGTCTATTGCCTGTACGCAGCGCCCGGAGGGAGTGTAGTATTTGGCAGAGGTAACCTTGATCTGGCCGTCGTACGGGAGCGGTCTTATGCTCTGGACCAACCCCTTTCCGTAAGTGCGGGTGCCTATTATGGTTGCCCTGTCAAGGTCCTGAAGCGCTCCGGACACTATCTCTGAGGCCGATGCGCTGCCGGAGTCCACCAGCACCACTATGGGTATTTCCGTATCGACAGGGTCCGTCGAAGTACGGTATGTGGCATTGCTGCCGGGAGTCTTGCCCTTGGATGAAACCACCACGGAGCCTTTGGGAACAAACAGCGACACAATGTTGACGGCTTCCGCCAGCAGGCCGCCGCCGTTGCCTCGAAGGTCAATGACAAGGCGTTTCATGCCCTTGGAACGCAGTTTCATGACGGAATTTCTGACGTCCCTCCAGACGCCGTCAGTGAACTTTGTAAGCATTATGTAGCCGTCGCCACTGTCCAGCATTCCGGCATACTCTACGGAAGGGAGTACTATCCTTTCGCGGAGAACTTTCACTTCCACAGTGTCTCCCGTGTATACTTTCTTCACTTTGAAGGTAACCCTTGTTCCGGGCTTTCCCCTCATTTTCTCCGAGCTCTCGGAGGCAGTGAGACCGTGCGTGGAGACGCCGTCGATGGAAAGAATCTGGTCTCCGCACCTGAGGCCGGCCTTCGCAGCCGGGGAATTGGCGTAGGGCTCGTTTATGAACACATTGCCGTCGGTCTCCGGTTTGTATATGAGCGCGCCTATGCCGCCGTAGGCACTTGAAAGCATCATCTGGAAATCTTCCTGCTCCTCTTCGGGAACATACATGGTATAAGGATCCAGGGCCCCAAGCATGGCGTCCACGCCTTCCCTCTCTATGCGGCCTACTTCCAGCGAGTCTACATATGAGCGGTTAAGCTCCTTCAGTATTGCGTTATGCAGTTCCACCCACTGTCCCAGGGTGAATTCCTTGCTCTGTGCCTGTGCGGAAGCCCCCGCGGCCATAAATACCGCCACGGAAAGGGCATATACGATTCTCTTCATGATACAAAGATACATAAAAAATGACTAAATTTGCGGGGCAAAAGTCGTACCATCATGAAACTTGTATTTGCAACGGCCAATCCCGGAAAGGTCCGCGAGGCTGCGGAAATCCTGGGCCCAGGCTTCCAGATAATAACCGCCGCAGAGGCAGGCATCTCGGAGGACATCCCCGAGACAGGCAACTCCCTCCGTGCAAACTCCCTCCAGAAGGCGCAGTACATCTACGAGCGCACCGGCCTTGACTGTTTTGCCGATGACTCCGGCCTGGAGGTTGACATCCTGGGCGGGGAGCCCGGCGTGCATACCGCCCGCTACGGCGGCGTGGCCCACGACGCGGACCGCAACATGTCCAAACTCCTCTGGGAGATGGGCCGCCGGGAAAGGGAGGCGTCGGTGATGAGGGAAATGGGTATTCCCACTCCTCACGCCACCAGGAAGGCCAGGTTCCGCACATCGGTCACACTCATCATCGGCGGAGAGAAGCATTTCTTCGACGGTGTAATGGAAGGGAGCATAGCCCGTGAAAGGCGGGGAGACGGCGGATTCGGGTACGACCCCGTCTTTGTCCCGGAGGGCATGACCCAGACCAACGGAGAGCTTGGAGAGGCCTTCAAGAACACCATTTCCCATCGCGGGAAAGCCCTCAGGGCCATGGCCGCATTCCTTCATGAACGGGAGCATTGAGCTCATAGTCCTTGGAACCACCAAGACCGGGGACAACGCCCTGGTGGTGCACACGCTTTCCCGGGAAATGGGGCGGCGCGGGTTCATCGTCCGGCCCGGCAAGAAGGCATCGGCCTCGCTTTTCCTGCCCCTGAGCATACTGGAGGCCGATGTAGTGGAAAATCCCAAAAGCGAACTGTGGAGCCTGAAGAACCTTTCCTCCCGGGACTCGCTGGAGGGGATTCGCGGGAACATCCATAAGAATACGATGACCCTTTTCCTTTCCGAGGTCCTTTTCCGTACGCTGCGGGAAGGGGTTTTGGAGGACGGCCTGTACCAGTGGTGCGTGGGCAGTATCCTTACGCTGAATGCCCTTGAGGGAGATTTTGCAAACTTCCATATAAGGTGGCTTCTGGAACTGGCGGGAGCGCTGGGCTTCCGGCCATCGTGGGAAGACCTTGCCCCTTTTGCGGAAGAGAACGCACAGGCACTGAAACAGTTGCTTTCATCGGACTTTGGAGAGAGCATGCTAATTCCGCTCAGCGGCGCTGCAAGAAACGCCATTGCAGACAGCCTGGTGCGGTACCTGGAGTTCCACACCGAGCAGTCCATCCGCGTAAAATCTCTTGCAGTTTTAAGGGAATTGTACAAATAAAATAGTATCTTTGAAACCGCTAATAACCATTTTATGAAAAAGCGTTCCAGATCTACTATAGAGGCTCTTGTGCTTCTGGCGGTTATGGTGCTGGTGTTCTCCCTGCTGGGTTCCCGCATGGGGGGCGCCAACATGATAAAGACCATAATGAACACGGCCCACGACCTTCTGCTCAACACTGTCTTCTACCTCATGGGCATTACCGTGCTCACAGGTGCGCTGTCCAAGCTAATGAGTGAGTTTGGCGTGGTGACTGTGCTGGGAAAGCTGCTGAAACCGCTCATGAAGCCCCTCTACAACCTTCCCGGAGTCGCAGCCCTTGGCGGTGTGATGACGTTTCTGTCGGACAACCCCGCCATCATATCCCTGTCCAAGGACAAGCGGTTCGCTTCCTATTTCAAGAAGTATCAGCTCATTTCCCTCTGCAACTTTGGAACGGCGTTCGGAATGGGTTTCGTGGTAATAATCACCATGGTGGGCTACGTCCAGATAACGGGCGCGCTGGTGGGTCTTTTCGGCGCCTTCTGCGGTTCCATAATCTCTACGCGCCTTATGCAGAAAAGATGCCTCAAGGCATATCCGGAGCTTGATTCCCCTGTTCTGGACCACGTTCAGGAAGAGGGCGCCATGGACATTACTGAAGAAAGCAGCGACAAGGGCATCTTCATGCGTTTCCTCAACGCCCTCCTGGACGGCGGCAAGAACGGTGTGGAACTTGGCCTTCAGATTATCCCCGGCGTACTTATCATAACCACTGCCGTAATCATGCTCACCTTCGGCGCAGGTCCCGACGGCATTTACGACGGCGGCGCCTCGCAGGGCGTTCCGGTACTGCCCTGGCTGGCACAGAAGATTCACTGGGTATTTGAGTGGCTGTTCGGCTTCGAGCACATGGAACTCATTGCCTTCCCCATGACCGCCCTTGGCGCAGTGGGTGCGGCCCTTGGCCTTCTTCCCACGTTCAATGCAGCCGGCATCCTTGACGGCAATGCCATTGCGGTATTCACCGCCATCGGCATGTGCTGGAGCGGTTTCCTCTCCACCCACACCGCCATGCTGGACTCCATGGGCTACCGCAAGGTCATCTCCAAGGCCCTCGGCTCCCACGCCATCGCCGGTCTCTGCGCCGGTGTCATAGCACACTTCACGTATTTGCTGATCTCCCTTATCTAGCGCCAGATGTAGACTTTGTCGCCGCGGCGGGGGTGGAAACGCTCGCCGGGAGCCATGTCCGGGCTTTGGTTGGCGTGGTCTACGGGCATGGTGTCAAGCGGAACGGCAACCGAGCAGCGCTGGCCCTGGGGGCAGACGTCGGCGGGGTTGTAGTCTACGCGTAAATCGTCCACGGTTATCTGCACTATGCCGGTAGAATTGCCGATGAACATGAGTTCGTCTCCTTTGCGGAGTTCCGTGGCCTGGACTTCGATTTCCGCCACGCTAAGGCGGCTGAACCAGTTGGTTACCTTGCCTACGAAAACCTTGCGTTTAGTGGCCTGGGAACCGTAGATTGAGCTCCATTCGCCCATTTTGGCGCCAAGGTAGTAGCCGTCCCAGAAGCCGCGGTTGAAGACTTCCGCCAGACGGGACTTCCACTCAAGGGCCTTTTCCTGGCTGTATGTGCCGTCCGTTACGGCGTCAGCTGCAGCGCGGTAGCATTCCACGGCACGCCTCACGTACTCTGCGCTGCGGGCGCGGCCCTCTATCTTGAAAACCTTCACGCCGGCCTCCACGAACTTGTCCATGAATTCTATGGTGCAGAGGTCCTTGGGGGACATGAGGTATTTGTTGTCTATATGAATTTCGTTGCCTGTCTCGTAATCCGTGACCAGGTAGCCGCGGCGGCAAACCTGCAGGCATGCTCCGCGGTTGGCCGATGCTCCCCACGCAGCCAGCGACAGGTAGCACTTCCCGGAAACGGCCATGCAGAACGCTCCGTGTGCGAACATCTCTATGCGCACGGGCTTTCCGGCGGGGCCCACAATGCCTTCACGCAGTATTGCCTCATGGATTTCCTTTACCTGGAACAGGTTCAGTTCGCGGGCCAGAACAACCACATCGGCAAACTGGGAGTAGAAGCGCAGGGCTTCGATGTTGGAAATGCTCAGCTGGGTGGAGATGTGCACCTCCAGGCCAATCCTTCGGCAGTAGAGGATTGCGGCCATGTCCGTTGCGATGATGGCGTCCACCCCGGCGGCCTTGGCGGCGTCAAGGGTGTCGTATGCGGCCTGGAGGTCCTCTGCGTACAGTGTGATGTTGAGCGTCATGTACGCCTTTACGCCGTATGCGCGGCATATACGGATTATCTCCGGCAGGTCTTCGCGGGCAAAGTTGTTTGCAGAGTGCGACCGCATGTTGAGGTGGCCTATGCCAAAGTAGACGGAGTCCGCTCCGCCCTGTATTGCGGCAAGCAGGCAGTCGAAACTGCCCGCAGGGGCCATTATTTCAAGTTCTTTCCTGTCCATTACACGGTGCGGCCGACGAGTGAGTCTGCAAAACGTTTCAGGGCTTCCTTGCCATCCGTGTCCATGGCGGCGTCCGACCCCTTGGTAATGGCGCCGGCGCTGAGGTCCGATATTGCCTTCCTTGCCTCATCGGCAACCCCTGCGGCACGGTAGATGTCCATCACGCGGGCGATCTTTTTCTCCGGGGCGAGGTTGGTGTCGTTCAGGGCCTCCACTATCTCCGTGGCACCTTTTTCATATGCCTTTACCGTGAGCCAGGACTTCTTGCAGTTGAGGATGTCCCCGCCGATGGGCTTGCCGAAGACCTTCTGGTCCCCGTAGGCGTCAAGGTAGTCGTCGGCAACCTGGAAGGCAAGGCCAAGCTGGTAGCCGTACTGGTACAGGCACTCCTGGCTTCGCTCATCGGCACCGCCTATCATGGCGCCAAGCTGTGCGGCGCAGGCAATGAGGACGCCGGTCTTGAGGCCTATCATCTCCATGTACTCGTCCATGGAGACACTGTCCCTTTTCTCGAAGTCCATGTCCAGCTGCTGGCCGTCGCAGACCTCGCTGGCGGTCTTTGAGAACAGGGACAGGACCTGGGGCAGCATGGCTGCAGGGGCCTGGGCAATGCGGCGGTAGGAGTCTATGAACATGACGTCGCCGCTGAGGATGGCGGTGTCCTCGTTCCACTTTTTCCACACCGTTGGATTTCCGCGCCTGAGGGGACTGCGGTCCATGATGTCGTCGTGGATGAGGGTGAAGGTATGGAAGACCTCCAGGGCGGCGGCGGGCTCCAGGATATGCGGGCCCAGTTCATCGGCCCAGATGCCGTAGGTGGTGAGGCAGAGGCGGGGACGGATGCGTTTTCCGCCGATGGCTATCATGTAGCGAAGGGGATCGTACAGACCTGCGGGCTGGTCCTGGAACTTGATTCCTTCAAAGAGCTGTCTTACAGCGGAATCTATAAGGGTATCGGAAATCATCTTTAAGCGTTTTCGCAAAGGTAGTCAAAAAATATAGGTTATCACGCCTTTTTTTGTTAACTTTGAAACCCGCAAGGACAAAAACCACAAAAATTAACACTATAACTATGAACAATGCCATCATCAATTTCCCCGTGCCCGCCAACGAGCCGGTGAAATCCTATCTGGAAGGTTCTCCGGAGCGCATAGCCCTGGACGCAGAACTCAAACGTCAGTATAACACCGTGCTTGATATCCCCATCATCATCGGCGGAAAGGAAATCCGCACCGGGAACACCGGCAAGGTGGTGTGCCCCCACGAGCACGGCCATGTTCTGGCAACTTTCCATAAGGTTGGCGAAAAAGAGGTCCGGATGGCTATCGACGCAGCCATGGAGGCCCACAAGATCTGGAGCGAGACCCCCTGGACAACCCGCGCGGCCATCGTCATGAAAATGGCGGAGCTGCTGGCCACCAAATATCGTCCCATCATGAACGCGGCCTGCATGCTTGGCCAGAGCAAGAACATCTACCAGGCAGAGATAGACAGCGCCTGCGAGACCATCGACTTCTTCCGCTACAACGTCCACTACGCTTCCAAGATCTATAACATGCAGCCCAAGAACGGCGCCGGAAACATCAACAATACGGAGTTCCGCCCGCTGGAAGGCTTCGTGCTGGCAGTGACCCCGTTCAACTTCACATCCATCGCCTCCAACCTCTGCATGACTCCCGTCCTCATGGGTAACGTTGCCCTCTGGAAGCCGTCAACCACTTCTACGCTAAGCAATTACTACCTCATGCAGCTGTACAAGGAGGCCGGTCTTCCGGACGGAGTCATCAACTTCCTGCCCGGCAGCGGAGCCCTCATCGGCAAGATCGCAACTGAGTCCAAGTGGTTCAGCGGCATCCATTTCACCGGATCCACCGGCACTTTCAACAGCCTCTGGAGGCAGGCAGGGGAGAACCTCGGCAAGTACGTCAGCTACCCCCGTCTGGTGGGAGAGACCGGCGGCAAGGACTTCATCTTCGTCCATCCTTCTGCCGATGCAAAAGCCGTCGCTACCGCCGCCTTCTGCGGAGCATACGAGTTCCAGGGCCAGAAGTGCTCTGCCGCATCCCGCATGTACGTTCCCAAGAGCCTGTGGCCGGAAGTGCTGGGCATCATGAAGCAGTATGCCTCGGAGGTGAAGATGGGAGATGTCATGGACCACTCCAACTTCATCAACGCCGTAATCGACGAGGCCTCCTGGAACAATATCGACGGCTATCTCACTTATGCGGAGCAGTCCACGGACGCAAAGATCGTGATGGGCGGCAAGAGGGACAAGAGCGTTGGCTACTTCGTTGAACCCACCATCATAGAGACCACGGACCCTCATTTCAAGAGCATGGAAGAGGAAATCTTCGGCCCCGTCCTCACCGTTTATCCTTATGACGATGACAAGGTGGACGATGCCGTTAAGCTCTGCGACGAAACCTCTCCTTACGGCCTCACCGGCGCGGTGTTCGGCCGTGACCGCCTTGCCGTGGAGAAGATTGCCCACGGCCTGCGTTATGCCGCCGGCAACTTCTATATCAACGACAAGCCTACCGGAGCCGTGGTTGGCATGCAGCCCTTCGGCGGCGCCCGTGCATCCGGCACCAACGACAAGGCCGGCGGAGAGTTCAACCTCATCCGCTGGGTCATCCCCAGAGTGATAAAGGAAACCCTTGTGAGCCCCACGGACTACAGGTACAGTTATATGAAATAGAGCCGACCAATCATCTCGCGCCACGTTTTAGGTCATTTCCGTGTCCTGGAACGTGGCGTTTTTGTTGTTTTGGCAGGTTTGTCCACGGATTTGGCGTTTTTGGTGGACAAGTTGCCGTTTTGGCGGGTTTGTCCACGGATTTGGCGTTTTTGGTGGACAAGTTGGTGTTTTAGGTTTTTTTGACTAATTTAGCAGTTCAAAAACTAATGTAGATATGTCTGAAAATACTAAAACCACCCTCAGGGACTCTGCGGCAATGCGCTGGCTGGCATTGTTACTGTTAGCCCTTGCAATGTTCTGTTCATACATCTTTATGGACATCCTGTCTCCTATCAAGGACCTTATGCAGGAGACCCGCGGCTGGGATTCCACCGCGTTTGGAACTATGCAGGGCTCAGAGGTGTTCCTGAACGTGTTTGTGTTCTTCCTCATCTTTGCAGGTATCATCCTGGACAAGATGGGGGTACGTTTCACCGCCGTACTGTCTGCGGGAGTGATGCTTGCCGGCGCTATCATCAAATGGTTCGCCGTAAGCAACGCTTTCATTGGCAGCGGCCTCGAGGCCTGGTTCACCAACAACCTTAATTATATCCCACTGTTCGATGAACTGGGAGTCTCGCCGTTCTACCGCGGAATGCCTGCATCGGCAAAGTTCGCCGCCTGCGGCTTTATGATCTTCGGGTGCGGCTGCGAGATGGCCGGCATCACGGTGAGTCGTGGTATCGTGAAGTGGTTCAAGGGAAGGGAGATGGCTCTTGCAATGGGTTCTGAGATGGCCCTTGCACGTCTTGGCGTTGCCACCTGTATGATCTTCAGCCCTTTCTTCGCCAAGCTTGGCGGTAATGTTGACGTTTCCCGCAGCGTTGCATTCGGCGTGGTACTCCTGTGCATCGCCCTCATTATGTGCATCGTCTACTTCTTTATGGACAAGAAGCTGGACAGCCAGACAGGCGAGGCAGAAGAAAAGGACGATCCTTTCAAGGTGTCGGACATCGGCAAGATCCTTTCCGACGGAGGATTCTGGATCGTGGCTCTTCTGTGCGTGCTTTACTACAGCGCCATTTTCCCGTTCCAGAAGTATGCCGTGAACATGCTCCAGTGCAACCTTACGCTCACTGCTCCTGCCGCAGACTCCTTCTGGGCAGGGTCCAGCGTCACCATCGTCCAGTATGTGATAATGCTGGTTGTGGCCGCCGCCGGATTCATCAGCAACTTCCAGAAGGTAAAGTCCCGCCAGTATATTTTCCTGGCAATTTCCATCGTGGCCCTGATTGCTTACTGCTATATGGGTTATATGCGCCAGAGTGCGGAGTCCATCTTCGCGGTGTTCCCTCTGCTGGCCGTCCTCATCACCCCCATCCTGGGCAACTATCTGGACAGGAAGGGTAAAGGTGCTTCCATGCTTGTGCTGGGTGCAATCCTGCTCATCGCATGCCACCTTACCTTCGCGTTCGTGCTGCCTGCATTCAAGGGCAATGCCATCGGCGGAGCCATCGTGGCCTATGTGACCATCCTGGTGCTGGGTGCAAGCTTCTCGCTGGTTCCCGCATCGCTGTGGCCTTCAGTTCCCAAGCTGGTGGATGCAAAGGTGATCGGCAGTGCATATGCGCTCATTTTCTGGATCCAGAATATCGGCCTGTGGCTCTTCCCTCTTCTCATCGGCAAGGTTCTGGACAAGACCAACCCCGGCGTAACTGATCCTACCCAGTTCAACTACACCGCCCCTCTTGTGATGCTTGCCTGCCTTGGCGTGGCCGCACTTATCCTTGGCCTGGTGCTCAAAGTGGTAGACCGCAAGAAAGGCCTGGGCCTGGAACTCCCCAACATTAAAGAAGACTGATAATGGTAGCAAATACCGCTATGAAAAAGCATGCGTGGCTCCCGTGGGCCGCGCTTGCTTGTTTAGTAGTGCCGATGTTCGCATCGTACTACTTTGACGACATGTTCTCCAGCATATCTTACCTCTTTGAGAACCCGTCACTTACGGCTCTGGGGTGGGATTCGGCCGGTTATGGACTATATGCAAGCGGCTACAGCGTGCTGTGCGTGTTCGGCGGACTGGTGATAGGCGGCATACTGCTGGACAAGTGGGGCGTCCGTGTGAGCGGCTCCCTGTTTGTGGGCATGATGGTGCTTGGCGCCGGCATAGTGACCGTTGCCCTGCTCAAGGGCGGTTCCGGTGCACTTACGGCCGCCTACATTGGCGTTATGCTGTTTGGCTTGGGATCGGAGATCGCCGGCACGGCAGTCACGCGTTCCATAGCAAAATGGTTCCGCGGGGGCCCCATGGCCCTTGCCATGGGCCTTCAGCTTGCCATCGCCCGCCTTGGCACCGCCTTCGCCCTGGTGCTCAGCCCCCGCCTTGTGCAGCAGCTTGACGGCCACGTGTATTCTTTGGTAGAAACCGCCCGTCCCTCCATGGTCGGCATGGGGCTCATGGCCCTTGGGCTCATCCTCTGGGCATTGTTCGTGGCTATTGATGCACGTGATGCCCGTCATTCCGGACCCTCCTCCAGTCATTCCGGACCCTCCTCCAGTCATTCCGGACCCTCCTCCAGTCATTCCGGGCTTGACCCGGAATCTCCTTCCGATGAAACCTTCCGTTTCAAGGACGTCCTTGGCGTGCTGGGAAACCGCAATTTCTGGCTTCTGGGCCTTCTGTGCGTGCTGTTTTACAGCAGCATCATTGCTTTCAAGAAATTTGCCGGGGCAATTCTCATACCCCGTTTTGACATCCCCGCCCAGGCTGCCGGATGGATGGTTTCCATGCTGCCGTTCTCTACGGTAATCTTTGCGCCGCTGTTCGGCATGCTGGTAGACAAAGCGGGCCGAGGCACCCGATGGATGGTTATCGGCGCCGTCCTGGCTCTGGTGGCGCACCTTCTGCTGGCCTTCGCACCCCAGGGCGTTCCTTTCTGGGGATACCTTGCCATGGTGTTCCTTGGCTTTGGCTACTCTCTGGTGCCCGCAGCACTGTGGCCATCGGTCCCCAAAATCGTCCCGGACAAAGTGCTGGGAACCACGTTCGCCTTGATTTATTGGGTGCAGAACCTTGGCCTCATGAGCTTCAAGTGGGTTGCCGGCGTCATTCTTGGCAAGTCTGAAAGATCCGGACCCGTGTCCGTGGAACTCATGTTCGTGCTGCTCTGCGTCGCCGCCCTTGCTACAGCCCTTGTCTTTGCCGGCATCTCCCGCAAACATCCGGAGCTGTGTCTTGACAAACCCAACAGCTAGCATAGCCCTGTCACCCCAGGCCACGGAAACGCGGGAAAACGTGGCCTCATATGTAACGCACGTCACCCCAGGCCACGAAAACACGGTAATACGTGGCCCGGGGTGAAATATTAACATTTTATGGGTAAATGCGTCATTAATAGAGCCCACGGCAAGAATTTTGCAAAAAATTTTAAAAAGATTTGGAGGAAAGAAAAATCCGTTATATCTTTGCAGTGTAATAGAATACTAATACAGCAAACAATATGGCGCTCATAGAGCTCAAAGACGTAAACAAAACCTACCAGGGAGCACAGCCGCTTCATGTCCTCAAGGGGATTAACCTGGACATAG
>JAEEGI010002416.1_pt1 | contig 45857 bp, 28 predicted proteins | sample 8958751 | NCBI WGS metagenome assembly JAEEGI01 (sample SAMN16246545, study PRJNA631951) | gut metagenome | biome: gut microbiome; feature: rumen; material: KS-attached | host: Bos | place: Iran: Karaj | collected 2018-10
CGAGGTGCTGAACATGGACTTCGCCACACAGTACATCTACCGTGCTATCCAGAAGGATAGCCGCACCGACGTAGTACTGTGGGGCATGCAGTGCATCGGTATGTTCCGCTCGTTCCAGGACATCGAGGAATACTTCGAGAAGTACAACATCACCTCATACATGGGTATGACAAAGGACAAGGTACGTCCGGGTATGCTGATCTACAAGGACGTGCGTGGTGCTTACAACCAGGAGACAGGAACATACGACGGTCCTGACGGCATCGTAGACCGCGACAACGACCAGGTATGTCTGTCGAACCGTTCGAACCCCTACGGATTCACCGTCAACCTGCATGCTGACTGGAAGGGTATCGCCCTTACCGCTCAGCTGGGTGCCAGCTGGGGCGGCTACACCACCCTGCCTTCTGCAGCTATCGGCATTCCGTCAAATACGAACATCGAGTTCTATAACATGCCTTCATTCTGGAATCCCGACAACGTCTTTGTCTATCAGGACATCTATGACGGCAGTGGAAACCTCGTCATGAAGGAGAACCGCGAGGCCGAATATCCTAACCTGGCTTACGGCATCAACTCGACAACGTCATCTTTCTGGCGCGTCAGTGCTGCCAGCGTTCGCCTGAGCCGTCTGACCTTGGCCTACACGCTGCCTAACGCCTGGTTCAAGAGCGTCGGCATCAAGAATGTCCGTCTGAACATCACCGGCCAGAACCTGATCAACTTCTACAACCCGTATCCTGACAAGTTCACCAACCCGATGGCTGGCACTTATGGCAACTATCCTAACCTGCGCAAGTGGGATATCGGTCTTAACCTGAGCTTCTAAGGAAATGTAAAAATTAAAAAATGTAATAATGTAAAAAAGCAAATGATTATGAAACGGAATAATTTTTTAATTTTTAAATTATCTAATTTTTACATTGTAGTAGCAGCCTTGCTGCTCACTGCCTGCTCCGACCAGTTCCTGGAGGACAAGAAGAACTATGATAATGCCACCACCGACATCTACAACTATGTCAGTGGCTGTAATGGCCGCGTCAACGATATCTATGGCTGGTGTCTGCCCGCCGTAGGTGACCTGAGTAGCGGACAGAACTACCTTTCTGTTTCAATGGGTAATGCCGATATCGCAGGAAAGTCTACCGAGGAATACTACGGCTTCAGCGATTTTGTCAATCCTGAGATAGAACTGTCCTCCATGGACAACAACCCTGTCCCCGACTACTTCATGGGTTCAAACAACAACATCCAGACGTCGGTATATGGACGTATCCGTAACATCAACGACTGCCTCAAGGGTATCTCCGGTGGCAGTCTCTCCGAAGAGGAGAAAGCTCCCCTGCTCGGTCAGGTGTACTTCTTCCGTGCATGGTGCTACTACAATCTGGTGAAGTGGTACGGTGGTGTACCCATCGTCACCGATGTACTTGACCCCGTAGAGAGTTCGTTCACACCACGTTCTTCTGCCAAGCAGTGCATCGAGTTCATCGTAGAAGACCTCGACAAGGCTGCTGAGCTGTTGAAGGGCAAGGTATGGTCAGGCAGCGACTACGGTCGTGTGACCTCTGGTACTGCACTGGCTCTGAAGGGCCGCGTACTGCTGCTGTGGGCAAGCCCCCTGTTCAACCGCAAGAACGACGAGAGCCGCTGGCAGAATGCCTACCAGCAGATGAAGGCTGACCTGCCTACCATCAATGCCTGTGGCTATGGTCTCTACTCTTCCGGCAACAACGTCAACGGTTCTGACTTTGCCAAGCAGTTCCTGACTGTCAGCGGCAATCCTGAGGCCGTCTTCGTGACCCTGCATAATAATGTGGCCAGCGACGATGGTCTCGATAACCAAAAGAACAACCGCTGGGAGCGTGACGTCCGTCCCGCCAATACCGGTGGTGGTGGTAAGAATGCCGGTCTGGCACTGGTGGAGCTCTTCCCCATGGCTGACGGTAAGATGGCCAACCTCAATGTGCTGAAGCCGCTCGACAAGGCCGGAACCCGCACCTATAAGGACACCTACTCGAAGCTGGAGCGCAGCCAGTATGCCTACGACGAGTCGGCTCCCTACATGAACCGCGACCCGCGTTTCTATCGCACCTTCGCCTTCCCAGGTTTCCGTTGGGCCTATAGTGGCGACCCCACACAGCGTGATGCCCACAATCCTTCGTACAACAGCGGTAAGGACTATGTGGTATGGAACTACAAGTGGTATATCGACCTGAACGACGCAGGAAATCCTGAGAGCGGCAACAGCTACAGTGCCGACAACCTCTATACGAGCAATGTGGGTATCTATGTCCGTAAGAAGAGTGACGACCTCGACCTGGGCACGCAGCTCTACGTCTACGAGCCTCTGTCGTCAAAGGGTGCCGGTCCGTTCTTCTCACAAGCTCCCCTCATTGAACTGCGCTACACTGAGGTACTCATGAATCTGGCCGAGGCTGCCTGCATGGCTGGTCATCCGGAGGAGGCTGTTACCTATCTGCAGCAGATTCGCAAGCGTGTGGGCTATACAGCTGACAACAACTACGGCTTGCAGGCCAATCTGGTCAGCGACCAGGCTGCCTGTATGAGTGCCATCCTCTATGAGCGTCAGATAGAGTTTGCCTATGAGGGCAAGCGCTTCGACGACATGCGTCGCTGGATGCTCTTCGACGGTGGTACGCAACTACCTGAGGGTGCTCCCTCTACCTGGCAGATGACAGGCTTTGGCGGCAACACCTGCACATGGCTGGGCTTCACACCATGGAACGGTCAGCGTCGTGAGCGCGTAGAGTTCCGTACTGGCAATGACTTTGGCGCCGGCACAGCTTTCTGGGACGGCGATCCACTGGTGAAGGCTGGTGTAGAGCGCCCTGCCGGTGTTGACTTCCGTCAGGCCGACATCGCTACACAGCTTGAAACCCTGAAGACATGGTACGGCAACAACCTCGTCACCCAGTATAAGAATGGTGACGGACAGGATTCGCAGCACAACCTGGAGTATATCAACTTCCGTCCGAAGTATTACTTCCTCGGCCTGAGCAGTGGTGCCCAGAACGCCAACAAGGGTCTGCCACAGACCATCGGCTGGCAGGACTATAACAATGGTGGTAATCCGGGTACCTTCGACCCGTTGGCAGAGTAAGCCATTGCACACACATACAAAACAGGCTCCGCAGCATCATGTTGCGGAGCCTGTTCTTTTTATTATACTAGAATGTTAACCTACATCCATCAGCCAACACCCAACACCCATCACCTATCACCCATCATCCTTCACCCATCTCAGCAAAGGCAGCAGCCTCGGCCTCGGCAATGATTTCCTCACGGCTCTTTTCGCGAGGTGTTGCCGTGATATCGTCGAGGGTCATGTCGTCGAAGGCGTCGGTGGTTTGATGCGACTGAGTCGCATCATACTCTATTGGCTCCTGACGGTCCTGCTGTGCTTGCTCCAAATGATCCTGCTCGATGATGAAGTCCTGCTGCTCACGTTCCAGCTTCTCCAAATCGGGAGCAACCATCACGGGCTCTTCCTCCATCTTTGTACGGTCTGCCTTGGCAGCGAAAATGGCATCGATGAACTGAGGTTCACGACGCAGGCGCTGCAGGGTCTCCTTGGAAGCCATCTGGTGACTCTCCTTCTTCGAGAATCCCTTGCCGATGCAACCTTCGATGCCTTCTATAAACACCTGAATGGTGAAGACAGGGCTACCCTTGTCGTCGCGTTCCTGACTGAGTTCACGGAACTCCAGTTTCACACGGTTCTTCTGACTCCACTCCAACAGCTTCGACTTGAAGTTGACCTCCTTATAGGCCACCTTGTCGATATTGATGAGCTGGGCCAAGATACGCTTCTGCATGAACCGCATGCAAGCATCGTAGCCACGGTCGAGATAGATGGCACCCACCAATGCCTCAAAGGCATTGCCATTCATGTAACTGTTGTGCGACGTCGAATGACCAGCCGACTTGATGAGGTCGGCAATACCCATTTCCTTTGACAGTTTACCCAAGGTGTCACGGCTAACCAGCTTCGAACGGGTATTCGTCAGGAAACCCTCGCGCTTGCCATCGAAGTGTCGATAGACAATGTCGCCAACCACAGCATCGAGGATGGCGTCGCCCAGGAATTCCAGACGCTCGTTGTTCACTGGCTTGCCTTTCTCGTTGCGACGTCCCATGCTCTTGTGCAGCAATGCCTGCTTGTAGAGCGTCAGGTCGTGCGGGTAGAAGCCCAGTATTTGGTAGAGTGCAGAAAAAAGCTCCTTCTCCTTTCGGAAAGGGAGCTTTATATGGTCAATGATATCGTTAACCCACATATTTCTTAAAAACTACGCAGGCATTATGTCCACCAAAACCAAACGTATTGCTGAGTCCGGCACGTACCTCGCGCTTCTGAGCCTTGTTGAAGGTGAAGTTGAGGTTGTAGTCGATCTCAGGATCCTGATCGTCCTCTTCGTGGTTAATCGTCGGAGGAACGATGTCATTCTGAACGGCCAGCACTGTAGCCATTGCCTCAACAGCACCGGCAGCACCCAGTAGGTGACCTGTCATTGACTTCGTGCTCGAGATGTTCAGCTTGTAAGCTGCATCGCCAAACACTTCCTTGATAGCCTTGGCCTCAGAGATGTCGCCAACATGGGTAGAGGTACCATGTACGTTGATGTAGTCGATGTCCTCGGGCTGCAAACCTGCATCCTCCAGGGCATTACGCATCACGAGCTTGGCACCGAGTCCCTCAGGATGAGAGGCAGTGATATGGTGAGCGTCAGCACTCATACCAGCACCAACCATCTCAGCATAAATCTTGGCACCACGGGCCTTGGCATGCTCCAGCTCCTCAAGAATCAGACAGCCGGCACCCTCGGCCATAATAAAGCCGTCGCGGCTGGCACTGAACGGACGTGAAGCCTTCTCAGGCTCGTCGTTACGTGTCGACAGGGCTTTCATGGCATTGAATCCACCCACACCGGTCTCGCAGATAGCAGCCTCAGCACCACCACCCAGGATGATGTTGGCCTTGCCCAGACGAATCAGGTTGAAGGCATCAGCCAGTGCATTCGACGACGAAGCACAAGCCGAAGCGGTGATATAGTTGGGGCCGTGGAAGCCATACATGATAGAAATCTGACCAGCGGCAATATCGGCAATCATCTTCGGAATGAAGAAGGGATTGAACTTAGGACCATCCTCACGATGGGCACCATAATAACCAACCTCATCCTCAAAGGTCTTGATACCGCCAATACCGACGCCATACACGACGCCGATGCGGTCCTTGTCCTCTGTCTCCAAGTCAATGCCGCTATCCTCGACAGCCTGCTTGGCAGCAATCAGGGCCAGCTGGGTATAGCGGTCCATCTTACGTGCCTCCTTGCGATCGAGATATTCGTTGACATCGAGATTCTTGACCTCACAGGCAAACTTGGTTTTGAACAGGGTGGTATCGAAACTGGTAATAGGCGCAGCACCACTCTTACCAGCCACCATATTCTCCCAAGTCTCCTTAGGATTATTTCCAAGTGGCGTAACGGCACCAAGTCCTGTTACTACTACTCTTTTTAATTCCATAAATATAAATTGGTGTTGGGTGATGGGTGATGGGTGTTTATTATTACTAATTGGGTGTTGAACATTGGCATTTCAATTCACCAACACCCAACACCCAAAACCTATCACCTAAGTGATTTATTTTGCATTCTCTTCGATGTAAGCGATAGCGTCGCCAACTGTACCGATCTTCTCAGCCTTATCATCGGGGATAGAGATACCGAACTCCTTCTCAAACTCCATGATGAGCTCAACGGTATCCAGTGAGTCAGCACCCAGGTCGTTAGTGAAACTTGCCTCGGGCTTTACTTCTGCTTCATCTACACCGAGTTTGTCTACGATAATTGCCTTTACTTTGCTTTCAATTTCTGACATAATTTTCTTCTTTAAAATGTTAATAATTGATTTCTTATTCTGAAAACTTTGCGACCAAGTGTCGCTTAGCGGGTGCAAAGTAACACATTTTTATTGACATACGCAAATATTTTTTAAGAAAAAGCACACTTTATTGCACAAACCACCCCATTGTGTGCATGTTTTTACGCAAAAAAACGAATATTTTACGCTTTTATGACCTTTTTTGTTCGCGTCGAAGTGGATAATTGTTACGAAGAAACTCGAATTTCGAGGGGTCCTTCTTCAATTTTTCACTATCATTCAGCGGATTGTAGAATGACAGGGGGTGCGGAGGTGTTTTCGGAGGTGCGGAGGTGCGGGGGTGCGGAGGTACGATCTTGCCAGGATGAGGAAGATTGAATTGCCGGCACAAAGCATCAATCACCATGTTGTCAGCGTTTACCTTGCCGTCGGCAGAATAACCCGCAATATGTGGTGTACCAATAAATACGCGTTGCAGTAGTCGCTGGTTAAGCTGTGGTTCACCCTCCCACACATCGAGAATGGCATCGCGCACCCTACCCTCTTCCAACGCAGCCAGCAGTGCATCGTTATCAACCACCTCGCCACGACTGGTATTTATAATATAAGGTACGCGCGGGAGATGATGCAAGAAACGGTCGTCGGCCATGTGGAACGTCGCATACCGCCCTTCTCGCGTCAATGGTACGTGGAAGGTGATGATGTCGGCCTCGTGCTGGATAACGTCCAATGGGACGAAGGTGATGGGTGATAGGTGATGGGTGATGGGTGTTTGCTGTTCCAAGGGCGGGTCGCACACCAGCACGCGCATGCCCAGCCGCTCTGCCACCGCCTTGACCTTCGACCCCACATGGCCACAACCTACGATACCGATGGTCAGTTCATGCAGCTGCAGATGTTTCTCACGGGCCAGCAGAAGCAGCGAACACTCCACATACTGAGCCACCGAGCCGCTATTGCACCCAGGGCAGTTGGTCCACCTGATGCCTGCACGCTGCATATAGTCGACATCGATATGGTCGAAGCCAATGGTTGCCGTTGCCACCAGCTTCACACGACTACCCTTCAGCAATTTTTCGTCGCAACGAGTGCGCGTGCGTACTATCAGTGCATCGGCATCGCGCACATCGTCCGCCGTGATGGCAGCACCAGGCAAATATACCACCTCGTCAGCCAGCATTGCCAGCTTCTCCTGAATGTATGGAATCTTATCGTCAACGACAATCTTCATCTTGCTCGTCTCCTTTTTGCGGTTTTTGACCGCAAAGATAAGCATTTTTAGCGAAAAGAGAGAAATGAAAAATGTAAAAATGAAATCCGTGTCGAGTTCTAACCCTCGCTGATTCGTACTATAAGCTTAGAAAACAAAGAAAATCAGGCGAAAAGTTCTAAATATCAGAAATTATTGTCGGTTATCTTTTGAAATTCAAAATAATTATGTAATTTTGCACCGAGTATGAGAATTGTATCACATAGACGATTAGTTGAGTTCTATAGTTCGGAAGGACATGGAGACGCTCAGTCTGCACTTGAACGATGGTATGATATCGCAGAAAAGGCAGAGTGGAAGAACCTGTCGGACATAAAGACAGACTTCCCCACAACAGACTACGTTGGGAACCAACATTATGTCTTTGACATCAGGGGCAATAAATATCGACTTGTGGTGGTTGTAAAGTTCACAATCGGGCATTTTTTTATCCGATTTGTTGGTACTCACAGTGAATATGATAAGATTGACGTTTCAACGATATAATTATAGGAGGTACGAATATGGCAAAGATTACAAAAGAACAATATGAGTTTGCATTGGCACGGATTGAGGAACTGTTGCCGGTAGTGGATGACAACACGCCTTCAAATGATCGAAATGCAGTAGAGTTGACAATGATGTCGGATGTCGTCATAGACTACGAGAAGGAGCACTATCCCATTGGCAAACCCACCGTAGCCCAGCTGATACAGCTTTCTCTGGATGAGAAGAATATGAGCCAGAAACAATTGGCTAGTGAGATTGGGGTCAGTCCTTCACGCATAAGCGACTATGTTTCGGGTAGGGCAGAGCCCACCCTAAAGATTGCTCGTTTGCTTTGTGCCACTTTAGGAATTACTCCTGCTGCCATGTTGGGATATTAGCCAAAAGCATAAACGAATATGACGGCACAAGGCAATTTCAAGCGTTACTCACATTGCCTTTATCCGACAAATGCTGGCATGGGAAGTAAAGGTTGCTGTTTAGGTGCAGTATCAAAATTTCTTAGGGCAAAAAGTTATCCATCCCCAGCTCCAAATGAATGATGCCGGGGATGGAAAGAGTTAATAAAATGATCAGTGGAAACGAACCCATGATTTGTTTGTTCAGGAATCAATAACCTCCGATTCCATTCACCTTCCTTTCTCCGTTTTTTCATAAACATAGTACTCAGACTATTTCTATGGTACATAATTGAGTTTGAAATGATTACAAAAATCAATAGCCTCTTGATTACCGCATGTAGCTGCTAATACTGCATAATGTCTCACAGATTCATCATCATGTAGGAAACCGGCATATATCTCACTTATGATGTAAAGCCATGTCCCAATTGGTTTGTCTTTAACTCGCCCAGCACATAAGTCTTCAATCGTTACACCTAAAGATTTCATGCGGTATTGAGAAGCTATATCATAGGCTTTTATACATTGTTTATAATCTTTTCTTATTAAATAGTTCATAGCTTTTTGATTGTAATAGTAAGACAACTTTTTTGCATCATTTGGACTGGTATGTTTTATTGCATCCATACTTACCAAATGAATAGCTTTTGTAAACCAAATATCAGCATCATAGTGGCTTTTAAGCCCCATATAAGATAATCCCATGAAATAGCAAATATCTGGTTCGTGAGAGGGATTAGTTTCTTTGTATGTCCCCATCCACTGCTGACAATACATGAGGGCTTTGTTATAGTCCTCTGAGTAGCAATAGCATTGTCCAAAATTGAACAAGTCTATTTCCTCCAATGCATCCTGACTTTCTATTTGTTTTAATAAAGAAATAGCATCACCATATTCCTCCTTATCAATATGAACTTGTATTTGGTTTCTTATCCTAGACAATTGGGTGTTGCCCAATATGGAACTGCTAATAATCAATTTATTTCCAGACAAAGTTACTTTGCCAAGTTTCTGTATTGCAGACAAGCCTAATAATAGAGGTACATTTTGCCCTTCAATGACAACAGCATCAATGTTTTTTAGATGTACTCCCGAAATATCAACGTCTTTCAAAACAATAGCCATATTATCTACTATATGGCCACTTGCTGTTTGGCTTTTTCCATATCCTTTAATATCTGAATTCGAAAGTCTACCTGAGCGATATAGTAATTTTGCAAACTGCATTGAAATCGTAACAGTGGACGCTCCTGTGTCAAACACAAGTGAACGCTTAATTCCATTGATGGAACATGGAATTGTATATACACCATTCTGTTTTGAAAGCAAAATAACCTTTTGTCCGAGACAGAGTATGCAAATCATTGCCACGAATGGCGTTAATAAAGCTCGCCTAATAGTCATCTTCTCTTTTATATAAATAGTAATGGAGTTTTGGGTTTTCATCTCCAGATGTTCCATAGAACAAATAAACTATATCCAATACTACAGAATCAGCTTTCCATCTCATACCACATACTGATGGTGTTCCAGACATATCATCTAAACTGAAACAATTGTTACCATATTTTGATCTTAAATTTGAATACCACGATAACAATTCATTGGCATTGAATTTATAAGCACCACTATAGTCCGCGAAATAAGTTTTTGTTAGCTGAATTGCATAGACCTTTCCCTCTTTCTCAACAACTGTCATATCTTGCATTCTGACATTGAAAATTGACAAATAGCTGCTTTGATAGACACGATAGATATTCTTGCCATATGAAGTATGGCTGAATGACAGAATGTCGCTATACTTACTAATGGGCGCTCCAATGGTTATCCCCTTGAAACTCGGCTCTCTCTCAAGATCAGCCAAAGACTGAGAGAAACATTTCAAAGTGAATGCCGCCATAAGCAACACAATAGTTAAAATAATCTTTTTCATAATTCTCAAAATTTATATAATACATAAATCTTTGTCAAGGGAATAGTTTTTGAATACATCTTGTGACTGCTACTTCAACATCATCAAGTTCTGAAGATCCCATTCCTTCGGCAGTACAAATGCATATAATGTCACTTGTAGTAGCAGAAACAAATTGCAAAGTAACTTCACGTGTAAAACCTCCTGTAAAACCGACAGAACGCTTACCTCCTGCCCCATATGATACTTTCATTGTATTTTGAGCTGTAGAATATGACATATTCAAATACTGAGAATAATTCAACACCACAAATCCTTTCTTCATTAATAATCCAGCAAGGACCTCACAGCCATGATAGGAATAAGATCCGCGCGAATTGATAACATCTACATAAACATATTTATATTTATCAAATGATTGCCTCTGAGAAACCGAAACTGGCAGATATTTTGTTGTTCCGCAGGAAAGTATAGTTAACAATGTAACTATGACTAGAGTGTTTTTAACTATTTTTTTCATAATAAAATCATTCTGCCTATAGCAACCCAAATTCAGCGATTACCAGTTAAACATAAAGACGTGGGTGCTCTACTCATCACTCATCCCACGTGAGGGCTCTCGCATTGCCTTGACCAGGATAAGCAACTCGAGATAGCCCACGCCGTGATATATTGATACTACTCAGCATAAGAGCGAATAGGGTACAATACACCCGAAGTGGACGTTCCGGTTGCGTTTCTTCTGGTCTTGAATTTGCGAGATTCTCACGTCGAAGATAACGTTCGTAAACGTCCTTTTCCAAAATGTCTGACAACAATAGTCTATTCAGACTAACTGAAGTCGTTGGCAAAGATAGTGAATAATTTTTAAACCTCCAAAGATTTGAGGAACTATTTTCACTTTGGTCGATGAAAAGGACAGGAGGATGTGCTCGTCTGCACGGAGCGGACGGGGCAGCTGCACGGAGTAGGCGGGTTAGGATGTGCTTTCGGTCTGCTCAGGAAGTGCTTTCCGACTGGGTGGGATGCGCCTTCGGATGACAGGGTGCCATGTAGAGGGTAGTTCCCTCCGTGGGAACATCAAGCTTCCCTAGGACAAGCATGATGCTTGTGCCGAGGAAACTAGGCGTTAGTGGCATACTGCCTTTTTCCTTCTTTCGCAATATACCCTAACACCCTAACCCGACCTACTTCAAATGCCGATGTACAAAGGGTTTAAGGCGGGTTAACCCATATGGTGACACCCTAACCCTAGGTTAACCCTACCCTAACCCTCAAAGGAAAATGAGGATTAGAGGGGGGGATAATATCAGGAAAGATAGTATCCAAATGATTTTTAGTTGCTGGAGATTATCCAGATCGACTATCCTTCCGTGAAGATTGACCATAAGTCAAAGAGTTTCTTGGGAAAAGCGATGATGGAACTGGGCTACGACCACACAGCACCCAAAAACGTGGTTCACTACAAGGTCATTCCACTGAAAGCGGCATGAGGGGTTAAGGTAGGGTTACCCCAGGGTTAGGGTGTCGGCATATAACCTAACCCGCCTCAAAGCCCGATGTACAAAGGGTTTGCGGCCTGTCGGGTTAGGGTGTTAGGGTGTTTTGCGAAAAGCCGCAAAAGTGAAAACAGGCGTCTGCTTCGTGCAGATGCCTGTTTACGTTTGTCCGGATAATGCTTTACCATCGTTCCGATGGCACTTTCGAGTCGAAGGGATGGCACTTTACCCCCCATAACAGGCTCTCGCGACCCTCGAAAGTGCCATCCCTTGCCCTCGAAGAAGGCCCTCCGTCGACCCGAAGATGGCCTCCCGCCGACCCCAAGTAGCGGGGATGTATGACAAAACGGGGAGTGGAGCGTCTTTTAGGAAAAGACGTAAAAAGAAGAACAGCAATGAAAACAACATTTAAGACCCCACTGAGTGGTATCATTCCACCATTGGTAACCCCTTTGAAAGATAACGAGACGTTGGACGTAGAGAGTCTGGAAAGACTGATAGAACATCTGATAGCAGGCGGGGTTCACGGCCTCTTCGTATTAGGTACGACAGGTGAGGAACAAAGCCTCTCGTACGACGTGCGCAAGCAGATGATCAAAGAGTCATGCCGCATCAACCGAGGTCGTCTGCCGCTATTGGCGTGCATCACCGATACCTCGATAGAAGAGAGCGTACGACTGGCCAGGAAAGCCGCCGACTACGGAGCCGACGGGGTTGTCAGCGCTCCACCCTACTACTTTGCCACTGGTCAGCCCGAGCTGGCACAGTTCTACGAGGAACTGGTGCCCCAGCTGCCCCTGCCCGTATTCCTTTATAACATGCCCTCGCACGTCAAGGTGAGCTTTGCCCCTGACACCGTGAAGCGCATTGCAGAACTGGAGCAGGTGGTGGGTTTCAAGGATTCATCGGCCAATGCCGTCTACTTCCAGAGTGTGATGTACAAGATGCAGCACCGCAAGGACTTCGCCATGCTGGTGGGTCCTGAGGAGATTACGGGTGAATGTGTGCTACTGGGTGCGCAGGGTGGCATCAACGGTGGTGCCAATATGTTCCCTGAACTCTACGTCGCCATGTACGACGCAGCCTCTAGCCGCGACATCAACCGTGTGCTCGACCTGCAACAGCTGATTATGCAGATTTCGACCACCATCTATACTGTCGGCAAGCACGGCTCCAGCTATCTGAAGGGCCTGAAGTGCGCACTGTCGATCTTAGGTGTTATCGACGATGACTTCGTAGCCTCTCCGTTCTATAAGTTTGAAGCCCCTGAGCGTGAAAAAATCCGTCAGGCCCTCGATGCACTGCCCATTGAGAATGGAAAACTGAAGTTCTAAATGAAAGAAATGAAGAGTTTACATTTCTTTCATTTCTCTTCATTCCTTTCATTTCTCATTTAAAATATATTATGCACATAATAGATTTTGTTGTCTTCATAGTCTTCACCCTGGGTGTGGTGGTGTTCGGCTGTTCGTTCTTCAAGAAGGGCAGCAGCGCTGATGAGTTCACATCGGCGGGCCACTCCATTCCTGGTTGGGTAGTGGGCATGTCGATATTCGCTACCTACGTCAGCAGCATCTCGTACATCGGCTATCCGGGCAAGGCATTTGCAGCCGACTGGAACGCCTTTGTCTTCTCGCTCAGCATCCCCATTGCAAGCTATTTTGCCGCCAAGTATTTCGTACCGTTCTACAGGCACAGCGGCTCGGTGTCGGCCTATACCTTCCTGGAAGAAAAGTTCGGCTCCTGGGCACGCCTGTATGCTTCGGCCTGCTATCTGCTGACACAGATTGCCCGCATGGGTTCCATCCTCTATCTGCTGGCTGTGCCGATGTATATCCTGATGGGATGGGACATGCATACCGTCATCATCCTGACGTCGATAGGCATCATCATCTATTCGATGATGGGTGGCCTGAAGGCCGTCATATGGGCAGATGCCATACAGGGTATTATATTAATAGGTGGCGCAGTACTATGCTTAGCCATCCTGATGTTCTCGATGCCCGAGGGCCCCATGCAGACCTTTGAGCTGGCTGCTAACTCACCTATGGGCAACAAGTTCTCGTTGGGAGCTTTTACGTCAGACCTGACGACAAGCACCTTCTGGGTGTGCCTCATCTATGGCATCTTCATCAACCTGCAGAACTACGGCATCGACCAAAACTACGTGCAGCGCTACCATGCGGCCAAGACCGACAAGGATGCGAAGTTCTCGGCATTGTTCGGAGGCTATCTCTTCATTCCTGTCTCGGCACTCTTCTTCCTCATTGGCAGTGCTCTCTACAGCTATTATCAGGCGGGTGTGGCACCTCTACCCGACGAGATTCAGGCAAAGCCCGACTATGTGTTCCCGTATTTCATCGTCAACGGACTACCCGTAGGCCTGCGCGGACTCCTTATTGCCAGCATCTTCGCTGCAGGCATGAGCACGGTATCAACCAGTGTGACCAGTGCTGCCACGATTATCCTGACCGACTACGTCCGTCCGTTCTTCCTGAAGGCACGCAATATCACGGATCGTCTGCGACATCATGACCCTGCAGACCATCATAAGCATCAGAAACTGGAACTGGCCATTGTGCGACTGTCGAGCTTTGGCGTGGGCATTCTTGGTGCCTGTGTGGCCATCGCTATGCTGAGCGTCGAGAGCATCATCGATGCGTGGTGGACGCTGTCAAGCATCTTTTCGGGTGGTATGTTAGGGTTGTTCCTCTTAGGATGTATCCCACAAAAAATCAATCGAATGGCAGCTCTAATTGGCTGTATTGCAGGCGTTGCAGTCATCGGATGGATCAGTTTAGCTGCCATGTGGGACCTTCCAGGCATCCATTTGCACAGTTATCTGGCCATTGTTTTAGGCACAACCACCATTTTTTTAGTGGGCTTTTTGATTACGTTTTTGTTGAAAAGTAACATGAAATAGCTTAAAATGATACATCAAAACACGAAAATGACTAATATTTGGACAAAAAACAAACTTTGATACAAACTAAAAAGTTTGTGAAACGTATGGCAATGCGTATTTATAAAAAAGTACGTACCTTTGCAATCGAGTTCTAAAACCGCATCGTTTTGAATGAAAAGATTTGTTTTAGTAATATTATCATTAGTAGTTTGTTTTGTAACCTCAGAAGCTGCCGGAAAGCGTTCCGGCAGCACTGACGGTGCTTATGTGAAAAATCCGATGCTTTGGGCCGATGTGCCTGATCCTGACATCATACGCGTAGGCGATACTTATTATTTGGTGTCAACCACCATGCACCTCATGCCTGGTGCCCCCATCATGCGCTCAAAGGACCTAAAGAACTGGGAAACGGTAGGCTACATTTTTGACAAGTTGACTGATTCCCCCAAATACGACCTCAAGGAAGGTACCGTATATGGTCGCGGACAATGGGCCACATCGCTAAAGTACCACAAGGGACGTTTTTATGCCCTGCTGGCACCCAATGAGGCTGGTGCTATGGGCGACACCTATATTTTTACTGCTGAGAAAGCCGAAGGCGAATGGAAACTGCTGTCGCGTATGCGCCATTTCCATGACTGTTCATTGTTCTTTGATGATGACGACCGGGTGTATGTCATCTACGGTACAGGTGAGATGATGGAGCTGAAGCCCGACCTGAGCGATGTCATCGAAGGTACACACCAGAAGATTTTTGAGCGTGAAGCTGACGAGACCGGACTCTTGGAAGGATCACGCGTTATCAAGCACAACGGCAAATACTACCTGCTGATGATTTCGCACGTCTATGCCCCAGGCCGTCATCGTCGCGAGGTATGCTATCGTGCAGACGACATCCACGGACCATACGAGAAGAAAACCATCCTTGAATCAGAGTTTGGAGGTTTCCCATATCTTGCTCAAGGTACCATTGTCGATTCAGAATATGGCGATTGGTACGGAGTGATGTTCCAGGATCGCGGAGGTGTCGGTCGTGTACTGACTCTCAGCCCTTGCCGATGGATTGACGGTTGGCCAATGCTGGGCGATGAAGAGGGTAAAGTCCCCACGCTAATGCGTCCATTGAAGAGTGGTGAGCCAGAAAAGCACATCGTTTGTGCCGATGACTTCAGCAGCGAAAAATTGGGGCTGCACTGGCAATGGAACCATAATCCAGTGAATACCGCTTGGAGTCTCACGGAGCGTCCGGGATGGTTGCGACTGAAGACCAATCGTGTGGTACCCAACCTCTATCTGGCTCCCAATACGCTGACCCAGCGCATGGAGGGTCCCACCTGCAGCGGTGCCGTAAAAATCGACGTCAGCAAGATGAAGGACGGCGACTGTGCCGGTTTTGCAGCCTTCAACGACGAGACGCGGGCTTGGATTATCAAGAAACAAGGCAGCCGCACGATGCTCGAACTGGCAGACCTGTCTGTCAAGCTGTCGCAGAAGGACAAGGAAGTGACAGACTACAGCGAGAAGACCATCAAACAGATAGACCTCAGCGAAAAGAAGACAGACCGCACAAAAATCTGGCTGCGTATTGATGCAGACTTCCGTCCAGGTCAGCACGACAAGGCCACGTTCTATTACAGCTTGGATGGTGAAGAATGGAACAAAGTCGGTGATGAATATCGGATGCGTTTTGACTGGCAACGCTTCTTCATGGGTAGCAAGTTTGGTATCTTCTGCTATGCCACCAAGAAGAAGGGAGGCTATATTGACGTTGACGAATTCAGCTACCACGTAGACGAAAAATAGCCGCCAAATAACGCTATTACAGCCACTAATTTGCGCTATGTAACACGTAAAGCATGTTACACAGCGCAAATTTCTTGCAATTTCTTTGGAGAATTAGGCAAAAATGTTTACCTTTGCACCGTTCTAACAAACCAACTAAGATATTACAAATTCATGAGTAAAGTTCTTACGTTTCTTTTTGCTTTATTATGGACGCTGAATGCACACGCCCAAATGGGTAAGCTGTTTGATGCCGACAAACAGATGTCAAGCAGTTTTACGACACAAGTATACTTGGACCGCGATGGATTTATTTGGGTAGCTACGCGAAATGGCTTGAATCGCTACGACGGCTATCAGTTCCAGACCCTAAAGAAAGAGAAAGGTAAAGATCTCGGGATGGCCAGCAACTATGTCAACTGCATGATGCAGGACCGGAACGGACTGTTCTATATAGGAATGTATGGTGCTTTCCAGACCTATGACGGACAGCATTTCCACGATGTGAAGACATTTGACCTGAATGGCCACGCTCAGCCACACTATATCACCTGTCTGTTGGAACGCCAAAACGGCGATATTCTTGTGGGTACGTCTGCCCATGGCCTGTTAAAAATGACAAGCAAGGACGAAGCGCATCAGGTGGGTGGTGTGCTGAAAGACTTGAATACCATCCATCACATGATGGAAGACAGCAAGCAACGCATCTGGATGGCTACGGACGGCCAGGGACTGCTGTGCTATGACGGCAAGACCGCCAAGCACTATTTCCAAGACCACGACCAACTCAATACGGTGCTCGATATCTGTGAGGACGACAAAGGACATATCTATTTTGGCACGACGAATGCAGGACTGTTCCGTCTGGACGGTGAAACACCTGTTCATATTGAGGGTACGAGCAACAAACATATTTCTACGCTCTATTTCAATCGCCGCGGCCACATCATGCTGGGTTGTGACGGTACTGGCCTGACCATCTACGATCCGTCGAATGGGCGTCTTGTTGACAACCCCTACTACAGTCGTGAGGTAGACCTCAGCAAATCCAAGGTGTACAGCATCTGCGAGGATCAGGTCGGCAACGTGTGGCTGGGACTGTTGCAAAAAGGTGTCTACATGCATCCCGCCACTACCATGGGCTTTGGCTATATGGGTTATAAACTGGGCTCACGTAACATCCTTAGCACGGCCAGTGTGACCAGTGTGCTGGGTGGCAGCAACGGCTATAGATGGATAGGAACAGACAAAGACGGTCTCTATGCGATGGATACCAGCTACAAGGTCGTCAAGCACTTTAGTGATAATTTCCCCTCCACAATCCTCGGCCTTTGTGAGGATAACCAGCAGCGCATCTGGATTGGTTCATACCGAGAAGGTTGCGGATGGATTGATCCGAAGTCCATGGCCTATCATCCCTATCCGTTGCCACAGGGTGCGACATGCAGTGTCTTCGACCTGACTTGTGACAAGAAAGGACGGCTGTGGTTGGGAACGATGGGCGAAGGTTTGTTGCGCATCAATCTTGCCACTAATGAGATGAAGGTCTATAAGATGGCAGAAGACGCGCCCCAGAAATCGGACATCAACACCATCACCAATGACTATATCTCACAAATTGCCCTCTCGCCAGACGGTCGTCGCATCTATGCCGCCACGACGATGGGTGTTTGTGCCCTGGATATCGAAAAGGAGAGCTGGACTTCAGTATTCGGCAAAAATTGTCTGAATTATGGTACACCGGCACGCATAGCCCGTGAATACGATGGTGTGCTGTACATCGGCACCAATGACGGTCTGCTGGGCTATGACCTGAAGACCCGTAAGATTCATGTCTACGGCATCGAAACCGGACTGGCAGACAATGGCATTGCCTCTATAGAGCAAGATTCCATGGGACGCCTTTGGATATCCACTGACCACGGCTTGTGCTGTCTGGACCCGAAAACCGGCAAGACCAGCAACTACTTTGTAGACAATGGCCTGCAATCGAACGAGTTCAGTGATGGTGCCTCGTTTGCGAACCCCGATGGTCGTCTGGTATTTGGCGGATTGGCTGGTATCACTTGGTTTAACCCTAAAGATATCAAGGAGCGTGAATGGAAGGCCGAAGTCAAGTTGACAGGCTTTTCCGTCAATGGTGTCCCTGTTACCCCCGGTACGATGTCTGGCTTTTGGCAGATTACCGACTCGCCGGTTATCAGCAGTGAACGTTTTGTGCTCAGTCCTGGCGACAACACGTTTGCCTTGCAGTTGTCAACGCTGACCTACGACAATCCAGAGCATATCGTCTATTGCTATCGTATCAACAAGGAAGAATGGGTGCGCATGCAACCTGGTGTCAACGAGATTACCTTCAGTCATCTGCCACCGGGTGACTATCACTTCTGCGTTGTAGCAGAACAAAACGGCATCTCAACACCAGAACGTTGCTTTACTGTAGTCATCCATGCTCCGTGGTATCGCACACCATTGGCATATCTCATCTATCTGCTGATATTGTTAGGGCTTTTCCTGTGGTATCGCAAGCAACGGCATCGCAAAGAACAAGACCGCCTGCGCCTGCAGGAACATATCCATGCAGAGGAGATGGCCGATGCCAAACTGAAGTTCTTCATGAATATCTCTCATGAGGTGCGTACGCCTATGACACTCATCGTGGCTCCGCTGCTGTCGCTCATCAAGCAGGACAACGATCCGCATCGTCGTAGCGTCTACGAGACTATCCGACGCAATGCAGAACGTATTTTGGGTCTGATTAACCAGATGATGGATCTGCGAAAGATTGACAAGGGACAGATGCAGATGCACATGTGCGAGACAGAGATGATTTCATTTGTAGGCGATATCTATACCCTGTTTACCCAGCAGGCCAAGTCGAAGACCATCAGTTTCACCTACGAACACGACACCCAAGAGCTCCCTGTTTGGATTGACCGGGACAACTTCGATAAGGTCATCATGAACCTGCTGTCGAACGCATTCAAGTTCACACCGACGGGTGGCAACATCCGTATTGGCATCACACATGATGACAGTCAGGTACGCATAGCCATTAAGGACAGCGGAGAAGGCATTCCCGAGGATAAGCTGGAGCGCATCTTCGAGCGCTTCTACCAGACGCCTTCACATGCCAACGACCGCAAGACGGGTACGGGTATCGGACTGGACCTGACACGATCACTGGTAGAGTTGCACCATGGAACCATCGAAGCACGCAACAATACAGACAGCAAAGGCGCAGAATTCATCGTCACCATTCCTCTTGGCAACGCCCATCTAAAGCCCGAGGAGATGCTGACGGAAGCTCCTTCAGAGACTCAGGTTGCCAATATCATGGATGAAGAAATACTAAGTGAAAGCCCTGTTATTGTTGACCTGCCAAAGGCTGGTCGCCGCCAGTGTATCATCATCGTCGAAGATGATACTGAGATTCGTGACTATCTGTCGTCAGAACTTTCCACCGACTATGATATTATCGCCTGTGACAATGGTAAGTCTGGCCTTACCGAGGTGTTGAAGAATATTCCAGACCTCGTAATCAGCGATGTCATGATGCCAGAAATGGATGGTAACACCATGTGTTCAAAAATCAAGCAGAATCCTACTACCAGTCATGTGCCAGTCATCCTGCTGACTGCCAAGAGCCGTGATGAGGACCAGTTAGAAGGCTTGGAAATGGGTGCTGATGCATACATTCTGAAGCCGTTCAATCTGGAGATTCTACGTCGTACCATTGTTAATCTCATCCATACTCACCAGATGTTACGCCTGAAATATGGACGCAATGACCAACTGGAGGAGCAGGTAGACGATGTCAAGATGAAGTCGCCCGATGACCAGCTATTAGAGCGCGTCATGAAGGTCATTAACAAAAATATCAGCAACTCTGACCTCAGCGTCGACGGCATTGCCGACGAGGTTGGCATCAGCCGTGTCCACTTGCATCGTAAAATGAAGGAGTTGACGGGTCAGACACCTCACGATTTCATCCGAAATATCCGTCTGAAGCAGGCTGCAAACCTGCTTGCATCGCGCAACATGAATATCACTGAGGTTATGTATGCCTGTGGTTTCAACAATGCTGCCTCCTTCTCGACTATCTTTAAGAAGTTCTACGGTATGTCGCCACGCGAATATATGAACGAACATCAAAAAAAGAACAAGTCCTTATGAAGAAACTATTGTTATTAACAGTATTGATGACTATGGTGTTGTCGGTTCGTGCACAGGAGTTTAGTTTTGATGAAGTAACGTACAGTCCTGAGCAGACGGTCTTTAAAATGTTTGGTCCTGCCGATGCCAAGGCGGTCAAGGTACGCCTCTATCAAAACGGTTTAGGTGGGAAAGTTCTGAAGACCATCAAGATGCAGTATGCGGACGGACTATGGACGGCCACTGTCAAAGGTAATCTGATGGGACGCTTTTATACGTTCGACATGGGACGTGGCGAGTGTCCTGGCGTTTTTGCCAAAGCCGTTGGCGTCAATGGCAAGCGCGGTGCTATCGTTACCCTTGCCGATACCAATCCAGAAGGATGGGAGAGTGACCAGCATCCTGTTACCAAATCACCCGCCGACCTCGTCATCTATGAAATGCATCATCGTGACTTCTCCATTGCCCGCGACGACGCACGATATCCTGGCAAGTTTCTGGCTCTGACAGAGCCATGGGCCATCGATCACCTCACATCCTTAGGTGTCAACGCCGTCCATATTCTGCCCTCTTACGACTATGGTTCCGTTGATGAGACACGCCTCAATCAGCCACAATACAACTGGGGCTACGACCCTGTCAACTATAATGTGCCTGAGGGTGGCTATTCCACTGACCCATACGAGCCTACTGCCCGTATCCGCGAATTCAAACAGATGGTACAGGCCCTACACAAGGCTGGCATCCGCGTCATCCTTGATGTCGTGTACAACCATACCTACGACATCGAGCATAGCAATTTCCAGCGTACGTATCCCGATTACTATTATCGCAAGACAGCTGATGGGCAGTACAGCAACGGCTCCGGTTGTGGCAACGAAACGGCCAGCGAAAAGCCGATGATGCGCCAGTTTATGATAGAGAGCGTGAAATATTGGATCAATGAATACCATATCGATGCTTTCCGCTTCGACCTGATGGGTGTGCACGATATTGAGACCATGAATGCCATCCGTCAGGCTGTTGATGAGATTGATCCCAGCATCTTTATCTATGGTGAAGGCTGGAGTGCCGGTTCTTGTGCACTTCCTAACGGACTGTTAGGAATGAAAGCGAACATTCCACAAATGCCACGTATAGCTGCATTCTCCGACGAAATACGTGATGCCCTACGTGGCCCATTCTCCGACGATACCAAGCCTGGATGGCTCGGGGGTGCGCCCGATTGTGAGGAAAGTCTCAAGTTTGGCATCGTAGGTGGCATCCGTCATCCACAGGTCGATATGAAGAAGGTCAATTATTCCAAAGAACCTTGGGCTATGGAACCGACACAGATGATCAGCTATGTCTCTTGCCATGACGACATGTGTCTTGTCAACCGATTGAAAGCTTCTATCCCAGACATCACCGACGAGGAACTCATCCGCCTTGACCTATTGGCTCAGACGGCTGTCTTTACCTCTCAGGGGGTGCCGTTCATGCTCAGCGGTGAAGAACTGCTACGCGACAAAAAAGGTGTACACAACAGCTTTGAGTCGCCCGACAGCATCAACCACCTTGATTGGGGTAATAAGACTAAATATCCGCAGGTCTTTGAGTATTATAAGAATCTCATTGCCCTAAGGAAAAACCATCCCGCTTTCCGCTTAGGCAGTGCCGACCTCGTGCGCAAGCATCTGGAATTTCTCAAGAGCCCAAAACAGGTCGTGGCCTTCCGTTTAAAGAACTATGCTGGCCGTGACGATTGGCGTAACATCGTCATCATTCTGAATGCCTCTGGCAAGTCACAGTCAGTATTCATTCCCCTAGGAACCTATACTGAAGTGTGCTGTGACGGTATTATTAACGAGCAAGGGTTAGGTACGATTACTGGCAATAAGGTTTCTGTAGCACCATTGTCCGCTCTCATTCTTCACGACTGAGAAGCAACGAAAGGCAAGTTGGAATAATCACAGACTGACGACAAAACACAAAGTCGTCAGTCTTTTGTTTATACAAGCTACAAAAACGATGAAAAGACTATTTCTTACCGCATTGTCATTATGTGTGATGCACTATGCATTATGCATTGAATACAAACTGTGGTACGACCAACCAGCGATGACGTGGACTCAGGCACTACCCATTGGCAATGGTGTGATGGGCGGTATGGTGTTTGGAACGCCTGCTGTAGAACATATTCAGATCAACGAAGAAACCATTTGGGCTGGACAGCCTAATCAAGTGGTGAATCCCAATGCGAAGGAGGCACTGCCAGAAGTGCGCAGACTAATCTTTGAAGGCAAATATCAAGAGGCACAGGATATGGCCAACGCAAATATTATGCCCAATGCTGTCGGACAGAACATGGGTATGCCATTCCAGCCCTTTGGTGACATGTACATCGCTATGCCTGGGCACGCTAACTATAGCAACTATGAGCGCTGGTTGGATATTGACAACGGGAAAACCGTTGTCCGCTATACGGTAGATGGTGTGCAGTACGAACGCGAGACGATAGCCCCACTGGGAGGACATCAGGTCATTGCAGTCCACCTGACTGCCAGCGAGAAGGGTAAGATTACATTTACAGCCAATATGACATCACCTCATGAGAATGTGCTCGTAGGAGGCGAAGGTCTGGAAGCCACCCTGTTAGGTGTTTCCAGCAAACACGAAGGTCTGAAAGGGAAGGTCAGGTTCATGGGGCGTATGGCAGTCCAAAACGTTGGTGGAAAGGTGTTTCAGAACAATGGTATCATCAGTGTAGAAGGTGCTGACGAAGCTACGTTGTATATCACCGTGGGCACTAATGTCAGGAGCTACAAGGATATCAGCGGTGACGAGAGCCGGCAGTCGAAAGAGCGCTTAAATGATGCTATGGCCATAGGCTACGATGCCCTAAAAGCCCTGCACAGCAAAACGTACCACCACTACTATGACCGCGTGAAGCTTGACTTGGGCGAAGACCACTATGCTCACGTTCCCATGAACAAGCGCATCGAGCGCTTCAGTGTGGTCGATGGTTCTCCCATCGACAACCACCTCGTCGCCACCTACTTCCAGTTTGGCCGCTACTTGCTCATCAGCAGCAGCCAGCCCGACAACATGAACCCTGCTAACCTGCAGGGCATCTGGAACGAAAAGATGTTTCCCTCGTGGGACTCAAAATACACCACGAATATCAATCTTGAAATGAACTACTGGCCCTCGGAGGTCTGCAACTTGACAGAATTGAACAAACCCTTGTTCAAGCTCATCCACGAAGTTTATGAGCAGGGTAAGCAGACGGCTCGCGACATGTATGGCGCTGAGGGCTGGGTGCTTCACCACAACACGGACCAATGGCGCATCACAGGACCAGTAGACCGTGCCCAGACAGGTCTGTGGCCTATGGGCTCAGCATGGCTGTGCCGCCATCTATGGGAACATTATTTGTATACGCATGACGAAGCCTTCCTTCGTCAGTACTTCCCTATCATGCTTGACGCTGCCTGCTTCTATACGCAGACACTGCAGAAGCACCATACCAAAGGCTACTTAGTAGTCTGTCCTGGCGAATCACCAGAACATGGCGGCAAGGGACGCCCCACACCACTTGATGCTGGTGTAACAATGGATAACCAGCTTGTGACGGAACTTTATACCAACGTTCTTGAAGCCGCAAAGATTTTGGGTGAAGATAGTAATCATAAATCTCAACTCTCAGTTCTCAGTTCTCAGTTGAAGCAGCTCCCCCCCATGCAGATTGGCCGCTGGGGACAACTGCAGGAATGGCTCGACGATCTGGATGATCCCAAAGATGACCATCGTCACTTCTCACATCTATATGGGCTCTATCCCTCTAACCAGATATCGCCCACGCGTACTCCCGACTTATGGAAGGCTGCCCGTATCTCCCTTGAGGCCCGTGGCGACGTCTCTACAGGCTGGTCAATGGGGTGGAAGGTCTGTTCTTGGGCTCGTCTGTTAGATGGTGAGCACGCCTACAAACTCATTAAGGACCAACTAACACTGACAGCTGACACTTTCCTCATCTTTGGAACGATGAAACAGCGTGGTGGCACCTATCCCAATATGTTCGACGCTCATCCACCCTTCCAGATTGATGGCAACTTCGGTTGTACGGCTGGTATTGCCGAAATGCTGATGCAGAGCTATGATGGCTATATTTATTTGTTACCTGCTCTTCCCTCGGTATGGAAGAATGGCAGCGTCAAGGGTTTGATGGCCCGAGGTGGCTTTGAAATAGACATCGATTGGAAGGACGGCAAACTTACAAAAGCCGTCATTCATTCGCGCTATGGAGGTGTTTGCCATGTTCGTTCTAACACGCCTCTCAGTGGCAAAGGTATCAGGAAAAGCCAAGAGCCTAACCTCTATAAGCTAACGACAAAAGCTGGTTGTAGCTACACTCTTCAGTGACAATTGTTGCAAATAGTTTTTGAATTGTTGCATATCATCATGTAACTGGCGGGCGTATGGATAATAATGATTATATTTGCAATCAGAAAAATCTATACAACCTTACTGCAACATGAACAAATTTATCTTAAGTGCTGCGCTATTGATGGCAGCGACACTGGGAATCAATGCCCAGAAAACTATGAATGCCCCCAAAGGTGGCAAAGCAATTAGCGACGAATTAATTGGTATCTTCTTCGAGGACATCAGCTCTGCAGCCGATGGTGGACTCTACGCCGAATTGGTACAGAACGGCTCGTTCGAGTACAGTCCTGCTGAGCGTGATGGTTGGGGGGCTGGTACAGCATGGAAGCAGGTACGTCCTGGTCACTCTTTAGGAACAATGGAAGTACGTAAGACCGAAGGCATCCACCCAAACAACCCGACCTACATGCGACTGACTGCTGAACGCACGAGAGAGTTCTATGACTATAAAGGCTGGAGAGGCTATGGTCTTCAGAATGACGGCTTTGACGGTATCAGCGTCAAGGCTGGTGCCAAATATGATTTCTCTGCTTTCTTCCGTAACCTCGACAATGACACCAAGCAAATTCGTGTGGTGTTAGGTGCTCTGCAAGGCTGGGGCCAAGATCCCAAATTATTAGCTGAAGCTACTATTGATGTAAAAGACAAGACTTGGAAGCAATACAAGGCTGAACTGACGGTAGCCGAGGACTGCACGAATGCCGTTCTTCAGATACTGATGTTGAATACCGGTCTGCTGGATGTGGACATGGTGTCACTAATACCTCAGGAAACCTTCAAGGGTCATGGTTTACGCAAAGACCTTGCTCAGGCATTGGCTGACTTGCAACCGAAGTTCATGCGCTTCCCTGGCGGCTGTGTAGTACATGGTGGCGGTGACGGCTTCTGGGACACCTATCGTTGGAAGACCACCATCGGTCCGAAAGAGACACGCAAGGGACTGAAGAATACTTGGGGCTACCACCAGAGCATGGGCTTAGGCTATTATGAGTATTTTCAGTTCTGCGAAGACCTTGGTATGGAGCCTGTTCCCATTCTGCCGTGTGGCGTAAGCTGTCAGGGTACCAACGGTGGTTGGGGCATGTATCCTACTCAGGCACAGGATGTCGTTCCCATGAGTGAGATGGACGAATGGGTGGCTGAAGCCATCGACCTTATTGAATGGGCTAATGGTGATCCCGCCACGAATAAGTGGGCTAAGATGCGTGCCGATGCCGGCCACCCGAAGCCCTTTAACCTGAAGTATCTCGGTCTCGGCAACGAGGAGAAGATCAGTCCTGAGTTCTGCGAGCGCTTCAAGTATATCTACGAGCGTGTGACGAAGGCTCATCCGGAGATCGTCATCGTCGGCACTGCCGGTCCTGGCTCACATCCCGGCAACAGCGATTTGGAGAACGGTTGGAAGCTGGCCGACGAACTGGGCATGCCTATCATCGACGAGCACTACTATGAGCCCAATGCCTACTTCCTCTCGTCGCGCCAATACAACTACTATCCACGAGACCGCAAGACGAAGGTCTACCTCGGTGAGTATGCTGCCAAGGACAAGAAGTTGATTGACGCTTTGGCCGAAGGTCTCTACCTCTTGCATGTCGAGGCTAATGGTGACGTGGTCTGCATGACGAGCTATGCCCCCCTCTTCGCCCGTAAGACCAACACCAACTGGAACCCCGACATGATCTATTTTGACAATGAGCGTCCCTATCTGACTTGCAGTTACTACGTACAGCAGCTGTTCGGTCAGTCAAGCGGTCAATACTACTACGGCGACTGTGTGAAGATAGAAGATCCTGACGAGGCACCCCGCTGGCAAGGACTTCCCGAAGGACAGGAGAGTGGCAAGCTGCAGGGACAGAGTGTCGTGCTGAACGTCAAGACCCGCAAGCTCTACGTAAAGCTGATCAACGCCTCTGACAAGGAGAAGGAAGCCGAGGTCAACCTGAGCCGCTTCCCGCTGAAAAAGACCTGCGTGAAGACTGTGCTCGTTGGTTCACCCAACGACGAAAACAACTACGATGCACAGCCCATCGCTCCCAAGAAGGAAACTATCAAGGCCCAGAAGAAGTTCGACATCGACTTGAAGCCCTACTCGATGGTCATGCTGGAGTATCAGCTGTAATAACTGTTTGATATAGTCACAACCATAAGACTGACGACATTTCCCGTGTTCGTCAGTCTTTATTTTATATATAAGGTATGACTATGAAGAAACTATTGATGATATTGAGCCTGGTGCTGCTGACCATGTCGGCACAGGCAGGCAAGCCGTGGGACAACGGCAAGTTACGGGTGTCGGATAACCAGCGTTATCTGCAGTTTGAGAACGGACAGCCTTTCTTCTGGCTTGGTGAGACGGGATGGCTATTGCCTGAACGGCTCGACAGAGCTGAGGCTGAGTGGTATCTGCAGTCATGCGCCAAAGCCGGCTACAACGTTGTGCAGGTGCAGACTATCGATGGCGTACCTGCCATCAATGTCTACGGTCAGATGAGTAATATTGATGGATGGAACTTCAAGGATATCAACCAGAAGGGCATCTATGGCTATTGGGACCACATGGACTACATCGTCGACATGGCAGCCCAGCATGGCATCTATATCGGTATGGTGTGCATTTGGGGCGGACTCGTCAAGGCCGGCAAGCTGAGTGTGGAGGATGCGAAGAAATACGGCACCTTCCTGGCCAACCGCTACAAGGACAAGCCCAACATCATCTGGTTCATGGGTGGTGACATCCAAGGCGACATCAAGCCAGAGGTGTGGGAGGCACTGGCTACCAGTATCAAGGCCATCGACAAGAACCACCTCATGACCTACCATCCCCGTGGACGCTATACGTCGGCAAAATGGTGGAGCAAGGCGTCGTGGATAGACTTCCATACCTTCCAAAGTGGCCATCGTCGCTATGGTCAGCGTATGGGCAATGCCGACTATCCTATCCCCGACAATACCGAAGAGGACAACTGGATGTATGTCGACTCGACATGGAAGTACAATCCCATCAAGCCTGTGCTTGATGCTGAGCCTTCATACGAAGATATTCCCATGGGCTTGCACGATGCCAACGAGCCCCGTTGGCAGGACTACGACGTGCGCCGTTATGCCTATTGGAGCGTGTTTGCCGGCAGTTGCGGCCATACCTACGGCCACAATGCCATCATGCAGATGCTGAAACCCGGCTATCCCACAAGCTATGGTGATGCCGGCGACGTGAAGACATGGTACCAAGGACTGCACGATCCCGGCTACAACCAGATGCAATACTTGAAGCGTCTCATTCTCTCGTTCCCCTATTTTGAGCGTGTAGCCGACCAAAGCATCATTCAGGACAATGGCACTCAGTACAACCGTCTGATTGCCACCCGTGGCAACGACTATCTGCTGGTGTATAATTACAACGGCAATACCATGAAGCTCGACCTGACGAAGATCAGCGGCGCGAATAAGAACGTGTGGTGGATGACTGCCGCTACAGGTCAGCTGAAGTATTTGGGTGAGTTTGACTCTAAGGTGCTCACCTTCCGCTACCATCCACAGTCGGCGCGTGTGGAGGATGGTGTACTCATCGCCATCGACAGCACCAAAGACTATCTGACAAAAGACCAGACGGAGTTATCACCTGATGGCTATAAGGCAAAGGAACGCGACCTAAATGAATAACACGATGAAGAGATTCCTCATCATTTGGGCAGCATTACTGCCCCTTATGACTTTCGCCAAGGTGGAAGTCGGTTGGCTACGAGTGGAAAATCTGGAGAAGCCCATGGGTATCGATACGGCTACACCCCGATTCTCATGGCTGATCACTTCCGATAAAAAGGACGTACGGCAGACGGCCTATCAAATCATTGTCAGTGGCGACAATGGTGAATTGTGGAACTCGGGCAAGGTGGCGTCCGACGAACAGCTGTGGGTACGTTATCAGGGAGAACCCCTGAAGAGTGCCACCCAATGTACTTGGAAAGTGAAGGTCTGGACGACAGCAGGAGAGTCGGCATGGAGCACAGAGGAGTGCTTTGGCATCGGACTGTTGAAAGAGAGTCACTGGACAGGTCGCTGGATTGGCTTGGAGCGGCTGCTACCAGGAGAGGAGCGTGGCTTGCATACGCGGCTTGCTGCCCGCTACATCCGTAAGGAGTTCGAGTTGGAGAAACCCGTTAAACGAGCTGTCGCCTATGTGGCTGGCATCGGACTCCATGAGCTGCACGTCAATGGTGTCGCCTATGACAGGGAGATGCTCGTACCTATGCCCACCGACTATCGCAAGACGGTGCTGTATAACACCTACGACATTACCAGCGGACTGAAGGACAAGAATGCCATAGGTCTAATATTGGGCAACGGCCGCCTGTTTCCCATGCGCCAGAACAAGCCCTACAAGGCTCCCGTCTTCGGACTGCCCAAATGTCGCGTCAATATCCTGATTACATTCACCGATGGTACCACCAAGCGTATCTCTACGGATGAAAAATGGAAGGTAACGGCTGACGGTCCTATCCGCGCCAACAACGAATACGACGGTGAAGTCTATGATGCGCGCCAGGAACTGACGGGTTGGGATGAGGTCGGCTATGACGACAAGACTTGGCAACCAGCTGAACGCGCGGAGATTCCTCTGGGTACGCTGCGTGCGCAGATGGCTCCAGGTATGGCAATGGCTCCGCTGACTCCAGAGCCCAACAGGTTGGCTGACAACATCTACGATTTCCATCAGAACATAGCAGGCTGGATTGCCTTCGTTCCTACAGGCAATCCTGGTGACACCATCCGTGTGAAATATGCCGAGAAGCTGAATGCCGACGGCACGCTCTATCTGGAGAACTTCCGCGATGCCAAGTCGGAAGACATCTACGTCTGTGGCAACGTGCCTGCTGGTTCACCCAGTCGGACTGAGTGGCACCCCATCTTCAGCTATCATGGTTTCCGTTATGCGCAGATTACCGGTCCCGTAAAGGATGTCCACGCCTATATCGTCAGCGACGATATCCAGCAGTTGGGCCACTTCGAGTGCTCAGACACTATATTAAATAAGGTAATGCACAATGCCTGGTGGGGCATCTATAGCAACTATAAAGGAATGCCCGTCGACTGTCCGCAGCGCAACGAGCGTCAGCCCTGGCTGGGTGATCGTACGATGGGAAGTCTGGGCGAGTCGTTCCTCTTTAACAACGAGCGCCTCTACACCAAGTGGATGCGCGACATCTGTGAGTCACAACGCGAGGATGGTGTCTTCAGTGACGTGGCTCCTGCCTACTGGAACTACTACAACGACGACGTCACATGGCCTGCTGCCCTGCCCTTCGGCTGTGACATGCTGTATCGGCAGTTTGGCAACCGTGAGGCCATCGACAAGTCATACCCCTATATCAAGCGCTGGCTACAGCATCTGATGGACGAATACCTGCAGGACGGCATCGTCACCAAGGACCAGTATGGCGATTGGTGTGTACCCCCTGAGAAGTTGGAACTCATCCATTCGCAAGACCCTGCCCGCAAGACTGATGGAGCCCTCATCTCCACTGCATACGTCATCCGCACCATGCAGCTCTTGGAGCAATGGGGCTGTGAGGCCGACCACTGGCGACCCATCCGTGAACAGATGACAGAGGCCTTCAACAAGAAGTTCCTGACCATCAAGCGAGGCACGTCGCCCCGTCCTGGCCATGTGCTCTATCCCGACAGCGTCTTCTATGGCAACAACACTGTGACAGCCAACCTGCTGCCGCTGGCTATCGGCATTGTGCCTGACGATTGCAAGGACGATGTTGTGAAGCAGGTGGTGCAGAATATCTGCATCCAGAACAAGCACCACGTATCGTGTGGCGTCATCGGTATCTCGTGGCTGATGCGAGGTCTCTCCGACAATGGCTTTGCCGATGTGGCCTATCGTCTGGCTACTACCAAAACCTATCCCTCGTGGGGTTACATGACGGAGAACGGCGCCACCACCATTTGGGAACTATGGAACGGTGACAAGGCGTCACCCAAGATGAATAGCGGCAACCACGTCATGCTATTGGGCGACCTGCTCACCTGGTGCTACAAGTACCTCGGTGGCATCCGGCAGGCAGCCACCGTTCCCACAGGTTCTCCTGTGGGCTATAAGCACATCGTGCTTCGCCCCGCCTTCGACATTCAGGACTGCGAATGGGCCAACGTCAGCTACGTCTCCCCCTACGGCACCATCAAGAGCCATTGGAAGAAAACCCTGCAACACCTTGAATGGGACGTTACCATCCCTTGCAACACCACTGCTGACGTCTGCCTGCCCAACGGTGAGACGAAGACCGTTGGCTCTGGTTCGTACCATTTCTCCTGTGACATCCCCACTGCTCATCCTGCCATCGTGAAGGACCAGTTCCTCTACGAGCACACCTACTTCCCCGAGGCCCATGCCTCGACCATTGTCGAACTGAAGAACGGCGACCTGGTGGCAGGCTACTTCGGAGGAACCCACGAGCGCGATCCTGATGTCTGCATCTGGGTGAATATCAAGAAGAAAGGTTCGGACGAATGGAGCAAACCCATCCTGGCTGCTGATGGTGTACTGAGTCTCGATGACCCCAACGCCAAATACATGGGCTTGTCTGGTCTGAAGGATGACACTACTCCTGCTACCGCTGGTCCTATCGGCACACCAGACTCCTACGATTATGTCACCAAGACTACCCGTCTGAAGAATGTCTCTGACAGACTGAAGCGCAAGTCGTGCTGGAATCCCGTACTCTTCGAGATGCCTAACGGCGAGCTGTGGCTTTTCTTCAAGATAGGCACTACCGTAGGCGACTGGACCGGCTGGCTCACGAAGTCGAAAGACGGTGGCCGCACATGGAGCGATAAGGAGCCCCTCGGCTATGTCACTGTGCCCGACGGGTCTCCGTCGGGAAAGCAGGAGGCGTTGCAATCTCCGTCGGGAAAGCAGGAAGCCCTCCTCGGCCCCATCAAGAACAAGCCCGAACTCATCAATGGCCGTCTGCTCTGTCCCTCTTCTACGGAGGATAACGGCTGGCGCTTCCACATGGAGATTCTCGACCTGAAGACCAAGCAATGGAAGTACGTACCCGTCGAGAGCACGGAGGCCATCAAGACGGACGACAACAAGATGCACCCCATCGACTGCATCCAACCCTCTATCCTCAAACTGAAGGACGGACGCCTGCAGGTAACGATGCGTACGCACAATGCCCACATTGCCACCTCGTTCTCGTCGGATAATGGCGACACGTGGACACCCGTCACCCTGCTGGATATTGAGAACAACCAGAGCGGAACAGATGCCGTTTCCTTACAGGACGGTCGCCATGCACTCATCTACAACAATTTCGAGACACTGCCGCTGACGAAGAAAGGTGTGCGCACACCTTGTTCTATTGCCCTCAGCCCTGACGGCACCAACTGGCAGAACGCCCTCACCCTCGAGGACTCGCCCATCGACCAGTATAGCTATCCTGCCATCATTCAGGGCAAAGACGGAACCCTGCACTGTGTCTACACCTGGCGCCGCCAGCGTGTAGCCTACAAACAAATTGACTTAAAGAAACTTAATCAGTATGAACGATAAGATAAAAGAGTCATTTGACTTCAGCTGCGTGCCACCGATATGGCAGCTCTGCTTCTGTGAAGGGTGTCCGCAACATGAAGAGTGTCTGCGCTTTCTGGCAGGCCAGCATGTGCCAGACACCATGGCATGGGGGCCGGCCATATATCCTTCAGCTTATAGGAACGGGAGTTGCAAGTACTTCAAGGAAATTCGTATGATTAAGGCGGCATACGGCTTCGATACGCTTTTCAAGGAGGTCAAGCAGAAACACTACAGCGTCTTACGCAATCAGATAAAGAGATATCTTGGTGGACATGGCACTTACTACCGCTATCATAGTGGTAAGCGACTGCTAACGCCAGAACAACAGCAGTGGATACTGGACCTGTTTAATGAGTACGGATATACCGACGGGCTCGCATTCGATGCCTATCGTGACGTCATTGACTTCAGCTGGGGAGCCCTACCAGCGCCTGGGAGTGACGCTACCAAGCACAGGGAGTGACACTACCAAGCACTGGGAGTGACGCTACCAGGCCTTGGGAGTGACGCTACCAGCCGCTGGGAGCAGGTCAAATAATAATAACGGAACACATAAACAGACATGAGAAGAAGCATCGTTTTATACATCCTGGCATGCATGACACTGGCTGTCATGGCTCAAAAGGTCAGCATCGTAACACAGAAGCAGGCGACAAACCGAGAACAGTATGCCGCTGAGTATCTGCAGAAAAAGCTGTCGGCAATTGCCTACAACGGACGTATCACGTTGAAATGCAGCCATCAAGGACCAGCTGAGGGCTACACCATCAGCCGCGAAAAGAAAGGCTTTACCATCGTGGGCAATGACCCCAGCGGTGTCATCTACGGTGCTGTGGAGTTAGCTGAGCGGCTCCGTGTGGCTGGCGATTTCCCCGACGGCATCATTACCGAGGCTCCGCAGATGGTGATGCGCGGTACGTGCATCGGACTGCAGAAGACCGTCTATCTGCCTGGACATGCCGTTTATGAGTATCCCTATACGCCAGAGAACTTCCCGTGGTTCTACGACAAGGAGGAGTGGGTGAAGTATCTTGACATGATGGTCGAGAACAAGTACAACTCGCTGTACCTGTGGAACGGCCACCCCTTTGCCTCGCTGGTCAAACTCAAAGACTACCCCTTCGCCTTGGAAGTCGATGAGGAGACGTTCAAGAAGAACGAGGACATCTTCTCGTTTCTGACACATGAGTGTGACAAACGCGGTATCTGGGTCATCCAGATGTTCTATAACATCATCCTTTCAAAACCCTTTGCCGACCACTACGGACTGAAGACGCAGGACCGCCACCGTCCCATCACACCGCTCATCGCCGACTATACCCGCAAGAGCATTGCTGCCTTCATCGAGAAATATCCCAACGTAGGACTGCTGGTCTGCTTAGGCGAGGCCATGGCAACGATTGATGATGACGTCACATGGATGAAGGAGACCATCATCCCCGGCATCAAGGACGGACTGACAGCCATTGCTCGGGTGGGCAGCGGTTCACCCGCTGCCACGCCGTCGGTCCTTCCCCCCATCGTGCTCCGCTCCCACGACACCGACGGACCGTTGGTACTGAAAGAGTCGCTGCCCCTCTACCCCAACATCTACACCATGTCGAAATATACGGGCGAATCGCTGACCACCTACGAGCCTGGTGGTCCCTGGGGTGAGACACACCGGCAGTTGGCTGCCGCTGCTCCCGTACATATCGACAACGTGCATATCCTGGCTAACCTTGAACCTTGGCGCTGGTCGTCGCCGGCCTTCATTCAGAAAACCGTCCAGGCCATGCACCGCGTGCACCATTCAAAGGGCTTGCACCTCTATCCGCAGGCCTCCTATTGGGACTGGCCCTATACCGCAGACAAGCTACCCAACGGTGAGCGTCTGAAGCAGCTGGACCGCGACTGGATGTGGTATCAGGCGTGGGGCCGCTATGCGTGGAATTGTGAGCGCAGCATAGTTGGAAACGGTTCCCCCGCTTCCTGCGAAGCTACCTATTGGAAAAAAGAACTGGCAGAATATTTCGGCATTGACACCATCGCTGCAGGTCTTCTGCTGAATGCCTACGACGAGGCTGGCGAGATAGCTCCCAAACTGCTACGCCGCTTCGGTATCACAGAGGGCAACCGTCAGACGCTGTTGCTCGGCATGACCATGGGCGAACTGGTCAATCCTTATAAGTACACCATCTATCCTGGATTCTACGAGAGTTGTGGACCTGAGGGCGAAAAACTCATTGAATATGTAGAGAAAGAATGGAAGGGCGAGCAACATGTGGGCGAATTGCCACTAGACATTGTTGACCAATGTGTGCAACATGGTATCGAAGCCGAGGAAGCCGTTAGATTCATTACGGCAACCCGCCATGCTGATGAATTCGAGCGTGTAAGACAGGATATGAAGTACTATCGAATGTTTGCCGCTGCGTTCCGTTGGAAGGTAAAGGCCGCACAGCAGGTGCTGAACTACAAATGGACAAACGATTTGAAATATTTGGATGCTGCTGTGCCGTGTTTGGAGCAAAGCCAGAATTGGTGGAACGCATTGAGTTTTGCCACGCATGACACATACCTCTATGCCAACTCCATGCAGACCGCGCAAAGACGTATTCCTGTAGGTGGTGACAATGGTAAGATGAAGACGTGGAGCGAGTTGGCTACCGTCTATCAGGAAGAGCTTGATGCCTTCAAGGAGAATATCGAGAAGCTGAAGCATCCCGTAGCTCAGACAGATGTCAAGATACAGCCGCTCCACCCCTCCAACGTGAAATACAAGGGTGCTACAGTAACGTTGCAGAAGGGCGCCATCCTCTTTGAAAACCGTCCCGACACTCCCGTCGACTCCATCGCTCCTGAACTCGCTGGCCTGCAGGCCCTCGTGCTGAATCGCGACACCACACGTCTCGTAGGAACCACCATCGAGTACGAGAGCGACAAGCCCGTCAAGCTGCTCGTGGGTCTCTTCAAGGACGACGACAAGAAGTTTGCTAAGGCTCCCAAGTTGGAAATTGATGCTACGGGCAATGAGTACGGTCAGGCAGAACCCGTCCTGACCAATGCCATCAGCATTGTACAGATGCCAAAGGTTAACATCCACCAATACTCGTTGCCTGCAGGCCGTAATACCATCCGTCTGCCGAAGGGTATCCTCATGGTGGCAGGTTTTACGGATAGCGACATCACCCCCCGCGACTGCGGACTCAATGGTCCCTCCACCGAAGTTGACTGGCTCTTTCAGAAATAAAGGATTATGAAAAAAATACTCACCACACTCATAACGCTCCTTAGTGTGGTCGGCGGTTTTCCTGCCGACATCATTTCGCAGTCTGACATGCAGCGCATCTACCAAGAGGTGCGCACACCCTATAAATACGGTATGGTGGTGGCACCTGCCGACAACTACCATAAGATAGACTGTCCTACCGTCTTTCAGCATGATGGCAAATGGTATATGACCTACGTCGTCTATAATGGCAAGGACGGTCTCGACGGACGAGGCTATGAGACATGGCTGGCTGAGAGCGACGACCTGTTGCACTGGACTACGAAGGGACGCCTTCTGTCGTATAAGGACGATGGATGGGACATGAACCAGCGAGGTGGTTTCCCTGCCCTCATCGACTGGACGTGGGGCGGGAGCTATGACATTGCGAAATACAAGAAGAACTACTGGATGACCTACATCGGTGGTCATGGCACTGGCTACGAGGCCGTTCGCGAGCCCCTGAACATCGGTATGGCATGGACACAAGGCGATATCACTAAAGCTCACGAATGGCAATCGGGCGACACACCGCTGATGAGCATTAATGACAAAGACGTGCAATGGTGGGAGAAACTCGTGCAGTATAAGAGCACTATTTACGATGACGCAAAGAAGGTGCTGGGCAAACGCTTTGTGATGTTCTATAATGCGGGCGGCATCAACCCCGCCAACGAACTAAAGGCTGAGCGGATTGGTATTGCCCTATCTAACAACCTGAAGAAATGGAAGCGCTATGATGGTAACCCCGTTTTTGCCAACGAGGTGGGTGGTATCATCACGGGTGATGCTCAGATTGCCAAGATGGGCGACCTCTATGTCATGTTCTATTTCAAGGCCTACGACCCATCGCGTAAGTACAATGCCTTCAACACCTTTGCCGTCAGTCGCGACCTCATTCATTGGCAGCGCTGGGAGGGCGAAGACCTCATCTGGCCCACGAAACCCTATGACGAGATGTTTGCCCATAAGAGCTATGTGGTGAAGCACGATGGGGTGGTATACCACTTCTATTGTGCAGTTAACAACGATCAGCAGCGAGGCATTGCCGTTGCCACCAGCGTACCCATGGGGCGCTCGGAGGTCCGTTTCCCTGAACCTGAGCGCAAAGGCCACCGCACCATCACTTCGCTCAACGAAGGCTGGACAGCAGCCATAGTGCCCGAAAAGACGTCAGCCACTGTGTCCGACGGTTTTCCGTCGGGTATCACCCTTCCTCATAACTTCGACGACTACTACGGCTACCGCCAGCTGCGCCACGGCAACCTGCACGGCAGTGCTGTCTACCAAAAGACTTTTACGGCCCAACCGCAAGAGGGCAAGCGCTACTTCCTGCAGTTCGAAGGCGTAGGCACCTATGCTACCATCACCCTTAACGACACCCAGTATCCTAAGGAACTGATAGGCCGTACCGTCTTTACGCTTGACGTCACTGATGCCATGAATACTGGCAAAAACACCCTGCATGTCCTCGTCGACCATCCTGCCATGCAGACGGAGTCACCTTGGGTATGTGGTGGTTGTTCGTCGGAATGGGGCTTCAGCGAAGGTAGTCAGCCTTTCGGCATCTTCCGTCCCGTCACACTCATTGAGACCGATGAGGTACGTATTGAGCCCTTTGGCGTGCATATCTGGAGCAATGCCGCTTGCGACTCTGTTTTTATCGAGACCGAGGTAAAGAATTACACCCAGCAGCCTCAACAGATAGAACTGGTCAACAAGTTCACGCTGGCCAGTGGCAAACAGGTATTCCGTCATGCAGAAGCTGTGACCATCAAGGCTGGTGAAACAAAGACCATCCGTCATGCTGAGAAGATAGAGAACGCCCATCGATGGTCGCTCGATGATCCTTACCTCTATACGCTTGTCACGATGATTAAGCGCGACGGTAAGACGACAGACGAGGTGCGCACACCTTTCGGCATCCGTAACATCTCGTGGCCTGTTAAGCGCAACGATGGAGATAACCGCTTCTACCTCAACGGCAAGCCCGTCTTCATCAACGGCACCTGCGAGTACGAGCACCTCTTGGGCAATAGCCATGCCTTTACCCCTGAGCAGATACGTTCTCGCATCAAGCAGATTCGTAACGCAGGCTTTAACGCTTTCCGTGAGGCACACCAGCCTCACAACCTACTCTATCAGCAATTGCTCGACGAACAGGGCATCCTCTTCTGGAGTCAGTTCTCAGCACATATCTGGTATGACACTCCTGCTTTCCGCGAGAACTTCAAACGTCTGCTGGTGCGCTGGATTAAGGAACGCCGCAACTCTCCCTCCATCATTCTCTGGGGCCTTCAGAACGAGAGCATCCTGCCCAAGGACTTTGCAGAGGAGTGTTCTGATATCATCCGCCAGCTCGATCCTACCTGCCGCGACCAACGTCTCATCACCACCTGTAATGGTGGCGAGGGCACCGACTGGAACGTCATCCAGAACTGGAGTGGCACCTATGGTGGCTCTGCCGACAACTACGACAACGAGCTGAAGCGTCCCGAACAGCTGCTGAATGGTGAGTACGGTGCTTGGCGCACCATCGACCTGCATGGTGATGCAAAATATAGCGAGGAGAGCTTCACCGCCCTTCTCGAAAAGAAGGCCCGCCTGGCCGAGCAGGCTTATCGTGTGGTCGACGGTTCTCCCGTCGACACCTCCCTCGGTGTCTGCGGCCACTTCCAGTGGATCTTCTCTTCGCACGACAATCCCGGCCGAGTCCAGCCCGATGGTGCCTACCGTCGCATCGACAAAATTGGCCCTATCAACTACAAGGGCCTGACTACCATCTGGGAGGAGCCCACGCAGGCTTATTATATGTATAAGCAGCGCTATGCCACTACTCCCGACGGTTTTCCGTCGGGTAATCTCCCCACTGCTGCCGACCGCAACCGCGACCTCGTGAAGGGCGCCGACGGCTATCACTATCTCTATCGCATCAACTGTGGTGGTGATGCCTTCGTCGATGAGTATGGACAGCAATGGCTGGCTGATGACACGCTCTACAGCCACTCGTGGGGACAGGACTTTCCCGGCATTCATCCCTATCAGGCCTCACAGCGCCATATCACCGAAGACATCCGAGGTACCAAGAGCGACGAACTCTTCCAGTTCTTCCGTTTTGGTCGTCACCGCCTATGGTATGACTTCGTGGTCAGCAGTCCACCCACTGACACCTACCGAGTGGAGCTTTACTTCACGGAACCTTGGCACGGAAAGAACGGTGGCGAGCGTGACGACTACGAGGGTATGCGCATCTTCGATGTAGCCGTGAATGGCGAGACGCTCGTTGACGACCTCGACACATGGGCAGAGGCGGGCTATTGTGGCGCTCTAAAACGCGTGGTAACTGCTAAGGTCAAGGATGGCAAGCTACGCATCTCCTTCCCAGAGGTAAAGGCTGGTCAGGCTGTCATCTGTGGCATTGCGATTGCGACCGTTCAGCCTGTCGCCGTAGTACAGCGTCAGGCAACGACCTCTTGGCGCGCCTTCGATACCGATACCATCGCGAAGCTGCCGAAGGAAGAGCTGCCAGTAGATACCGAGGCGCGTCCCGCAACGGTCTACCACCCTTCCCCCCAGTCGGGGGGACAGAGGGGGGCTTCCTTCATCATCAAGCCCGGCCTTGGTCAGGAGTACGCCCTTCGCTTCCGCTATAAGAACACCACCGGCCGTGCCGTCAAGACCCGCATGACCATCACCGACTCCAAGCATACGGTACTTGTGGACCGAGACATCACGTTCCCGACTACACCAAACAAGTTCAAGATGCTCTCAACCACCACCGGCACCCAGATTAATGCTGGCACCTACCACCTTACTATAGAGGCAAAAGACATAGAATTTAAGAACTTAGAAATACAATAAACACCATGATTAAAGACTTCAACTATTATGCCCCTACCCGTGTGGTCTTTGGGCGCGACAGCGAAAAACAGTTGGCACAACTCATCCAACAGCAAGGCGGAACACGTGTTCTAGTACATTATGGCGGCGGGTCAGCCCGACGTTCTGGCCTGCTGGACCGCACTTTCAACACCCTGCGAGAAGCTGGCATCAGCTTTGTCGAGCTTGGTGGGGTTGTACCTAACCCACTATTATCGAAAGTCCAAGAGGGTATCGACCTCTGTCGCCGTGAGCAGGTCGACTTCATCCTTGCCGTGGGGGGAGGCAGTGTCATCGACTCTTCCAAAGCCATTGGCTATGGTGTGAACTATGACGGAGACGTGTGGGACTTTTGGGAAGGGAAGGCAAGTCCCCGGCAGTGTCTGCCCATCGGTGTTATTCTCACCATCCCCGCAGCAGGCAGCGAGATGTCAAGCAGCTGCGTCATTACCCGCGATGAAGGACTGCTGAAGCGCGGCATCAACAGCGACCTTTGCCGCTGTCGGTTCTGTATTATGAACCCTGAGCTGACCTACACGCTGCCTGCCTACCAAACGGCGGCTGGTGCTACGGATATTATGATGCATACCATGGAGCGCTACTTCTCGAAATATGAAGACATGACACTCACCGACGCCATTGCCGAGGCACTGCTGCGTACGGTGAAAGACAGCGTGTTCGAAGTGCTGCGTAACGCTGAGGACTACCGCCACCGTGCCCAGATTATGTGGGCAGGATCGCTGGCACACAACGACCTGACGGAATGCGGTACAGAGAAAGACTTTGCTACCCATCGTCTGGAACACGAGCTGAGTGCCGTCTATGGGGTCACCCATGGTGCCGGACTGGCTGCTCTGTGGGGATCGTGGGCTCGCTATGTCCTGCCTAAACACATCAGTCGCTTCGTACAGTTTGCTGTCAACGTCATGGGTGTAAACAACGATTTTGCACATCCCGAAGCCACTGCACTGAAAGGTATCGAGGCCATTGAACGGTTCTATCGCGCCATCGGTATGCCTACTAATATCGGTGAATTACTCGGCCGTACTCTCACCGATGAAGAAGTAGACACACTGGCTGACCGTTGCAGTCGCGGTGGCACCATTACCCTTGGTGCTATGGAGGTGCTCGACCGCGAGGCCATGCATGCCATTTACCAAATGGCTAATCATGCTTAAAGAATAACATTTGTCTATGAGAACTTTTATCTTAGGATTGTTTCTTTGCATACCTACGTTAGCACCATTGAGTGCCCAAGAGCACCACGACTGGGAAGACAACCACGTACTGCAGATTAACCGCGAACCGGCGCGGGCATACTTCATCCCTTACGGTGAGCAGAAGGGTGACCGCATGATAAGTCTCAATGGTGACTGGCAGTTCCGTTGGACAAAGATACCAGATGAGCGCATCAAGGATTTCTACCATACGGACTACGATGCCTCAGGGTGGAAAACACTGGCTGTACCTGCCAATTGGGAAGTGAATGGCTATGGTACACCTATTTATATTTCTGCCGGCTATCCGTTTAAGATTGACCCGCCCTATGTGATGAGCGAACCTAAGCGCGAGTGGACCACCTACGAAGAACGCAACCCCACAGGCCAGTATCGGCGCACCTTCACCCTACCCGCCGGGTGGCAGGATGGTCAGACCTTCCTGCGCTTCGAGGGTGTCATGTCAGCCTTCTATGTCTGGATAAACGGCCAAAGGGTGGGTTACTCGCAGGGGTCGATGGAGCCTTCTGAGTTCAACATCACCAGCTATCTCCAGCAGGGCGAAAATCTGATTGCCGTCGAGGTGTATAAATACAGCGACGGCTCGTATCTTGAAGACCAGGACTTCTGGCGCTTCGGAGGCATCCATCGCGACGTGCTGCTCTACCATACCCCCGATGTACGATTGCGCGACGTGGCTGTGCGAAGTCTCCCGCTAACCCCCTCCGACTGGAGGGGAGACTGGGTGCTACAGATAAACCCGCAGTTCGCCGTCTATAACGGTGCAACCGGCGAGGGCTACCGTCTTGTCGCTACCCTCATGGATGGCAATAGTCCTGTAGGCTGCGACACAGTCGCAACAGACGAAGTCCTCGACCTCCAACACAAGGCATCGCGCATGAACGAGTGGTTCCCCCAGCGAGGTTATCGCAAGTTCAACCGCATGGAGATGAAGGTGGCCAATCCACGCCTGTGGTGCGTCGACCATCCAAACCTCTACACCCTGTTGCTGGAACTCAAGAATCTCAACGGGCAAACCGTTGAGCGCATAACCCAGCAAGTGGGTTTCCGCACCATCGAAATTGCCGACGGCAGGCTGCTCATCAACGGCCGAGCCATAAAGATTCGTGGTGTCAACCGCCATGAGCACGACCCCTATACAGCCCGTGTGATGACGGAGGAGCGCATGCTGCAGGACCTACAACTGATGAAAGAGGCCAATATCAATGCCGTCCGACTCGCCCACTATCCTAACTGTCCTCGCTGGTATGAGCTGTGCGACTCGATGGGTATGTACGTGATGGACGAGGCCGACTGCGAAACGCACGGACTCCGTGGCACGCTGGCTTCTACCCCCGACTGGGCTGATGCCTTCCTTGATCGGGCCATCCGCATGGCTGAGCGCGACAAGAACCATCCCTGCGTTATCTTCTGGAGCCTGGGCAACGAGAGCGGCTATGGCCCTAACCATGCTGCCATGTCGGCCTGGCTCCACGAGTTCGACCCTACGCGTCCCGTTCATTACGAGGGTGCTCAGGGTGATCCTGACCCCAAGACGGTCGATATCATCTCTCGCTTCTATCCGCGAGTGATGGACGAATATCTCAATCCTGGCATCCCTGAGGGTTCTGACAAGGAGCGCGCTGAGAATGCCCGTTGGGAGCGACTGTTAGAGATAGCCTACCGCACGGACGACAACCGTCCTGTGCTCACCTCAGAGTATGCGCACTGCATGGGCAATGCCTTGGGCAATTTCAAGGAGTATTGGGACGAGATTTGCTCGCACAAGCGCATGCTGGGTGGCTTCATCTGGGACTGGGTGGATCAGGGCATCATACGTAACGACAGCGTATTTTATGGTGGCGATTTTGGAGACAAGCCCAACCTGCACGCCTTCTGCATGAACGGCATCGTCATGAGCGACCGCACGCTGACACCAAAGTACTACGAGGTGCAGCAGGTGTATGGCGAGGTGGCCAAAGCCTGTGGCGAGTCTTACGTGCCCGTCGACTACACGAAGGCCATTGGTGTCAAAAGCTTAGGCGACAAACGACCACTCACCCCTCATCCCTCACCTCTCACCACTCACCTCTCACTCCTCACCTCTCACCTCTCGCCTCAATGCTTCCGCGCTCCCACCGATAACGACAAGAGCTTTGGCAACTGGCTGGCAAAGGACTGGAAGCGCTGTGGACTCGACACGCTGCGCATTCCGATGACCATGGAACAGCAGGGCAACGAGCTGACGTTCACCTTCACCATTCCCGACAGCCTGCCCCCGTTGCCACGACTGGGCATCGTCATCGAACTGCCGCGCGAGTACGAACAACTGACGTGGTACGGACGAGGTCCGTGGGACAACTACCCAGACCGCAAGCAGTCGTGCCCCATTGGTCTGTGGCAGTCGACCGTCAGCCAGCAGTATGTACATTACCCCCGTCCGCAGGACAGCGGCAACCACGAGGACTGTACATACATAGAACTGAAGGGTAAGGGTGTCAAACCGCTGCGCATTGAGGCTGTCGACCAGCCATTCTCCTTCTCAGCTCTGCCTTACTCCGCCCAGTATCTGGCCAGCAAGACGCACGACCACGAACTGGAAAACCAGGGAAAGACCTACCTCTCTATCGATTGTGCTGTCATGGGACTGGGCAACAGCTCGTGCGGTCCGGGCGTGCTGAAGAAATACAGCATCGACAAGTCGAAACAGCATCAGCTGAGAATCCGCATCTACTAAGCGTGTGTCATCTGTCGTTACTGGAGTGACGCCTCCATCTCCTTGATGTATTTCTCCATTTGACCGTTCAGATACTCCTGGAGCTTACGGGCAGGCTTCGCTTCACGGCTGTAGCCGAAACTCTTAAAGTACTCGTTGAGCCCATTGTTCTGCTCGTTATAGAACTTCAGGATCTCCTTATACAGGCTCGGCAGTTCAATGGCTGGTATTGCATAGCCTTGAACCAGCTTGATGACATCTTGGTACTTCTTGTCCAATTCCTTGTTCTGCTTTAGAATGTCCTCAAAGATGGTACCTATTCTGTATTGGTCACGCATGCCTTTCAGCTCCGCACCAATACCTTCATAGCTGGCTTTAATCCTCTCCATGTCCAGGTGAATAAGTTCTCCTTTCATCTGAATCTTTGCCTGTTGCTGCGCGGTGAGCGAGTTTCGCCAATCCTGAGGTTGGACGACGGTAGCCTTTTGGTACCCAGCGGGCACCTCGTCAACCACCTCTACCGTTTGGTCGTCAATGCCACGTTTTTGCAGGTCATTCAACAGGCTCTTTCCAGAGTAGCGACCTACACGGCGCTCATAGTCGCGATCCTCATCGTAGTAGCCGTTATGTGTGGTGATGCGGTAGGTCTCGCCAGGCACGAAGTCGAGATTAGTCCACAGCTGGCAAAGCGAGCCGTCAGGCATTACCGTACGGATGCGGCCCACCTTAGGCTTGTCGAGCTGCACACTGAAACTGAAGCGTTTGTTCACCACAGGCATCGTAGCCACGAAGTCGCTGTCTTTCACATTGTTCAATTCCTTGGCTGAGTCGGCCATATAGACCACGTAGAGAGAGTCGTTCAGATCATAGCCCACGCGGCCGTCGATGATGAATGTGTTCTTATTGTCGCTCAAGAGGCCTGCACTCGACATGTTTTTTTCGTACATGTCTGGGCGTAGCGAGGTAATCATAAAGACGGTGCCCGTGACCCTTTTATCCTTGGTTTCTTCCCACACGATGGCGTATGCATCGCGTAACTGGGGGTTGTCAGGGTTCTTGCAGCACATGAACCACATCTCCTGCTTAGTATTGGTACGAATACGTACATCCTTGCTCTTCTTTCCGTTGTTAGTCACCACCTTCAGGTTGAATAGTTCTGCGTTGCCTGGCAGCAGGTGCATGTACTGATACGACAAAGGCTCATCATCGCTGAAACCGATGGGTATGGTCCACAGGTCTTCTTTCTCACAGGTGAAAGGTGCGATGCGTTCGCTTGACTCAATAAGACCTGTTTCAGGATTCTTGGTGACGGATAGTGTCTGGCTACCCTCCTTAGCATGAAATGCGATGATACCTTCCAGGCTTTGGATGACACTCTTTGCCTTCTTCTGCGGGGTAGCCGTAGAATCGGCACTGACGGTTGTGATGGCGCTGCAAGCAATGAGCAGCATGATAAATATTCGTTTCATATTCGTTTCGTTTTAAATGTTCAAAGTTCAATGTTCAAAGTTACTTCTGTGCTGTTTGTTCTAATTGATGTTTTGCGATTTCGAGTTCCAGTTGCGCCCATCTCAGATAGGCTTCGTTGGCCTGTTTCTTCATCAGGGCGAGTTCCTCGGGAGTGTATTTGTAGTTCTCAGGACGGGTAATGGGGATGTCGCGTTCGGTCAGGGTAACCATCTTTTCCTGAGGCTTAGCGTTCTCAGCTACAGCCAAGTCGTTAGTGGCTTCGTCAATAGCAGGCTTTTCTGCTGGCTGCTCAACTTTCGTCTCTTGTGCCAAGAGCGGTTTCTCTGACTTGCGAGCCTTTTTAACTGCCTTGATGGTTGGAACTTCTATTGGAGTTTCCTCAACCTTTGGTGTTTCCTCAACCTTTGGAGTTTCTACCTTATGATTAATAATAGGTGTCTCAACCTCTGGCTGAATGCCTGCAACGACATCCTTAGGAGTATCCTTTGGCGGTGTCAGCCAAACTATCATGACGCCAGCCACACAAGCGGCAGCAATCCAAGGCCACACGATGCGACGCTTCACTGGCTTTTCTGAAACAGCCATGCGCTGCATCAGTCGCTCGTTGAGGTCAGCAGGCATCTGCGGGCGTTCGGCTTCGTCCATTCGGAGGGCGTCGCGCAGGTTCGTGTCCGCTTGTCTGAGTGCATTGATTTTCTCCTCTGTCATGATTGCAACATTTTGATGATTTTACATATTTTCTTTCTCGTTCTGCTGAGCTTCGAGGCTACCGTCGTTGGAATCGATTCCGTCACGTAGGCTATCTCTTTCAGGCTCATTTCTTCGTAGTAGAACATCGTCACGATGGCTCGCTCTTCGGGTGGCAGGTGCTTGAGTGCTGCACGTATTAGCTGTACCGTTTCTACGTTCGGATGACCCAGCGTCTCTTCCACTTCCGTGTCCGACAGTTGCTCGGCACTGCCCTCGCGGTCTTCGAAGTAAATCACCGCCTGTCGCTT